>ENA-OZGR01000156-OZGR01000156.1-human-gut-metagenome-genome-assembly--contig:-NODE-156-length-44221-cov-7.989698_pt1 | contig 44221 bp, 39 predicted proteins | sample MGYA00244660_ERZ653666 | MGnify/ENA primary metagenome ERZ653666 (study PRJEB26926, sample SAMN06165280) | human gut metagenome | biome: ENVO:00009003; feature: ENVO:2100002; material: ENVO:00002003...
GTGGGCTCGGAGATGTGTATAAGAGCCAGGTCAACAGCTTCCGTCATCCGCCACGAGTGGCATGCCATCGCCACCAATCCCGCCATCCTGCTCGTGCTGGCAGGCGGTATCTTCCTCTACGGACTGCTCTACAACTACATGTACGCCCCCAACCTGGTGCGCAAGGCTCCCGTCGCAGTGGTAGACCTCTCCCACTCCACCCTCAGCCGCGAATACATCCGACTGCTCGACGCCACTCCCCAGACCGCCGTCTACGGCCAGACACCCAACATCCTCGAAGCCCGCCAATGGATGAAGCAGGGCGACGTGGCAGGCATCCTTTACCTGCCTGCCGACTTCGAGGCACGTGTGGCACGGGGCGAGACTTCGGTCTTCGTACTCTATGCCGCCACGGACGCTTTCCTCAACTTCAAAGGACTGCAAGAATCCAGTGCGCGCGTCATGCTTGCCGTGAACGATGCCCACCGCATGGAGGGCACCGTATTCCTACCTCCGCAAGGACTGCTGGCAGTGGCTTCGTCCGCTCCCGTCAGCGTGTCCGGCACGGCGCTCTACAACTATACAGAGGGCTACGGTTCCTATCTGATTCCCGCCGTCCTAATTGTCATCATCTTCCAGACGATGCTGATGGTGATTGCCATGCTGACGGGCGAGGAAGCGGAAGCCCGAAGAAAAGGAATACGGCTGATGCGTGCCGACTCATTGAAGGATACATTACGGATTGTCGGAGGCAGGACCTTCGTATACTTCATGCTCTACGTGGTGTTTTCCCTATTCCTGCTGGGACTGTTGCCGCACCTGTTCAGCATCCCACACATCGGCAGCGGAGGAGACATCGTCACAATGATGATACCCTTCCTGCTGGGCACGAGTTTCCTTGCCCTGGCCGTCTCCCGCTGGTTTACAGACTCCGAAGCGCCGTTGCTGATGATAGCCTTCTTCTCTGTGGGCTATATCTTCCTTTCGGGCGTGTCCTATCCGCTGGAGCTGATGCCGTGGTATTGGCAGACAGCCCACTATCTGTTTCCGGCAGGTCCTGCCGTACTTGCTTTTGTAAAACTGAATTCAATGGGTGGAACGCTGGCCGACGTATGGCCGCAGATGTTGACGATGTGGATACAAGTATTGGTCTATGGAACTTTGGCGCTCTGCACTACACGCCACCTCTACGGAAAAGGAAAAGTGAAGGCATAAAAAAGGCTATCTATCCCAGACAGCCAATCTTTTGTTAACCTTAAATCTAATACTATGAAAAACACATTGCAAATATACGGACTCCTCCGAATTCTCCAAAATTTCAGCTCATAACGGTCTTATTTATAACATGGTTTAATAGGAATATGCCGTTGTTAACAGATAGAGGCTGGTCAAATAAGAAATTTTCACTATCTTCATCCCCAAAATCGAACATCATAACTAAAGAATATTTTGCCATGATTCATACCATACTCGATACAGACCTTTACAAATTCACCACCTCGTATGCCTACATCAAATTGTTTCCCTATGCCATGGGCACTTTCAGCTTCAAGGACAGAGACGACACCGCCTATACGGACACGTTTCTGAAGGAACTGCAAAAGGCGGTGGACAGCCTGGCACAGACCGTACTTACTGCCGAAGAGCTGGAATACATGACCCGCCACTGCCGTTTCCTGCCGAGGGTCTATTGGGAGTGGCTCTCCTCCTTCCGCTTCCAGCCGGAGAAGGTAAGCATCCATCTGGACGAGGACCGGCACTTGAACATTGAAATCACGGACTATCTGTACAAGGCCACCCTTTACGAAGTCCCCCTGCTTTCCATCGTATCCGAAATAAAGAACCGTTCTTTGGGAAACGTGGCCGACATGGACGGCATACTCTGCAAACTGTCCGAAAAGGTGGCACTCTCCAACCGACACCAGCTGTATTTTTCAGAGTTCGGCACCCGGAGACGCTTCTCGTTCGAGGTACAGGACAAAGTCATAGACCGTCTGAAGGAAGCCGCCGAATACTGTACCGGGACTTCCAACTGCCACTTCGCCATGAAATACGGCATGAAGCCTATGGGGACGCATCCGCATGAATGGTTCATGTTCCACGGCGCACAGTTCGGCTACAAACACGCCAACTACATGGCCTTGGAAAACTGGGTGAACGTGTACGACGGTGACTTGGGCATCGCACTGTCCGATACCTATACCTCCGGCATTTTCTTAAGTAACCTGAGCCGCAAGCAGGCCAAACTATTCGACGGTGTACGCTGCGACTCCGGCGATGAATTCGATTTCACCGACAAGCTCGTTGCCCGCTACCGCGAACTGGGCATCGACCCTACCACTAAAACCATCGTCTTCAGCAATGCGCTCGATTTTGGCAAGGCACTCGACATCCAGGAGCATTGCAGGGGCAAAATCCGCTGTTCCTTCGGCATCGGCACCAATCTGACGAATGATACCGGATTCAAGCCCTCCAACATCGTAATGAAACTGACGCAATGCAAGATGAACGTCAACCAGGAATGGCGCGAATGCGTGAAGCTGTCCGACGATGCAGGAAAGCATATCGGCAGCGAAGCGGAAGTACGGGCATGTCTGTATGATTTAAGGCTCGGACAGCAAATAGAACCCCTATGCTGAAAACAGCTTCCCGGCGGTTAGCGATAAGTGCTTACAGTCTTTTCCTTTTGTAGGCAAACTCTTGCCATTTCTCCTCCGGCCAGTCCTGCCGCTGCATCTCCATGCGGGCCATGACGAAGAACAAGTCCGAAAGGCGGTTGATGAAGCGCAGAATATCCTCGTTCACAGGGTCTTGGCGATGGAGTGTCCACAAACGGCGTTCGGCACGGCGGGCCACGGTACGGGCAAACTGCAGTTGGGCTGATATGGGAGTGCCACCAGGCAAAAGGAAGTAGCCGTTGTCCGTCATCAGCAGGACGGTCATGGCATCCATCTCCTGCTCACAGCGCAGCGTGAGCTCTGCGGCAGAAAGCGGATTAGGGTTCACCACTCCCGAGGGAGTGGCCACATGGCTCATCACCACCATCAGTTCCCGCTGGACAGCATGCAGCAACTCCTGCCATCCATCTTCTGCCGCCAGCATGGAGCGCACGATACCAATCACGGCATTCAATTCATCAAGGCATCCGTTTGCCTCGATACGGATGTCATCTTTCGGCACACGCGCGCCACCATGAATACCCGTTGTTCCTTTGTCTCCAGTTTTGGTATAGACTCTTTTCATTCTCTATTTGATAAGGAACTGTGCCCACTGCGGGATTTCCTCTACATATTGTTTGAAGAGGGTCCCGTTTACAGTGCGGAACAATAATCGAGGAATTTGATTTTCTATTGAATTATCGTAGACATATACCCTATCAACCAAGGATATTGCTTTGCCTATATTCAATAACGATTTATAATAACGGGAAATAATTTTGGAAATGGGAACTTCATGCCCTCCATTCAAATAGCGCTGTGTAATACGCCGTACATTTATCTCAGGATTATTTGTACAGACAAAAAAAATGCGAATAAAAAATCCTGCTTTTTTTGCTTCTTCAACAAATGCAAGTTTTTCGTCTGAGGAAAAGACTGTTTCAAATACAAAATCTTGCCTTTTCCTTAAACACTCATAACGCATTTTAGTCGCCAATTCTGCTGCCTTCAATACTGCAACGGGAGAATTCCAATCACCATATTGTTCTTGCGCTATATTATCAGGATTAATGTAAAGGCTATTTTCTGCCCATTCATTATGAAGCAGTTGCACTGTCGTAGAAGTTTTACCCGAACCATTCGGACCAGCTACTATACAAAGTGTCGGATTTTTTTCGTTCATCACATGGATATATCACTTACATTTTTAGCTCTATATGCTTTCAATTTTTCTCTCACCTCTTGCATTCTCCGCTCCAATTCTCTTTTTGCCTTGCGAGAACTTTCACGGGCCGCAACAGCCACTTGTTCCATCAAAGCATGCAGTTGTTCATCAGTAGGGTCTTCCAAAGAAGACAAGCGATAAGTATTCAGTTTCATAATCATAATATATTTAAATGAAAACAAAGATACTCCACTATTTCGAGAACACAAACGAAATTACATAAAATATCAATGCGCTATCCGGACTTTTTCATAATGAATTCAAACTTAGATTAGGACTATTTTTAATCAAGGAATGATTAAAATGCAAAAAACGGCCGGACATGCCATGCAGAAGTCTTATTATATCCTTGTAAGCAAACCCTTTCCCACTTATATAAGGGATCATCAATATGCCAGAGAAGCATCCAGCTTCTATCTTTATCATATTGAGAACTGCAACTGAAACCAAGTCTGTAGTTCACGTTAAACTGCGGTAACGATTTACCAACTTTGGATAACTGTCCTTCTAATTTATCTAACGTTTCCTGTCCCCACTTTTCATCTTGTAAACCATTACCGGTATTGTGCTGGAAGTTTTCCGGAGATCTTCCACAAATATTCACCAATACATCAAACCATTGCCCTATGCTTGGCAGAAACCACGGACTACGTTCGATCCCATCCGGCACCTTATTGCTGTTATTGTAAGTTTTCACCAGATAAAAAGCACGACAGTCGCTTACAAAAGATGCATCACCCTCATGATTTGCCAGCATTTGTAAAGTTTCAGAGTACCCGTTCATGTTATTCTTAATTCTGCTAAAATCATGCTTTGACTTCACATCAGCTATTGATATTGTATCAATATCCGCTTCGATTAAATCCATCGGTCCCCAATTCCCTTCTTTCAAACTATCCAACATCATCACATAGGCATGATTCCATCCTTTTTTATTACACCTCTCGTCTGTCATCCTTTCCGGATCGCAAGTAATTACCATTCCGATAGCATTTTCATAATCATAGATTTTCCCATCTTCTTCCAACTTCCCGTTTCCGGGATGTACTTCTATTCTTTTATCGATTTCGTTCTGAAAGACAAAATCCCCGGGATAAAGCTTTCTTTCTATACTTCCTTTACCGGGTACGGGACTAATAACCTTCAAGGTATAGCATTTTCCAGAAGTAAAACTGATGGAGCTGCCCGAATAATTTATCTTTACATTCGTATCATCTCTGCCATCGGTAGTCATATAGTTTCCGGTAACCCGTGCATTTGCTTGCGGCGGAACAATGGCACAATATTTCAAAGAATCTATCTGATATGGAGTAATACCGTTCAGACTCACATTAATAGCCGCCGAGTCTGTTCCTAAAACCCTCGATTCCCTATGGTAAACAAAGCCTGCTTTTTCTGGTGCAAAACAACCTACGTATACTTGCGGTTGCAATACAAGCAATGCAAACTGGTGTTGAAACAGCAAGTTCAGGATTATTCCGGAAGAATTGTCAATAGCAGGTACGCCGGTGGCAACCAACAAATCGCTGGCAATATGCTTTTCTGTTGTGGACTGGTCCTTCGCAGGTTGCAGTTTTTCATTCCCGGTCAGTGAAGCAATGGCTCCGTCCATACCTTTTGAGAGATCTATTGTGATATTCTTCCTATATGGATAGTAAGCGACATAACTCACTCCATCATACCAATAAAGTGTACCATTTCCCACCGGATTCCAACTGCCGCTTGACATATTGTAAACCAATTTGGCATTATCAATATTATCCATTATAGCACCGTCCTTTATGGCAAAAACACCAATCGAATCACCATCGACAAACTCCATTTTAAAATGTTCGTCCCTTACAGAGGTACGTGTAGAGGACTTTCCTGCATTGGAGAGCTCTTCAAAATCAGCGACTATAGCCCGAACTGTAAAGGGTACTCCCTCACAGCACTCCTTCATACCTCCATTGTTTGCTTCGTATTCGTCAGTGCATGCACTACACACTAAAAGGATGCCCCCAAATACTATTCCAGTGAAAAATTTCATATATCTTTTCATATTATCTTACTTTAAACAGATTGGCATCTTTTTGCGAAGTCCAGAATTACCCCGTCAGGTCAATCAGTTTCTTGTTTTGCTTCCGTTCCAATAACGGTCTCGGTTTCAGTATTCTCTTCCCATGATACGGGGCCGTTCTCCGGCATCACAGTAATTGCCTTTCTTGCTATACCTATAGTATAGCTGACAGCCCTTCCCAAAGCCCAATTGTCAGTCAGAGGTAAAAACAGGTTTTCCATACTGACAGTTTGAACAACAAGAGCATTATTACTATCTTTGGCCGTATATTGATAAGAAATATTGAACTTACTTCCTGCCCCGGCAGGAAGCAGAAAGAAGGTTGCAAGCAGTTTCTTTTCTTCTATAATTGTATCCGGTACCGGAAAACTTATTATACCGGTGGTAAAGTTTTCCTTTTCATCAGCCGATGGATATGTCCACTTCCAGCCTATGTCACTATCTGCTGTAGGATTATAATAGGTAAGCAATCCACTCTTCATTCCCGTAATCGAGAAGGAAGTTACTGACTTTCCCTCCGTATTATCATTACTTTTTATATAGACATTGACCTTGGTCAGTGTATGGTGCAGTTTGAAAGTTACATTACCATTGCTTTGATTCATTACCGGAGTTGCGGCAAGAAAATCTATCTGATTATTTACAGCTATCGGAACGGTATACCCCAACACCGGAAATCCGCTTGCCGTTCCTTCATTCTGAAAAGAGAGGTAACCATTTTCCACTTCATTCACGTAAGGGGCATAAGCAAAGAAACTGATTTTATCCGTGGTGGAATTGTCCGGCCAGAACTTGACCGGACTATAAGACCATGTTCCCTCATCCAGTTGTTTTTCCACAAGCTGGTTATACATAAAATTCGGTATGGCAGTATTCTCGTTGAATTTTCCATGTGTAAAATATGCAAACACTCCCACATTCTTAAGTTCACCGGCAGTGGCAAATTTCCCGGTTCCCCTCGTCATTGTAATAACTCCAGAAAAGCCGATAGGAAGATTCTCCTGCGGAAGTCCGTTCTTACTTTCTTCCCCACTGCATGCTCCCAACAACAAAAGTAATGCAAGGAGGATGCTACACAACCGCTTCATCCCTATATCTTCTGCTTTTCCTTTCATACTCCTTCTACCTAAATGTTACTTTCCCCATTACTGGTCCATCCCGTCATATTGTCATCAACAGCAATACTGATAGCATTCATCTTGATGGTCAACACGTAAGTATGCTGTGTCCCTTTTTTAAAAGTTCCTTGCGGCAATTTGACTTCTTTATCCGTCACAGTACTTGTCAGATTACTACTATCATTCACCTTTGTCACAACATCATAACTAATCTTTAGGCTCAAATCCCCTTCCTTGGCTGTACCGTTTTGGTTATTCACAGGAATGAAATAAAGAGCTTCCTTTTCTGAGAACAAAGCTGTTGCATCGGTATTACTACTCACGTCGACAGCACTCTTCTTATACCCCCATTGGTCAATGCCTGTTCTATTCACAAACTCACTAAGGTCTTGCTCAGCCGAAAAATAGGATGCGGAAGGTGAGATGGCATTCCAAGCATCAGTACCGAAATCATAAACCGCTTTGTTGTAAAGTATTCCACTTCCCGGAGACAGTTTTAATCCTGTTACAAAGATTCTTGTTTCAGCGCCCAGATTCACGTCCGGCTTCACCTTGACATTGGCTATTTGGGTAAGCACATGGCTGAATTTAAACTGGACTGTTCCTTTGTTACCGACATTGCTCTCAGAAGTCAAGTCTTTTATGGCAGTACGGCAATCCGTTACTAAATCCACCATATCTTTCCAATTATTTGAAGTTTTTACTTCAAAGGTGATTTTAGGAGCCTCTTTATCACTTTGTGCCGATAAAATTATTTTTTGGTCTGTTCCCTCTCCCGGATTGGATTCATAAGGTGCATAAGCGAAGAAAGTTATTTTATCATCATTCGTCGGCCAAAAACGCAGAGAAGCATACCCCCAACTACCGGAAGTCCATGTAGCATGTTCATTATACATAAAATCGGGTGTTGTACTCGCTTTCTCACTATCCCATCCTTCCTTGCTTGTTTTATAGGCAAAAATACCGAAACCGGCATCCGCTTCTTTCAGCGTGGACGTAGTGGTTTCCGTTCCTCTGGTCTGTACTCCCGTATATACATCCAAACCGATTGTCCGGTCTGCATCCGGATTTATCTCCGTAACTTCATTTTGCGAGCAACCGGCTATCGTCAGCGCTGCCATTGCCATCAATAAACTTTTCGTTCCCATCTTCTATTCATTTTTTCAATTAATATTAATTATGTCCTCAAATATCTATATCACTGTTCACTTCATCCTCCCAGTCATCCACGTTGGCGTCAAAACCCGAACTTCCTTCAACTTTCACATTCGGTACTTTTTTTTCGCACGTCATGTCGATGAAAATGCTCATTCTTCCATCTCCTTCTTCCAACTGGCTTATTTTCAGATCATCAAAACTTTCTTCAAATGTGGTTTTCCCGTCCACCAATTCTGCTCTCAAATGCAGGTTATGTGAAATCTCCGTATCAAAACCAAACACGCTGATAGAGGCGCTTAGTGTTCCGTCCGTCGCCGATCCGGAATTATAAACGGGATTACCGAGACAAAACTCCTGCGCCACAGTCTTTTCTGAAATCTGTCCCGAAGCGAGAAACACAGATTCTGCAATACCATCCAATTTACAAGTGGCATTACGTATATTGTTCATTCCTTTAATACGGATTTTAACTGTTATCTTTTGAGTCAGTTTTTGGGGAAGGAAACAGAGCTGGCAACCATTTTTACTACCGTCAATCTTTTTGCTCCCCCAGTTAGTCATGCCCGATGAATAGTTTCCCGACATGCCCGGAGTCACTTCAAAACTTTCCATACAATCGGCTGCAAGTTCGTCGGGACTATCCATAATGATTATCTCCGTGGAAGGGACATTCTTTGTCACCACATTTGTGGCATGTGCCTCCAACGTCCGGTAGGCATCTTCTCCCCTAAAGCCCAGGTTACCAAAATCGTCAAATGAACGGTTAAAGAGAACAACGTCATAACGTCCTTCTTTCAGATACACAGTCTTATACGTTCGGTCGCCCATCAGTACCATAATGGGACTACTGCCGTCTGTAGGATAGAATACAGTGGTGGCACCATAATCCTGTTCCTTCTCATTCAATCCCGACCGACTCCAATCGGCACTGATCATGATTTCAGTTTCAAGGGAGTAAACCTGCTCACGGTGACTACAAGCGACCAACATGAAGAAGGTGAAGTTGTAAAACACCCACAATAGCAGCATGTTTCCCGATGCAAAAAGCAAGTGTTTTATTTTTATAAGTATCATTATAATTTGCTTTGTCAAGCCGTTACTTACCAATAATCATAAAGCCGTGTGTGAAATGAAAATAAAGCACAAATAAATGTAGATAAATAGGCTATATATCAGTGTTTTATGTACTTATTGGCGTTTTCAGTTGTTTTCTGTATTTTCAGTAGTTTGGCTCTTTTTGGGTACATTTTTGTTTCTCGTTTGTTTCCTGATTTCGTTTTTTATTCGTACTTTTGTGGCAGGAAATAACGAATAAAAGAACATAATATGCCAAGGACAAAAAAGCCTACCAAAGTAAAAGAGCCAATTCGTCTTCGGACGAAGGAATTGGCCGATGGCAGTAAGAGTCTGTATCTGGATGTGTACCGTAATGGTAAGCGGTCATACGAGTATCTGAAGATGTACCTTATTCCGGAAACGGATCGTAATGCCCGCCAACAGAACGAAACGACAATGGCTGCCGCAAATGCTATCAAGTCGAAACGCATCATCGAACTGACAAGCGGTGAAGCCGGTATCGTGAATCATAAGGATAAGGTCTATCTGCTGGACTGGATGCAGTTCTATAAAGAGGAACAGGAAAAACGCGGAAAGAAAAACATAGGCCAGATCAAATCCGTTGCCGGTATCTTGAAGGAATATGCGGGGGAAAGGTTCACATTGAATCAGATTGACCTCACTTTCTGCCAAGGCTACATCGACTATATGGTGACAACCTACCGCTACAAAGGAAAGCCTGTATCGGCTTCTACGCGCAATACCTATTACCAGATCTTCAACGGAGCGTTGAATGCCGCTGTCCGCGCAAAACGTATTTTAAGGAATCCGTTTAACGAGATGGAGAAATCGGAGAAACCCAAGATGCCGGAAAGCGTGCGGTCGTATATGACCATCGAAGAGGTGCGGTCGTTAATCGCAACGCCGATGCAGAACAACGAGGTGGTAAAAAGTGCCTACCTGTTCTCCTGCTTCTGCGGACTACGCATCAGTGATATTATCGGATTACAATGGAAGGACGTGTTTATCGATAATGGTCAATGCCGTCTGGCCGTGGCCATGCAGAAGACCAAAGAGCCGATTTACCTTCCACTCTCCAACGAAGCGTTGAAGTGGATGCCGGAACGTAGGGACAAGACAGCGGATGACCATGTGTTCGATCTGCCTTCGGCCATCAACCAACTTATCAAGCCGTGGGCCAAAGCTGCCGGAATTTCCAAGCGATTCACCTTTCACACAGCCCGCCATACGTTCGCGACTATGATGCTGACATTGGGGGCCGATCTGTACACCGTATCGAAATTACTCGGCCATACGTCCGTGAAAATGACTCAGGTGTACGCCAAGATCATCAATCAGAAGAAGGACGATGCGGTCAACTTGGTCAATGGACTGTTCAATTAATACGACGAGAATCTTATTTGTTGATTTATTGCTTTTGAATACATGAAAGCGGGAATGTTTCGGACAGCGGAACCGGGCGACCAGATACAAAAACAATTTAGTTTACTTTGGTCCGGGCATATATAGGAGAAAGACCAAAGTAAACTGTTCGGTGAAAACAACTGAAAGAAAACTGCTATGCCGGAGTACGCGAGGAAATCACGGTCAATAAGAGATCGTCAATAAATACGTTGGTAATACGGTTTGTATAGGTAACCAATCGTTCCCTGTAAGCCGGAATTTTAAGAAAAGGGTTTTGGAGAATTTCTTATTTCCGGATAATATACAGTTTTGACATTTTGTAAAAATGCTATCTATTTATAATTTGCAAATACGAAAAAGGATATATGCTAATCCCAAATCCCTTTCAGAAATTCCTCCAATTTAGCGTCACCGGCTAACCCCAGTCTTTTACGCATACGGCTGCGGGCCTTGTTCACTCCAATTCTGGAAATACCCAATGTGAGACCAATCTCGTCGCTGCTTAATTCCAGAATAATAAGCATGGCAATCAGCTCGTCTGTACGGGTAATATCCGGGCTTGACCGGTGTAGGGCAGGAATATAATTGGGATAGAAGGCTGTGAAGCTACGGCGGAACTCAGCTTCTTTGTCGGAATTGAAAATTTGGGTGCTGATTTTCATCCGAAGGTCGGTAACAACTTTCTGTTTCGACACGGCATCCAACCGCGAAGACACTTCGTTGAGCTGGCTGGATGTCGTGTGAAGTTCTTGTGTCAATGAAGCATTATGCTGGCTTAACTCTTGTTTGGCCTTGAACAATGCCTCGTTGCTTTGACGCAATTCTTCCTGCATTTCCTGCAAGGATTCGTTTTTCTCTTTCAGTTCCTGTTGCGTCTGGAGTAACCCGCTGATTTGTGAGAGGCGTGCGTTACTGATCTGACGAAGGAAACGCTGGCGCTGACGCATATACATTCCCCCAACGAGAAGGATGACAAACAGTAGTCCGACCAATAGCCAAGTAAAAATTAGCGTCCGTTGCTTCAAAGACACCTCGGCGGCAAGAACAAGGTTCTCATGTTCCTTGCGTCCTGTTTCGTAACGGATATTGGCTCCGATAGCAGCATTGGCACGTGCCTGATGCCGCAGGCTGTCGCTTGTTTCAGTATATAAGGAGTATATAGATGAAATCCGGTCCGGCATTCCTGTTTGGATGTAGGCACGTATCAATTCATCGCCGACGGAAATGATCCCTTCCGGAAAATGGGACGTTTGAAAATTCCGAAAACTCCGCTCCAACTGTTCCACTCCTTCTTGTTCGTGTCCCGGCGTTCGCAGCAATGCCATGCCATAGTAAGCATACAAATTGTTTTGGGCAACCGGGTCTATATCGGTGGTATCTTTTAGCAAACGGCAACATTCATCCAGTTGTCCGGCTATGGAGTCAGGGTAGGCGGCATAATAATATTCCAACCGGTTGATGCGTAATAAAAGATTGAAGTAATTTTCCGCGCTTTTCGGAGTGGCTTTGATAGCTTCCTGTATATAGAACAACGCAGAATCCTTCTCCCCGGCATTGCTGAAGCAGGCTGCACGCAAACGGTACACCTCTTCCAGCGTCCAGTTATCCAGCTTCTTGGATACTTCCACGGCAAGGGTATTGGCTTCTATGGCTTTGTCATATAGTTCAAGGGTGGTATATACCTGGCTAAGGTCGTTGTAACATTCTATCAATCCGTCCCCCGGAGTCCCCGGACGGGCCGCGTACCAGTCTATCGCTTCCTGAATGGCGGTTATTGCCTTCTCCGGTTCTCCGTTTTTCCAGTAGAGGTAACCTATGTAGTCATATATTTCACCTTCATTGCCTACTTTGCCTTCCGCTTTCCGGCACGATTCTACCGCATGTTCCATCAGTTGCATGGGTGTTTTAGTGTCAATACTGCAAAACTCCAGAGAATATGCCATAATATGCCATGTCCGGGCATCTCTCCGTGGATCGTCCGTAGGGGGAAGTGAAAGAAAGAGGTGTCCGATGCTGTCTACCTGCTTCATCCGGTTTTGAGCCAGATAGAACTTGCAGGAGTAGGCAAGCAGTTCCGGGCGAAGCACCTGGGTATAGTAAGGGTGGCTACTGTTCAGCAGGCTGTCAGTCAGAAATTCGCTGCCGTCCACTTTGTCTTGATACATCAGGGCATTATAATAATAGGCCAGCACCCAGCCCATCAGGTAGTTCATATTTTTGCCCCCTTTGGGATGTTCCGGCATAGCACGCAAAACGGAGGCATACAGTTGCTCTATTTCATGGTGTCTCTTTTCTTTAAGTAAGGTGGTATAATGGTCGGTATAATACCATAAGCACGAGTCTGCATCCTGTGAAAGCCATTCACGGATATCACCCCGGTTAATCGGTTGGGACGACTTGTGGCATCCGGTCAATGCCACACTGAGAAAGAAAAAAAATGTATATAATAAGGTGTTTTTGTTTATCATTGTACAATCGGAATAATATTAAATGATTAAAGATACATAATTTCTCTAATCTCCTTGCGAAACAAGGGAGAAAAGGTGCTTTTTTAAGAAATAATTGACGGTTTTCGTTTTTGGGTATCGAATTGTCCATCGGCTTTTTCTCCCTCACTGCTCGTAAGTTAGTATTTTCGTACCGTCCGGTGAAAACAATTGCCGTGCTGCTTTGATAAATAAACGGCATTCGTTATCTTTGTACGCATTCTGCTTTTTGGGGCGGAATGAGACATGTGACAACGGAAGCGTTTAAAAATACCAATCTCCATAAATCAAACTTCGCAACTTTGATTCAGTGTTGTTGGAGATGGTAGCAACAAACGCTCACGTCCTTTTGTTATATACCTACTTATTGCAAACCCTTCCGGGTATGCTACGTAGTAGCCTATATACAACAAATGGCGTGAGTGCTGTTGCTTTATCTAACAACACGGGTATTGCGAAGACCTGATTTATGGATAAAGTTAACAGTGGCTCACGCCTTTCTTGTGTTCAGGCGCGATAAAACGTAGTATAAAATGAATATGATGATTTTATGAACCTGATTATTCCCGGATGGGAATCCGTTTTGCAGATGTTGATACCGATGTGTACCGTTATCTGCATAGCGGGAGCGATTTTACTTCTTCTTCATGCAGAAGGCAGTCGCTCCAAGCGTTTGCTTGCGTATGTCATGCTGGCTTGGGGAGTAGCTTATGTAATCCGTATCTTTGGTATTTTACTCGGCTTTATGGGAACGATGGAGAGTAGCGTCCTTGACCCTTTTGTCTTGATAGCCGGTAATCTTTATGCTATCATTACCCTTTTCTATCCTCTTGAAGTCGTCCGCCCCGGCTGGCTCAACCCGAAACGCTGTTTGCTGGTCATGTCCCCTTATCTGGTGATTGTAGCTTTATATTTTGTGATTATGTATCTGCTCGGCGAAACTCCTGCCTGTCTGGATCATTGGGATACCCTTCTTATAAATATGGGGCAATTCAATGTCTGGTACAGGTTAGTTATCGCTTTTTCCGTGTTTGCATATATCGCTTATCTGATTCTGATTGTCTATCGCTATGAGGTTTCATACCAGCAATGGTGTGATGCAAACTATGCTTCGACCGAAGGCATGGAAATATCCTGGCTGCGGTTTTACGGTTTGGGGGCGATGTTTATCATGTTCGCTTTCTGCTGGATATTGCTGGATGGTAATACCTATTGCTATGTAGTACATAATATCATAGTCCAACTGTTTTTCGGTTTCATCTTTTACAAAGGCTTCTTCCATGAAAACCCGTATCCGGAAAACTTCTTCCGCCATACCATGAATGAAGAAGAAGCCCTGAAAAATGAAGAAGTGGAAGAACTGCCGCCTTCTTTAACCGTGGATAATGTGGAACAACAGGAAAAGAGTATGAATGAAACGGTATTCCTTGTAAAACTGCCCGAATACAAAACAAAAGTACAGCAATGGATGGAAGAAACAAAACCTTATTTGCGTAAGGATTTCAAATTGATGGATGTTGCAGGGGTGCTTCCGTTGAACCGGACTTACCTTTCACAGATATTCAATGAAGGCTGGGGAGAAAGTTTCAGCGATGTGGTACGCAGCTACCGCATCCATTATGCCGAAGAACTGTTGCGGAATCATTCGGAACTTACAGTCAACCAGGTTGCTCTGAAATCCGGCTTCACTTCACCTTCGGCGTTGCATCGGGCTTTTGCGCAATATCACGATGGAATTACACCTAAACAATACCGTGAAAAAGAGAATTCAGGATAAAATTGCCCTCAATTCCGCATGAATACTAAGATTTTGATAAAATGACAATATGGTTTTGACGAATTGCAAATTAAGGATATATAGCTTTGCAAAATAGAATAAACAACGATAGTTAAGAACAAAATAAATACATGTATTGATGAATAAAAAAATCATTAGTTGCCTGATAATAGGCTTCATTCTTTGTTCCTCACTGAATGCACAAACGACGCAGGAAGGAAATAAGGGTACTGCCTCCGACAGTACATTCGTTTTCCATTACCCGCCTTGCATACAAATGTTCAAGGCAGACTACAAAAGCAACCGGCAGACATTACAATTATTAAAGAAACGGTTGCAAACGTTTTCCAAAGGAAAGGATACGCTCTATGTGAATGGTTATTCCGGGGAATGTGAAAATGACTCTCGCAACCAACGTACTGCTTTCCACCGTTGTATCAACCTGAAAGGTTATCTTATTAATTACTATGGATTGCGCGAACGGGATTTCAAAACAGTAAATACCCCTCATAACCATCCGGATTTGGGAGATATAGTTGTAATCAGCTATTCATCACTTCCACCACTTAAACAGATGGAAGAGGAGGTATCGAAATCCGTTCCGGCTGAGAAAGAACAGAAGACCGAAGAAATCACTCCGGTCGTTGTGGAAAAAGAGACGGAACCAGTTAGAGAAGAACAGGAAATAAAGGAAGAGGTACAGCAAAAAGAACAACAAGTCGTTCAGGCAGTCGAGCCGGTACAGCAAGAGGTGAAGTCCGAACCGGAACAGCCGGACCAACCGATGCAAACGGACGAATTAGTATCCGTTTCACAAACGTCATCCCGCTACGTGGCTGTCAAGACCAACCTTGCGGCATGGGCGGGTACGATACTGAACCTTGCCGCCGATGTGCAGGTGAGCGAACATATTTCTGTAGAATTGCCCGTACTCTGGTGCCCGTGGTACGTCAGCGACAAACATGCCGTCAAGACCTTTACCATCCAACCGGAAGGCCGCTATTGGCTGGCACGTCCCGGCGAAGGGCATTTCTTCGGCGTACATGCGCACATAGGTTGGTTCAACGTGAAGTGGAACCGCGACCGCTATCAGGACACCTCCCGTCCGCTTCTGGGTGCAGGTATCAGTTACGGTTACTTGCTGCCGCTCGGCGAACACTGGGCAGGCGAGTTTACCCTCGGTGCGGGATACGCCAACATGAAGTACGACACCTATTATAATATAGGCAACGGCGCACGGATAGATACCCGCACAAAGAACTATTGGGGCATCACCCGTGTAGGTATTTCCGTTGTATATCGGTTCAATCTTAAATAACAAACGATATGAAGAAACGATACTATTTGCTATTCTTATTTATCATCCTGCTTACGGGTTGCGTACACGACTACCCGGGGATGACCGCCGATGGCGAGGAAGGCGTTGACCCTACACTCGTACAAGTAAATACCGAAGTGACACTCGATCTGGAGCTTGTGCCCTTGGAGATTATCACCGGTAAAGCACGCTCGGGAACCACGAAAGCCGCTGCCGATACCTACCGCCGCCGCTTCATCATCGAAGCCCGGCGCGACGGCAAAGTCGCCCAGCGGCAAGTGACGGTACTCGAAGAAGCGGAAGAAAGCGGAAGTGACAAAATCACCCTGCCCATCAACCTGAAACTGCACGCATTGGAGTACACGCTGGCAGTCTGGACGGACTACGTGGCGGCAGGTACGGAAGCCGACCTTTATTACAACACGGAGGACTTGCAGCAAGTGTCCTGCACCACGCCCTATACAGGAAACACCCCTTACCGCGATTGCCTCTACGGAACGGCGCCGCTCGACCTGCGCCCGTACCGGGACGAATGGAACGCCAAAGTACAGGTTCAGGTGGATATGGTACGCCCGTTGGCGCAATACGAGATTATCGCCACGGACGTAAAGGACTTCCTGCGCAAGATGAAGAAAGAGCGTGGCACAGCCGAAGGTTACAGCGTCACCTTCTCCTACGGCTTTTACGTTCCGCTGGGCTTCAACGTCCTGACGGGCAAACCTGCCAATTCGCAGGCGGGAGTAAGTTTCACCACCCCGCTGACCCTGCCCGCCGACGGCTCGGAAGAATGCACGATAGGCACGGACTACATTTTCGTCAATGGCACGGAATCATTCGTGGTGCTCACCATGGAAGTAAAAGACCCTGCCGGGGAAGTCTTAGCACGTACCGCCGGACTGGAAGTGCCCTACCGACGGGGACACCTCACCACCGTGCGCGGAGCTTTCCTTACCAACGAAATGAAAGGCGGAGTGGATATAGACACCGGATTTGACGGGGATATAGACTTTGACCTCGACGGTTTAAAATAGAAACGAGTGAATTACCAATAAATATGTAAATTAAAAAACTCTGAGAACAATGAAAAAGTACCAATTCTATCTCTGGTTAATCGCCCTCGCAGGGCTGATAACCTCGTGCAGTCAGGACGAAACCGACGCACCGGCTGCCGGTGAAAGCAACCGCGTGAGCTTCACCGCCTCGCTGCCTGCCGACTTTGCACAACCCGGAACACGGGCACTGCCAACGCCCCCCAATGACTATGCTGGCAACTCCTGTAAGTTGCGCTGCATACTCGAAGTATGGAGCAAGGATTTAAGCACACTGATTGTCCGCAAGGAAGAAGTCCCCACTACAGGAGATACCGACATCAAGTTTGAGTTCGAGCTGGAGAATCCTGCCGATTACAAGGCTTTGTTCTGGGCGGATTATATTATGCCCTCTGCAAGTGAAACACCGCAGACCTCCCCGAACAGTTACACACATTATCAGGAATTCAACTATACAACGAATGGAACTGACGGGCTGAAAGCCGTAAAAATATTAAATTACGCAACTGACCCTCTAATACGGGACGCTTTCTTTGCCTGCAAGGATTTCACGAAAGGAGTCGGGGCGCTGACCGATTTCAAAGCTACCCTTACCCGTCCGCTTGCTAAACTGACCATTGCAGAAAAGAATGCGACGAACTTCGGCTACTGCAAAGAAGTAAAGGTTACCCACGATATTCCCAAGACGCTGAATGTGGCCACGGGAGCCGTTTCGGGAACATTTACCATAACAAGTCTGGGTTATTCTAAGCCTGATGTTGGCGGTTTTGGCAACGAGGTCACCATCAATGGCAAAGCGTGCAAAACTCTCCTCTTCACCTATATACTTGCAGGAGATGACGACACGGCGGGAGAAATCGCGCTCGAATTCACGCCCGCCGACGGCAGCAACAAAACGCTGAAATCCGTCACCATCCCCGCCGGAATACCCCTGAAACGCAACTACTGCACCAATGCCGCCGGAAGCCTTATCATCGAGGCGGTGACTCCTTCGCCCAATACGGTAATGACGGTGGATATCACGGATAAGTGGGAGACGCCGGATAGTGAGTACGACATTCCCAACACCGTTTGGGACGGCACCACCACCTCCCAGCCCGCAGGCTACAACGCCTTCACTCCCGGAGAGGTGGACATCACCACCGCCGCCGAGCTGGCATGGCTGGCACAGCAACGTGAAACATTTGAAGGCTACACATTCAGGCTCACTGCCGACATCGACCTCAACGACTACGAATGGACGCCCATCGGTTCCAACAGGACTTTCCATGGAACCTTCGACGGACAGGGTTACACCGTGAGCAACCTACAGTGCACCACCTCGTCGAAGGCCGGATTGTTTGCGGAAATCTTTGGTGCTACCGTGAAGGATGTCACCGTCAGCGGCACCGTCAGCTTCACCGCCAGTGAAGCCTGCATGCTGGGCGGCATTATCGCGTATGTAACAGACAACAACACCATCACGGGTTGCACCAACCAGTGTACCATCACCGCTACGGGGGATGAATATCTGTGTCACGTCGGCGGCATTGCCGGGTACGTGGCTAATCTAAGCGCCAACAGCAACTCCACAATCAGCGATAACACGAACACCGGAACCTTGGTTACCAACGGACATATTTCTTCCTCCGTCGGCGGCATCATTGGAACTGCCACAGCAACACAATCCAGTAGCATCACCCTCACCAGAAACAACTACTCCGGCGGCACCCCGTCGGACGTCTGCATCGGGTATTGCTTTATGTACAACGGCACCATCACCATTGACGGAACCGGGGCCACGAGCAATAAACCGTTCCCCGTCCCGCAGCCGTGACGCAGCGAAGTTTAATTGAAGAGGGGTAAAACGGCAGGCACGGACGGACTCAACCGGGGAAGTCCGTGCCTCTCCGTCCGCCCCCTTTCAAACTCACTGCAAATTCCTTTCAAACAGCTATACGGGCAGCTTGCGTCAATGCCCGGGTGCAGTCGGCAGCACTTCCCCGTTTCGCAGCGGGGAATAGCGCAAAAGCGAGAGAAAACGAAACAACCCTCTTCCGGCAAAGAAAGGAGCAGAAAACATACGGAAGAGACGTGAGAACAAGGATTTATTCACCTTTTAAAACAAGAAGTTATGAAACAGACAATTTTTGGAGAATGGACATCGCAAGACGGTGCAGGCGATATGTATCGCTACATTTTCAACGAAAACGGTACTTACACCTACGCCACCCGCAGCGGTGACGAAGCGTGGCACACCGACCATCAGGGACAGTTCTTGTATGAAAACCAGCTGCTTTCCCTGCAATATGCCGACGGCAAATGGTATAACATCGGCTATGTAGGAATAGAAGGTGATGAAATGGTGGAAGGTTTCAAACGAGTTTCCGGCAGCACCGGACTGGAAGGCGACTGGATGCTGGATGCTTCGGGATTGCAGTTTACGGGCATGACACCCCGTGCAATGAAGCAACATACAGCGGTGACGTTCAAGGACGGAAACATGAACGGCACTTGTGAAAACCTGCTGAACGGCGAGGTTACGAAATGCGACACGTTCACGGGAAAATATACCGCAGAAGGTGACACGGTTACTTTCTATGACACTGTAAACGTAAAGACAGCCTATCTGGAAGGCATCAAAAAGATATGCCTGCTCGACAATGTTCTCGGTCTGCTGGGCGATGTGACCTGCAATGCCTACTTCAAACGCACGTCCGATAAGGCATGAGAGAACGGTAATCAGGTAGATACAATCGTTTATATAAAAGCGGTGGCAAGTCCCGCCGCTTTTTATAACTTATTCCCGGTTGGAATACAGGATATAAGAAACAAAAAACAGAACGATGACAAACGAAAGCGAAACATACCGGGATTCATTCCGGGCGTTGCTCACAGGCTATGGCTTCTTCGGGGGATGGGACTATGCCCATTTCCCGGCATCGGGCGTGCCGCAACTTTCGCTACAGGGCGACAAGCCTTTCACGCTGTTCGTGACATTGTGTTTCAAAAACACACAGGGCGGAACCATCTTGGAGCAGAAAGATATGTTCCGGCTGGGAATCATGGACGGGTTGATTTATGTAATCGGGCTGGACTGGTGCGCCGTCAAGTTTCCCGAAAGCACGCTCGGCAGATTCATTCCCCAATGCTGGTACAAGCTGGGGCTGGTATATGACGGCAACCTGCTGACGGTCTATTTGGACGGCGTGAAGAAAGACACTTTCCGGTGCGAACCTGCAAGCAAAAGAACGGTAAATGCAGAGTTGGTAATCGGTGAAAAGCTGGATGCCTACTTTAAGGACTTCCGTATCTTCGACCGTGCGCTATCCGACGAACAGATGCATCAGTTAGCTTCGGACGAAGAAATCCGCCCGGAAAACAGCATCGCATGGTTCGACTTCGACCGGACAGGACGCAAAGACCAAAGCCCGAACCGGGTGGAACTGACTACCAAAGCATTCTGCCGTATCGTGATAGTCAAACCGGTGCGGCAATTCCGCTTCAACATCAACCGGAAATATGACAATGTGGAAGGGATGATTTGTGAGCGGTTCAACAGTTCGACGCCGCTGAACTTTACGGGCTGTATCGGTAGCAAATCCGACAGCGGACAGCCCACACGGCTCGGCGGCATGGTGTCGCTGGGAACTCCCAAACCCGTCATGTGCGAAATCGAAGGGGAAATCTTCACTATCTGGGAAAGCATCGACATCCCTCAAGACATATCAACCGGATAATCCAACAATATATAACGTCAGGCAATAAAAGGATATTGAATGATAATTTCAGTACAGTTATTTACAGTTAAAACAGAACCCATAAAAAGTAATTTGACATGAAAGGACAGAACAAAAAGTCTTCTCTTTTTTTGAAGGGAGACGGCATTTTCATCACTTCGCTACGGAACAAGATGTAGCGGACGAATTTTTCGCGTTGCTCTCTGAAGCGAGAGAGCTTTATCTTCAGGATGTCATCGTGGACGGCAAGCGGCATGACCGCTACGTGGATGACTTCGTAAACAGTCACCGGTACATCGACTGCGATCATGCGGTCTGCCGGAACTGCCACGAAATGAACATCCATATCGTCAAAGGGCTGCTAACCGGCTACGCCCACCTTATCAAACCTCTCTTTACCGCAGAATCATTTTCTTTCGAGGAGTGCATGGAGCTGAAACGGATGTACGACACGTCCGAATCGCTGCCGATAACCGGCAGGGATCACGTCGATGAACTGACGAAAGCCCCTCCACTTTCTTTCGGTTGCAACATGACCCATGAACAGATGGCAGGTATTGTGTCTTGTGCCAATACTTACCATCTGTTTTGTTTTTCCGTATGCGTGGAGGATATGGAAGCTCTCTTTGCCTGCAAGGAGGGCTTTTGTATCCGGGTGAACAACCTGCGGCATGTGGCGGCCCTGTTCGACGCGCTGCTCGAAAACTCGTTCATCCAGTCCCGCTGGCAGGCTGTGCTCGACAAGGGCCGGTTCCTGCAATCCAAGGACGGCGGACGGTTCGTCTCGGCATCGAGCCTTTCGTCCGCACTCTCGGCGGTGAGGAACAACAGGACGTCCGTCTCTTTCGGCATAAGACAGGCCATCAACCGCCTGAAAGGATGACAGGATGTGCTAAAAAAACAAGTATATGAAAGGTAAAAGCGTGAGAATTACGATGATACGTGCATAGTCTCATGCCGTAAATTCCTGCCGGCTTGTTTACATGCCGTATCTTTGTCCTCCGTCAGCGCACTGTATAACGGAGGTGCACCTCCATTGTCTAATTTCAATTATAGTCTTATGCAAAATAGATTGACATTCATGGAACGGTTGAGCGAACGGCTCACCGCGATAGAGGCGGTTCTCAAAAAGCTGGAGCCGATCGAAAGTCTCTTGGAACGTGTGGCACTACTGGAGAATACGATCTACACGACTAAACGGGTCTTTACCTTTCAGGAAGCCTGCATGTATATCGGCGTTTCGGAGAGTATGCTGTATAAACTCACTTCGGGCAAGGAGATTCCGCATTATAAACCGCGCGGCAAGATGCTCTACTTCGCCAAGGAGGAACTTGACGAATGGCTCTTGCGCAATTATGAACCGACCGTGGACGATGCCACGCGTATGGCGGGCGACGTGGCCGCCACCCAACCGTTCTTCAACCGGAAACGCTATGGAAAACGAAAGAAAGACTGATCACGGCATGGACCGGGAACTTGAGGAGAACCATCTGTCGGACATCCTCTGTGCCGCACAGATCAAGGCCACGGATACCTACGAGACGCCGCCGCAAATCATCTGGATAGAGAACTCGACGATTGCCACGCTGGGGAATTTCAGCGCATCGACCGGCAAGGCGAAGTCGAAAAAGACGTTCAACGTCTCGGCCATCGTCGCCGCGTCGCTGGGTGGACGTCAGGTCTTGAACTACCGTGCGCATTTGCCCGAAGGCAAGCACAGAATCCTGTACGTCGATACGGAACAGAGCCGCTTCCACTGCCATACGGTCTTGGGGCGCATCCTGCGGCTTGCCGGCCTGCCGACCACGACGGACAGCGAAAACCTCGATTTCATCTGTTTGAGGGAATACTCTCCGTCGGTGCGCATCGGTGTCATCGACTATGCCCTGCGCCAAAGAAGGGATTACGGGCTGGTCATCATCGACGGCATCCGCGACCTGATGTTCGACATCAACAATACCAGCGAATCAATGGAGGTGATCAACAAGATGATGGAGTGGTCATCGAAGTACGACCTGCATATCCATTGCGTGCTTCACCTGAACAAGGGGGACAACAATGTGCGCGGTCATATCGGCACGGAGATGGGCAACAAGGCGGAAACGGTGCTTGTGATCAGCAAGAGCAACGAAAACCCGAATATCAGCGAAGTCCATGCACTGCACATTCGGGAGAAGGAGTTCAAGCCTTTTGCTTTTGCTGTCGATGATGACGGCCTTCCGGTGATTGCGGAGAACCACTCGTTTGACAGTAACGTGAGACCGAAGCCACGGACCGGATTCATGGATTTATCCGTCGAGCAGCACCGTGAAGCCTTATCCGCCGCTTTCGGAGATAAACCTATCAGGGGTTTCGAGAATATGCTGCAAGCCCTGATGACCTCCTACGAGGCTATCGGCTTCAAGCGCGGACGCAGCGTTATCATCAAGCTGTTGCAATACCTGACCGAAAATCTGAAATTGATTATCAAGCGGGACAAAGTGTTTTATTACGATGTATCTCCGGCCGAAGCCATGCTTTTCGAAGAAGAATGAGGGAGTGCAGTAAAAAGGAATCGACATGAATATATCGGAAGCAAAACAGGTGCGCATCGTGGACTTTCTGGCACAGCTGGGCCACCATGCGCAGTATGTAAAATCAGAGCAGCATTGGTATCTGTCGCCACTGCGGGAGGAGCGCACTCCGTCGTTCAAGGTCAACGACCGGCTGAATGAATGGTACGACTTTGGCGAGGCGACCGGGGGCGATCTGGTGGAGCTGGGGAAATACCTTTGTCGAACGGAGAGCGTGAGTGAAGCATTGGCATATATCGAGCGGCACGCTACCGGCGCGTCGCTTCCGAGAGTCCGCGTGCCGGTCACACCGCCCCGACCGATAGAGTGCGACATGAAAGGCCTTGTCATCGTGCCGCTGCGACACCATGCGCTGCTCTCGTATCTACATTCACGAATGATCGACGCGGACATCGGGCGAATGTTCTGCCGGGAGGTGCATTACGAGTTGCGCCAACGAAGCTATTTCGCACTGGCTTTCGGCAATGCCTCCGGCGGGTACGAGGTGCGTAATCCTTATTACAAAGGGTGCATCAAGAGTAAGGACATTTCCGTGATACAACAGTCGCACGGGGAGGTGCAGAAGCGTGTCTGCGTGTTTGAGGGGTTTATGGACTTCCTCTCTTACCTGACGCTGAAACAGGCGGGCGACGATACCGTCTGCATCGACGCGCCCTGCGATTATCTGGTGATGAACTCGGTCAGCAACCTGAAAAAGACACTTGCGCACCTGCAAGGGTATTCGTCTATCCATTGCTACCTCGATAATGACCTTGCCGGGCAGAAAACCGCCGAAACCATTGCCGGAATGTACGGCGGGCGGGTCAGCGACGAGGCCGGCCGTTATACCGAATACAAAGACCTGAACGACTACCTGCGCGGAAAGATACGCTGAGACGTCCGGCTGTCGTTCTCTACCTAAAGCTCTCCTTCGCGGAGGGCTTTTTTTATGACCCTATTTTTCCTTTTCCCTTCTCTAAAATCATGTTTGAATATGATTTTAGAATATGATTTTGTGTTTTTCAATGAATCTAACTATGAAAATATTCATTTTATAATCAATTATTTCTGCTTTCAATTTATGCGTTCTTATTTTGCAAATCATATTCAAATAACAAAATCATATTATAAAAAAAAGATATGAAATCATATTTCATTTTTGTCATTGTCCTGTCGGTTGCCTATCTCGTCTATTATGCGGTCATCATCGTACAGGATCTTTATGGAAAAAAGGGAGCGGAGAAGACGGACGAGGAAGTCTTCGACCTCGGCGCACCGGAGGACGAACAGAGTATCACCGTGACGGAGAGCGACACAGGGTTCAATGTCGGGGACGAGATGTACGAAACGGACGTTGCCCCCACCGCTTCGCCCGCACCACAGGAAGCGGAGGCCACAGCGGACAACGCAGAGGCGACCGTGGCGGAGAAGATGGAACGGCTGAAAGCCAAAGCGGAGGAACAGATGGAAGAAACCGCAACCTACCTGTCGGACGCATACACGGCGGACGAACTGTACAAGGCAATGATTGCCAAAGGCAAAACGGACAACCGTCCGGAACTGGCATGGAAACCCCTCAAAGACCGATTGTAGAATGTCGAAAGCGAAAAAAATATTATGTGTATTGTGCTTTGTCCCCTACGCGGCGTTCGCCAAAAGCGGCAGCGTGAATTACAGTTGGGGCGCAGACGCACTGGCAACGATGCACGACTTCGTGGTAACGATGATGCTGTATGTGCTGTATATCTGCTACGCCATTGCCTCGGTGTTTGTCGTCGTTGCCGCGCTCCAGATTTATATCAAGATGAACACCGGCGAGGACGGCGTGGTCAAGTCCATCGTGTCGCTCATCGGAGCGTGCCTCTTCATCATCGGGGCCTCGATTGTGTTCCCCGCCTTCTTCGGCTACCGCATATAAAACCGTAAAACAAATAAAAATCAAAGTATCACTTAAAAAAAGTAACAAGTATGTTTCAGAAAATCAAGCGAATGTATCGTAAGGCAAAAGGATTTGCCAATGGTGTCTCCATGAAAGTAAAAATGCTCGCCATCACGCTGCTGGGAGGCACGCCGGTTATGGCGCAAAGCACGGCAGGCGATTACTCGGCCGGCACGAGCGCACTGTCGAGCGTGGCGGAGGAGATCGTGAAGTATGTACCTATCATGGTGAAGCTCTGCTATGCCATTGCGGGAGTGGTGGCTATCGTGGGCGCAATCAGCGTGTACATCGCCATGAATAACGAGGAGCAAGACGTCAAGAAGAAAATTATGATGGTAGTGGGGGCATGTATCTTTCTGATCGCAGCCGCCCAAGCCTTGCCTCTGTTCTTCGGCATCGGTGCATAAAACGGTGGCATGATGAAAGACAAAGAAGAACGCTATCCGGACTATCCGCTGTTCAAGGGGCTGCAACGGCCTCTTGAACTGATGGGACTGCAAGGCCGCTATATCTATTGGGCGGCAGGCGCGGCGGGCGGGGCTATTGTCGGCTTCATCGTCGCCTACTGCCTTGCCGGGTTCGTGGCCGGACTGGTCGTACTGGCGGCTGTCCTGTCCACGGGCATCGCGCTCATTATCCTCAAACAGCGGAAAGGGCTGCACAGTAAAAAGGTGGAGCGAGGCGTGTATGTGTACGCCTACTCGCGCAAGGTCTGACTGTAAGAAAAACCATCACGGCAATGTGTGTGGCTAATTGATTGTTGAACGCGGGTAGGTTCGCCTCTGACGGAGGCCGACCTACCCCTATTTTTAATTTTGAGCATCTATCGAAATGACCCTATATATCATCCTGTTCTTCATCGCCCTGTGTACGGGCATGGCCGTGTCGGTCTATGCGTTCGGTACGGGCGGCAAACGCAAGCGCATCTTCCAGGACATCTACTTCTCTGTTGAAGACGCGGAGGGCGTGGGCGTGCTGTACACCAAGACGGGCGAATACTCCGCTGTCCTGAAGATAGAGAATCCGGTGCAGAAGTATTCGGCAGACATCGACAGCTACTACGAGTTCACGAACCTGTTCTCCGCCCTCGCGCTGACGCTGGGTGAAGGATATGCCATCCACAAGCAGGACATCTTCGTGAGAAAGCAGTTCGCCAGCGAACCGGAAGGCAATCAGGAGTTTCTTTCGGCATCGTACTTCCACTACTTCAAGGGACGTCCCTACACGGACAGCCTTTGCTACCTGACCATCACGCAGGAGGCGAAAAAGAGCCGCCTACTCTCCTACGACAGCAAAAAGTGGCGGGACTTCCTCGTGAAGATCCGCAAGGTACACGACCTGTTGCGCGACGGCGGCGTGCAGGTCAAGTTCCTGAACAAAGCAGAGGCGAGCGAGTATGTGGACCGCTACTTCGCCATGAACTTCAAAGACCGCATCGTCTCGATGACCAACTTCAAGGCAGACGATGAAAACGTGTCGATGGGCGGCAAACGCTGCAAGGTGTACAGCCTCGTGGATGTGGACTGCGCCGCACTGCCCTCGCTGATACGCCCCTACACCAATATCGAGGTGAACAATGCCGAAATGCCGGTAGATCTCGTGTCGGTGGTGGACAATATCCCGAATGCCGAAACGGTGGTGTATAACCAAATCATCTTCCTGCCCAGCCAGAAGCGGGAGCTTTCGTTGCTGGACAAAAAGAAGAACCGGCACGCGAGCATCCCGAACCCCGGCAACCAAATGGCCGTGGAGGACATCAAGCGTGTGCAGGAGGTCATCGCCCGCGAGAGCAGGCAACTCGTGTACACCCATTTCAATCTGGTGGTGGGCGTGCCTGCGGACACCGACCTGCAAAAATGCACGAACCACCTCGAAAACGCTTTCGGGCGCATGGGCATCCACATCAGCAAACGGGCGTACAACCAACTGGAGCTGTTCGTCAGCTCGTTTCCGGGCAACTGTTACAGCCTGAACGAGGAGTACGACCGATTCCTGACCCTCTCCGACGCAGCGATGTGCCTGATGTACAAGGAACGGGTGCAGCACAGCGAGGACACGCCGCTGAAAATCTATTATACCGACCGGCAGGGTGTGCCCATCGGCGTTGACATCACGGGAAAGGAGGGAAAGCAAAAGCTGACCGACAACTCTAATTTTTTCTGCTTAGGGCCATCCGGGAGCGGCAAGTCTTTCCACATGAACTCGGTCGTGCGCCAGTTGCACGAACAGGGAACGGATGTGGTGATGGTCGATACGGGTAACTCCTACGAGGGACTGTGCGAGTATTTCGGCGGTAAGTATATCAGCTATACCGAGGAGAAACCCATCACGATGAACCCGTTCCGCATCAACCGTGAGGAGCTGAACGTGGAGAAAACGGGATTCTTGAAAAATCTCGTCCTGCTAATCTGGAAAGGAACGCAGGGAACGATTACCAAAACGGAAGACCGTCTGATAGAGCACGTCATCACGGAATACTACGACGCCTATTTCAACGGCTTCGACGGCTTCACGCCCCAGCAGCGCGGGGACTTGCGCAAGAGCCTCATTATCGACGACCGCAACAGCAGCGAGAGCCGGAACGAGGGCGAACGGGAACGCGCAGCCCGTATCGAGGGGATCATCGACGAGATAGAGAGCCGACGCAAGGAACTGAAGGTAGAAGAACTGTCGTTCAACTCCTACTACGAGTATTCCGTGCAGCGCATCCCCGACATCTGCGAGGAGAACCGCATCACGGGCATAGACCTCTCGACGTACCGGTATATGATGAAAGACTTTTACCGGGGCGGCAACCATGAAAAGACGCTGAACGAGAATATGGACAGCTCGCTGTTCGACGAGACTTTCGTGGTCTTCGAAATCGACAGTATAAAAGATGACCCGCTGCTTTTTCCGCTTGTCACGCTCATTATCATGGACGTTTTCCTGCAAAAGATGCGCATCAAGAAGAACCGCAAGGTCTTAGTCATCGAGGAAGCGTGGAAGGCCATCGCCAGCCCGCTAATGGCGGAATACATCAAATTTATGTACAAGACCGCCCGTAAGTTCTGGGCCAGCGTGGGCGTGGTGACGCAGGAGATACAGGACATCATCGGAAGCGAGATCGTGAAGGAGGCCATCATCAACAACTCGGACGTAGTGATGCTGCTCGACCAGAGCAAATTCAAGGAGCGTTTTGACACCATCAAGGCGATTCTCGGCCTGACGGACGTGGACTGCAAGAAGATATTTACGATCAACCGCCTTGAAAACAAGGAGGGACGCAGCTTCTTCCGCGAGGTGTTCATCCGCCGGGGTGCAACCAGCGGCGTGTACGGCGTGGAGGAGCCACACGAATGCTACATGACCTATACCACCGAGCGGGCAGAGAAAGAGGCCCTGAAACTCTACAAACGGGAACTGCAATGCAGCCATCAGGAGGCTATCGAGGCGTACTGCCGGGACTGGGATGCCAGCGGCATCGGCAAGTCCCTGCCGTTCGCCCAAAAAGTGAACGAGGCTGGACGGGTATTGAATCTTCGTCTCACCAATCCATCCCAATAAACGCAATTTGTATGAAACGACTGTCGCTCATCCTAATATTCCTGTCGCTTGCCATCGTACAGCAGGTTCACGCCCAGTATTACAGCGTGAACTACGATGCGCGTACCGTGGCGGCGATGGCTACTGCTTTCGGGGCGGAAGCCGTGGCCGAGAGCTATTACAGGGGGCAGGTAGATGACATCCTGAAGCACTACACAGCGGCAGAGGTGGCGACGGCGGGGATATTCGCTTCCAAATTCTTGGAGCACAAGGCCCTGTCCGACCTCGGCATCTGGTGCAGCAGCACGGAGAATTACTATTACCGCCGTATCTACCGCATGGTGGCGGAGAAGATCATGCCGAAAATATGGGTGGTAGCGAAGCTGATGCTTCGCTCGCCACAGACGGCTATCTACTGGGGCAGTTACCTGATGAAGGTGTGCGACGATACGAAGAGCCTGTGTATGCAGTTCGAGAGCGTGGTGACGAACAGCACGCTGACTTTCTCGGACATCGCCTTTCTGGAGATCAACCGGGACATCGCTCCCCTGCTTAGCCTCTCGGAGCTGGGCGGTGTGGATTGGGAGCGGATGCTGGATAACCTCTCCCGCGTGCCGGGAAACTTCACGAGCGAGCACCTGAAAGGCGACCTCGACAACCTCTATAATACAGGTGTCGGTCTGGCGACCAGCGGTATCGAGAATCTCGGTGATGCCCTGCTGCAAAGCAGTTCGTTCCATGAGCTGATGAACGGCAAGGTCAGCGAGATAGACAACCTGTACGAACACTACGGCGCACTATTCGAGCAGGCGGAGCATGGCGTGGGTGACCTGCTGCTCGACATGGTGGGAGGCACGGACAGTGTGGCCGGGCTGTTCGATTTCAGCAACTACGACCTCACGGCATGGATGACGGACTATCTGGACGAAGCGATGGGGAACTACTACACGCAGCGGTGGTACATCGCCCGACGCGAACAAGGAAGCGTTTCGCTGTGCGACTACTACCCGCCGACGGATGACAACAGCGTATTGAACGGGAGCGCATGGACACGCTTTGAAACAAGCGATCCGGGTTTCTATCCGAACGCTTCGCAACGCGAACAGGCTCTATCCAACTCGGAGGCACATGCCGGGTGGTCGAGAAACCGGGTGCAACAGCTCAACAACAGCAACGACGGCTACACCTATACCATCAACTACCGGCAGCAAGCCTATATCATCAGCAGGGGTAACAAGCAGACGAAGAAGGCATACGCCTACGAGATACACGTCACGCAGAGCTGGAACCGGGAAGAGGTCATCTATGAAGATGTGTTCGATTCCTACTCAATGGACCTGAACACCTTCAAGGCACAACTCAACGCACGCCTCTCGGAGTTCAATGACAACGAAGAGGGCTATGTCTATCACATTGCCTCCGACGCAAGGAACTACTACCAGGCAACGGATGCGGTCAAATTGCAGGGATGCGAGAGCGTGACCATCAACGTGACCTGTTCGGACGGGGCGACACTGGGGCAAGGCTCGACGCAGTATAAGTGCCGCAAATGCGGAAGCTCGCTGAACGCCCACTCGAAGGAGTGTGCCATGCAGACCTCTGTCACGGAGAATGAACTGGACTTTTCGGAACTGGACGCACTGATACGGGAGGCGGACAATCAGGTCGCCGTCCTCCAGTCGCAAATAAATGCTTTGGAAAATGAAAATGCCGACCTGCTGAAAAAAATCGCCGAGGCAAGTGTGGAAGATGCGGCGGTTTACCGGCAACAGTACAACGCCAACCGGACACGGATCGAGGAGCTGAAAGGCGAACTTGCCGGGTGGCAGCGGAAGCAGAAAGAGTATGCGGACGCAAGGCAGGAGGCGGAAGCCGACAACGACGTGCCGACGGATGACTATTACCGCCTGCCTGCCATCATGCAGGACTGCAAGACGGCCTACAACCTCACTTGGCAGGATGACGGCGCATGGAACGGCTATACGTTCGTCCGGAAGGCGACCATGCCGAACATCAACGGTGTCATTACATTCCGGGCAACGCTTTCGATTGCACGGAAACCCAAATATTTTCTGGGCATAAAAATCCACCGTGCCATTCTCCAAATCAGTTGGGAGCTGACTTCGGCGTATAGCGACACGCACGTCGCCGATGTACTGACGCTTGATCCGAACCTGTCGGACGCGGAGAAGACCAAAATCGTGAACGACCGTATCGCCGAAATCGCACGGGAGCATCCTTCCTGTAAAATCACAACGGAGTATGCCCGCAGCGCACCGACGGAGGAAACTCCGAACGGTGACGTGCACCACCTGCTCTGGTCAAGCGACCGCCTCGAAATAGCGCGGGAGGTGGATTCGCGGATTACGAAGATATATGCCGACCTCGTGTCCCTGGAGAAGATGATGCACTACAAGCGGAACATTATCGACGTGCTGAAAGATGTGCTGCCCGAACCGGACACGGACGAAGGGCGCAGACAGACACTCGTGGAAGAGTGCCATGACCGGTGGGTAGAGAATGCGCGGGCATCCCGAAGCGGCAGAAAGGAGGTGCGTCCATGAAACGCACTGTACTGATAGCCCTCGCACTGCTTGCACTGCTGCCCGGTGTCGCCAAGGCACAATGGACATTTGATGTCGTATCGGTGGAAGCGTACATAAACGACCACAAGAAACAACGCAGCCTGCTGCTGGCCCGCAGTACACTGGAATACAGCAACCGACTGCTGCACGAGTACAGCCGCAAGGAGGTCGGCGGGTACAAGGAACTGAATGTCGATCTCGACCGGTACACCCGCGCGTTCGATGTCATCGACGTGATGTACCAGTCGTTGCGCACGGTGCTGAATGTGAAGGACACCTACCACTCGGTAAGCGACCGCATCGGCGACTACAAGACCATGCTGGAGGCTTTTCACGAGAAAATCCTGAAACGCGGGCGCATCGAGCCGTCGGACGCGCTGATACTGACGATAAATGAGAAAGCGATACGCGACATCGCCCGCGAGGGGGAACACCTCTACAAGTCGGTGAGCGACCTTGTGCTATATGCCACAGGCGCGGCGGCCTGCTCGACCAATGACCTGCTGATGATACTGGAGTCCGTGAACAAGTCGCTGGACGACATCGAACGACACCTGAACCGGGCATACATCGAAACATGGCGGTACATACAGGTACGCATCGGCTACTGGAAATCGAAAATCTACCGTGAACGTACCAAGCGGGAAATCCTCGACGGGGCTTTCGGGCGGTGGCGCAGCGCGGGACGACTGGATTATTAACGACAAAAGGGAAAAGAATATGAACAGAAGACTTTTACTCATGGCCGTTGCGGTGATTGCGACGGCGGCGGCACGGGCGCAGTCCGTGACCTATAACCACGATTCATCGAAACAGAATCAGGTAACGGTAATGGAAACGGGTACGGGGGCACTTTCGCCCGATCTCTACTATTCCGTGTTGCACAACAAGTACAAGAAGTCGGCGGCAAGCAAGAATAAGCTGTCATTCCGCACACTGGCGGGCATCAACCTCTACAGTCAAGTGGACGAAGCGGAAGCCATCGACTCGGCATTAGTGAGCCGGGCAAAGATCGAGGCCCTGAACGTGGCCGACCGGCAGATAGACCTCGCATGGCTCGCCGAGGGCGATAAGGTCAACGGGCAGATGGAACGGCTCAAACGCAACATCGACCGCATCCTGCTTGCCGGTGGCACGAGCGACGACAAAGAGAGGTGGACGGAATACTACCGGATGTACCAGTGCGCCATCGACGCGACCAAGGATGCCTACATGCCCAACGCACAGCGGAAAAAGGAATACCTGCGCATCTACGAGGACGTGGTACGGCAGAACGAGATTCTTGTCGGCTATCTCGCCAAACAGCAGAACGCAACGGTAACGAGTATGCTGCTGAACGCCACGGATGAGCGCAGTCTGAACAAGGGAAGCATCGTCCGCGATGCGGTGAACAGATGGAACGAATCACGCTTCGCGGTGCGAGGCTCACAAACCGGAGGCGGCGATAACGGCGGAACGGGAGATGAAACGGTAAACAAAGGGAACTGAAAAAAACGATAACCTATGGCAGACGGAAATATACTCTCGGACTTCGGTATCAACATGCTCGAAGAAGAAATCGACGACGTGATTTTTCAGACCAACGAGTTCCTGACCGACGCCACCTTCACGGGGTCGCAGGGACCGTTCTGGTGGATTCTACAAATGTGCATGGCACTGGCCGCACTCTTCGCCATCGTCATGGCGGCGGGTATGGCGTACAAGATGATGATCAAGCACGAGCCGCTGGACGTGATGAAGCTATTCCGCCCCTTGGCTATCTCGATCATCCTCTGCTGGTGGTATCCACCGGCCGACACGGGCATGGCGGGCAGCGGGAGCAACTGGTGTTTCCTGGACTTCCTGTCCTACGTCCCGAACTGTATCGGATCGTACACGCACGACCTCTATGAAGCGGAAGCCTCGCAGATAGCGGACCGGTTCGAGGAGGTTCAGCAACTCATCCATGTGCGCGACACGATGTACACGAACCTGCAAGCGCAAGCGGATGTCGCACACACGGGCACGTCCGACCCTAACCTGATAGAGGCGACTATGGAGCAAACCGGCGTGGACGAGGTAACGAATATGGAGAAAGACGCTTCGAAGCTATGGTTTACGTCGCTGACGGCAGGCGTTATCGTGGGCATCGACAAAGTCATTATGCTCATCTCATTGATTGTGTTCCGTATCGGTTGGTGGGCTACCATCTATTGCCAGCAAATCCTACTGGGTATGCTGACGATTTTCGGGCCGATACAATGGGCGTTCTCGCTACTGCCCAAATGGGAAGGTGCGTGGGCGAAGTGGTTGACACGTTATCTGACAGTCCACTTTTATGGTGCAATGCTATACTTCGTCGGATTCTATGTGCTGCTGCTCTTTGACATTGTGCTGTGCATACAAGTGGAGAACCTGACGGCGATAACGGCAAGCGAGCAGACGATGGCGGCTTACCTGCAAAACAGCTTCTTCTCGGCGGGCTACCTGATGGCGGCAAGTATCGTGGCATTGAAGTGTCTGAACCTCGTGCCGGATTTAGCGGCGTGGATGATACCGGAAGGTGATACGGCGTTCAGCACCAGAAATTTTGGAGAGGGTGTAGCGCAGCAGGCCAAGATGACGGCGACGGGAGCTATGGGTACGATGATGAGATAAGAATGAATAACCGATAATCAACAGAAAATAAAATGGTCATTAAGAATTTGGAAAACAAGATTAAGCTGGTGGGCACCATCTGTACCGCATTCCTCGTGGGATGTGTCATCATCAGCATTTCGAGCATCTGGACGGCCCGCACGATGGTAACGGATGCGCAAAAAAAGGTGTATGTACTGGATGGGAACGTGCCTATCCTCGTGAACCGCACGACGATGGACGAGACGCTCGACGTGGAAGCCAAGAGCCATGTGGAGATGTTTCATCATTACTTCTTTACACTTGCGCCGGACGACAAATACATTCGCTATACGATGGAGAAAGCGATGTACTTAGTCGATGAAACGGGACTGGCACAGTATAACACACTCAAAGAAAAGGGCTTTTATTCCAACATACTGGGTACGAGTGCGGTGTTCTCAATCTTCTGCGACAGTATCGCCTTTGACAAGGGGAAGATGGAATTTACCTACTACGGGCGGCAGCGTATCGAACGCCGGAGCAATATCCTCATGCGGGAACTGGTTACGGCGGGACAACTCAAACGCGTGCCGAGAACGGACAACAATCCGCACGGGCTGCTTATCGTGAACTGGCGCACGCTGCTGAACAAGGACATCGAGCAGAAAACGAAGAGTAACTATTAAACATAGAGATTATGAATATTAAAGGATTCAGACGGATGCTTTTCGGCGAGAAGATGCCGGACAAGAACGATCCGCAGTATAAGGAACGCTACGAGCGTGATGTGACGGCCGGGCGCAAGTTCGCCAAGGCAACACGCATAGACAAGGTTGCCGCCAAGGTGCAGGGCTTTGCCAATGTTCATAAGACGCTGTTCCTGGTCATCGTCTTCAGCTTTGTCATCGGCAGCTTCGCGTGGAATGTTTACCGATTGATGGTGGTGTACCGGCATAATCCGGTACAACGCACGGCCACGGAGATACAGGATTCGGTGCTCCGAGAGCGGCACAAGCTGCTGCAAGAGGGCGAAATGAGGGAGAATAAAAACAGGAATGATGAACCGCAGTAAAACAGGTATGCTATGAAGATATTTGAGAAAATCAACTTTCGCCAACCGAAGTATATGCTCCCTGCCATCCTTTATTTCCCCCTACTCGGTGCGTCCTATTTCATCTTTGACCTGTTTCATACGGAAACGATGGAGATACAGGACAAGACGTTGCAGACAACGGAGTTCCTGAACCCGGAACTACCGGGGGCGCAGATCAAGAACGACGGTATAGGCAGCAAATATGAGAATATGGCGAAATCGTGGGGTAAGATACAGGACTTCTCCGCAGTGGACAATATCGACCGGGAAGAGCCCGATAACAACAAGGAAGAGTATGAATCGCAATACACGCAGGATGACATCGCCCTGCTCGACGAACAAGAACAAGAGAAAGCTGCGGCAGCGGAAATTGCCTCTGCCAAGGCACGAGAGCAAGAAGCCCTCGCTGAACTGGAAAAAGCACTCGCCGAAGCGAGGCTGAGAGGACAGAACGCCGTCCTGCCACCGGCAGAAGCGGACACCACCGACACCGTTCCACCGCAAAAGGCGGCAATCGCCGGGAGCATCGACGAGGAGAGCCGGGCGGTGAAGGCACCGTCTGCGGACGAACTGCCCAGCGAGGTGGTGCGTAAGGTGAAAACGACCTCGGACTACTTTAACACACTGGCAAAGGATGCCCGCGAGCCGAAGCTCATCCAAGCGATCATCGACGAGAATATCAAGGCGGTGGACGGTTCGCGTGTCCGGTTGCGCCTGCTCGATGATGTGGAAATCAACGAGTGTGTGGTGCGACGGGGCACTTACCTGTACGCCACGGTGAGCGGATTCTCGTCCGGACGCGTGAAAGGGAACATCGGCAGCATACTGGTCAATGACGAACTGGTGAAAGTGAGCCTTGCGCTCTACGACACGGACGGCATGGAGGGACTGTATGTACCCAACAGCCAGTTCCGTGAAACGAGCAAGGATGTGGCGAGCGGCGCGATGTCAAGCAACATCAGCATGAATACCGGCAGCGCAGGAAACAGCCTTGCCCAATGGGGAATGCAGGCGGTGAACAATGCCTATCAGAAGACGAGCAACGCTATCAGCAAGGCCATCAGGAAAAACAAAGTGAATCTGAAGTACGGGACTTTCGTGTATCTGGTGAACGGCAATGAGAAAAGCAGAAAATGAGGGAAAAGAAGAAATAAGAGTGACAAATAGTATCAACGACATGAATATGAACAAAAAAGGAATCATAACGGCATTTCTTCTGGCGGTGGGACTGCCGGGTGTGCGGAACGCGCAGGCACAAACAACCTACGAGGAAATGGAACAACTGACGGTAAACGAGCAAATAACGACCGTCATCACGGCATCGGAGCCGGTGCGTCTCGTGGATATATCCACTGATAAAGTGGCGGGCGACCAGCCCATCAACAACATCATCCGCCTGAAGCCCAAAGAGGCGGGACACGAGGACGGCGAGGTGCTCGCTGTCGTCACCATCGTGACGGAGCGTTACCGCACGCAGTACGCATTGATTTACACCACAAGGATGAAAGAGGCGGTAACGGATAAGGAGATCCTGCTGCAAGAGCGTGAGGCTTATAACAACCCGGCCGTTTCGATGTCCGTCACCGACATGACACGCTACGCACGGCGCATCTGGAACTCACCTGCAAAGTTCCGTAACGTAGCCACCAAAGCGCACCGCATGGTGATGCGCCTGAACAATATCTATGCGGTGGGCGACTACTTCTTCATTGACTTCTCCATCGAGAACAAGACGAACATCCGTTTCGACATCGACGAGATACGGGTGAAACTGACGGACAAGAAGCTCGCCAAGGCGACCAACGCGCAGACCATCGAGCTGACACCCGCACTGGTGCTGGAACAGGGCAAGGTGTTCAGGCACGGCTACCGGAATGTGATTGTCGTGAAGAAAATGACCTTCCCGAACGATAAGCTGATGACTATCGAAATGACGGAGCGGCAGATCAGCGGGCGCAATATCAGCCTGAACATAGACTACGAGGATGTGCTGTCGGCAGATTCGTTTAACGCAACTTTATTGGAGGAGGAATGACGATGGGAAAGACGATGAGAATAATCCTGCTGCTCGTGCTTGCCTGCACGGGGTTCGCCACCAATGCCCATGCGCAGCGCAACAGCGGACGCCTCTCGCTCGGCGTGGGGCTGCTCTACAAGAACGGCATGGACGTGACGCTCGCCTACGAGCATGAGATGGACTACCGCCATGCGTGGGAGTTCTTTGTGGACGGCTACCTGCAATGGGCGGAGTGCGCATCGTGCGGACATATCTGCCCGGATTCGTTCTGGCGCAACTACCGTACCTACGGCTTCGGTGTGGCTTACAAGCCGTGCGTGACACGGGGACGTAACCACTACGGCAGCCTGCGGATCGGGGCTTCGGCGGGAAGCGATACGAAGAAGTTCCTCGGCGGACTGCATCTCGGTTATGAGCATAACTACGTGCTACGGTCGGGATGGACGCTGTACTGGCAGGTGAAAAGCAACGTGATGATAAAGGGTGCGGACGTGTTGCGGGCAGGTGTCGTGCTGGGCGTAAAACTGCCTGTGAAATAAGGAAAAAATAAAAAACGAAAAGATGATGATACGAAAGATACACTGGATAATAGTGGCGGCGACGGCAGTGCTGTGCGCCGCCTGTGATGCGCATTTCGACGTGCCTGATACAGCGGTGCGTCCGGGACATATCCTCTGCGAGGACGGTACGGCGTTGTCCTACGCCCAGTATGAACAATCGGGGAAAAGGGCGATAGCCGTTGTCTTCGATACCCAGCGGCACGAAGATGCGGAGGGTGACGGCTATGCGGTTTACCTGTGGGACATTGCTCCGCAGGCGTTCGCCGACAGCCTCGGCATCGCGCAGGGTACATCGGCCGACATTATGGCCTACGACGGGAACACGAACACATTCGCACTGTACGACACCAAGAAAACGGCTTCGCCGATGGCAGAAGCGGTTTTCGACCTGTGGCAGTACGGACAGAGTGCCTATGTGCCCTCGGTGGCGCAAATGCGCCTGCTGTACGCCATGCGGGAGGCGGTCAATCCGGTCATTGAAAGGTGCGGCGGTCATCCGCTACCATTGGATGAAAACGATTGCTGGTACTGGACTTCGACGGAAGTTGCCGGACAGGAAACGGCGAAAGCGTGGCTCTATTCGACGGGAAGCGGCGCGATACAGGAAACGCCGAAGATACAGACGCACCGGGTACGCCCGATTATCACGCTGAACAAGTAAGGACGAAAAGAGGGAAAGAAAAAAGCAATGGAAGAGAGCAAAGAGTTACAAGGATTCTATAAGATATTCCGCGCAATGGTGTATGTCTCCGTGCTGTTGGAGTTCTTCGAGTATGCCATCGACCCGGCGATACTCGACCACTGGGGCGGCATACTGATCGATATTCACGGACGCATCAAGCGGTGGATGATCTACAACGACGGCAACCTCGTGTACAGCAAGATTGCAACAGTGCTGCTTATCTGTATCACCTGTATCGGTACGCGGAACAAGAAACATCTGGAGTTTGACGCACGCAGGCAGGTGGTGTACCCGCTGACGGGAGGCCTGCTGCTGCTCGCGCTCTCCATGTGGCTGTTCGGCCATACGATAGAGACACGGTTCTATACGCTACCGCTGAATGTCATTCTCTATATGATAGCCTCTGTCATGGGCGTGGTACTGGCGCATATCGCACTGGACAATGTATCGAAGTTCATCAAGGAGGGTCTGATGAAAGACCGGTTTAACTTCGAGAATGAAAGTTTTGAACAATGCGAGGAGAAAATCGAGAACAAATACAGCGTAAATATACCGATGCGGTACTATTACAAGGGTAAATTCCGTAAGGGCTGGATTTCGATAAGCAACTGTTTCAGAGGCACATGGGTGGTTGGAACACCAGGCAGCGGCAAGACCATGTCAATTATCGAGCCGTTTATCCGGCAACACTCGGCGAAAGGGTTTGCGATGGTGGTATATGATTATAAGTTTCCGACGCTGGCAACGAAGCTGTACTACCACTACAAGAAGAACCAGAAGCTCGGCAAAATGCCCGAAGGGTGCAAGTTCAATATGATTAACTTCGTGGACGTGGAGTACAGCCGACGGGTAAACCCCATTCAGGCGAAGTATATCAACAACCTGGCAGCGGCAAGCGAAACGGCGGAAACGCTGTTGGAAAGCCTGCAAAAGGGCAAAAAAGAGGGTGGCGGTGGCAGTGACCAATTCTTCCAGACCTCGGCGGTGAACTTCCTCGCCGCCTGCATCTACTTCTTTGTGAACTACGAACGCGAACCCTATGACGCCAACGGGAAACCGTTGTATGCGGAGAGGCAGCAAGATACGCAGACGAAATTCTGGAAGCCGACGGGCGTGGTACGCGACCGTGAGGGAGGGAATATCGTGCAGCCTGCCTATTGGTTGGGCAAATATTCCGATATGCCTCATATCCTGTCGTTCCTGAACGAGAGTTATCAGACCATCTTTGAGGTACTGGAAACCGACAATGAGGTGGCACCGCTACTCGGCCCGTTTCAGACGGCTTTCAAAAACAAGGCGATGGAGCAACTGGAGGGCATGATCGGTACGCTACGTGTCTATACATCACGACTGGCGACCAAAGAGAGTTACTGGATATTCCACCGGGACGGCGATGACTTCGATCTGAAGGTGAGCGACCCGAAGAATCCGAGCTATCTGCTGATAGCAAACGACCCAGAAATGGAATCCATAATCGGGGCATTGAACGCCCTTATCCTGAACCGACTGGTGACACGGGTGAATACCGGGCAGGGCAAGAATATCCCCGTGAGCATCATCGTGGATGAGTTGCCGACATTGTACTTTCACAAGATTGACCGCCTGATCGGTACGGCGCGAAGCAATAAGGTCAGCGTGACACTCGGATTCCAAGAGCTGCCGCAACTGGAAGCGGACTATGGTAAGGTGGGTATGCAGAAAATCATCACGACGGTGGGTAACGTAATCAGCGGCTCTGCCCGCGCGAAAGAAACACTGGAGTGGCTGTCGAGCGACATATTCGGCAAGGTGGTACAGGTAAAAAAGGGCGTGACCATCGACCGGGACAAAACCTCGATCAACCTGAACGAGAACATGGACAGCCTTGTGCCTGCCTCGAAAATCTCGGATATGGCAACGGGATGGCTCTGCGGACAGACGGCGCGGGACTTCACCAAGACGAAGGTCGGCATGGGCGGCTCGATGAACATCCAAGAGGCAGAGGAGTTCAAGACTACGAAATTCTTCTGCAAGACGGATTTCGATATGGCCGAGATAAAGAAAGAGGAAGCGGCGTATATGCCGTTGCCGAAATTCTATACGTTCAAGTCGAGGGAGGAGCGTGAACGTATCCTATACAAGAATTTCGTACAAGTGGGACAGGATGTCAAGGAGATGATTCGGGACGTGCAGAACAAGAAAAACTCGAAGTAGCTATAAATGTAACCACTATTATAACTCATATAGAAATGAGAGGGCAGTTCAGAAAGGTAAAAAAGGAATCGGGCACTGCCGGGCGGTAATCAGCCGCCGCCCGCAGAAACAGGCAGGTATCGGAAGCCCCGACATCTGCCTGTATTCATTCATTGGCGCAAAGATAACCTATATGATGAAAACTCTGCATTGTCCCGCCAAACTCTGACTACAAAACTGTTCATATTCCTCTTTGTCCTTACCGCTCTCGATAGCCCGGTCGATAATGTCGCCCAGCTCGTCGAAGCAGACTTCCTCATTGACGCACTCCGCACTCGTGCCTTTCAGCAGATACACTTCGTAATAATCGGAGCCGTTGAGCGCGATAATGACGTATCCGCTGTGCAACCGTCCGTTGACTTTAAGCCGTAAGGCGGGCAGGTCTTTGAATATGGTGCCTGCGAACTCTGTGATACCCCATGACATGAGGATAGACATAGGTGTCAGCGATACTAACTGTTCTTTGATGGTCTGTGCGATTTGCATTACATACTCTTTTTCCATGACTTTGATTTTTTGATGATTTATTTGATTTACTGTTAGTCGAACCATTCCGGATTGCTCTCTTTTAGTATCGCAATCAATCCGTCATCGGGTAGTTCGAGGTTGCCCGATTCCGTGAAGAAGAAAACCTCGTCGTAGATTTTTTCGGCTTCCTTACTTGCAAAGCCTTCGTTTTCGTCATTGAAGCTGCCGGGCTGAAGGGCATCAAGCAAGGCGGTCGAGCCGATAAGCAGGTCTTCTCCCTCATTGGATTCCACGATACGGCACATATAGGTGTTGCCTCCAAATTGTAATTCCTGTGTTTTCATACTTTCTTTATCTTAATGGTATGTATTGTCCGTTTTCCTTGAGGTATTCCATGATGCGCTTCGCTTCCTCGTGCGATGCCCGATTGCGGTCATCGTAGCGTCGCGTCTCATCTGCCATCACTACGATACACTCTTTGATGAGTCGATAGAGGCTCTGTTGCAGTGTGGGGTGCATTTCGGGGATTGCGGCTGCAAACCGCTTGGGGTTGAAACCGAAGTTGTTCACTGCCATTTCCCAGTCCTTTGCAAGTTGGTACTCTTTACTTTCTCTAATGTCTTTGTCCATAGTTTTGAAATTTTTAATGAATTATTTTTTTCTTCCCTTTGTTCGGTTCTTTTTTCTGCCTGAACCGCTTGGGATTTACAGATGCTTTAAGGGACTGCCGAATAAGCTGTTTCCGACGCTTTTTCCGGAAAATTACTCTTTCGCAGAAAGGAAGAATTTTACAGGAAATGCACTTCAAAGCGACGGAATCAAGCGCGGCAGTCCAAATTTGCGTCTGGAAAACCAACCGGCGAGGGCAGGAATGAGCCGGATAAGCGATAAGATGGAGAAAATAGAAAAGGGAGAAAAAGGACGTTATAAATGGGGATCGGGCGGGTGGTGACGGGCCGATAGGATGATAAAAAAGAGATAGAAAAGGCATGACCGCGCGGGTGGCGGATTCGCCCGACATACGCGCCGCCCGGCAACGGCTTGGGGCGGTTGTCCGTGATGTCCTATACCTTACTAATAAGGTATGAATAGAGGGCGGATTGCTCCGTCCCCTATCCGTTCTTGATTATGGTGTTAAGCAGCCATTTCTTCTGCTTGGGTCTGTTCCTCGGACTGCACCTCTGTTTCGGGTTGCTGTTCATCGGATTGCTCCGCTTCCTGCTTTGCCTGTTCCTGCACGAGCAGTACGGCTTTCTTTTCCTCGATGCGTTGGTGACGCTTTTCGTAAACCTCGTTGTACCCGTTCTTGATGTTGGTAAGTTCTTCGGGCATGTGCTTTTGTGCAAAGTCAAGCAAGAGGGATGCAATGGCATTGCTGCCGTATGCGTTCTTGAAATTGGCAATCAGAAAATCCCTGCGGATAATGGCTTTTTGCTTGCCCGTGAGGTTAGCGATGATGTTCGTCTTTTCTTCCTCCGTAAGAGAATGATAGGGTTCTTTTTCCTCAATACCTACCGCCTCGAAATGCTCTCTGCGCAGATATGACAGCAGGAAGAAATAAATCATCTTGTCCTCGTCCTGCCCAAACTTACGCTCGGACATATCGACCTCTAAAATCTGCTTCTTGGTGTCTTCTACGGTCTTTTCAAGGGCAATCTCCTTGTTGCGCTTGTCCTGCTTTTCCAATTTTTCGACAGGAGAGAGCTGTTTTTCTTGTTGTGTGCCGTTTGCGGTATGGGCGACATTCGGGACATAACAGAGCACGATGTCTTTGCTCTCGATACGGAAATAGAGGGTGATTTCGCCTGCTTCGCTTCGGGTGCGGATTTCCTCGCATTGCTCCGTATAATCGTTCAAATCCTGCTCGTATTCCTTGTTGGCTTCTTCGTATTCCTCGGCGGTGTCGTATTCCTCTTTTTGGGGTGCTTCGGGCTGTTCGGGATATTTCTTTGAGTAGGTATTAAGGCTTTCTACCTCAAACCCCATAGCGATAAGGCGTTCTACTACGGTTTCGTTGTAATTGAAACTTTCGTAACAGAGGGGTACATCGGGGCGTTCTTCCATGAGGCGCACGGCTTTCTCTGTGAGATACGATGCGTTCATTTCCGCAAGGCAAGTGCGATTGGCACAATTTCCGCAACCGCCCTCGCAGAATAACATCATATTATTAGTGTTATGAGGACACGAGAGGCATAGAGCCTTGTCGAATGCGTAACGGTCGAGGTCGGTAGTGTATTGACGTTCGATGTTCTGTGCGACATCGGAGGCTTTCATTCCACGCCAGCTATTGTACTGCACACCCTCTTTCAAGTGCTTGTCGTACACTTCACGCTGAATATCTTCCCCATAACGGCAGATTTCGTTCGCTACGCTGATTGTAATTTCGTCCTGCTCCAACAGCAGAGCGATTTCGGGTATCAAGGAAACGAATTTGAGGCGTGTGCGAATGTAGTTCTCGTTCTTGCCGAACTGCACGGCTAAGGATTGCACATCGTGGCGACCGCTCTCTATGAGCTTTTGATAGGCGTTGGCTTCCTCTATCGGGGTAACGTCCTTGCGTTGCAGGTTTTCCGTAACCGCCATTTCTTCGGCTGTCTCGTCCGAAATTTCCATAACAATAGCCGGAATTTCTTCCAATCCTGCCATGAGGGATGCACGGTATCGACGTTCGCCAAAAACAATCTCAAAGCGGTTGTCTTCCATAGGGCGCACTCCGATAGGCTGTAACACGCCCTGCTGACGAATGCTCTCGGAGAGTTCCGTAAGGCTCGCCTCGTCAAAGTTCTTACGTGGATTGTAGCCACTCGGTTGAATATTAGCCAATGCTACCAATGTGATGTTTCTCTCTGCTACTTGAAATGCTGTTGTTTCCATAATCATAAAATTTTAAATTAATAATTGTTTTTTTATTTTCCCTTTGTTCGGTTCTTTTTTCTGCCTGAAC
>ENA-OZGR01000218-OZGR01000218.1-human-gut-metagenome-genome-assembly--contig:-NODE-218-length-36746-cov-9.043853_pt1 | contig 36746 bp, 23 predicted proteins | sample MGYA00244660_ERZ653666 | MGnify/ENA primary metagenome ERZ653666 (study PRJEB26926, sample SAMN06165280) | human gut metagenome | biome: ENVO:00009003; feature: ENVO:2100002; material: ENVO:00002003...
AGATGAGCGCTAGTCTCGTGGGCTCGGAGATGTGTATAAGAGACAGGTATGCCGTTGATGGTGCTGACCGCGCCAGGCCCTATGCCTACATAGTCCTCTCCCTTCCAGTAGGCCATGTTGTGGGGGGAGAGGCAGCCCTCCCGGGCGTAGTTGGAGGTTTCATAGTGGCGCATGCCTGCCGCCTCCAGCATGTGTTCCGCCAGTTCAAAAAAGGATGCGTCTTCGTCCGGATCCTGCCTTTTCTCCCCCCGCAGCAGGCTCCGGAAGAATTCCGTGTCTTCTTCATAGGTGAGGTTGTAGGCGGAGATATGGTCCGTTCCGGCGCTGACAGCTTCCTTCAGGGTGGCTTCCCATATGGAGAGGGTTTGCCCCGGAATGGCGAACATGAGATCCATGTTGATATGGGCCATTCCCGCATTTTTCAGCATTTCCACGGAGTGCAGAGCCTGGGCCGGGGTATGTTCGCGCCCCAGCAGATGCAGGATGCCGGAATCCAGGGATTGCACACCCAGGGAGACGCGTGTCATGCCCAGGCTGCGCCAGAAGCGCACTTTTTTTTCCGTAAAGGTGGCGGGGTTGGCCTCAAAGGAGAATTCATCCAGTTTGTCCACGGGCACGAGACGGTCCAGGGTTTCCATGAGACGCCCCAGATGCGTGTCCGAGAGCATGGAGGGCGTTCCCCCGCCAAAGTAAAGCGTGGTCGTTTCCCCTTCGCGGTTCGTGGCCAGAGCGGTTGCGCGGGATTCCGCCTCCCTGCCCAGAGCTCGGATGAATGATTTCATGTCCGTGGAGGCCGGCGTGTGCTTGAAGAAAGCGCAGTACGGGCAAATACGGTGGCAGAAGGGAATGTGGACGTAGAGGTGCACGGAAGCGGGGAATCAGCGTCTCCGGCGGCGTCCGGAGGACCCATTCCCATCGCCTTTCTTGTCCTGGGAAAGCTCCAGAATTCTGTCGGAAGCCTCTTTCATTTCCGACTTGACGCGGGATTTCTCCGAATCGTCAGCCAGAGACATGTAGTTTTTCGTCAGGGCGCTGTAGAATGGGTGGATTTTCGTTTCCTTCTTGTTTTTGGGCTTGTATTTGAACCCGTCCGGACAGGTGTCCAGCATGTTTTTCATCCAGGGGACCAGTTCTTCCTTGGGCAGGGCCTGGCACAGGGCGTCCAGAGAAAAGGACATTTCCTCCTGATCCACATCCTTAGGCTCCTTCAGGGCGTTGTTGTCGTCCCGGTAGAAGTTGAGGGCTTTCTTGAATCCCCTGTCTACGGTTCTTTTGAGCCTGTCTGTGCCTTGGGCCTTGGCATACGCTATCTGATACGCGGCCTGAGGCTCCGGGTAGGAGTTGCGCTTGGATTCAGACTTGAGCCAGGACATAAGTTCGGCCCACTGGAAGGTCTTATAGTCATATTCCTGTTTCAAGGCATTTTCCAGAATTACGGAGCAGAGCACATTGACGTATTCCTTGGCGTGGCTGGCAAGCATTTCCTTGCCGTTCTTGTCGCCACGGCCTACAGAGGGAACGTATTTGCGCGTTTTCCAGAGTTTTCTGATGCCCATGCCGTCCGGCAGGGCCTCCCTTACTTCATCCACCATCTTGGTGGCTCCCATGAGGTCCTGAGGTTCCTGCTTGAAGAGCATGTACCAGGCTTCCGTATAAAACGGGTTGGCTTTGAGCACGGTCCTCATGGCGGTCTGCGTGAATTCCTTGGGGAGCGTGACGGAAGGGTCGGCCGTCTCTTCCGTGGTGGAGCCGATGGCCGCCAGTTTGTAAATGTTCATGGCGAAGCGGCTGTCGATGAACTTTTCATAGTCGATGTTCATGGACAGGGCCAGTCCGGACTGGTATTCCGCATTGCCGGTGCGCGGTGCGTTGGAATCCCGGAAGTACCAGAATCCCGTGGTGGCTTTCAGGGTGTCCACGCTTTGCCCCACGCTCAGCCAGCAGCCGTTACCGTTGAAATGGGTGGTCATCAGATTGCCGTGGCCGGGCTGCCCGGCGGGGGCGGCGGGAATGCCGCGCGCAATCTGGGAATTGCGGGAGATAAGGGACATGGTGCCGCACACACCGCCTTCATGAAGCTTGCGTTCGTTGGATTCCCTGGACCATTCCGGATCCGGGTCAAAGCTGAACAGGATGGGCGGTTCCTTGTCGTCATCCGCCCGGTAGGGGCCGTACAGCCACAGGCGGGTCGGGCCCCGCTGGCCCATGTAGCGTTCCCACACGCTGTCGCACTCACGCAGAGGTCGCGTTTCCGAAAGGGCCATCATGGCCGGCCAGGGCGTTCCTTCCAGGGAAACGCCGGTCCATTCCACACGCTTGCGGTCCACGTCGCGCAAATCACCGCAATGTTCATATTTATCCACAAGGTAGGAAAAGAATTCCACCGGAGTGGGGAAGGGGTCCCTTTTGCGCCTCAGCTGGCCGTGGCGGTACATGTATTCGTGCAGAAAGCCGGCCAGGTTGTCTTCCGTAATGGCGGAGTCCCCGATTTCCGAGACGGTGGGGTATTTCCTGAGCCAGGCCTGCTTTGGGGTGATTTTTTTGCGGTCCAGATAGGCTTCCACCTTTTTGTAGCATTCCTCATCCACGGTGCGGGGAGCGTTCCCATACCAGTTGACGGGCGGTTTTCCGGCGCAATACAGGTCCGCTGGCGGAGGCATGACTCCGGAGGATCTCAGGTCATTCAGCTTGCCCTGGGCATCAATGTAGCGGCCCTGCTGGGTAAGGTCGAAGGCCCCCATGCCGAATTCGCGGCGTCCTACTGCGAACGCCAGAACGAGCTGGTCATATTTTTCCGTCGTTTCCAGCCCCAGTTCATCAATCATGAAAGCCACATTGGTGGCGACGCTGGGGTCCGGCGGGAAAAACATGGCGAAGACCTCACGATTGTTTTTCGTGTTTTTCAGCCATTTTTCAAAATCCGGAGAAAAACTGCCTCCGCGTTTTTTTACGTAATCCCGTACGTAGGCTTCCGCGTAATAGGGATATTTGTTCAGCAGTTTTTCAGAAAATTTCCCCTTGGACGCGATAGCTTCCTCCCGTAAAGCCTTTTCCATGGCAATGACTTCCGGGGAGGGGGAAAGGTCGGGAGCAGGCGGTTCCGGTTCAGGCTCCGGTTCCGGTTCGGGAGCGACCACCACGGGTTCCGGTTCGGGAGCGACCACCACGGGTTCCGGTTTTGGCGGAGCGGGCTTGGATTTGGGCTTGGGCGGAGCCGGTACGGGCACGGTAACGGCTTTAGCGACGGGTTCTTCTTTATCCTTGAGTATCTGGTAGCCCAGAAATCCGAAGAGGGCGAGCATCCCGGTCACAATGACCGTGATGACCGGGAACCCTCCGGAGTGCTTTACCCGCGGCAGCGGCGTTCCGGGGATGGCGGCGCCGACTACGGGTTTCCGCAGTTGCGGTTGCTGCGGTTTTTTGGCGGGGCGGAGAGCCTGGGCATGCGCTACAGCCGGCTGGGGCTGCGCCGGAGAAAGCGGGTAAAGGAAGAGCACGGTGCCGAATCCCCTCAGCTTGCTTTCTGCATTTGCTGCGTATTGGGTTTCAAAAGCTTCCCGGGCCTGGGCGAATTGGGATTCATTTTCCGGAAAGACAGCCAGTTCTCCGCTGGCCAGGTCACGCGTAACGAGGCCCCCGGGGCAGAATTCGCGTATCAGGACGGCATGGCCTTCCGGGGAAAGAGCCTGGTACAGATGATAGTCCGGACCGCTTTCTACAAGCGCCGTGATTTTATAGCCGCCTATGTTGAAATGGGGCGGCAGGGCAGGGGGAAGAGGGATTGTCATGACTAATCAAGAGGTCAAAGATCCCGTATATTCAAAAAGGTTCGGAGCCGTTTGTCAATGCCGGAGTGAGGAAGCTGCGCCATGAAACGGGAGCAGTTATCAGCACGGAACGCTTCCGGACGGCGGGAATACGAAACACGCCGGTTTCCGGAAAGTGTGGCATTTCTGCGGCGCGATGCCGCGCAGGAAACGGCTAACGGATGGTGACCTTGGTGCCGATGGGAGTGTGTTCAAAGAATGTCTTGGCCATGTCCTCCGGCAGGCGCACGCAGCCGTGGCTGACCGGATATCCGGTGACAAAACCCACATGCATGCCGTAGCCTCCCGTAATCCGCATCCAGTAGGGCATGGGGGCGGGGTCGAAGTAGGTTCCTGCCGGCGCTCCGCCAGCCCTGGCGTTGTAATCCCCGTTGACGACGGCTCCGGTGGATTTGCTGCGCAGAACGCCGTATGTGCCGGATTTGTAGTTGGCGTCTTTCTGGATGATTTTGTATGTTCCCCTGGGAGTGCCGTAACCTTCCTTGCCGGAAGACATGGGGGAAACGCCCACGAGCGTGGTTCCCACGTAGTAGAAGACTTTCTGCTGCTTGAGGTCAATGATGATGTGCTTTTCCCCCTGGGTGCCCGCCGGCAGGTCCCAATATCCCTGGCCCAGACGGGCTTCCGGAGGCAGGTCCGTGTTGACGCCTGAGGTGGCGCCCACTCCGGACAGATAATCGTCCCGTCCGGACATTCCCTGAATTTTTCCGGTGATTTGGTCAAACAGCGGGGGCCTCTCGTACGATGTGCAGGAAACAAGAGCGGAGCTGATAGAAACTAACGCCAGTATGCCGGATTTCATGGGAACGGGAAAATGACAGGCAGGTTATGGGGCCTGTCCTCCTTTTTGTCAAGATTTGCATGCTGTTATCCGTTGCTTATTCCGGGGGTATCTGTTATACACGGCGAACCATTTCATTCATCCCTATTTTCATGAGCGAACAATACGATCTTCTTAAAAGCATTCTTTTGGAAAAATCCGTGCGCACGGGAACTTTTACACTGGCTTCCGGCAAGGTGTCCGACTTGTATGTGGATTGCCGCATGACAGCCCTGGACCCCGTAGGAGCCACCCTGGTGGGCGCTCTGGGCTGGAAGCTGGTGAAAGAGGATATTTTGCCCCGTTTCCCGGAGGTGGCGGCCATCGGCGGCATGACCATGGGGGCGGACCCTATTTCCCTGGCCGTCGGCATGACCAGCGCTCTGGAAGGAGCGGAAAAGAAGCTTCAGGTGTTCACCGTGCGCAAGGAGCCGAAGGACCATGGACGCGGCCGCCGCATTGAAGGCAATTTCCAGGCCGGGGATACCGTGGTCGTGGTGGATGACGTCATCACGACAGGAGGCTCCACGCTGAAGGCTATTGACGCCATTGAGGCGGAAGGGGGCAGGGTTGCCGCCGCCCTGGTGTTGCTGGACCGCGAGGAAGGCGGCCGCCAGGCGATTGAGGAACGCGGCATTCCCGTTTACCCGCTGTACACCAGGACTTCCCTGTTGGGCCGTTAATCCTTTTTCGTTCATGCTCCCGGCCCTGATCGGCATAAGCGGCCATGAAGTGGGCGCGGAGGAAGAGGCTGCCATCCGGCGTTGGCAGCCGGCGGGTTTCATTCTGTTTTCCAGGAATATTGATTCCGTGGAGCAGGTGCGCGGGCTGACGGAGTCGCTGCGGAAACTTTGCCTCCACCATCCTGTCATTGCCGTGGACCAGGAGGGGGGCCGTGTGGTGCGCACCGCTTCCCTGGGCCTGAATTTGCCCTCCCCGGCTTCGCTGGCCCGGCTCGGTTCAGTTGGCGGCATAGTGGAACTGGGCGCGGTGACGGCTCTGGCTCTCCGCTACCTGGGGGTGAACCTGAATTTTGCCCCGGTGCTGGATATCTGCCATGATCCGTCCGCGGCCAACGCGCTTCCCGGCCGCTGCTGGGGAGATAATGCCCAGGACGTCATTTCACGCGGCGGCGTTTATGCCTCCAACCTGCGCCGGGGCGGCGTGCAGAGCTGCGGCAAACATTTTCCCGGCATGGGCCGTGCCCTGGCGGATCCCCATTTCAGCCTTCCCGTGGTTGACCTGGATGAACGGGAGCTGTTCAAGACGGATTTGCTGCCTTTTCTGGCTCTGTGTCCGGCATTGTCCTCCATTATGTCCGCCCATATCATGCTGCCTCAGATTGATCCCGATTATCCCGCCACCTTGTCCGAACGGGTGATCAGGGGGCTTCTGCGCGACCGCCTCGGTTTCCGGGGCGTGGTGTTTACGGATGATTTGTGCATGGGGGCGATTACGGCGCAGTATTCACCGGATGACGCCGCTTTCCTGTCCCTGCGGGCCGGATGCGATCTTCCCCTGATTTGCCATGACCCTTTTCCCTGGCTGGATGGGCTGGCTTCACGTCTGGAAGGTTTGAACGCCTATGACCGGGAGGATTCTTTCAAACGGGTGGAAAAGCTGAGCGACTCCCTGTGTTTCCCGTTTCCGGAAAAGGCTTCCCTGTGGGATTCCTGCCTCCGCCGTGCGGAGGCTCTGTGCCGCCTGGAAGAGGACGGAGGAGAAAAGCTGCCTTCATCCCCAGTCCAGAAATATTGAGGCAGGTGCCAATGACGGTTTTTGCCTGAGAATATGCCGGGAATGTCCCGGAAGATTTATTTCCGCGGCAGGGGGAATAAAAAGAGTGCTGGCTGATCAGCTTCTTTTGCGGCGAGCCGCCAGCAAGGCTGCTCCAAACAGGCCCAGGGAAGCCGCGGCGGGTTCCGGAACGAGGTGGTTGTAGATGCTTGAGGAATAGACTTTGACATAATCGATGTCGAATGCGGCTCCGGAATTGGCCAGCGTATTCTGGTCGATTCCCTTATTAACTCCTGCATTTTCCACCCAGTTGCCTCCAATCTGCTGGTCGATGATCAGGTAGAATTCGTTTCCGTCCTTGTCAAAGGGCCAGTTTGCGTTATTGGGCTTTTTGAATGAACCGGTTGCTTTTCCATCCACATAAAAGGTGATGCCTTCTTCCGTCCATTCCATCCCGTAGGTATGCCAGTTTGCTTTTTCAGCACCATCGTTCCAACCGGGGGTGACCCCCTGGGATTTATCCTGATTGGGAACGCCGTTTTGCGACCAGTGGATTGTCTGGTAAACACGGCCTTCGTAATTCAGGTGTTCCATGATGTCAATTTCCCCTCCGACAGGCCAGCCGATGCTGTCGGATTTGGGCATCATCCAGATGGCCGGCCAGACGCCCTGCACGCAATCGAATCTGGCGCGGACTTCTACGTAGCCATATTGGAAGGAGAAGGTTTTCAGGGAATATACCCCTCCGCAGGCGTATGTTTTGGCCGGTGCGGTCTGGTTGGTTTGAGTAGTGTAGTCCCCGTATTTTCCCCACAAGGTCATGGCGGAGTTGCCGTCCTTTTCCCGGAATTCCACAAGGCTTTCGTCCCGGGATTGGTACTTGCGCCAGTCCGGGGCGTTATAGCCTACGTAATCAATGCGGCTCCAGTTATGTTCGTTCAGAGATGAGCCGTCAAAGTCGTCTTCAAAAACGAGTTCCCAGTTCCTGTCGGATGCCCAGGGAGTCGCCGCCATGACGGAAGATGCTGAAAGTGAGAGAAAGAGAAGAGGAAAAAGGAGTGCCGTTCTGATGAACATCATGAGAAAATATAGGGCGGGCGCCGCTGAGTGTCAATAGACAAAAAATTGGCAGGCGGCCTCGGCATGGAGAAGGAAATTCCCTCCGTCCCTAAAAGGGATTGCTCTGTTTTCCCGGCAGGGGCGCGGCGATTGGCGCCCCTGCCGGGATTCTCTTATCACAAAGGCTTTTTGTCATTTCCAGCTGCGGGCGGCCGCAGCTTAAGAGCGGAGAGCCATATTTTTGGCGGCGTTCGCCTTGTACACGTGCAGTTCCGCAAGGCGGACTTTTCCGCCCTTCTGGAAGAGCTTGACGCGCAGCCTGTTGGTGGTGACGGGGTCAAACGTCCGCATGCATTTGATGAATCCGTTGCCCGGAAGCTGAAGCATGCGCAGCACTTCCGGTTCATTGGCGTACATGGCTTTCTGCGCATCGCTGACGCCGGCGGTGGAGGCTCCCAGGGAGCCCCAGTGGATGGGGATCCACTTGCCGCCCTTGTAGGCCTCAATGATGAGGCGGTTGTGGCCCTTTTCAATCTTGATGTCCACGGCGCGCAGGGCGGCAGGGGATTTCAGGGTGAGTTCCAGCACCAGGGGCTCGTCTTCCGTGGGGGAAGCGTCCAGCTCCTCAATCGTGGTGGCGTCCCGGTCCGTCAGTTTGGCCGTGTCCACACGGCCTCCTGTGGAGGCTTTCAGCTTGTAGTCCTCCACTTCCTCCGTGGAACTTCCCAGCAGTTTCAGTTCATGCACGCGGCATTCCAGGCCGTGCCAGTCCGTGGAAACGTGGAACAGGCAGCGGGAACCCTGAGTCAGGCAGGAGTCATTCGGGGAAACCCAGGTTTTTTCCTTCTTTTTATCCGTTTTGTCGTACACCTCTATCTGGTTGCCCTGGGAGGCCGCGGAAATGTAGGTCCCGTCCGGCAGATGGAAGGAGCAGCCCCAGTTGCCGTGATCCCGGATCAGGATGCCCGGCACCCACAGATGGTTGCAGTTGGTGACTGAGAGGGCCTTTTCTGCACATCCCACTTCAAAGCCGCCCACGGCGATGGGGCGGTCGTATTCCACCTCCAGGTCATTGACGCGCCATTTGATTTTGGCGTTCATTTTTTGCACGCCCGGCTGGGTGGGGCCGCTGAGTTCCTTCTTGTAGGAGTAGACGTTCCATTGGCCGCCGAATTTGGAATTGGGCGTCCAGGAAATGGTTTCCATGGGGGAGAAGGTGGTCGTGTCGCTGAATTGCACCGTGCCGGCAAAATCATATTTGTAGGCGGAGTTGGCTTTCCCTTCCTGCTCCTTGTCGCGGTGGAGCCCCAGGGCGCGGCCGCCCAGTGGCTGCTGGATGTCCACGTTCAGAGAATATTCCCCGGGCTGGGGGTTGCCGTCGTTGCGCTTGGGTTCAAAGAAAATGCGCACATCCATGCCCAGAATCATTTCCGCGCAAGTGGCCCTGGTGAGCTGGTCCACCCCGGGAATCTCCATGATGGCCTTGGCGATGGGGAGGGCGCGGTTGTTGACGACATTGATAAGCTTAAAGCGGCAACCCTGTTCCACCGGAATATTTTTCAATTCCCGGATGGCGGATTTCAGGGAGGCGGGGGCCTTGGTTCCAAGCGCAGCGTTTACCATGGACCAGTTGCGCACGTAGGTGTTCAGGAAGCGGGATTCCGTGTCAATGATGGGGGGAACCTTCCGGAACGTTTTGGCCTGGAATTCAGGCTTGCCCGTAATTGCCAGGTTCTGGCGTTCCGCGCAGAGGGCCGTGATCCAGATGCTGGTGCGGATGTAGGTGCCGATGACGGAGTCCGCCGTCATCAGTTCCAGGCGGTTGGGGTTCTGCATCATGCCGCCGTCAAAGGGGCGCAGCAGCGTCAGTTTCCACCGGAAAGCCTCCATGTTTTTGTAATATGCTTCCGGATTGGTTCGCCAGTAGGCGGGGAGGGCCCACATGATGGAGAGCGTCTCGGATGAGTGGCCCTGGTCGCAGCCGCCGATGGGGCCTTCCCCATACATGATGCGGCTGTTTTTCGTGTACAGCTCCGGTCCGCCGCAGATGAGGGAGGCGATGTAGTACGGGCCGTGGCGTCCGGAGTAGGTCCCCCCGCATTCACGGTCGGGTTCAAAGGTGAAGGTTTCCGTCATGCGGCCATAGGGTCCCATGCCGGTGGGGCAGATGGACTGGGCATGATCCATCATTTTGTCCAGTACGCCGTCTTCCGTGCGCGCCGGCGTTTTGCTGGCCAGCGCCAGGAACAGGCACATGTGGGAGCCGCCGATGCTGACGCCTGTTCCCCGGTAGCCCGGGTGAATGCCGTGGCCGGTGACGAAGTCCCCGTAAAGGACTTCATTTTTCATGCGCTGCACGCCGTTGCGGATGGCCGGAAGCACGGAGTTGTCCCGGTAGCGCAGCCAGTATTCGCACAGGAAAATGCCCGCGGAGGCCTGGGGGACGGCCCACCAGCACTGGGAGCCGGAGAAGGCGATGTACTGAGCCGCTTTTTTAATGACGGGGTCATACTTCGGGTTGCCCGTGGCCATCAGGGCCAGGCCGGCCCAGCCTGTATCATAATGGTTGCCGCAGTAGCCGCCCGGGCGTTCCCAGGAGCCGTCCTCGCGCTGCTGGGCCGCCAGCCATTCGCTCATCATATGGACGACCGCCTTGCTCTTGGCGCAATTTTTGGGGAAGCCGAGGGCATAAGAACCCAGCTGGGGGATTTTGAAGGTGACGTTTTTCACGTATTTTTTCACTGCGTCCGGCAGGGCAGCGGAGCCGCCCACCTGTACGGTCACGCCCACGGAGGCGGACCACCTGGGGGTTCCCGTTCCTTTAAGATTCCAGTCACCCTTGGGGATATCAAAGACCAGGGAAGAGACGGCGTGCGCCTGCCATACCTTGCTTTTGGCGTCGTACCTGGCTTCTCCGTAACCCACGGTGTATTGCTGGGCCTTGGTCAGCGGAACGGTTCCGCCGGGGCCTTCCAGCCTCAGGTCCGACCATTCGAAGCCGTCACTGCCGATTCCGTTGCCGCCGTCATCCACACGCAGGCGCACCTGCTGGCCGCCCTTTACCGGAATGGAAAGGGAAACGGGCTTTTTAGCCCGTTCCTCCCGGAAGGCTTCCTTCCAGAGAGGCTGGATGCCCTGGATTTTTTCCACGCTTTCCGCGGGAATAAGGTTCAGGGTGATTTTTCCGGCGCCTTCCGCCTTGTCCACCAGAAGGCCCGCGTGCATGTCCAGGCCGCGCCGGTTCTGGTGCTGATAAGGGCCGTAAAGCACGTCCAGGCTTTGCGACGTTTTGAAGAGGTGTCCGTCAATGCCCAGGATCAGGTCACCTTCCTTGACATATTTTTCGGCAGGGGAACCCTCAATCACCTGGGTGACCGTGTAAAGGTTCGCCACGGGTTCCCCGTTGGGGTCCAGCATGGTTTTGGGGAAGAAGCCGCGGAAGTTCGTGTCCGGCCAGGAGGCGTCCAGGCCGCGGGCGCGGAAGCCCAGAGGGCCGAAGGTGGTAATCCAGCCTTTGGCTACTTCCTCGGAATTGCCGAACCAGCTCGTGTACAGCTCGGCGTATTGTTTTCTCCACTGGTTCAGCGGCATGGGCTTGGCGAATTTTTTCACATAGGCGTTCACATCCCCCATATTGGTTGTTTGCCTGGCGGCTTTCCCGCGCGGACGCACTACGGGCGCAGGTTTGGCGGCAGTCTGTCCCTCCTGTGATTCCTTCCGGTTGGCGGGCTGTTGCGGTTCCGGCTGTTTTCCGTTCGCAGCGTCGTCTGCCGGGGCGAAGGAGTTTTCGTCAGGCTGTGCCGGGGCGGCTGCGGATTTTTCCCCCAAAGCGCCCGGGGCGTCTTCATTCCGTTCCCCGGAGGAAGTGGCCGGCGGCGTTTTTTCCGGCTGCTCCGCCGGTCCGGACGGGGAGAGGCCCGCGGCGTTTTCCTGTTCGGGGGAGGCTTCCCCACTTACGGCGGGCGGGGCGGCTTTCTTTTCCGGTTTGGCGGCTTCCTTCTTTTCCCTGTTGGAGTGGGGAACGTCCGGCTCCTGAGCAGAGACGGGTTTTTCCGCGGGGTTCCGGGTGAAATAATAGGTTCCGCATGCGCCTCCCAGCAGGAGCAGGGTGAGAATCCATATGCCGGCGGAGTTCTTCTTTTTCCGCGGCTGGGGAAGGGAGCCCGCATGAACGGGCGCCGCCCCGGCGGTTCCGGGAGCGGCCAGGGTCCGCTGATCGCGCTGGAGGCGGGATGCCGCAGGGGCGGCCGTGCCGGGAGCCGGCTGCGCGGCGGCATGGCCGCCGGGAATGGCATAAGCCAGGTACAGGGTGCCCAGAGCGGGGATTTCCCCCAGGGAGCCCGTGCGGAACTGCGCTTCGAAATCATTCTTCAGCGGAAGAACTTCCCGTTCAATATCCGTGTTTTCCGGATAACGCAGTTTCCCGCTTTCCGGGTCGCGCACAGCGAGCCCCTGGGGACAGAATTCGCGGAGCAGGTATTGAACATGGTCGGCGTCCGAAGCGTAATACACATGGCAGAGGGAATCCGTCTGCTTCAGGGATTGGATAAGATAACCGTTGATATTAAATCCGGAAGGGAGGGGAGGCGTATGTTCCATGGTCACATGACAGGTGATTATCCGACTGCCTGTTAGCATATCCGGAGGCTTCTATCAATGTAAAAAGAGGTTTTCTGGGGCCGGAGCGTGTGACGCGATTAATTGATTATTTGCTTGAATGCATGGCGATTATGTGGTGCAAGCAAGGCTCGCTTTTTTGTTTTTCCATTACAATCATGAGTTCCGATATTAGATTAGACGCCTTGCAGTATCATTCCCAGCCCCGCCCCGGCAAGGTGGAAACGCTTCCCTGCAAGCCCTGCTTTTCACAACGGGATTTGACGCTTGCCTATTCCCCGGGCGTAGCCGAACCCTGTCTCCGCATTCAAGAAGATCCTTCCCAGAGCGCCCTGTATACCGGGCGTTCCAATCTGGTGGGCGTGATCACCAACGGCACCGCCGTTCTGGGGCTGGGCAATATCGGCCCGGATGCGGCCAAGCCGGTGATGGAAGGCAAGGGCGTTTTGTTCAAGGTATTCGCGGACATTGATGTTTTTGACATTGAGCTGAACGTGAAGGAGCCGGAAAAGCTGATTGAAACGATCAAGACCATGGAGCCCACCTTCGGCGCCATCAATCTGGAGGACATCAAGGCTCCGGAATGCTTCATGGTGGAGGAACGCCTCCGTCAGGAGATGAATATTCCCGTGTTCCATGACGACCAGCATGGAACGGCGGTGATCTCCGGCGCCGCCCTTTTGAACGCAGCCGAGTTGACGGGCCGCAAGCTGGAGGATATGAAGGTCGTCGTCGTCGGGGCCGGGGCCGCCGGCATTTCTTGCGCCAAGTTCTACATGACGCTGGGAGTGCGCCGCGAACATATCTATATGTTTGACTCCAAGGGGCTGATTCATACCGGGCGCATTGACCTGCACGCCACGAAAGCCCAGTTCTCCCAGTCGGAAGATTGTTCCCTGGAGGAGGCCCTCACCGGAGCGGACGTGTTCCTGGGGCTTTCCACCAAGGGATTGCTCACGCAGGACATGGTCAAGCTTATGGCTCCTTCCCCCATCATTTTCGCCTGTGCGAATCCGGACCCGGAAATCACTTACCAGGATGCCAAAAAAGCGCGGCCTGACTGCATCATGGGATCCGGACGTTCCGACTGGCCCAACCAGGTGAACAATGTTTCCTGCTTCCCCTTTATTTTCCGTGCCGCCCTGGATGTGCGCGCTTCTGTCATCAATGAACAGATGAAGATCGCCGCCGCCCGCTCCCTGGCTGATCTGGCGAAGGAACCCGTTCCTCAGGAGGTGATTGACCTTTACGGGGGAGCCCCGCTCAGCTTCGGCATCGATTACGTGATTCCCAAGCCCATTGATCCCCGCATCATTGAATGGGAATGCCCGGCGGTAGCCCAGGCGGCCATGATTTCCGGCGTGGCCCAGTCCCCCATCCGGGATATGGAGGCCTATACGCTGGAATTGCGCAAGCGCATTGCCGCGGCACGTGAACGCGTCGCCGGCGTGGTGCGCAGCTACCTTTAACGGGGATCCCGGCGGGAAGCCGGAAAACCCATGCCTCCGGCGTTCGCGCCGGGCGGTTGCAAAAACCGGGTGGACTGATGTTCCGCCCGGTTTTTGCATGCCCGTACAGGGAAGTGTTTGTTTGGCGGGGATACTGCATCAGAGCATTCTGGAGGCGGAAAGAGGGATTGCGGGCGACGCTTCCTTCCGTATGAATTAAGACGGACATGCTGTTGCCCGGCGTTTCCCTGTTGAATGCGGCTTGGTGAATACCACCATAGTGAGGCTGTTTTCTTCTCTTCGTCAGGCAAGAAAGAAATTCCCCTATGGTCAGATGGAGGAAATGTTATTTTTATCTGGTATTTTCAAGCCATGTGGAGAGAACCGCAAGATATGGCCGGGCGGAGGATCGTCTTCGCTCCGGTCTTTGGTAAAGGCTTGTCTTCATTTAGGCGTTAGCCAGCCGGAGGCGCATCTGTTCCGTCTGTTCCCTGTCCGGGATAAGTTCTACAAGCGTCTGGCTGTTTTCCTCCAGGGAATCAAGCTGGTCGAAGTCCTCCGCCGTGCGGATCGCCAGGTAGCGCATTCCCCATTGTTCCGCAATGGCCTTGAAGGAATGGGCGTGGGGTTGCACCAGCAGTTTCCTCATGGCTTCGGAGTGTCCGTCCGCCCCGGGCAGGGCGCGGAAGATGCCGCCGCCCCCGTTATTGATGACGCCGAGGACGCGGGTGCCCCTGTCCAGTTGGGGAAGGAGCGCCAGGGCATTGGAATCATACATGGCGGTCAGGTCGCCCACGAGGGCCCAGGAACGGGAGCAGCGGGCGGAGACCCCCAGAAAACCGGAGATTTGCCCGTCAATTCCGTTGGCTCCCCGGTTGGCGCGGACGTTTTCCGTGGGGATGGCTGTCTGGGCGAAGCTGTTCCAGTACCGCACGGGCATGGAGTTGCCCAGGTAAATGCAGTCTCCGTCCGCGGCAAAGCAGGAGAAGGAGCGCACCATGGCCTGTTCGCTTTCCGGGCAGGTGATGAGCAGTTCCTCCATCAGGGCTTTTCTGCGTTTGTTCATGGAGCGCAGTCCGTTCACGTCGCCCACGGTATCTATATCCCCCAGCGCATGCAGAATAGCCTCCAGATTTCCGGTGACGACGGTGGAGGGGCGGGCCAGCCCGGAGAAGCCGGTGCGGGTGACGGAGAAGACTTCCGTGGCTGGAATGTCCTCTAGGTCGCGCCAGAAGCGGCCCACGGGCACGTCCCCTAATCTAAGCAGGACGGCGGGCGGATGTTCCCTCAGCAGGGCGTCCGCGTCCGTCAGGGCCAGATGGGCCAGCTCTTCCCGGAGCCCGGAGGTGGCGTCCGCCACCACGGGGGCTTTCAGTTCGTTGGCCAGCCACCGGGCCGGGGCCTGTTCCGTGGGGTCCAGGCCGCCGATCATGACTACCAGCCCGTCGCGCGATTTGAAGCGCAGGACCCGGGCCAGTTCTGCCAGGGAGCCCCGGAATCCGTTTTCCTCCGGAGGTTCCGCCGGGTAAAGGTCGCAGCTGCCGGGGTTCCAGGCAGGGTCCGGGTCCGGCAGGCACACGTTGATGTGGAGGGGGGAGGCGTAATCCCAGTCTTGCAGAATGTCTTCCGGCAGGCTTTCCGGCGTTTCCAGGTCAATTGTGGGTGCGTAAATGCCGAACAGATCCGCCTGTTCGATGGCTTGGGGTGCGGCGGAACCCCGGCAGGCCGCCGGGCGGTCCGCCGTGAGCAGGAGCAGGGGGCGGCGCTGGTAGTAGGCCTCCACCACGGCGGGGAGCAGTTCCGCCGCTGCCGTTCCGGAGGTAGTGACCACGGCCACGGGCAGCCCCATATCCTGAATGCGGCCCAGCGCAAAGAAGGCGGCGGACCGTTCGTCAAAGTGAGTCCATTTCACCAGATCCTCCGCGGCAGCCAGCACCTGAAGCAGCGCCATGTTGCGCGCGCCGGGGCAGACCACCCACTCGCAAATGCCGCCCAGGCAGCATTGGGCCAGCAGGGATTTGACGAAGGATGCGGGGGAGTTCACGGGAATCAGCCTTGTTTTTTTGCCGCCCTGGCCGCTTTTTCAGCCAGTTTGGCCTTTTCCTCATCCGAAAGAATGCGGGGAAAGACGGGGGCGGGCTCATTGATGCGGTGCCCTGCGGGGAGGATTCCCCACTCCAGCGCGGCCGGCGTAAGGCTCCGGAACAGGTCCCCGGCGTTGAGCTGGTCCAGAATGCGGGCGGAGGCGTCAGGGAGGACGCAGCCGATGAGATAGCCCGTCTGGGCGCAGCATTCCAGCAAATGGCGCAGCACGCAGCGGAGGCGTGGGGCGGAGGCTTCATCCTTGGCCAGCTGCCAGGGCTGCTGCTGCTCAATGTACGCGTTGCAGGCGGAAACCTGGGCGTTCAGGGCCGCCAGGGCATCGGAGACCATGTTGTCGTCCATGTATTTGGAAAACAGGGTGACGGCCTGGTCCATGGTGGCGCGCAGGGCCCTGGAGGCTTCGTCATCATATGCCTCCGCGCCGGAGATAACGGAATCGCAATAGCGGCGCGTCATATTGATGGAGCGGTTGCACAGGTTGCCGAGGTCGTTGGCCAGCTCCGTATTGTACAGCATGACCAGGCGGTCCGCATCAAAGTTGGCGTCCTTCCCGGTGGTGATGTCCCGCACCAGGTAATAGCGCACGGGTTCCGGGCCGAACTGTTCCGCCAGCAGGTTGGGGTCCACCACGTTGCCGATGGATTTGGACATTTTTTCCCCGTTGATGTTCCACCAGCCGTGCACGAGCAGGGTGGGCATTTCCTCGTCGGAGAAGCCCATGGCATGCAGCATGGCGGGCCAGTACACGCCGTGGGCGGGCACCAGGATGTCTTTGCCGATGACTTCGCAGTCCGCGGGCCAGAGCTTGGCAAAATCCGGCAGGCCGCTGTCCGGCTCCGCCAGGTAGCCGGCGAAGGAAATGTAGTTGATCAGGGCGTCAAACCAGACGTAGGTGACGAATTCGGGGTCGAACGGGAACTCGATTCCCCAGGAAAGGCGGCTCTTGGGGCGGGAAATGCAGAGGTCCGAGTCAAAGTCAATGGCGTTGAGCACTTCCGCCTTGCGGAAGGACGGAAGGACAAAATCACTGCTCTTTTCCACGAACTGCTTCATCCATTCCACATGGTCGGTCAGGCGGAAATACCAGTTTTCTTCCTCCAGTTCCACCACTTCCCCCCATTCCGGGCCGAAGTTGCCTTCCGCGTCCCGTTCCTTGTCCGTCAGGAACTGTTCCTGGCGCACGGAGTAGAATCCCTTGTAGGATTTTTTGTAAAGCTGGCCCTTATCCTTCAGGTCCGTCAGGATTTTCTGCACGCAGGCCTTGTGGCGCGGATCCGTCGTGGAGGCCCATCCGTCATTGCTGATTCCCAGGCGGTCCCACAGCGCCAGGAATTGCCCCGTGATATTGTTGACATGCTCCTGCGGCGTAATGCCCAGCTTTTCAGCCGTCTGCTGCACTTTCTGCCCATGCTGGTCCACCCCGGTCAGGAAATAGACTTCCTCCCCCTTCATCCGGTGCCAGCGCGCGAGAACGTCCGCCAGGACTTTTTCATAAGCGTGCCCGATGTGGGGCGGTCCGTTGGTGTAGTCAATGGCCGTGGTGATATAGTACATGCGGGGGACGATACTCCTTTCCTGCCGTTTTGCAAGCAAAGTCATGGCGGCATCCCGGGCGTGTTTTTCAGCATGGGATGGGAAAGTAAGGGGGGCCGCGGGCGAAACGGCGGAAGGGGGTGTGCGGATATTCCCTTTCCACCGCGCCGCAGCCTTCTCCGCAAGGGGCTCAACAGGAGAAAATACGGCGGGGCCGGATGTCCCCTGGAAAATTCCCCCAATGCATGGTTCCGGAAATGAATTCCATTGCCGGGGAGCGTGAGGCGTGTCTTTAATTTTGTGATTGTTGTTGCCGGAAGCCGCGGTTTTCATAGGCTTCCTCCAGCTGGCTGAGCGCCCGTTCCAGAATCGAGCGGGGACATCCCGCGTTCAGGCGCATGAAGCCTTCCCCTTCCTTGCCGAAGATGGAACCGTCGTTGAGAGCCAGGCGCGCGCCGTCCACAAAAAACGCCACCAGTTCCTTCTGGGAAAGGTTCAGTTCCCGGCAGTCCAGAAAGACCAGGTAGGAGGCATCCGGCATGATGGCCTTGATTTTGGGCATGCGGCGGCGCAGTTCCGCGTCAATGAAGCGGATGTTTTCCTGAATGTAGTCCAGCGCCTGGGCCAGCCATTCCTCCCCTTCCGGGCCTGAATAGGCGCTGATGAGCCCGTCGTACGCGAAAACGTGCCCTTCCGCAAGCTCCCTGCCGCTGACAAAGTCCTGGTATTTCGCGAACAGGTCCGGATTCTGGCAAATCACGTAGGAACTGCCCAGGCCGGGCACGTTGAAGGTCTTGCTGGGCGCCATGTAGGTGACGGAGTTCATGCGGGCCTGTTCGGAAACGGTGGCGAATACGGTGTGCCTGCGGCCGGGAAGGGTCAGATCCGCATGGATTTCATCAGAAACGACCAGCGTGCCGTTTGCCGTACAGATTTCAGCCACGCGGCGCAATTCCTCCGGACTCCATACGCGGCCTCCGGGGTTGTGGGGATTGCACAGGATGAACATGCGGCAGCCATGCACGGCTTCCTGCATGTGGTTGAAGTCCATGCGGTAGCGGCCGTTTTCCAGAATGAGGGGATTGTTGACGATTTCCCGGCCGTTTTCCCGGATGATCATGGCAAAGGGGTGGTACACCGGAGGCTGGATCATGATTTTGTCCCCCGGTTCCGTAAAGCATTGGATGGCGCTGGAAATGCCGGGAACAATGCCCGGAGCGAAGCCTATTTCCGAGGCGTTCACCTTCCACCCGTGGCGTCGGTCCACCCAGTCCCTGATGGCTTCAAAGAAAGCGCGGGGCTTGACGGTATATCCCAGGATTTCGTGCTCGCAGCGGCGTCGGATAGCTTCCATGATGAAGGGAGGCGTCCTGAAGTCCATGTCTGCCACCCACAGGGGAATCAGGTCGTCCCGGCCCCAGCGGGGAAGCAGCGCTTCATATTTCAGGGCTCCGGTGCCGCGGCGCTCAATTACTTCGTCAAAATCGTACTGCATGGAAGGTTTGTCTGGCGGCCAATGGTCAGGAAAGAGGGGTAACGCCTTTTTTCAGGATGATGTTGCCGTATTTGGCCGTTTCCCCGGTAATAACAACGGCATAGGCCTTTTTGGCCCGTTCATAAAAAGCGTAGCGCTCCATTTGCTCAATTTCCCCGTCATAGTTCAGCGCCTTGCGGTATTTGGCTTCCACCGCAGGGTCCAGAGAGTCCCCCGGAACCGGGGCCATCATGATGACGGGCGTTGCGTAGGCATCCAGTTCAAAGAGGGGGATGACGGCAGCCAGCAGGGCATCCGCTCCCAGTCCGTCCGCCCTCAGCACCGTAGGGTTGAAGGTATGGCCGGGGAAGTGGGAGTCTGAAAAGACGATTTCGTCGCCATGCCCCATTTCCGCAAGAATTTTCAGCAGGGAAGGGCTGATGAGGGGAGAAATATTTTTTAACATGCCCCGCAGTATAGCACCAGCCCGCGTTCCGGTACTATCATAAAATTGGGGTGATGCCGGTCATGCCCTCTCAGCCGTTAACAGTCTGGAAGCATTTCCGGACGCATTCTTCCATTTCAGGCATTTGCTCTTCCATGCTTTCCACCAGCCTGAGCTGGGTGCGGGCCCGGTGCAGGTTGTGCCGTTCTTTTTTCGTTTTGAAATAAACGTCCCCTTCCAGGTAGTCTGTCAGGAAGCGGATTCCCGTTTCCAGCGTGATGAGCAGACCGGAAAAAGCGAGTTTGGAGACTTCCTGCGGCGTGATGAAGTCCCTGGCGGCCTCCAGGTATCCCTTGACGACGGCCTCGAACATGGGCATGCGCAGGAAGGTTTTATCCAGATTTTCTTCATCTTCAGCCGCAGGGGAGGTCATGGTGCGCACCATGTCTCCGAAATCGTACAGGACGCTCCCGGGCATGACGGTGTCCAGGTCAATGACACAGACAGCCTTGTCCGTCTCCCTGTCCAGCATCACATTGTTGATTTTCGTGTCGTTGTGGACGATTCTGACGGGGAGCTCCCCCCGTTCCTGGAGATCCAGCAGCACGTCCACATAACGTTCACGGCGGCGGATGAAGTCCAGCTCCTTGCGGCAGGTATTCAGCCGTCCGTGGGAGTCCGCTGCCGCTGCTTTTTCCAAATGGTCAAAGCGTCTGCGGGTATGGTGGAAGAACGGAATGGTTTCATGGATGTCCTCCGGATTCATGTCACACAGGAGCTGTTGGAAAGCGCCGAAAGCGCGGGCTGCTTCGTAAGCCTGGCGGGGATGGTCCGCCACGTCGAACGTGTGGGTGTTTTCTATGCAGTTGTAGCAGCGCCAGAAGCCGGAACCGGGAATTTCCAGATATTTGCGGCCGCCCCGCGCGGAGTACAGGTTCAGCGTCTGGCGGAAGGGCGTTTTCAGCACCCGGAGCATTTTCCAGCGGATGTGGTTGGTCACCTTTTCCACGTTGTGCATGACATCCCTGGGGCATGGGAACACGGCATCGTTCACGCGCTGGAAGATGTAGCGGCGGGTGGTGCCGTCCGGCTTCCTGTAGGTGGCCCGGAAGGTCATGTTGATATGGCCGCTGTTAATGACGTCGCAATGGAGGAATTCTCCTGCGATGGCGAATGCGTCGCTCAGGGCGGCCACTTGCTTCTGAAGGGAGGAAGTGTGGAAAACGGCGGACAGGGGCATGGGGAGTTAAGAAAAGCTCCGGCATGATTGATGGCACATGCCGGAGCTTGCGTTGGTTGAGTGAATGACAGCCAGATTGTTAGAAGGTGTAGGCAACTCCTACCCCGGCGACGAAGGTGAAATTGCGGTAAACCTTGGAGGGCTCCCTGTAGGGGAAGCGGGCGGAGGCGCCGCGGTGGTTGGCCGCCAGGCCGCCGTTGCCGAGCCATACCGTACCCACGAACGGAGTCACAGTCAGGTCTTTCGTGGCCTTGACAGGGGCGGAAACCGTCAGGGAAATGCCCTGGGTTCCATTGGCGTTCAGGGAATTGCTGTCAAAATAGCCGGCAGTGGCGTTCCAGGTGCCCGCCACGATGACGGAGGTGGATTTGTTGACGTCATACTTGTATCCCAGAGTATTGGTGAACCACCAGCCAGTCATCCAGCGGAACGTATATTGTACGCGGCAGTCCCAGAAGAAGTTTTCCAGCCCTTTGCCGAAGTCATGGTGAATGTCCAGAACGAAGCTGTGTTCTTCCGGCCTGTTGTGGCTGAAAGCAGGGAAGCCGGAGTTGTTGCCTGTATTGTGGATGTTGAAACTTCCGGGGATACCGCCATGAACAAACTGGTAACTCAGAGCCGCGACAGTGGATTTTCCGAATTTGCGGCTGACACCTAAAATGGCCGATCCTTCGTCGCAAATGCCGGAATCATTGTGTTCCAGACCATTATCCGTCAGCCACTGATATTTTAATCCGCCTATCAGGGAATATTGATTGTTCAATTGATAGGCGCCGACGGCTTCCAGGGGAATGACATGATCGCTTGCGGAATTCTGGAAAGCCAGACCGCGGCTGATGTATTTGGTGGCGTAGCCTGCTCCCAGCTGGGCGGAGAATGTCTTGCCGCCGTTATTGGCGTTTAAAACATCCAGGGGAAGCTGGATATCGGCAGTAGCCATGCCGGAAAAAGCGGCCATGGCCGCACATGTAGCAATAATGGTTTTATGTTGCATAATTAGAGGGGAAAAATACAATAACAATATTTTTATTTTTAGCAAGTGTATCTTCAATACCAGAAAAGAAATATGAAAATATGTTCAATGTATGACAAAAAGTGTTAAATATTTGACGCATTATTCATCATGCAAGGACATTTTTTCCAAAAGAAAACTCTATAGCTTCCACAAAAGCCGGTTTTATTTAAATGTTTTCTAGCCGGCTCTGCGGCGGACGTGTTCACGGCTATGGCTTTTATGAACCTGATGATGCCGTGGATTCTTTTTTCAGCGCTTCCTTTAACTGGGGTTTCAGGTACCGGAAGAGCTTGATGGAGCCTTTACTGGACATGTGGTCGCCATCCTTGTACAGGATTTCCCCGTGTTCATAGGCGTTGAACGGCCTGTCTTCCGGTATATAGGGAAGTATGCGCAGGACGGTGCAGAGCCCTTCCTGTTCAAGACGGTCAAGGATGGGAAGTACGGCGGCGTGATCTTCCCTGTATTTTTGCCGCGTGCAGGTAAGGCTTTCCTGGCCTTTTCCCGTTTTCCCTCTGCGTATGAGGTTCCTGATGTACTTGGCCACATCATTTTTCTTGATGAGCGGAGTGGGGGCCAGCAGGATGACTTGCTTGCCCATCGCCCGCAGTTCGGAGATAAACGCACGGAGAGAGTCTGAATAGGCAGGTTCTCCGGAGGGAAGCGGCTTCAGCTTCCAGTCCATTACATTTTTACTGTCGTAACGGGTGCTCCAGTGCTGGGCTATCACCACATGGCTAATTTCCGGATGGACATTCAGCCATGCCATGAGGGCCTTTATTTTTTTCTCGTCGCAATAGTAACTTGCATCAAACGGCAGAGCGGGCAATTCCCTGTTCCAGAATGGGGAAATGACGGAAGAAACGTAAATCCCGGAGATATCCAATTCCCTGCATACGGCGTCCAATCCGCAAAAGGCCGCAGAGGCGTGGCTGTCCCCCAGCAGGACTATGGATGGAGCTTTGGCAGGGGAACCCAGCTGCAGCAGGCCGGGTTCCGCACTTCCCTTGAAATCGGTTTTGCTGACGAAGGCAAAGATGTTGTTATTGAATTTGATGGCTTCCTTATCAAATCCCTGGGCGGCTTCAGGAGATTTGATTTCCGATGCGCCATGCAGCTGGGGGCTGGAAATGGAGTTGATTTCCTGGTTGATGTAGTTCCGGAATCCTTCCGTCTGCCTTCCTGCAACGCATAGAAGCAATGCGAAAAGGTACAGGGGGATAAACCATTTCATCTTCATGCGCTTTTTCTCTACTGCAAGGTACAGGAGACCACCCAGGACTGTGGACGCCGCTCCGATGGCAAGCATGCCGGGCCATCCGGGAGCATGGAGAAACCACGAATGATAGAACGCGATGAGGGGCATATGCACCAGGTAAAGGGAGAATGAGATTCCTCCAATCCACAGCAGAAGTTTATTGTTGAAGCAGTGAGCCAGCCTGCCGGGTTCCGCATACCGGATTACCAGGCATGTCCCCAAAACTACGGCCGCCGAGCAGAGGGAGACATCCTTTCCGCGGGAAAGGGCAGGCACGAGGATGCATAATATTCCAAGAAGAAAGAGGAGAGCGTTTTTCTTGCGGTTTTCGCAACGTGTTGAACTTAAGGGGGGGTAGATTGCTAACAAAATCCCCGCGCAAACCTCCCATAAACGGGGCAGCGTCATGTAATGGGAGGTGGGGCGGACCTGCTCCCAGACGGGCACTCCGATTTCCTGCAACAGGTTGTGAATGGGATAGGAATAGGCCCAGAGAAAGGACCCGATGCCGGCGATCCAGAAAAGAGAGGCGGCTGCCCGTTTGGGAAGGTAGCGGTACAGGACGCATCCCCCCGCGAACAGAAGATAAATCTGCGCCGTCACCGCCAGGTACCACATGTGAAGGAACGGATTGCCGGAAGAATCCTGCGCGAAATAGTCGGACTGGATGACGGCCAGGAACCTGTTTGCGGCGCCTATCAGCGTATATCCGCCTGTGGAGCTGGCTGTCGCCAGGTCCGTGTAGTCCAGAAAGAACATGCCGGCCAGGAGGGTAAGCGGAATGATGACGGCAACCGGGGTAAACAGCCTTAACACTTTTTTACGGGCAAATTCCCCCAGACGGATTTGCATCTGCTGTTTCTGGAAGGATTTCATAAGCAGGTAGCCTGAAATCACCAGAAATACTTCTACGCCGAAGTAGCCGTAGGGGAAATGCTCCGGATTGAGATGGAAAAGAATGATCAGAATAATCGCCAGCCCTCTGAGTGAAGTGATTTGCTTCATATGGATGAGAATTTTGGAAAATATCTAATATGTTTTGCGTTTGGCGCTTATGAAACTGGGACTTTCTTTTTTATTCAAGAACCATCCATGGAGCTGTCAGGTATGGGGCGCCGTGAATTTCTTTACTTTGGAGGCGGTTTGACGCCAAACAGCCAGGACGCAAGAAAGTTGCTGGAACGAAATACATTGCTTATCAATAAACAGAGGGTGATGATGGCTGCTGATACGGTGATGCCGACAAACAGTTGAATGATGACCGTATTGCCTGTGGTTAAAAATGGCTGTAAGAATTTCAGATTGGGAAGGAAAAAGAAATGGAGAAGGTAAATGTCCAATGTGCGCCGGCCGATGTATTCCAGAAGATTACCAGAGATATTGCCTTCGTTAAAGTATCTCTCCTTGCTGAAGAAGAATGAAACTACGACTATTAAACCGGCATATCGTACAAGAATGCCGACTATCTTGGTGGAATTGGTGTGGGGATATTTGGGAATTTTCAATTAAATTCATAAAACAAAGACACATCACAAAAATAACTATGAAAAAGGTTTTAAACCAATCCTTTGTTAATAACCGTGCAAACTGGTTCCAGTACTTGCGGCAAAAGATTCCCAATGCAAAAAACTGGAAATAGCGGGTTACCTCATACTCACACAATATGCCTCCCAGCGGGGAATCCCAGAATTCTCTTATTACCGGCACCCCAAAAGAGAGGAAATAGACGGAAGAAACGAGCAGGAGCCCGATGTCCAGCATGCGCTCCGTGCAACATAACCTGGATAACAGAGACAGGAAGATTAAAAACATCTGAAACAGGGTGATGGTAAACCAATATCCCTGGAAACCCGTGTGCAGCCATGTAAAGATTCCCTGACCCTGACAAAACAGGAACAGGGAACAAAACACAATCGTTCCAATTACCTGTGCCTGAATCTTCCTTTTGATGACGTCACCCACAAGGGAGGCGGTCCATTTCGTGCAAACCCTGTAGGCGAAGAAGCCGCTGACAAAAAAGAACAGCGGCATCCGGAAAGTCATGATCACCCAGTTTACAGTACTGTCCTTCACGTCGGTCAGGCCCATGGAGAAAAGTACTACATGACTGAATACGACGAAAATCATGGAAAAGCCCCGGAGGGCGTCAAAGTATCTCAGCCTTCCTGTTTTCTCCTCTATACATTTATTCATGTTGATCGGAACGTGTTTAAATCTGAAAGGTGTCGCATTTCAGACGATTACTATGCAGGTCTTTGATAATCAGTTTATTCAGGCAACTGTTAAGACTTTTCAGAGTGGTTTTTTTCTTTTCTGCCGGCAAGGAACAGTGAGCGGTAAAGAATACATTTCAACACGGATTTTAATTTCGTCTTTATCTTTGCAAGAAGCTTAGGGCGAAAATATGATTCCATCAGATTGACCGCCGCCTGATCGGAACGGCATTTGGCCAGCTTCCGGAAAAAGGAGTCCCGATGAGGGTTTTTCCGGGGATCAAAACGTAATCCCTCATTATGCGCTGCCGCCCATTTATATTCGGCAGGACGTAAAACGGACAGAGAGCCGCGCACAGATTCCAGCAATGCGTGAGCCCTGGGCGTCTTGCAGATAATGATGGAAAGCCCCTCTTGCATGACCAGATCCGGAAAATAGTTTTCCACTCCCCAAAAATCTCCAAGCGTGATATCGCTGCCGCTTTCCATATTTTTGGCAGGGCATTTTTCACATGACGGGCGGGAAAACATGCCTTCCAAAAAACCGCGTCCGTAGGCGGTTTCATAAATGGAATCTTCAAGGGGTGGGGTGTTGGTTGATTCCACCACGAAGGAATCACATCTCCAGCCCCGCGCAGGAGAGAAAGTCTTTTTTCTCATGAAAACGCCGGAAACATCGGAAATCCTGTTCTTGGCGATCAGATTGCGGAAAAAGGACTTCCAAACCTTCGGAGACGGTACGCTATGGCAGGCAATATCAACGGTAATTAAAAGTTCGGAGTTTTTCCGGATGACTTTTTTCAGCCCTTGAATTTGGCACGGAGTTCCGGAAAAAAGGACTTTACGGTTTGATTTCAGAAAATCACGGACCTGAAAGAATGCGTTTCCTATGGTGGATTGGACATATTTGCTGCCTTGGAAAAGATACAGGTCTTTTTTGTCTGTGATGAAATCGTGCCGGACTCCCATGAAATCTTCGTCCCACCTGGCTCCAAAAACGACTCCTCCCTCATTCAATACCTTCTCTGCCAAAATGGGAAATATTCCTCCGGAAGCGCTGTTCTGCGCCGTTAGGCTATCTCCGCTGCGTGCGGCATACGCTTTGATTGGTTCTCTGTCTGCCTCTTCCGCGGCGTTTTTTCTTTCTTCCTTCTGTGAAATCATGGGGCAGACGTTCTCGCACAGATGGCAGTCCACGCAGAGGTTTTGATCAGTTGACGGATAAAGGAAGCCTTCCTGATCCGGATGCATGGAAATGCATTTCCGGGGGCAGATTGTCACGCAGGCGTGGCAGCCGCAACAATCGTATTTGTTTTCCAAAATGATCATGTTCGTGAATGAAGAGTTAACGGTGAAGGTATTTTTTTGCCTGCACGATGACAATGCGGCGTTCTTCCGAGTTGAGGCCTAGGATGTAAATGCCTCCCATGGAAATAAGACAGGAGAAGAGAAGCACGAGGATATTCCCATATGGAAGGAGTGAGCGAAGATTCAGCAACATGAAATTCAACGCGCTGACCAGGAGAATAGTAAGAAGCGTTTTGAGAAAGACGGAACGAAGAAAGAGAGTAATGGAGAAGGAAAATCTTTTCTTTAGCAGGAAAAGTCTCAGGGCAGACGCAGCGAACGTCAGAATAATGGATACTACAAGGAAAGAAACGGGTGGATATCCCCATTGGAAGGCCAGATAGCTTAACGGGACGTTCAACAGGAGGATTGTTCCCACGCTGGCCTGGTAGAAAGCGATTTTCCCTGTAGCAAGGAGAACGGTGATCAAATAGGTGGAGTAGCTTTCCGCCAGCACATTGGCCAGGAAAAGGATAACGAAGATGTTGGTGTACGCGGGAATTTCCTTGAGCCAGAGAGATAGGATGAAATCAATGTTGAAGCACAGGGGGAGAATGAAGACGGCCAGCAGAAAGAAGCTGTAGCGCGTTCCGTTGAAGACAAGTTTCCACATGTGTTCGTAGTCTCCCGCCGCGTAGCTTTTCGTGATTTGCGGCTGCATGGCGCTGGAAAAACTTCCCATCAGGGCCGTGACCCCGGCGGATACCTGGGACGCCACGGCCTGCGCGGCGTTGATGAGTACGCCGAAAAAGAGGTTGATGACCACGTTGATGCCGGAACCTTTCAGCAGCCAGGCGATGGAGCCGAAGAGGTTCCATGAATAAAATGCTCCCATTTCCTTGAGGAATGGCTTGTCCAGGATGGCCCGGTAGCGGCAGATGGGGTAATGCCGCATGCAATAAAAGACGTAAAAGCCGCTCGAAGCCAGGGTGAGCAGGAAGCTGTACCCGGCAAAGTAAATCAGCCTGTCCATGGGAACGTAATACAGCAGGATGACGCATATTACTTTGACCCCTGTCAACAGGATTTCTACTGTCGCCAGCACCCGGAAATTTTCATGCGCAGCCAGCGTAGCGGTGTACGCCACGTTGAGCAGGCTTACCAGGAATGTCATCAGGGAAATCTGATAGACCCAGTTGACGGCATTCATTCGGTCCGCGGGAAAAACCATGCGGCAATTAATTGCCCACAGCCCCACGGTTTCTCCCATGATGAATATCACCAGGGCAAAAATGAAGAGGATGCTCAGGGAGGAGGAAAAAACCTTGTTCAGCCTTTGGTTGTTGTTCCTTCCCAGTTCATAGGTGATGAACCGGCTGATCGCCGTGTTCAGACTGCCGTTGAACAGGCCGAAGAGCGCCACCAGGCTGCCGACGACGTTGTAAATCCCGTAATCCGGTATTCCCAGCGCGTCCAGGGTAAGGCGCGACGTGTACAGCCCGATGACCAGATTGATCAACGAACGGGTGTAAAGCAGTATGGTGTTGCGGGCAATGCGTTTGTTGCTGTTTTCTTCAGCCATGGCGGGTAGCGGAGGTGCATTGTTGAATGGCGTTTTTCAGGAACTCCATGGAATGAATGCGCAGAGCCTCCCAGTTCCGTTCGACGGCCGTCCAGTTAATGGGACGGTCCAGTTGTTCGGCCATGGAGCCTTTTTCCGGATGGTAGATCCTGTCTTCCAGCCCCAGAGATTCCAGCAGGGAGAAAATACGCGTGTTCTGGACGGCTGTTTCTCCTTTTTGAAGAATGGTTATAAAGGGCTTGCGCATGATAAGCGCGAATACTGTGCCATGGAAGGAATTGGTGATGATGCAGAGGGCTTCCTGGAAGGCCTGCAGGAATTCATAAGGATCCGGGGAGATGGAATATTTTTCCGGGATGCAGCATTCCGCTCCCTGGAGAGGAATGACGCGGAGCGGGGCGCGCATTTTTTTCCCGGCCTCTTTCACCTGCTTCCAGGGAAGCCGGGAAAGCTGGCCTGTGTTGAGAAAATAACCCAGGACGCACGGTTCGGAAAAGTACGGCGGCCTCCCTTCCGTCAGCCGGGAGTATTCCCGGCGGTCCAGGAGCAGTGTGGGGTCCAAAACAACTTCCACTTTTTCTGCGCCGGCTTTCCGGCATATTTCCACCCCGTGTTTTTCCCGTACGGAAATGGCGGAGAATTTAGGGAATTCCCGCTGGGCCAGAGCAAGCCATTCCGGGGGCTGCTTCCCCCATGCCGCGCTGGCGGCATAGGCTATGCGCTTGCCGGCAGGGGCGAAATCCAGGAGTTTTTCCGGTTCGCAGGATGTCCATATCTGGTCGCTGCCCGCCAGGTATGCGTCAAAATCCAGTTCTTGCGCGTTGAGTTCTCCGGGGAGGAAAATGGGGGACAGGGAATGTATCTCCTGTTTAATAAAGGATTCAAATGAAGGGGCAGGCCGCGGGGCTTTCCGTTCCGGTTTCAGGGAACGGGCGCAGCGGGCAAGCAAATTCCAGGGATGCCGACAGTAATAGTCCAGTTTTTGCCGAGTTGTGGGAGGGGGGGGGACGGGAAGCGGTCTGGGGAGCTGCTTGATCAGGGCGGATTGAACGGACATTCCTTCCAACACCTGCTGCATGGCATATAACTGCATCAGGGAGCCGTAGTTGCGGGTGATGAACGAATAATGGATGGTGATAATGCCTATCTTCATTGGGCGTCAGCTTTTAAAAGAGTTTCTAACGGCGTTTGAGAGAGCCTGAAGACGGGTTCCGAGGCCGAACTGCATTCTGAGGTGCCGCAGAATCATCTGGAGAGAAGCAAGCTTTTTCCCCCTCCTCAGGTAATTCATGTAAGGGAAGGAGGTTGAGGCCGCGATGGCAGCCTGATCCTTGTGGTCAAGCTGCCGGATGATTTGCCGGTAGAAGTTTTTTCCGGAAAGGGCCCTTCTCAGCGTGCCTGTGATGCGTTCCCTGCATTCCCCGCGTTCCAGGCCGGAGGGGACGCACCGGTAGAGGCGGTAGATGGCATTGATGGAATTGATGAAATCCGACGTTTTCATTCTTCCGCGGACAATATTGTTCATAATGCTGCTTTCGTGGCCGGCACGGTAATGGTACAGGGGTTTCCGGATGATGGAGACGCGGCGGCTGTGACAGAGCATCCGGGTGGAAAATTCCATATCTTCGGAGACTTTGAGTTCCGGCGCAAAGTGGATTTGATGGGCGCGGATCGTTTCCACGCTGAAAAGTTTCGCCCAGATGGAGACGTCTACCAGAGCCGCTCCGGAGAAGGATTTTTCAGTCACCGCGTATTCGTCCCGCATGTTTCCGGAGGGAGGGTAAGGCGTTTCCATGGAAACCTCCTGATGATTTTCCTGATGGATGCAGATGGAACACATCACCATATCGGCGCAGGATTCCTCCATGGCGGAAAGGAGGCTTTCCAGCGCGTCGTCCTCAACCCAGTCGTCCGAGTCAATGAATGTCAAATAAGGGGCGGAGGCCAGTTTGATGCCCAGATTGCGTGCGGCGGAAACGCCCCTGTTCCGCTGGTGGATGATTTTGAAACGCGCGTCTTTGTTTCCGTATTCGTCCAGAATGGCTCCGCTGCCGTCCGGCGACCCGTCATCTATGCAAATGCATTCCCATTCTTTCAGGGTCTGGCGGAGAACGGAATCCAGGCATTGGCGCAGATGGCGTTCCACATTGAACACCGGAATGACGATGCTGACGAGAGGCTGGGTCATATTGTTGAAAGGCTGTGTATGGGCGATGCCGTTTGGATGAGGGTGCGCAGAGGGTTAAATGTTCCTTGCCTTCAGCAGAAGGTGGGCCATCCGGTATCTGCGCGCCGCCAGCAGACGGCAGACGAGGTGGAAGTAGCGGCCGCACAGGGGAAGCTCCGCCTTGCGGGCGGCCAGGCCGCTGGAAAGGAAGTCCCGGAATACTTCCCTGCGCGCGGCATAAGGCTGCCGCTGGAGGGCATGGAAAATCACGCTGATTTTTTGCAGGATGTAGCCTTTGACAATGGGAATATCTTCCTGCGGAAGGGAAAGGGTGCTGGCCCAGGCCAGGAATTTGGTTGTGAGCGCGTCTATGTCCCGGACGAGATTGAAGCGGCTGCGCTTGGCCGCTCCGTTTTCCGTTTCCTGGGCGCGGTAATGGTAGAAGGCTTTTTTGAGCAGGATGATGTCCGGGGCGCAGGCGGAAAGGTAGTCCAGGACAAACTGGAAGTCTTCAAACACGACGGCGGAGGTATTGAAGAGAATGCCGTTTTTTTTCAGGAGTTCCGTGCGGAACAGTTTGTTGCAGGAGGATTCCATGTCCAGGCTGGTCAGCAGGTAGCGCAGGAAAGCCCCCGTTTCCCCCGCGGGGATGTGCTGGTTCCGGCTTGGAAGGGTGGTTTCCGTGCGGATGAGCCGGGAGCCCGCATGGAAGTCCTTGCTGATTCCATAGCAGAGGAGGGCGGCTTCCTGCGCGCGGAGAGCTTCCTCATGGAGGCAGGCCAGCATGTCCGGCTCCACGGTATCGTCCCCGTCCACAAAGGCGGTCCAGTTTCCCCTCGCCACGGAGAGCCCCGCATTGCGCGCGGCGCTTACGCCCCGGTTGTCCTGGTGGATGGCGGTGAAACGGGCGTCCTTCCGGGCGTATTCGTCCAGGATGGCTCCGCTGTCGTCCGGGGAGCCGTCATTGATGCAGATGCATTCCCAGTCCGTCAGGGTCTGGTTCCTGATGGAGTCCAGGCAGTCCCTGAGGAAGGGGCCGGAACGGTAAACGGGGATGATGATGGAAAAAAGGGGGGGCATGGAGATAAAGCGGGGTAATGGCGGTCAGCGTTCCGTGTTGGCGGAGCCTTGTTTCTGTTTCTCGAATTGCCGGGCATCCACGAGGGTCCTGTACCACCATCCCTGCATGAAATGCCATAAAAATCCTTCCCTGCCGTCCAGAAAACCCAGTTTCAGGAAGTAACGGTAGCAGAAGTAGGCGAAGGAACGCCAGAAGAGCGGCTGGCGGGCGTAGCGTTCCTTCATAGCGCGTTTTCTGCCTGCCTGGCCGTCGATGCCGGAGGCCGCCGCGGAGGAGGAGAGGATGTCTTCAATATCCGCCGCTTCCCGGGCGGAATAGTCCACGTGTTTGTGCGCCCACCATCCCAGGTCATTCAGGTTTTCGTCCACGAAGTCATATTCGAATTCAACGGAGCGGCCCCGGCTGAGTTCCATGTGTTCGTCCATATGGCGCTGTTCGCACCTGGCCGCGCCGTAGCGGAACAGCCGCAGCAGTTTGACCGGGTAAACGCCGTGCTTCATCCACCGGCCCAGGAAAATATGCCTGCGCTTATGGATGATTCCGGTGACGTCCGGGGAAAGGGCGGGCAGTTTTTCCTTCAGCTCTTCCAGGGCTTCCGGCATGAACCATTCGTCCGCGTCCAGCCTCAGCACCCATTCTGCGGTGATGGGGCAGTTGTCCAGAGCCCAGTTGAACTGGAGGGCGTACAGGCCGGGCCATTCATGCTGGATGACCTTCACCCTGGGGTATTCCCGGCAGATGGCGGTGGTGTTGTCTGTGGAAAAACAGTCAATGACAAAGACTTCTTTAGCGACGGGCAGAATGTTTTCCAGACAGCGGCGGATATGGAGTTCCTCATTTCTGGCGAGGATGATAACGGAGAGGTCAAGCATGGTTTAGCGGAGCGTGCGTTGTTTGATGAATCGGGCCGGGTTCCCGCCCACAACCGTCCAGGGAGCCACATCCCTGAATACGGCGCTGCGGGCTCCTACCACGGCTCCCCGGCCAACCGTCACCCCCATGCCCACAAAGGCCTGCGCCGCCACCCATGCCTGGTCTTCCACGGTAATGGGGGCAGAGATAAGGGCGTGGGCGGGGTCCGAGATGTCATGGGAGGCCGTGCAGAGGAAGGCCCCCTGGGAAATGACGGCGTGGTTTCCGATGGAGATGGGGGCCTTGTTGTAGATTTCCGTATCAGGGCCGATGCAGGCGTATTCCCCTACGGAGAGATTCCATGGCGCCCAGATTTTACTGCTGGGGTAAACGAGGGAGGCAAGCGGTATGTTTGCCCCGAACAGGCGGAGCAGCAGATTCCGGGGGACTTTCATGGCGTTGGTGACCAAGAGCCGGAAGAGAGTCCGGTTGACGATGTACCAGCAATACCGTTTGAGGCGGTGGCTGAGGGAGTAGTGTTCCTGGTAACGGGAAAGATCCATGGCTGGGGGTGGAGGTGAGTGGTGAAAGAGGGGTTATGGCCGGGGTGCGGCGGCTGGTTCCGCGTCTGTTTTTATTCCGGTGGAAAAGGGGGCCAGCGGCCCTTCCGCGGACTGGCCCGCCTTTTGGAAATAGATGTTCCGGAAGGCGCGTCCTTCTCCGGTTCCCCAAAGCGGGGCGTTCCAGGGATGTGCCGGATGGTGGAGATGCCCCTTCCATTCCCGCTGCATGTTGGCCAGCCGCGCGGGCTTCGTCAAGGCGAGCGTGGGTGCGGCCTTGGCGAAGACGGAGAGGCTGGGGAGCGCGGCCAGGATCAGGTAACAGACGCACAGCCGGCGCCACCGGGGCGGCCCCATCCGTTCCGAGAAGATGCGGGTGAAGAGGAGAGCCAGGCAGAAGAAGCTGACGCTGGAGGCCTTGTAGCAGAATTCATTGTAGCCGCCCACGGAACCTATGTAAATGAAGTAGGTAAGGGTGAGAATGGCCAGGGCTGACCAGAACAGGGCGTCTTTTTTGAAGCGGCGGAACAGGAGCGCCGCCGGGACGCCTACCGTCAGCAGCCAGGAGCCGACCATGGCGGCCCAGAATTTCCAGTTGCCGTACTGGAGCAGGTCAAAGGGGGAATCCTGCCACGTCAGGCGGATGCGGTTGTTTCCATTGCTGCTCGTGAAATAGATGCCGGCCAGCAGCACCAGCGCGGCGCCCGCCAGCACTGTCCAGGAGGAGAAGTATTGCCTGACGGGCGTGCGGCGGATCAGCGTGCTGACGGCGATGAAGACCAGAAGGCCCAGCGAGCCGATGGGTGAGGCGAGCAGGCACAGGGAGGCCAGGAAGAGCTGGTTTTTGGGCGGAATGTCCCAGGCGGCCGCCATGGACAGGAACAGCCACAGCAGCGTGGTGTGATGGAAGGTGTTGTGAAGCTGCATGGTGGGGGGCACGCCCCCGAAGAACGCCAGTACCGTCAGGTAAAGTTCATGGGCCAGCGGCCCCTGCAAATGGAATAAATGAAGCCCCCACCTGACGATGCCGTCCAGCGGGCCCTGGAAGATGAGCAGGAGCAGGAAAAGCAGGGTGGCTGTACGGAATTTGCTCCAGAGGACCGTGAGGGTCAGCGCCAGCCCCGTCCAGGCGGTCAGGACGTAGTTGATGATGAAGATGTCCGAACAGGAGAAACATTTGCACGCCAGAGCCGGGGGAAGCCAGAAGGCGAGGTAGTAGATGAAGGGCCGCCCGCCCGCGTCCACCAGCGGCCAGTCGCAGCGGATGAGAGTTTCATAAATGGGGTTGCGGACCACGAAGTCCGCGTGCTGGGAAGTGATTCCCGTCATTCCGCCCGCCAGAAGCCACAGAAGGGAAAGGGCGAGGACGCAGAGGTAAATGGCCATCTGGCGCCTGGTGAAATGAAGCGTAGGGGCCGGGATTGTTGCGCCCAGCAGGACGGCTGCCGCGGCTACGGCCGCAGCGGCCGGAACGGAGAACAGGGGCCTGACCCATCCCAGCAGAAAAAGGATGGTCGGGAGTGCCATATAGGCCACGGCGCAGGACGCAGCAAGCCTCCCGCTGACGGTGAATGCGATGTCCGTTTGTTTCCGGGTCTGTTCCATGTAGAGGGAAAGGGGGAAGGCGTGTTCAGGAGGCGTCTGGGCGGAAAGCTTTTTCCCACTGGGGAATGATATGTTCCCGCGTGAATTTCCGGCTTTTGGCTATGGCGTTCCTCGCCATGGCGTGCAGGTCGGCCGGTTCCCGCATCAGCCCTGCGGCCATTTCCGCCATCCGATGCGCCTGGAAACCGCTGGCTGCGGGCAGGATGCAGCCGTCCTTTCCGTGGTCCACCAGGTCATAGGCGGCGGAGAAGCTTCCGTAAACGATGGGGGAGACGCCGAAGGACATGCCTTCCACGATTACCAGGCCGAATCCTTCATATTCCGAGGTTAACAAGAGCAGGGAGGCCTGTTCGTAATACGGGGCAGGATTTTGGAAGCCTTCAAAGGAAACGTGTTCCAGGCGGTGTTCCGCGCAGAATTCCTGAAGGGAGCGTTTTTCCGGCCCGTCACCCACCAGGCGGAGAGTCCAGTCCGGGAAGCGGGGTTCCAGCAGCGCCCACGTTTCCAGCACGCGGGAGACCCGTTTCTGGTTGGGTTCCAGCCGTCCGACAAAGAGAACCTCCTTTTTCTTGAGGGCCGGATCATAGCGGAATTCCGGGTTTTCCACGGTAATGGGGTTGGGAATCGTCAGAAGTTTTCCGGTATCTTTCAGTCCGGTGATGTTCCGGAAAGCCTGGTGGAAACTGTCTGAAAGGAGAATGTAACGGTCACTGTGAGCGTAAACGTAACGCAGGCTGGCCCCGGTGGCCATGGCGCAGCCTTTCAGCAGAAGGCGCAGGAACGCCCTGTTCACCGGGTTTCCCGTCCGGGCCATGCGCATCCGGAGGCCTTCCAGCCGTGCGTTGCAGTCCGGGGCGTTATGGTGGACGGCCAGCAGGCGGCAGGGCAGGCCTTTCATGGCTTTCCGGCACAGCCTGGTGACGTGGAAGGGCAGGCACCACTGGTTGATGATGACGTCAATGCGGCAGGTGGCCAGGATGTCCCGCAGGGCATCCCGGTTGGCCCGGCTGGAGACGGGGTAGCTCAGCCGGTGCAGGGTGACCCGGTTGTCCAGCGCAGGGGTGGGCGTTTCCGTCACCTGTTCAAAGGAAACCACGTGCACCGCATGGCCCCGGGCGGAAAATTCATTCGCCAAAATGGCGGTGACGGTTTCCACGCCGCCCACGGAAGGGAATTTTCCGAGCAAAAAGAGGATGTTCATGGGAGATAGACAAATTCCGGTTTGGCTTCCTGCCCCAGCAGATACCGGTACAGGCGTTTCATGCAGTCGGCCGCGTGGGGGGCGGCGCAGGTTTCCATGACGAGGGCGCGGCCGCGTTCGCCCATGGCGAGCCTTTCCTGCGGGGAGAGGCTGAAGGCGTTTTCCAGGGCTGCGGCCAGGGAAGAGGAATCGTTGCCGCACCACCAGCCGCACCGGCGGGTGTTCAGCGCTTCCCACGGCGTTCCCCGGCTGGCGATGACGGGCGTTCCCGCCAGCAGGGCCTCCGCAATGCTCATGCCGAAGTTTTCCTGGTGGCTGGGGGCGCACAGGACGTCCAGAGAAGCGAGCATTTCATATTTCCGTCTTCCGGAGACAAAGCCTGTGAAGGAGATATTGGAAATGTTTTCCGCCCGGACCAGTTCTTCCAGCCGGGCCTTGTATTCCGGGTCTCCGTCCCCGATGAGCAGAAGCTCCGCGTTCGGGAGGCGCAGCTGCCCCCAGGCCGTGATCAGGGCCTCCAGATTTTTGATGGGATGGAGTCTTCCCAGGAATCCGGCCCGGAAGCCCTCGTGCCCGGGGCGCCTGATATCCGCAAGATATTCCGGAATCCGCACCGGATTGGGGATGACGGCCACGGGGTTGGAAAAGCCCATGTCCCTGTAGTATTCCATTTCCTTGTCGCAGGTGACGTGGACGCAGGCGGCTCCGGAGATGTCTTTCCGGTGCCCCAGGGCGAGCATGAGTTTCTTTTTCCAGCCACCGCGCTCCAGCGCCTGGGGGTACAGCATGCCGTGCAGGGAAACGATGCAGGGGGTGTCCGTTTTGCGCGCGTGCGCGCATGTAGCGTGGTTGACGTCCAGCCACAGGCCGTTGGTGTGGTAGAGGCTGTATCGGGAACCGGCCAGAAAACGGCGTATGTTCCGGGAGACGGCGAGGGGAGTGCGGGCGTCAAACGGGCAGGCATGGATAAAGCTGTCTTCTCCCACCATCCGTTCTTCCGGGGAGCCGGGCTGGAGGGTGAGGATGTCCGTGGGCATGCCGGAAGCGTTCAGAGCTTTGACCAGGTCATAAGTGCAGGTGCTGGTGCCCCCCGAACGGGAGTCAAGGGATGCGATGGTTTGTAATATGGGAGCCATTAATCTAAAAGGGAGGTATATGCCTTGAGCTGCGCTTCCACGCGGCCGTTCCAGTTGATGTCCGCTACGCGGCGCGCCATGGTTTCATAGTTCTCTTCAACTTCATGAATGGCGTTGCTCAGGCCGTCGGGCGCGGCCAGGGAAAAGACCGCGCCCGTTTCCAGAGCGGTCACCATGTCGGCGGCGCTGCCCACCTTGTCGCTGGCGATGACGGGCAGCCCCCGGAAGAGGGCTTCTTCCACGACCAGCCCCCAGGGCTCATAGAGCGAGGGGAGGATGAACACGTCATGCCGTTCATAGATTTCCGGGAGCCTGTCATTGGGGAGGTGGCCCAGAAAGCGGATGTTGCCCCCGGCCATGTTTTTGAGAAATTCCTTCTGGGGACCGTCCCCCACGATGGTCAGAGGCCGCCCGTTGGAGTTGAATTCCCTGATGAGCAGTTCCAGATTTTTTTCCGGCGCGAGGCGCCCGACGTAAATGTAGTTC
>ENA-OZGR01000239-OZGR01000239.1-human-gut-metagenome-genome-assembly--contig:-NODE-239-length-35069-cov-13.051865_pt1 | contig 35069 bp, 49 predicted proteins | sample MGYA00244660_ERZ653666 | MGnify/ENA primary metagenome ERZ653666 (study PRJEB26926, sample SAMN06165280) | human gut metagenome | biome: ENVO:00009003; feature: ENVO:2100002; material: ENVO:00002003...
GGAACTTTTCTCTTATTATAACACCAATCTTGTGAAATCACAATTTATTCTTGTAGCCTGCCGCTGATACCGTCTGGATTGGTTTTTCCTTTCTTTTTGTTCCCTTTAATTTGCCATGAACTGTTTCATGCCCTGCGATTTGGCACCGGGATTGTCATTGCCATAGCCCTCCAGCAAATTGATCACGCCCCACACACCGAGACCGGCACCCAGGGCAATGACGAGAATCTGCAACACATTGATAGCCTCATTGAAAAATTCCATAAATTATAGTTAGCCGGAATCAAAAAGTTTGATTAGTCATGTTTCATAGGCATACAAAAGCCGGAACAATCCGCCGCCCGGTTTCCGGTGGCCTGATTCCGGCTGTCCTCCTTTTTTCATTATTTTTTGGTGATTGTCCGCTCTGTACGCCGATGGTCCCGCAAGGGGACAGGTAAGGCGAATAGATAAGATCACTCCTTTCACAGCGGAACAGATTTACACGCCCTTTGCATCTACTTCGTACACATCGCAGATTTCATTGGGCTTGAGTTTCAGCCGTGCCGACAAAAACGCCTCAATGTCAAAAGCGTTTTTCTTGTTTGCATCGGCGGTATATTTGAAATTGGGGTGCTTGGTGATGTCGTACTTGTCCGAAAGGAAAGGCCGCACACCGCGCAGCTGAAGGATGCACTTGCCGCCGTCCATGACGGCAAGTTCGTCCTGGCTCATCAGCTCTTTCCCCAATTTTTGATAGTTGAGCGAGTGGGAGGTTTCCCGCCCACGGCTCTCGCCGGTATTGTAGGTGTCGATTGTCTCTTTCCCAAGGGATGCCGCCAGCTCCTTTAAGGTGGTCGGCTCCTTGCCGCCCAGGAATACCGTGGCATCCATGTTTCCGATGATGGTGTCGGCGTTGTCTTTGTAAATCGCTTTAAGCTGGCTCTGCGCCTGGAGGACGAGGCAGGCGGATACCTCACGACTTCGAATGGTTGCGACCAGTTTCTCCAGCCGTGGGATCTGCCCGATGTTGGCGGCCTCGTCTATGAGGCAGCGCACATGGACTGGCAGCCTGCCGCCATACACATCATCCGCCTTTTCACACAAGAGGTTGAACAGCTGGGTGTAGCACATGGAAATCAGGAAGTTAAAGGAATCGTCCGTGTCGCTCATAATGAGAAACAGGGCAGTTTTCCGGTCTCCCAGGGTATCCAATTCCAGCTCATCATAGGCCGTGACCTCCCGCAGCTCCGCAATATCAAATACAGCAAGGCGCGCGCCGCAGGAAATCAGGATAGATTTTGCGGTCTTGCCCGCCGCCAGCTTGTACTTTTTATATTGGCGGACAGCAAAGTGGCTGGGATTCCGGGATTCCAGCTCATCGAACATCAAATCCACGGGATTCTTAAATTCCTCATCGTCCTCCCGGACCTCCATCGCATTGATGAACTCAATGAGGGTGGAAAAGTTCTGTTCTTCAACGGGAGCCTCATAGTGGATGTACCCGATGAGCGCGCAATACAAAAGCGTTTCCGCCTTGACCCAAAAATCATCCCCGGCCTTGCCCTCGCCTTTGGTATTGGCAATGAGAGTCGTGACCAGCTTCAAGATGTCCTTTTCCGAGTGGATGTAGGAGAAGGGATTGTAGTGCATCGACTTCTTAAAGTTGATGGTATTCAGGACCTTAATGCGGTACGGCTCATAGACCACCTTGCCGTTTTTATCCTTCACGGTCTCATAAACAGGGTTTCCATGCCGGTCTTTTACCGGCTGGTGGTCCTTGCCCAGCTTGGGGCGCATTTTCGGCGTACCGCGCTGGAGCATCTTGCCGCACTCCACCAGAATCGTGCCTTTTGGGTCCGTGACCACATAGGAGCTGTGCATCTGCATCAAATTCGGCTTCAACCAGAAGCGGGTCTTGCCGGAACCGGAGCCGCCGATGACCAGCACATTTTTATTTCGGGCAGTCTTTGGGTCCTTGGGGCGGCTGTTCATGGTCAGGCTTTCCGTTTTCGTCAGAATCACATTGTTCTGGAACACCGGGTCCACATAAGGAGCGATGTCCTCCGGCTTGCCCCAGCGGGCCGAGCCGTATTCCACATTATGGCGGTACTTCTTGGCGTTTTTGCCTTTCAGGTACACCGCCAGCCGAAGCCCACCGCCGCCGCAGACGCCCACCAGCAAATCCAGCGGGTGCAGGCTTGGCCACCAGCTGGCCAGCGCCACCGGCAGCGTGGAGAAGAACGAGAGCATTTTAGCCGAAGCGTCTGCGCCCTGTGCCATGCGCCACGCCTCCCCGAAGTTGGTGGCAAACAGCCCCAGCAGGATGTATGGCAGATTCAAAATCAGGAGCTTTTTGATGTCCAATGGCTTTTTCATCGTTCCAGCTCCTTTCGCTTGGTGCGGTCCACCACGGCGTTTTTGACCAGATCTTTGAACTGATTCAGCTTTGCCAGCACAGACGGACGCTCGGTTTTCTCTGCCTTTTTCACCTTTTTGCCAGTGTACTCGGTGAAAGCGGCAGTTAAGGCATCCGCATCCCGCCCCTTGAAAAAGATCAGGTACTTGGGCGGGGAGGTACTGCGGTCTTTTTTCACCGCGTAGTCCACACCGTATTTCCGTGCGATCTTCTCAAACTCCTTGATGGAAGGGTCGGTGATCTCGATATTGGAAACGCCCTGGTTCTGCCCGACCAGCTGCTTGACGGTCTGTTTGCCTTTGGGGATTACAGGGGAATCCCGGCTTTTTTGCTTATTCAGCTTCTTTTCCTTACGGTGAGCCATGTACTTGGTAATGGCGGCCTTCAAAAGCCGTCCGGTAAACTTTGTTCCACTGACGATCAGCGTCAAAGTCCTGTTTTCTACTTCCTCCTGCATGGGTCATCGCCTCCTTTCTGTGAAAATTTGCAGGGGTGGCGCAGCTTACTAAGGCGGAACCACCAGCCGCCGCAGCAAGTATTTCATCATAGCAAACTCCTTTCAACGCAGCTGGTCGGAACGGTCATAGCGCAGATGCCCCTGAAACACTTTTGCATGGCTGAGAATCTTGATATGCCCGTCTTTCTGATGCTCAAGTGCTTTCTGATACCCCTCCTCGGTCAAGTAGACGCGGGTTCGTTCGCCTTTCCAGCCAATAGGGGAATCATCTGTCAGCACATCAAAGATAATCATGTGCCGGGTATCATCCGCAAAGCGGTTCAAATCCATATATTCATGGCCGCTGTATTCCTGCGCCCCGGCTTTGAGCCGCATTTCCTCCATCAGCTGGCCCACGGTCTTACGCTCAGGCATGGCGCGCACCTCCTTTCCCTCGCCCCTGGCCCTTCACGGTCAGGATGCCATCCAGGGTAGTGGCGGTGATCCGCAGGCGGTCGGCGGTAGCGATGTCATTCTTCACCGTCTCGTCAATGCCGTGGCCGCAGACTACCAGCACATGAGACCGTCTCAGGTAATCCCGTGCCATATCCAGCCCGTCCTTATGTTCCTGGGGAATCTCGTCCTTGAGGAAGGTGGGAAGGAACAGCACCGGGCAGATGGGTAAATACCCGGCGTCGTACACCTGACGGCAGTAGGCCGCAGCGTTTTCGGTGTTCTCATACTGGTTGTTGCTCCAGGGAGCCGTAATGTAAGCAAGGGGTCTTTTCATGGCAAAATCCTTTCTCCCGGAAATTCCGGGCAATAAAACAGCGGCCTTTACCAGCCGCCTGCGTTCATGTCGTGATTCACCTGTGCGGTATAGCTGTTACTCATGGTCGATGGCGCATTAAACAGGACAGTCAGCAGATATTGCTTGATATTCCGCACTTCCGTGGTGTTCTTATGCAGACAGTCCATGACAAACTCAATGTGCGAGCTGTCCAGCTTCAAAAATCGGGAACGCACCACCTCATGGGGGAAGTCAGCCCCAGCAATCCTTGTGGTTTTGCGCTTGGCGCAGACAGTCTCCACCATCAGCTCCACAATCTCGTCCAGTTCATCCTTATAGAATCCGGCCCGCTGCTTGAGATAGTCATACTCGATGTTCTCCAGAATCAACTCCCGATAACTCTCTATCTCTGTGACAGACATCGCATCCCTTCCTTTCCGTTCCGGCGGCTTGTCCGCCGTTTTCTCCCGGAAGGGAATGGAATCGGTACTTGATCCATGAGTAATTGATTTTTGAGTATTTGATTTCTCTATATTTAATTCTGCGGGCTTTTCCGTATCCGGTTTCTCCATATACGGGTTTTCCGTATCTGGTGCATCCGTATCCGGCTTCTTAGGCTGTGGCTGTTCGTAGATAACATACTCGGTATCGCTGATCCGGCCCTGCCGGTCCCGCAGCTGATGGCGGACAATGTACCCGGCTGTTTCCAGCTCCCGCAGCGCCCCGCCGATAGCATCCACGCCCTCTTTGCAGATGGCGGCAAGCCCTCTGGTGGTGTAGTTCCAGTTCTCCGGCAAGGACAGCATCATGGAAAGCAGCCCCTTTGCCTTTAAGGACAGCTTCTCATTCCGCAGATGATGGTTGCTCATCACGGTATAATCCCTGGTTCGTTCAATGCGAAAAACGGCCATTGACTTCACTCCTTTCATTTCTCAGGGCATGAAAAAAGCCGCAACCCTGTAAAAAGAATTGCGGCGTTACTTTTTTCCATATCTTCTTGCGCGGAACCAAAATACCGGCCTTTGCGGTCTCGGCTTGGAAAACGGTTCCGAATCCTGAGAAAACGGGAGAGCCTGTAAAACACGGTCAATCTCCGCGGAATCCATATCATGCTGGGAACTGCAATCCTCCCGGATCGCTTCCCGGATTTCCTTAATCGTACACATATTCAATCCTTTCCTTTCGCAGTAATGGCTTGTTTATGAGTGGCGGCGGCGCTTGCCCGGCTTGAAATCGAGGACATGGCCCTCGATGATACGGGCATACCGCCTGATTTTAATTTCCCGGCGTTTCTGGCTGAGTAAGGCGGCCTGATAGCCGTCCTCTGTAAGAAACAGCCGCATTTCATCGCCGGGGCTGCCGTAGGAACAGGGACGCAGGACGGAAAACTCGATCATCCAGCGGGTGCTGTCCCAAAAACGCTCTACGGCAAGAATGTTATGTCCTTTCAGCTCACGGGCTGAAATATCCCTCATAGGCGGCTCCTTTCTCAGCGTTCGTGCTGTTGCTGGCGCTTGCGCTGCCACTGTTCCAGCAGTTTGATGATGGTCTCCTGCATCCGCTGGGGTGTGTAGCTCTTGGGAAAGTATTTGCGTAGGGTGTCCGAGGTGAACGTCACCTTGTCCAAATCGCTTTTCTTTTCCTCACCCATGATGACACGCATCATATCGAGGGTCAGATGCCCCTCCTGGCTGTACTTTTTGAGCCGCTGGGCTTGGGAGAGGGAGGGGGTGGCCTGTTCACTGTCCATTGCATCCAGCAGGTCTACCTGTTCCTCTTTTTTGAGGAAAGACAGCTCATAGGCTGGATTAAAGGCGATTTTCTTCTCGTCCACCATGTCCAGCAGTTCAGGAATCAGCTCGGTGAGACGGATAAACCTTTTGATTTGAGATTTACTGTCAGGGCTGTTCTCTGCGATTTTCTCTGTTGCGGTCAACTTCGGCCCAACTTGGGCCGAAGTTAAATCTGTTCTGGCCCCCTGATGTTTAATGGCCTCCAGCTTCATCTTATAAGCAAAAGCCCTCTCGCTGGGGAGCAGGCTTTCCCGCTGTAAGTTGCTGTCAACCATGATAATGGTGGCCTGGTCATCGTCCAGATCCCGCACAATGACCGGCATGGTGTCCTTGCCTGCCAGTTCGCTGGCCCGGTGCCGCCGGTGTCCGGCCACCAGCTCATAGCCGCCGTTCGGGTCCGGGCGGGCAATGGCCGGGACCAGTACACCATACTGCCGGATGCTGTCGGCAGTTTCCATCATGGCCTCATCATCCTTGACCTTGAAGGGATGCTCCTTGAACGGGTGCAGTTCCGACAAGGGAATTTCCAGAACCTTCTCCCGCTGGGCATCGGCACGGCTTTCCTCAGTGGAAAACAGGTCATCGACCGAAGCCAGCTCTACTTTTTTCGCGCTGCTTTTCAAGTTTCAACACCTCCTTAGTCAGATTTTTGTAACCCTCCGCTACCTTGCCATTGGGATCATGGGCGAAAATGCTCTTGCCCTCGGCGCTGATTTCCTTTGCCCGGACCGAATGGGGAATCTCGGTGCCAAACACCTTGATTTTGCTGCCATAGGTTTCGCGCAGCAGGGCGGCGATCTCCTTGGCAAAGTTGGTACGGTTGTCCACCATCGTCAGCAGGATGCCGTCGATCTGGAGCTTGGGGTTCAGCTGTCGCTTGACCTTGTTGATAGTGGACAGAAGCTGCTCCAGGCCCTTGGCGGGCAGATACTCCGCCTGAACGGGGACTATGATCCTGTTGGCGGCGGCCAGAGCATTGACCGTAAGCATACCCAGGGAGGGCTGACAGTCGATGAGAATATGGGAATACTGCCCCTTCACGGTATCCAGGTACTGCCGCAGAATGGTCTCCCGGCTCATGGCGTTTACCAGCGACACTTCCATGCCGGAGAGCTGAATGTCGGCGGGCATCAGGTCAACGCCCTCCGAGTGGTGCAGGATACCCTCGCCGGGGCGCAGCGGTTCATCCATCAGGATGCGGCCCATTGCGTCCGACAGGGTAAAGGGTAGCTTGTCCGGTTGAGGGTGCCCCAGGCTGATAGTCAGGCTGCCTTGCGGGTCGCCGTCAATCAGCAACACTTTCTTTCCGGCCTGCGCCAGTCCAATCCCCAGGTTGGCACAGGTGGTCGTTTTGCCGACGCCGCCCTTCTGGTTGGCAACGGCGATGATTTGTGTGTTCAACGTATTTCACCTCATTTCTGTTTGTCGTGTTCGGTTCTGGAAATAGAAAAAGCCGCCACTTCTTTTGATAAAAAAGAGTGACGGCTTTTTCTGATCCCGGAACTTCGGTCCCCGGAAATGCAAAAAGCGCCCAGCTGGAACACTGAGCGCTTTCGCAATAAAATCATATTCATTTGTTCAGGTTTGGTCAAACTCTGCCAAACTCATCAGACAAAAAACAGGCTTTGAAGGAGCGGAAAGGGCACCTCTCCAAAGGCCCAAAATCGGCCTTCGGTTATCCTATTTGGTAACCACTTGGCCCTCTTTTTAGCCTGTTTTTTGCCGGTTATCCACTTGGTAACCACTAAAAATTGGGTGAAAATGGGTCTCGTTGCGTCAGACTATATCAAACCATATCAAAGGAAAAAGCCCGGAAAACCGCGATTTTCCGAGCTTTTTGACCAAGTTTGATAAAGTTTAGCGCTTGCTGAACTGAGGCGCACGACGGGCAGCCTTGAGACCGTATTTCTTTCTTTCCTTCATACGAGGGTCTCTGGTAAGGAATCCAGCCTTCTTCAGAACGGGTCTGAAATCGCCGTCTACCTGAAGCAGAGCTCTGGAAATACCGTGTCTGATCGCACCAGCCTGGCCGGTGTATCCGCCACCGCGAACGTTAACCAGAACGTCGAACTTCTCAGCAGTCTCAGTAGCTGCCAGAGGCTGACGAACGATAACCTTCAGAGTCTCCAGACCGAAGTACTCATCAATGCTTCTCTTATTGATTGTAATATTACCATTACCGGGTACTAAATATACTCTGGCGATGGATTTCTTTCTTCTACCGGTTCCGTAGTATCTTTCTGTTTTAGCCATGATTTATTTTCCTCCTCTCAGTCCTTTAGAATGTCAGTACTTCAGGCTTCTGAGCCTCATGCTTGTGCTCAGGTCCTGCATATACGTGAAGCTTGGTGAACATCTGTCTTCCTAAAGGTCCCTTGGGAAGCATGCCCTTAACTGCAAGTTCGATAACCTGCTCAGGCTTCTTTGCTAACTTTTCTCTCAGGGTAGCTTCTTTTAAGCCACCAACGTAATCGGAATGATGATAATATACCTTCTGATCCATCTTCTTACCGGTTACTTTGATCTTCTCAGCATTGATAACGATAACGTTGTCACCGCAGTCGATGTGAGGAGTGAAGATAGGCTTATTCTTGCCTCTCAGCACTTTAGCAACCTCAGATGCCAGACGGCCTAAGGTCATGTCAGTAGCGTCTACTACATACCATTTTCTATCGATTGTAGCTGGACTAGCCATAAATGTTTTCATTATGTTCCCTCCATATTACTTTCGCCGATTCGTGATCGACTTTTTCAGTGTTCTGGTCCGATGGTAATCTGCAGATGTCCGGCTACATTTTACTTCTTTCCAAAACGGTTGAATACTATATTTCAATGCTTCGTCGGGGCTTTGACTCAGCATATTGAAACACTGTCACAGTCATATATTATATGATACCACTCAATGCGTGTCAAGATTAAATTTAAACTTTTTATAGTTCAGCCATAGAACGGCAGAATCAGCGATTGGGTGCTTGCACACAAAGCACTGTTTTTGACGTTCTATGAGCCGGGCGCCGGTATATGAGCAAAGATAGTCACGTAGTGACGGAAAGCGTCATAACGCGACTTTGCGAATGGCGCAGGCTGAAGGATCACAGAAACTCGTATTTCATCAGCGTCAGCCCATGGGCCGGTGCGGTAGGTCCCGCTGCACTGCGGTCTTTTGCCTCGAGGATCGTGAAAATATCCATGGGATCCCGCTTGCCCTGTCCGATATCTAACAGGGTTCCGGCAATGATCCTCACCATATTATATAAAAAGCCATTACCGCAGACGCGGATCACCAGATCATTTTCTCCCTGCTCTTCCACTTCCACGGAATAGATGGTACGCACGGTGGATTCTACCTGGGCACCGGTCTGGCAGAAGCTTTTGAAATCATGTTCTCCTTCCAGGTAAGCCGCAGCTTCCTGCATCCGGTTCACATCCAGTTCATAATAAGTAAACAGCGAATACAAACGTTTCACTGGCATGGGGAACTGTGCCCGGTAGATCCGGTACTCATAAGTCTTGCGGCTGTCGCATTTCCGGGGATGCCAGTCATTTTCCACCTGTTCGGACTTCTGGATACGGATATCCTCGGGAAGTCTCTGGTTCAATGCGTAGGAGATTTTCTCCGCAGGCATCCGGCTGGTCGTGTCAAACACAGCGATATTCCCCAGTGCATGCACCCCGGAATCTGTCCGGCTGGCACCGATGACCTCAACAGGCTCTCGTAGCAGATCGGTCAGACACCGGTTCAATTCGCTTTCGATGGTGATCCCATTATTCTGGATCTGCCAACCATGATAATTCGTTCCGTCATAAGCCACGGTCAGGCGGACACGCTTTTTTTCTTTTTCCGGCTGCTTTGACAGCTGTTCTATTATCATTTCCGATTCCACTGTATTTCACCCGCTTTCTCTCCTGCCACCTGTCTTAGGTTCCCAGACATTCTTTCCTGTATTTGACGAGATACTATCTGCTATGGGCATTATTGTTTTGCAGTAAAAATTTACGGTAAAAACGGTAGCCTTCCTACCACAATGCTGATCACCATATATGCGGCAATACAGCCGTAAGCAATGTAATCTCTCTTATGATAGATCAGCGGCTTCATCTTCGTCCTGCCCTCTCCGCCGCGATAGCATCTGGCCTCCATTGCCATGGCAAGGTCATTGGCTCTGCGGAACGCGGAGATAAACAGCGGTACTAAAAGGGGCACCATTGCCTTGGCACGTTTGAATATATTGCCACTCTCGAAATCCGCACCTCTGGCGATCTGTGCTTTCATGATCTTATCCGTCTCCTCTAATAAAATGGGAATGAAACGAAGCGCAATGGACATCATCATGGCCACTTCATGTACGGGCACCTTGAATACTTTTAAGGGTCCCATCATTTTCTCCATACCGTCCGTCAGATTATTCGGCGTGGTGGTCAGTGTCATCACAGAGGATCCAATGATCAGCAGTGTCAGGCGGATTGCCATGGAAATGGCCATCTTCAGACCTTCCTGCGTAATGGTCAGCTTCCAGATCGTCAAAAGCGGTGTGCCCTGTGTCAGAAACAGATTGAATACCACCGTGATCATCATCAGCATGACGATAGTCTTCATTCCTTTTACCATGAACTTGAACGGTACCTTCGACAGGCGGATCACCAATCCCAGGAAAAGTGCCGCGATCACATACCCTGCATAATTTTTAAAGAAAAACAGAGAAATGATGAACAGGATCGTACCTCCCAGCTTGACTCTGGGATCCATCTTGTGTATCACGGATTCTGTCTGATAATATTGTCCTAATGTAATATCTCTAAGCATATTGCTCCTTACTGGGTTTCCGCCCGCTTTCGCCTTCCGGGTCAGAACCCGCATCTTCCCTCATGCTTCTCTTAACTGTGCTTTGCTTTCCAGACTCTGGCAATCTCTTCCGCCGCTTCCTCGATCGTCGTGGCATCCACGTCCACATCTGCACCTCTTGCCTTCAGATCGTGCATAATATAAGTAACCTGCGGTGCTGCCAGCCCCACCTCTTCCAGTTCTTTGTAATGTTTAAATACTTCTCTCGGCGTATCGTCATACATGACACTGCCCTTGTTCATTACAATGATGCGGTCCACATATTCCGCCACATCCTCCATACTGTGGGATACCAGCAGAATCGTAAGCCCTGTCTCGGTCTGCAACTTTTTGATCTGCTGTAAAATCTCATCTCTTCCCTTGGGATCCAGTCCGGCTGTCGGCTCGTCCAGGATCAGTACCTCCGGCTTCATGGCCAGCACGCCGGCGATCGCCACACGACGCTTCTGTCCACCGGACAATTCAAAGGGGGACTGATAGAAAAGTTCATCCGGCAGTCCTACTTTTTTCAGAGCATCGTATGCACGAAGCTCCACTTCCTTTTTATCAAGTCCCAGATTCTTCGGTCCGAAACAGACATCGCTGAATACATCGATCTCAAACAGCTGATGCTCCGGATACTGGAACACCAGTCCTACCTTGCTGCGGAGCTTTTTCATATCATAATCCTTGTCGTAGATATCTTCTCCGTTAAAATAGATATGTCCGTCGGTAGCACGGATCAATCCGTTCATATGCTGCATCAGCGTGGACTTACCGGAACCGGTATGCCCAATGATACCGATGAACTGTCCATCCGGTATCTTCAGGCAGACATCGTTCAGGGCATGAACTGCCAGCGGTGTATCTGCACCGTATACATAATTCACATGATCTAATATGATAGACATTTTTTCGATCCTTTCCCGGGTACTTTCATTCGCTGCCATCCCCGCCACTATTTCCTGTCGGTTTTTCCATAGCCCAGTGCACTGACCAGCTCTTCTCTTGTCAATATGCCATCCGGCAGCGGAATTCCGCGTTTCTGCAATTCATACGATAACAGCGTTACCTGCGGCACATCCAGCCGTAGCTTTTTCAGCTGCTCCACCTGTGAAAAGATTTCCCTGGGGGTACCCTGCATGGCAATTTTTCCCTCATCCATGACAAATACCTTGTCCGCATGAATGATTTCTTCCATATAATGGGTGATCAGGATCAGCGTAACGCCTTCCACCTGATTCAATCCGCGGACTGCACGGATGACTTCCTTACGTCCACTGGGATCCAGCATGGCAGTCGGCTCATCCAATACAATACATTTGGGATGCATGGCCAGTACTCCGGCAATAGACACTCTCTGCTTCTGACCACCGGACAGCTTATTCGGGGAATACTTTCGATATTCGTACATACCTACCGCACGTAAGCTCTCTTCCACACGCTGCCAGATCTCCTCCGTGGGGATCCCCATGTTCTCCGGGCCAAATCCCACATCTTCTTCCACTACCTGTCCTATGATCTGGTTATCCGGATTCTGAAACACCATACCGGCTGTCTGACGTACCTTCCAGATGTTGTCCTCATCCTTCGTGTCCATGCCATCGACCCAGAGCGTTCCCTCTGTCGGATTTAAGATGGCGTTCATATGCTTTGCCAGAGTAGACTTGCCGGAACCGTTATGTCCGAGGATGGCTATGAACTGTCCCTGCTCTATATCAAGAGAAACATCATTCACCGCTCTTGTGATCCCTTCCACATTTCCCTCTTCATCCCGACGAATATATTCATATACTACATTATTTGCTTTAATGATCTCCATAAATAATCTCCATTCCATATTCGCTTAGTGCCGGAGAATCAGCTATCTTCTGCTTTTGCAAGATATCGTTCCTATTTTACTAGATTATGCACAGATTTACAACACTTAACAGGGAACTGACCCGACTTTTTCAAAATCTCTTGTACTGCCTTCCAAAAACCTTTATAGTTATGGTTGTATCTTTCTATTGCAGAACATTTCAGAAAATAAAACGAGGAGGCATTCTATGAATCCGATCGATCGCAATAAAATATGGAAAATGGTAGGCATCCTTGCTCTTATCACTGTCGTGGCCGGAGGACTGCTACGGGTCTCTCAGCATAACTCTTACACTTTGGGAGATTATGCGTCGGACAATCCCACACTGGCCTACCAGACAGCGGAGCCATCTCTTTCTCCCTCTCCCAGCCCGGCACCTGCCATCGACAGTTCTTCCACAGATTCGACAGAAATCCTGCAGGAAGGATCTTCCATGGCAGAAACTACTGTTTTGACCGGATATTCCCTGAACGGAGAGCTATTGACCGACCAGCGGACCACGCTGTCCGACGGCTTCTATTATGAGCCGTTATCCGAGAAATTACAGAGATATATAACAGGTGTTTCTTATCCTGCTACTGTGGATAACTCCGGAGAAGCCTCACAAGACCTGTTGAAATCTGTCGAAATCAGCTATGACGATCTGAGATATGTGCATATCCGGCATTATAATTTTGAAGGAAATCCTGCAGAAGGGGAATTGATCTGTAACAAGGCGATCGCGCAGGACCTGACAGAGATCTTCTATGAGCTGTATTGTAATGAATATCAGCTGGAAAAGGCACTTTTGATCGATGAATATGATGGGGACGACCTCGCGTCCATGGAGGATAACAATACCTCCTGCTTCAACTACCGCCCGGTGGATGGGACTTCCTCCCTTTCCAAGCATGCATTGGGGCTGGCGATCGATATCAATCCCTTTTATAATCCTTATATTACTTACAATAAGGATGGCAGCGAAAATGTATCTCCTGCAAATGCTTCCGCCTATGCAGACAGAACCGCTTCCTTCCCCTACAAAATCGACGAAAACGATCTATGCTATCAGTTATTTAAAGAGCATGGTTTCACCTGGGGCGGTCACTGGAACTCCTGCAAGGATTATCAGCATTTTCAGAAGGTGGTGGAGTAATCCGCAAAGCAACTCGGGAATGCGGAGCATCCCCTCATTGTACGGCTGTCGCCAAATATCCATAAAAAAATAGCGCCTCCATCGAATGCAAGCATTCATGGAAGCGCTATTCTTTTATGTCTACTTTGCTCGTAGCTTAAACAAGCTCCAGAACAACAGTCATAGCTGCGTCACCCTTACGCTGACCGATCTTAACGATTCTGGTGTAACCACCCTTACGGGTAGCATACTTGGGAGCATACTCATCGAAGAGCTTTGCAACCAGGTCAACTTCCTTGGTGTTCTTTTTCTTGCCTGCTGCATCAGCGGGAACCTCAACTACAGGGTTCAGAACCTTCAGCATCTGACGACGTGCATGAGATCTGGTAGGCAGATCCTTCTTGATCTCCTTCTCAACTTCGTCGTATACGGTAACGGTAACACCGTTCTCGATCTTAACTAGCTTGCCATCCTTATCGCGATGGGACTCAGCCAGGACCTTACCAGTCTCCTTGTCAACGATCTGCTTTACGCGCTTGCCGTCCTTGTCCTTGCGGGCAACCTTGGTGGTAACTTTAACAGTTTCGAAGTTATCCTTCTCTTTTACTGCCAGAGCAATCAGTCCATCAACGATCTTCTGTACTTCCTTAGCCTTAGCTTCGGTGGTAACGATCTTGCCGTTGTTGATCACTGCAGTTACCTGATTTCTTAATAATGCCTTTCTCTGTGCAGATGTTCTGCCGAGTTTTCTGTACTTTGCCATGATAATTTTCCTTTCTCCATTCATGGTACATCCGGCCATGCACTTTGGACTTACTTACCGAATGCGTTGTTTTTTGCCATTTAGAGATAAACCGTATCCGAACACTTTGGGCTTACCGGATACGGAAATCTTACTTTTTATGTTCAGCTGAAATTAGTTCTCATCGCTGGGGTTCAGCTGTAATCCCAGCTCTTTCAGTTTAGCCAGAACTTCTTCCAAAGATTTACGTCCGAGGTTACGAACCTTCATCATATCTTCTGAAGTCTTATTGGTTAACTCTTCTACAGTATTGATACCTGCTCTCTTCAAGCAGTTGTAAGAACGAACGGAAAGCTCCAGCTCGTCAATACTCATCTCCAGAACCTTTTCCTTCTCGTCGTCTTCCTTCTCTACCATAACCTCAGCGGTCTTAGCATTTTCGGACAGGTCGATGAACAGGTTCAGATGCTCGCTGAGCACCTTAGCTGCCAGGCTGACTGCCTCATCGGGAGCCAGGGTTCCGTTGGTGTATACATCCAATGTAAGCTTGTCGAAATCAGTACTCTGACCTACACGGGTATTTTCTACCGTAACGTTAACTCTCTCTACAGGTGTATAGATAGAATCAATGGCAATTACGCCAATTGGTAAATCTTCGTGTTTGTTCTTGTCGGCACTTACGTAGCCGCGGCCTCTTGTAATAGTTAACTCCATGTAAAGCTTGGTATCTTTACCGCTCAGAGTAGCGATTACAAGGTCGGGGTTCAGAATTTCAATATCCTGATCACACTGGATATCAGAAGCTCTTACAACACCTTCGCCTTCAAACTCGATATATGCAGTCTTAGCCTCGTTGGTCTCGCTGTTGTTCTTGATCGCAAGGCTCTTGATGTTCATGATGATCTCAGATACATCTTCCTTTACGCCGGGAATAGAACTGAACTCATGAAGAACACCTTCAATTTTGATCTGGCTCACTGCAGCACCGGGCAGGGAAGACAGCATGATTCTTCTCAGGGAGTTGCCCAGAGTAATACCATAGCCTCTTTCCAGGGGTTTTACTACGAATTTACCATACTTTTTGTCTTCTGAAATCTCGCTAACCTCAATATTAGGTCTTTCAAAATCAAACACTGCCAATACCCTCCTTTGCGAACTTTATATGTTGACATGTTCTTACGAACAATATCCCATGGAATAATATTCCACAGGAAATGTTCATTGGGGTTAAATAAAACTTACTTGGAGTACAACTCGACGATAAGCATCTCGTCAACAGGAACATCGATCATCTCTCTGGTAGGCAGATTCTTGATGGTTCCCTTAAAGTTCTCAACATCAGCATCGATCCATTCGGGTACTAATCTTCCAGCAGTAACATCAAGGATATCCTTGTATCTCTGCATGGATTTAGCGCTCTCCTTGATCTCGATAACATCGCCAGCCTTGATCAGGTAAGAAGGAATGTTTACACACTTACCGTTTACAAGTACATGCTTGTGGTCAACGATCTGTCTTGCTTCTCTTCTGGTTCTTGCAAAGCCCATTCTGAACACTACGTTGTCCAGTCTGCTCTCTAACAGGGTCATCAGGTTCTCACCGGTCATGCCCTTCATTCTATCAGCCTTCTCATAGTAGTTACGGAAAGGCTTCTCCAGAACGCCATAGATGAACTTAGCCTTCTGCTTTTCTCTTAACTGAAGTCCGTACTCAGATACCTTTTTGCCTGCTCTTGCAGAGGTTCTGTTAGACTTCTTGTCATAGCCCAGGTAAGAAGGCTCAAGGCCAAGGGCTCTACATCTTTTCAGTACAGGTACGCGATTTACTGCCATTTTTTTATTTTCCCTTCTTTATACTTCGGAAGTGACTTCCGAGGGTTGTTTACAGTGCCGCAATGCGGCACTTTCATCCAACTTGTTCTAATGTTACTTCATTAAAATTAATTGTTTCGTCTTCTGACGATTTCTCACTAAACGCGACGACGCTTAGGAGGACGGCATCCATTGTGAGGTACAGGAGTTACATCACAAATGCTTAAGACATCCAGTCCACTTGCAGACAGAGCTCTGATTGCTGCTTCACGTCCTGAACCAGGACCCTTTACGAATACGTCAACGGACTTTAATCCGTGAACAAGAGCAGCCTTTGTTGCTGTTTCAGCAGCCATCTGTGCAGCATATGGAGTAGATTTCTTTGAACCTCTAAAACCAAGACCACCGGCACTTGCCCAGCTAAGAGCATTACCTTCAGCATCAGTTAACGTTACGATTGTGTTGTTAAAAGAAGACTGAATATGTGCCTGTCCGCGTTCAACGTTTTTTCTTACACGCTTTTTTGTTACTTTCTTTGCAACTTTTTTAGCCATTTTAAACTAACCTACTTTCTCATTTCCTGGGGATGCTTACATTTGCTTCCCTCTCACAGTTACATTACGATCTTAATTACTTCTTCTTGTTTGCCACCGTGCGCTTAGGTCCCTTACGAGTTCTTGCGTTGGTCTTAGTCTTCTGACCACGAACAGGAAGTCCTTTACGATGACGAATACCACGATAGCAGCCGATTTCCTGAAGTCTCTTGATATTCAGAGCGATTTCTCTTCTCAGATCACCTTCTACCATAACGCCAAGCTTTTCGATAGCTTCACTGATCTTCTTTACCTCATCATCGGTAATATCTCTCACTCTGGTATCAGGATTTACACCTGCTTCTGCTAACAGCTTGTCAGCAGTAGGTCTGCCTATTCCATAGATATAGGTCAAACCGATCTCAATTCGTTTTTCTCTAGGTAAGTCTACACCTGCGATACGAGCCATTTACGTTTCCTCCATTTTCCTGCGTAATCTCTTACGCTTTGCGCAACATTTCTGCGCTCACAACTTTCGTTGTGTGTGCGTACGTTTTGGTCTGTTAATTGTACGCCCAATAGTTACTAATTGATTGGGGCTCTCACCCAATCGGACACGATCCGATCTTTCCACGACGAAGGCGTCTAATTCTTTTCACCGTGGTATCAACAAGTAATCTCCCGTAAGCTCTATCCAAATCTATTATGAAAATTGATATTATCAATTCAGCCGCACATAATAACCGGACAAGAACTCACATACCTGATCAAATGACGATCAAGCGGTGATTATCCCTGTCTCTGTTTGTGCTTCGGATTCTCACAGATTACTCTGATGCGTCCTTTTCTCTTGATGATTTTGCACTTTTCGCAAATCGGTTTTACTGATGATCTAACTTTCATGTTAAACCCTCCTTTCAAAAAAGACCGTCTTACATTATAGCATGACGGTCTTTCCTTTGCAAGCGTATTATTGCGCTTTTTTTTAATATTTTTTGACTTTTTTGTTGCTTTTTTGCCTGCTTTACATTCAAAACGATAAAAGTGATAGCCGCAGCCGCTGCAACACTTAAAATTCGGAAGGTAAATCTCGCATGCAATGCTGAATGATGTTGTACTGCAATGATCCAGACGAAGGGAATTGCAGCTGTGAGTACTACGGGAACCAGCTGTGCAAATATTTCCTTCCATTTGCCCGTGACGATTATCACCACAAGCATTCCTATCGCTATCGCTGCCAGCACTCCTGCAGCAATTCCAATATAGACCGGATATTCCTGAAGATTCAGTCCGATGACATAGAACCCCCCGTTCATCCGGGGTCTGCCGCCAATAGCTTCGGTACGGCCGATAATGGACCAGATAGCATCCTTGATCGTACCGGTATGTAATGTCAGATCTGCAATGACCCATTTTGCTGCCCACATTCCGGCATAACCGATTGCCCAGCTTACACTGAAGCCGGTCAGTCTTTTGATATTATTCCACAGGCGATCACTTTCTAATAAGAAGTAACAGCACAGAGGAATTCCCAAAGTAACGATGGGATACGTCAGAAAATCAAAATAAGACGTCAGAATTCCCACGATCAGGAAGAATTCCGGATATTGTCCTTTTTCGTGCAGTCTGTCATGATGTAACAGCATGTATTCCACCGCCAGAAGCGTCAAGATCCAGCACACTGACATGGTCAGTGATACAAGAACCAGCACCGGCTTCATAAACAGGAAACTTCCCAGAGTCACGACCGCAACACCTGCATTTTGCTTTTGGATTGCCGTAACCAGCACCCAGATCATAAGCGCGATCTGCACCGCCAGCTCCAGCCATACCACGTGCTGCCAGGAAAATAACAGTAAGAGCGGCTTTAAATATAAAAGATAGCCGTGCCAGTATCTCGCATAAATGTGGAGATACATGTTATTGACGTTCTCATGGGATTCACAGAAGGATTTGAGAGAATCCTCCGGTGTCCATACATCCTCTTCCAGATCATAGTGGTACATCCACATAGCGTGTTCGTAGGCATTTTTGTCCGGCAATCTCTCTATGGCATTCTGCACCATAATAGCATCGGTGTAGGTCTCTCTGTTTTTCCACAGGTACTGCGAAAATGCATCTTCCGGTATCTCGTCTCCGGTCTTCAGCATATCCCCGACACTTTTCTCCACATTCTTTCTCATAGGTCCTACCGGAAGCAAGAATACCAGTACTAACAGTATCGTTCCCACTACCGCACTGACCGCCAGAATGGCAGCAAAGTTACGTATTTTTTTAGCCATAGCTATTTTCTCTCCAGATGGTATTTACTTATCTCTCCAGATGATACGTCCCTTGCTCAGATCGTAGGGAGACAGTTCCAGTGTTACCTTATCTCCGGGAAGGATACGGATGAAGTTCTGACGAAGCTTACCACTGATGGTAGCCAGTACTCTGTGTCCGTTTTCCAGTTCTACACGGAACATGGTATTGGGAAGCTTCTCCACAACGGTTCCTTCGATTTCGATTACATCACTTTTAGACATAAATTTCCTCCATAGCTTTCTACTCTTTACTACTTTTACTGCTTTATATTACTTATTACACAGATACGCTTCCAGGGTCTTACAGATTCGTCTGTTGATCTCGTCTTTCTCCCCCGGAAGGTTCTGTTGCATGCTTTGTATCAACGCATCCTCTGCCGAAGAATGTATGATCTGGATATGTTTTTTCTTTTTCTTCTTCGGATGTTCCACACCGCGCAGCCTTCCGTCACACAGATAGACCCATTCTTCCTCTTCACCGACGATCATGTACAGTCTGTCCTTATCGTGTCCGGCCTTTGAAGTTGCAAATTCTCCTAACATATCAAAATCTTACCTTTCTTCTCCGGGTCTGCCGTTACCCGTTCCTTAATACATGGTCAGGATCTCCGGCTCACCGTCTGTGATCAGGATGGTATTCTCATAATGTGCAGACAGGGATCCATCCTCGGTAACTACAGTCCAATCATCGTCCAGCCATGCCACATCCGGTCTTCCGATATTGATCATGGGCTCGATTGCCAGCGTCATACCGGCCTGAAGCTTCAGTCCACGTCTATGCTGTGCGAAGTTGGGGATCTGGGGATCCTCATGTAAGCTGGTACCAATGCCGTGACCTACCAGATCTCTTACGATTCCGTAGCCAAAAGGCCTGATATAGGCATCAATGGCATTGGAGATATCATACAGATGATTGCCTGCCTTTGCCATCTCTATTCCTGCAAAAAAGCTTCCTTTGGTCCTCTCCATCAGAAGTCTTGCTTCCTCGCTTACCTGCCCTACCGGGAAAGTACGTGCCATATCGGAATGGTATCCTTTATAAATCAGTCCTGCATCCAGACTTACAATATCACCTTCGTGAAGAATATGATCCTTGTGAGGTATACCATGTACGACTTCATCATTCACGGATACACAGATAGATGCCGGATATCCGTTGTAATTTAAGAAGTTAGGAATGCAGCCATGGGCACGGATCAGTTTCTCTCCCAGGTTATTGATATCCAGAGTGGATACCCCGGGGTGTACTGCCTTCTCCATCTCGCTGAATACATCCGCCAGAATCTTACAAGATTCTCTCATCAACTCAATTTCACGCTGTGATTTGATAGTTACTGCCATTTTATTCACCTTTCTGTTCCGGACCTTACTGCTGCTGATCAGTGATCCGGACTTTTCCTAGCCAAGAATTGCTACGATATCTGCGAATACTTCCTTCATATCCTTGGTGCCGTCTACGGTCTTTAATACATTTTTCTTGGTATAGAATTCGATCAGAGGCTGGGTCTGGTCATGATAAACTTTCAGACGGTTCAGTACGGTCTCAGGCTTATCATCGTCACGCAGTACCAGTTCCTGTCCGCACTTGTCACAGATGCCTTCCTTCTTGGGAGGAATATGCTCAATGTGATAGGTTGCGCCGCAGGACAGGCATGCACGTCTGCCGGACATTCTCTTCACGATATTCTCATCGGGAACATTTACATCGATTGCAAAATCAATGGCATCTCCCAGCTCAGTCAGTGCCTTGTCCAGTACTTCTGCCTGAGGAATGGTTCTGGGGAATCCATCCAGTACATAACCGTTCTTGCAATCATCCTGTGCTACTCTGTCTAAGAGGATCTTAACAGTCAGTTCATCGGGAACCAGCTGTCCCTGATCCATGTATTTCTTTGCTTCCATACCAAGTTCGGTTCCGTTCTTGATATTTGCACGGAAAATATCGCCTGTGGATACATGAGGGATTCCGTACTTTTCAGCGATCATCTTTGCCTGGGTACCTTTACCTGCGCCGGGTGCGCCTAACATGATAATTTTCATCTTTGCTCCTATCTGCCTGTTGCTACAGGCTCTGCTCTTTCTATAGATAAGCTACAAATACAGTCCAACATTTACATTTTAACTTTTATGCGGCTTTTTTGCAATACATTTTCCTATAATACAATAATGCAAAAATAACCGGATGATTACAAACCATCCGGTTACTGTTATGCTACTAATCTTCCAGGAATCCCTTGTAGTTGCGAACGAGCATCTGAGATTCTACCTGCTTCATGGTCTCCAGTACTACGCTTACGATAATGATCAGGCTGGTACCGCCGAAGGATACACTTGCGCCGAACACACCGTTAAAGAAATACGGGATCACAGATACAATGATCAGGCCAATCGCACCGATGAATACGATATAATTCAGAATCTTGTTCAGATAATCACTGGTAGGCTTACCAGGTCTGATACCGGGGATGAAACCACCCTGCTTCTTCATGTTATCGGCAATCATCAAAGGATTAAATGTAATGGATGTATAGAAGTATGCAAAAAATACAATCAATACAATGTACAGCAAAAGTCCCAGGGAATAAATCGGCTGACTGGGTTTGCACCAGTAACCGGAATTCAGACCTTTCAGGATCTCTGCCCATACGCCGGTTCCGTTATATCCGATAAAGGAACAGATAATAATGGGGAACTGCATAATGGACTGTGCAAAAATGATGGGAATAACGCCGGAAGTATTTACTTTCAACGGAATATTGGAAGTCTGTCCGCCGACCATCTTTCTGCCCTGCATTTTCTTGGCATACTGTACCGGAATCTTGCGCACACCATCATTTAAGATGATAACCAGTACCACCATGGCAATAATAATTGCGAAGATGATAACTACTGCAAGGATTGCGGTTGCCGGAGCTTTTCCGAATACGAACTGCTCAAACAGGTTGCTCAGGTCTTGAGGCAGTCGGGAAATGATGTTGATCACCAGTACGATGGAAATACCATTTCCGATACCTTTTTCTGTGATTCGTTCACCCACCCACATCAGGAAAGCACTACCAGCGGTAAGTGCTGTGATCGTGGTAATTACATTCAGAGCGTTGAACTCGATCAAGTAGCCCTGTCTGCCAAAACCGATTGCCATTGCTGTGGACTGGATCAGTGCAAGCGCTACGGTAACGTATCTGGTGATGGCAACCATTTTTTTACGGCCGTCTTCACCGTCACGCTGCATTTCTTCCAGCTTTGGAATAGCAATTGTAAGCAGCTGCATGATAATGGAAGATGTAATATAAGGGTTGATGTTCAATGCCAGAATAGACATGTTCAGGAAAGAACCGCCCGTAATGGCATCAAAGAAACTGAACGCACCGCCTGTCTGCTGGGCAAACCATTGAGAAAAGAACTTCGTGTCCACCCCGGGTACGGGAAGCTGTGATCCGATACGGATCACAACTAACATTCCCAGTGTAAAAAGAATCTTCTGTCTGATTTCTTTGATTTTAAATGCGTTTTTCAGTGTTGTAAGCATTACATCACCTCAGCAGTTCCACCAAGAGCCTCGATCTTTTCTTTTGCGGATGCGCTGAAAGCATCTACCTTTACATCAAGCTTTTTGGTAAGTTCTCCGTTTCCAAGGATCTTAACTCCATCTCTGGGGTTCTTAATGATTCCTGCTTCAACCAATGCGCTTACATCAACGGTAGCACCGTTGTCAAAGCACTCCAGAGCACTTACATTGATAGCAACGATTTCCTTAGTGTTTCTGTTAGTGAAACCTCTCTTAGGAATACGTCTGTATAAAGGCATCTGACCACCTTCGAAACCAGGTCTGGGAGCTCCGGAACGAGCCTTCTGTCCCTTATGACCCTTACCTGCGGTCTTGCCATTTCCTGAACCGTGTCCACGGCCTCTTCTAAAATTATCACTGTGTTTGGAACCTTCTGCAGGTCTTAAATTGGATAATTCCATTCCTAACACCTCCTTATCTGATTATGCTTCTTCTACCTTGATCAAATGATTCACCTGACGGATCTGTCCTCTTGTTGCATCATTATCAGGCAGTACTACGGACTTACCGATCTTACGCAGTCCCATAGACTCCACGATTGCTTTATTCTTCGGCACAGCGCCGATGGTGGACTTTACCAGGGTGATCTTTAACTTCTTGTCTGCCATACTCTACTCCTTTCTGTTGGCCCTGTCAACTTAACGGGAAGATCCGGCTTACGCCAGAACTTCCTCAACAGACTTTCCACGATTCTTTGCTACTTCTTCGGGAGCCTTGATCTGGCTTAAACCGGAGATGGTTGCAAGAACAACGTTCTGCTTATTGTTGGAGCCAAGAGACTTGGTACGGATATTCTTGATACCTGCAAGCTCACAAACGACACGAGCGGGACCACCAGCGATGATACCGGTACCTTCGGGAGCCTTCTTCAGTAAAACGTTAGCAGAACCATACTTACCGATGAAATCATGGGTGATGGAATTGTTCTCATCCAGATTGATCTCAACAATATGCTTTACAGCGTCTTCCTTACCCTTACGGATAGCTTCGGGAATTTCTACAGCCTTTCCCAGACCAGCGCCTACATGGCCGTTGCCGTCACCAACAACTACCAGCGCGGTGAATCTCATGTTACGACCACCCTTAACGGTCTTGGTTACACGCTTGATGGTAACAACTTTATCATTTAACTCTAACTGGCTTGCATCTATGATTGTGTGTTTCATGGTGTATTCCTCTTTCCTTTCCTAGAATTCCAGGCCAGCTTCTCTGGCTGCATCGGCTAAAGCTGCTACTTTACCCTGATAAATGAAACCGCCACGGTCGAAAACAACTTCTTTGATACCTTTTTCGATTGCTCTCTTTGCGATAACAGTTCCAAGATATGCTGCTGCATCAACGTTATTGGTCTTCTCCAGCTCTGCCTTGATCTCTTTCTCAAGAGTGGATGCAGATACTAAAGTGTTACCAACTGTATCGTCGATAATTTGAGCATACATATGATTATTGCTTCTGAACACTGCAAGACGAGGTCTTTCAGCAGTGCCGCTGAAGCGGTTACGAATTTTCATGTGCTTTTTTGCACGTACTAACTGTCTGGACTCTTTACTAACCATCTTCATACTCTCCTTATCTATTATTTCTTACCAGTCTTACCAACTTTACGTCTGATGGTCTCATCGGCATACTTGATACCCTTGCCCTTATAAGGCTCAGGTCTTCTCTTGTCGCGGATCTCAGCAGCGTACTGGCCAACTTTTTCTTTGTCGATACCCTTAACGATGATTACGTTCTGGCCTTCTACTACAGCCTCAAGGCCTTCGGGATCGATCATCTCTACGGGATGAGAGTAACCAAGGTTCAGGGTCAGCTTCTTGCCGGACTTAGCAGCTCTGTAACCAACACCATTTACTTCCAGCTTCTTCTCGAAACCTTCGGTAACACCTACTACCATGTTGTGGATCAAAGTTCTGGTCAGACCGTGAAGAGACTTCATCTTCTTCAGATCGTTGGGTCTGCTTACGAGAACTTCTGCTCCTTCTACTTTAATATCCATCTCAGAGGGTAATACTCTTACCAGAGTACCCTTGGGACCTTTCACAGTCACTTTGTTATTTTCTGCAACTTCTACAGTTACACCTGCAGGAATTGCGATTGGCATTCTACCTATTCTGGACATGCCCGTACCTCCTAATTTACTAACTTACAACAGTTGCTAAAATCTTTTCATCCCACGGAGAATTTTACGCTTGCGGAAAATTCTCTTAGAGACGAAACTTAGAATTTCTTTTCGTTTCCGGAGAATTCCGCAGGAATTCTCTTAGGGATGAAATTTAGATTTTGTTAGTCAGCGTACTTTGCTGACTTAGAAAATCTTTTCATCCTTACCAAACGAATGCTAATACTTCGCCGCCAACCTGAAGCTCACGAGCCTTCTTGTCGGTGATAACACCCTGGTTGGTAGAGATAATAGCAATACCCAGACCGCCAAGAACCTTAGGCAGATCTTCCTTGCCAGCGTATACACGTAAGCCGGGCTTAGAGATTCTCTTGATGCCGGAGATGATCTTCTCGTTCTTGTCTGCGCCGTACTTCAGAGTGATGTGGATGGTCTTGAAACCACCGTCTTCAACGATGTCGTACTTCTTAATATATCCCTCGTCCAGCAGAATCTGTGCGATAGCCAGCTTCATCTTGGAAGAAGGTACGTCTACGGTGTCGTGTTTTGCAGTATTTGCATTACGGATTCTTGTAAGCATATCTGCGATAGGATCGCTCATTGTCATGATTTAGTTTCCTCCTTATTATTTGACTTGAATCATGCTAAGTACATACATTTTGTATATACCATCTATATTATAAGATAATTCTTATAACCAAAACTTTTAGAAATTCTTACTCGACGCCTTTCGACGCCTTAGAATTTCTTTTCGTCTCGGAGACTTCCGAAGGAGTTACTTTTCATCCCGGAGAATTTTGCCATGCAAAATTCTCTTAGAGACGAAACATAGAAATTCTTAGGCGGCGTCTTTCGACGCCTTAGAATTTCTTTTCGTCTTTACCAAGATGCCTTCTTAACTCCGGGGATCTCGCCCTTGTATGCCAGTTCACGGAAGCAAACACGGCAAATTCCGTATTTTCTCAGTACAGAGTGGGGACGACCACAAATCTTGCAGCGGGTATAAGCCTGAGTAGAGAACTTAGGTTTGCGCTGCTGTTTAATCTTCATTGATGTCTTTGCCATCAGAATTTACCTCCTTGATTACTTTGCGAAAGGCATGTTGAACAGTCTCAGCAGCTCACGTGCCTCTTCGTCGGTCTTAGCAGTTGTTACGAAAATGATATCCATACCTCTGGTCTTGTCAATCTTATCGTACTCGATCTCAGGGAAGATGAACTGCTCTTTGATACCGAGTGCATAGTTACCTCTGCCGTCGAATGCGTTAGGGTTAACGCCTCTGAAGTCACGGACACGAGGAAGAGCGAGGTTAACCAGACGATCCAGGAACTCATACATCTTCTCACCACGCAGAGTGGTCTTACATCCGATGGGCATGCCCTCACGGATCTTGAAGTTTGCTACGGAATTCTTAGCCTTGGTCAGAACTGCCTTCTGTCCGGTGATAGCTTCCATATCAGCAACTGCATTCTCAAGGATCTTAGCGTTTTCTTTTGCTTCACCAACACCCATGTTGATAACGATCTTGTCGAGCTTGGGAACTTCCATTACATTAGCGTAACCGAACTTCTTGGTCATAGCATCGACGATCTCATTGTTATATAAATCTTTCAGTCTGCTCACTTATATTTCCTCCTTCCTATTGATTAGTCAATCACTTCGCCTGTTGACTTTGCGAAACGTACTTTCTTGCCGTCTTCAACCTTGAAGCCAACTCTTGTGGTCTTGCCTTTTACAACAAGCATAACGTTTGAAATATCAATAGGAGCTTCTTTCTCAACAATACCGCCATTGGGGTTTGCCTGAGAAGGCTTTGCATGCTTTGTGATCTTGTTAACGCCCTCAACCAGGACTTTATGATTCTTTACGTCTACAGAGAGAACCTTGCCCTCTGTACCTAAGTCTTTACCAGCGATAACCTTAACGGTGTCGCCCTTCTTAATTTTCATTGTAGACATGTGGCAACCTCCTTATAATACTTCGGGAGCCAGGGAAACAATTTTCATGAACTGTTTCTCACGAAGCTCTCTTGCAACCGGCCCAAAGATACGGGTTCCTCTGGGAGTCTTGTCATCTTTGATGATAACTGCAGCGTTCTCATCAAACTTGATGTAAGAACCGTCTTTACGACGAGCGCCCTTTACGGAACGAACTACAACTGCCTTTACTACATCACCTTTTTTTACAACGCCACCTGGTGTTGCATCTTTAACGGAAGCAACAATCACGTCGCCGATCTGTGCATATCTTCTGGTAGAACCGCCCATAACACGAATGCAAAGTAACTCTTTTGCGCCGGTGTTATCAGCAACTTTCAGTCTACTTTCCTGCTGAACCATGTTATTCCTCCTTCACCGCTTCCGCGGTTTCTTACAAACTTAATATTCGCGTGCTAATTTATTTAGCTCTTTCTACGATCTCAACAAGTCTCCATCTCTTGTCCTTGGACAGGGGTCTTGTCTCCATAACTTTTACGATATCGCCAATGTTGCACTCGTTATTCTCGTCATGCGCCTTCAGCTTGTAGGTGTCCTTTACGATCTTTTTGTAAAGGGGATGCTTAACATGCTCTTCGATTGCAACTACAATAGTTTTATCCATCTTATTACTGATAACCTTACCAGTACGTGTTTTTCTCAAATTTCTTTCCACGGTTTGATCTCCTTTCTACGCACCCACGCGTTACGCTCTAGCCTTCTCGGTGATAACAGTCTGAATACGTGCAATGTTTCTTCTAACTTCTTTGATTCTTGCAGTATTATCTAACTGATTGGTTGCGTTCTGGAATCTCAAATTGAAAAGTTCTTTTTTAGCAGCTACCAGCTCCTGTGCCAGTTCTGCATCGGACTTTGTCTTCAATTCTTCTACAAATTTATTTGATTTCATTCTGTCACACCGCCTTCCACATCTGCCTTAGCAATGATCTTACACTTACAAGGGAGCTTGTGCATAGCAAGACGTAATGCTTCACGAGCGTCCTCTTCGGGAACACCAGCGATCTCGAACATTACACGTCCGGGCTTAACAACTGCTACCCAGCAATCTACAGCGCCTTTACCGGAACCCATACGAGTACCGAGAGGCTTTACAGTTACGGGCTTATCGGGGAAAATCTTAATCCATACTTTACCGGTACGCTTGGTATAACGGGTAAGCGCAATACGGGCTGCCTCAATCTGATTAGACTTGATCCAGCAGGGTTCTGTAGCAACCAGACCAAATTCGCCATATGCCAGGGTGTTACCTCTGGAAGCTTTTCCGGCCATGGATCCACGGAACTGTTTACGACGTTTTACTCTCTTCGGCATTAACATTATTTATCGCTCCCTTCCATCTGATTTCCTTTTGTAGGAAGTATCTCGCCTTTATAAATCCAAACTTTAACTCCAACTTTACCATAGGTGGTGTTTGCTTCAGCAAAACCATAATCGATATCCGCTCTCAGTGTCTGCAGAGGAATGGTTCCCTCGCTGTAGAACTCAGCACGAGCGATATCAGCACCGCCCAGACGACCAGAACAGCAGGTCTTGATACCCATAGCACCGGACTTCATGGTTCTGCCCATGCAGGACTTCATTGCACGTCTGAAGGATACACGGTTCTCCAGCTGCTGAGCGATGTTCTCAGCTACCAGCTGTGCATCTCTGTCAGGTCTCTTGATCTCTTTAATGTCAACCATAACCTTCTTATCGGTTAACTTGGAGAGCTCTTTCTTGGTTACTTCGATCTCAGCGCCGCCCTTACCGATTACAACACCGGGCTTAGCAGTATAGATGATAACCTTTACTCTGTCAGATGCTCTTTCGATCTCGATCTTGGAAACACCTGCACTGTATAATTTCTTCTTCAGGAACTTTCTGATGTTGTAGTCTTCTACCAGATAATCGGAAAACTCTGCATCAGCGTACCACTTGGAATCCCAATCTTTAATAACACCGACTCTCAGGCCGTGAGGATTAACTTTCTGTCCCATAAACTTTTAATAGCTCCTTTCCCTACTTCTTCTCATCAAGAACGATGGTAATGTGGCTCATTCTCTTTTCGATTCTATAAGCTCTACCCTGTGCTCTGGGCTTTACTCTCTTCATGGTAGGTCCTTTGTTCGCAAAGCACTCTGCAACATAAAGGTTCTCGGTATTCATACCGTTATTGTTCTCAGCGTTAGCGATTGCTGACTCAAGCAGCTTCTTGATCAGGCTGGAAGCATATCTGGGATTGTACTCCAGAATACCAAGTGCAGTCTGTACATCTTTGCCTCTGATGGCATCTAATACGAAACAAGCCTTCTGAACAGATACTCTTGCGTAAGACAGCTTAGCTGAAGGTCTTGTATCTTTCTGAGCGTTTCTTTCTCTCTTAATTTGGGATCTATGTCCTTTAGCCATAGATTTGGTCCTCCTTTCAAACTGAAACCGCGCAACGCACCCGTGTGTTTCCTAAGTGCTGCGCATAAAAATATCCCGTCTTCTTTCCTCTTTCGAGGGAAGACCCTCGGGAGAGCGCATAGCTCTCCCAGCCATCTATAAAAGATAGCATATTTTTCGCTCCAGGTCAATAATAAAATTATCTAACCTTGGATTTCTTCTCGTCCTTGCCGTGACCTCTGAAGGTTCTGGTTGCTACGAACTCACCGAGCTTGTGGCCAACCATATCCTCAGTAACGTATACGGGAACATGCTTTCTACCATCATGAACAGCAATCGTATGTCCTACGAAGGAAGGGAAAATTGTAGAACGACGGGACCAGGTCTTAATAACCTGCTTCTGTCCTGATGCATTTAAAGCGTCGACTTTCTTTAACAGGCTTGCGTCTGCGAAAGGTCCTTTTTTCAGTGATCTAGCCATGATCTTTCCTCCTTAACTATTTGATTGCTCTGCCGTCACGTCTTCTTACGATCAGCTTGTTGGAAGCCTTCTTAGATTTACGTGTCTTCAGACCAAGAGCAGGTTTACCCCAAGGTGTGCTGGGGCCGGGACGACCGATACCGGTCTTACCTTCACCACCACCATGAGGATGGTCGTTGGGGTTCATGACGGAACCACGTACGGTGGGACGGATGCCCATGTGACGCTTACGTCCGGCTTTACCGATCTTAACCAGGCTATGATCAACGTTACCTACAACACCAACAGTTGCACGGCAAACCAGGGGAACCATTCTCATCTCACCGGAGGGAAGACGAAGAGTAGCGTACTTACCTTCTTTTGCCATCAGCTGTGCGCTGTTACCAGCAGAACGAACCAGCTGGCCGCCCTTGCCGGGATATAACTCAATATTGTGTACCTGAGTACCTACAGGGATCTCGGACAGAGGTAAGCAGTTACCTACTCTGACCTCGGCCTCTGCACCGTTCATAACCTTCATTCCGTCGGTCAGACCTTCGGGAGCGAGGATATAGGACTTGGTACCGTCTTCGTAGCAGATCAGCGCGATGTTTGCTGTTCTGTTAGGATCGTACTCGATACCGATTACGGTTGCAGGGATGCCATCCTTGTATCTCTTGAAATCAATTACTCTGTATTTTCTTCTGGAACCGCCGCCGCGATGTCTTACAGTGATCTTACCCTGATTGTTACGGCCGGAGTTCTTCTTCAGGGAAACACACAGGCTCTTCTCGGGAGAGGTCTTGGTGATCTCAGAGAAGTCAGAACCAGTCATGTTTCTTCTGGAAGGTGTATAGGGGTTGTATGTCTTAATTCCCATTACTGTATCTCCTTTACGATGATTTTTTGCGCGAGCACTTTATGTGCCGCATACCTGAATCTCAGCAGTAGCTTCGATCTTACAGACCTGCGAAGATCTCGATTTCTTTGCTATCTGCGGTCAACTGAACAATAGCCTTCTTGGTCTTGGCAGTCTTGCCGGTAACCATTCCACGTCTCTTGTTCTTGCCATCCATATTGATGGTGTTAACACTCTTAACCTTGGTACCTTCGAACATCTTCTCAACAGCCTCTTTGATCTGAGACTTGTTAGCTTCGGTGTGAACGAGGAAGGTGTACTTCTTCTCGCCCATGCCGGCCATGCTCTTCTCGGTAATAACGGGTTTGAGGATTACATCATAGTATTTAATATCAGCCATTATGCGTATACCTCCTCAATCTTTGCAACAGCATCCTTGGTCAGGACAACTGTCTTAGCCTTCATTACGTCGTAAACGTTGATGGTATTTACCAGGGTGGTATCTACATCAGCTACGTTTCTAGCGGACATAACTACGTTAGTATCGTTATCAGCGATCACTACCAGTCCCTTTTCCACCTTTAAGTTATTCATAACATTGGTGAAGTTCTTGGTCTTGATCTCGTCGAATTTCAGCTCATCAACTACGATCAGGCTGCTTCCCTGAACCTTGCTGGTCAGTGCAGACTTCAGAGCTGCTCTCTTCTCTTTCTTGTTAAGCTTGAAAGAGTAATCTCTGGGAACGGGAGCGAATACTACGCCGCCGCCTGCCCACTGGGGAGATCTGGTTGAACCCTGTCTTGCATGACCGGTTCCCTTCTGTCTCCAGGGTTTTCTTCCGCCACCGGATACCTCAGAACGGGTCTTTGCTTTCTGAGTTCCCTGACGATTATTTGCAAGCTGCTGTACAACTGCCATGTGTACCAGGTGCTCGTTCACTTCAACACCAAACACTGCATCGTTTAATTCGATTGTACCAACTTCTTTGCCTTCCATATTGTAAACAGATACGTTTGCCATCTGATTGGTCCTCCTTTCGTCCTAAACTATGCCTCAACCTTAACGGTCTCTTTGATGGTTACTAAAGCTTTCTTAGGTCCGGGTACTGCACCCTTTACCAGAAGCAGATTCTTCTCAGCATCTACTCTTACGACCTCAAGATTCTGAACAGTTACCTTTACACAACCCATATGTCCAGGCATTCCCTTGCCCTTGAATACACGGCTAGGGGAGGAACATGCACCATTGGAACCCTGATGGCGATGGAACTTGGAACCATGAGCCATAGGTCCTCTGTGCTGTCCAAATCTCTTGATCGCGCCCTGGAAGCCCTTACCTTTGGAGATTGCGGAAGCGTCTACCTTATCGCCTGCAGCGAAGATGTCAGCTTTGATCTCTGCACCAAGGGTGTACTCCTCAGCGTTCTCAAACTTGAACTCTCTTACATATCTCTTGGAGCTTACGCCAGCCTTCTTGAAGTGGCCCTGCTCTGCTTTGTTAACGCCATGTCTGTGTACGATCTGCTTTTTGCCGCTGGCATCCTTGTTAACAACCTTATCCTTCTTGTCAACGAAGCCTACCTGTACAGCACTGTAGCCATCATTCTCCACGGTCTTTACCTGAGTAACCACGCAGGGACCAGCCTGAAGCACGGTTACGGGAACGAGCACGCCATCTTCATTGAAGATCTGAGTCATTCCAACTTTTGTTGTCAAAATTGCTTTCTTCATTTTTACCTCCTGTGTTCTACATAGCGGACCAAAGTGTTTCTTGCAAAACCCAAAGTGTTTCTGCGAAACACTTAGAAATACGCTTTGCGCATTTCCCTGGCGATTGTTCATCGCACTGTGTTCTTACGTCTAAGTAGAGGTTTTGTTGTTTGGCTTTACTTTGAAAAACTTACTTATTAGTTGTTCTTCATCTTGATGTCGATGTAAACACCGGCAGGCATTTCCAGTCTCTGAAGAGCATCAACAGTCTTCTGAGTGGGAGCCATGATGTCGATCAGTCTCTTGTGAGTTCTCTGCTCGAACTGTTCTCTGGAGTCCTTGTACTTGTGTACTGCTCTCAGAATGGTAACAACTTCCTTCTTGGTAGGAAGAGGCACGGGACCACTCACCTGAGCTCCGGTCTTCTTAACAGTTTCGATGATTTTTTTGGCAGATGCATCAACAAGCTGATGTTCATAAGCTTTCAATGTAATTCTCATTACCTGATTTGCCATAAAAAAAGTCGCCTCCTTTTCGCACTTTTGTAAGTTAATACTTACTTTTTGTACGGACAAGCGGTGACTGTACACTTTCCCGTGTGTGTCTGCGACCTTTGTGCAACGCTTTCTTCTCTCCGGTCATAAACTTACACGTTGTTACTGCTCAAGGCAGATGTTAATTGGTACAGTGACTTGCCGTCAGTTTTCTAACTTGACATTCGCTCCACGGAAAACCCGATCTCCATTACTGGGAACCGGCAACCTCACGCTTCACAGCTATCATGCCACAGCAAGGATTAGTATACATTGAATTTACGGGCATTGCAAGACTTTTTTTCAAAAAATTGTATTTTTTTAGATACAATTCTTTTTTGCTGTTTTGCACAGGTTCGCCACTGTATTTTTGTGAGTTTCTTCTTATATAATATAGCCCAGTATAATATTGCCCAATATTTTTTATGGCAAATGAAACCGTTCCCCCTTGGATGCTCTCAGTTGCCGTCGGGCTTATCCTGACAAAATCTCTTGCTGCGCCCCGCTGGTCCGATATCGTCGGGGCTTATCCTGGCAAAATCTCTTGCTGCGCCCCGCTGTTCTGATATCGCCGGGGCTTATCCTGGCAAAATCTCTTTCTGCGCCCCGCTGGTCCGAGATCCCCGGGGCTTATTCTGACAAAATCTCTTTCTAAGCCCCGCTAGTCCGAGATCCCCGGGGCTTATCCTGGCAAAATCTCTTTCTAAGCCCCGCTGGTCCGAGATCCCCGGGGCTTATCCTGGCAAAATCTCTTGCTGCGCCCCGCTGGTCCGATATCCCCGGGGCCTATTCTGACAAAATCTCTTTCTGCGCCCCGATGTCCCAGTATCGACGAGGCTTATTCTGGCAAAATCCTTATCTACGCCCCGATATCCCGGTATCGACGGGGCTTATTACGGCAAAATCCTTATCTGTGCCCCGATGTACAAAGGTGGAGGGTATAATCGACCTGATTTTGTCTCACATACCCGCTTTCGCAAGTTCTGCTGGGTACAGATAGCTTGTTTTTGCCTCCCATACCCTCGCCAACACAAATACATAAAAATACTGACAGGCAGATGTCTTCGCTGTCCATCAGTATTTTTGTCTGTCAATATTTATTTCATCAACGGTCTGTTACAGCCGGTTCGCTTTCACATCCTCGAACTCCTGCAGCATTTCCTCGGAAGGAGTCTTGGTAGTGAGGCTGACTGCGATGATAGCGATAAGTCCCAGCCCGAAGCCTACTACCAGGGAATACAATCCGGTAGCTTTGCCCAGAGTCTGTCCGCCCACGAGAGGGATGTAATCCCAGATGATAACGGCAAGTGCACCGGTGACAATTCCGGCTACCGCTCCTGGGAAGTTGGTTCTCTTCCAATATAAGGACATCACTACCAGCGGACCAAAGGCGGCACCTAAACCTGCCCACGCGTTGGATACCAGTCCCATGACGGTGTTGTTCGGATTCCATGCGATGATGTAAGCCAGCACAGCTACCACCAGTACAGTGACACGGCTGACATTCATGACCGTCTTGTCATCCGCATCCTTCTTGAGCAGTCCCTTGAAGATATCTTCCGCCACACTGGAGGCACTGACTAACAGCTGGGAATCCGCCGTGGACATGATCGCTGCCAGGATACCACAGAGGAACAATCCTGCAATGAACGGAGCCCGCATCTCCACGGTAAATACCTTCTTGATCATCTCAATAAATACCTTCTCATTATTGCCATTCACCAGCTCCGGCAGATAAGCTCTGCCCAGGATACCGATAAATACTGCAAATCCCAGGGATAATGCTACCCAGCTGATGGCAGTAGCCTTGGACTTGGTCATTTCCTTCTCATCCCGGACTGCCATAAATCGTACCAGGATGTGGGGCATTCCGAAATATCCCAGTCCCCAGCCGAGACCGGAGATCACGCTGATGATATTGTTGCTGCCGTCACCGTTCTTCATCAGGTTCAGGAAGTTGGCACTGTCAGCACCGCTGGCTTCCAGACCGGCTGACAATGTAGTGCCGCCGGTTGTCAGAAAATGATAAGCGAACAGCGGTACTGCCAGAATACCGACTAGCATCAGCATACCCTGGATAAAGTCTGTCACACATACCGCGGTAAATCCGCCGAGGAAGGTATAGACCAAAACTACCAGCGCACCGATGGTCAGTGCCACATGATAATCAATACCGAACACGGACTCAAACAGCTGACCTCCGGCAGAAAGCGCAGACGCGCAATATACCAGGAAAAATACTACAATAGTAATAGAAGAAACCGCCATCAATACCTTCTTCTCATCATGGAAGCGGTTCTCAAAATAAGTCGGCAGCGTAACGGAATTGTTGGCGCGGATCGTATATCTGCGCAGCTTCGTGGCAATGAACAGCCAGTTCAGCGTCGTGCCGATGAAAAGTCCGATGGCGATCCAGCCGTCACCTCCGACACCGGTTAAGTAAATAGCTCCCGGCAGCCCCATCAGCAGCCATCCGCTCATATCCGACGCCTGCGCGGACAGCGCAGCGACGAAGCCGTTCAGCTTTCTGCCTCCCAAAAAGTAGTCTTCGGAATTGTTATTGCCCTTTGCATAAAACGCTCCGATAGCGATCATCATGAGTAAATACAGCACGAATGCCACAATTACCCAGCCTAACGTATTTCCTGTCATAATAGCCTCCTCAAATTTTTCTTCTTGTACATTTTCTTAATTGTATACAGTGATACGATTTATTATATACAAGAAATGGCTTATCGTCAACAGATTAGTTTGCTATCGCTGTAATGTGCGAAAGCCTGATTTGAATGTTATTTTGTCCTTGAGTTTCCGCAGAATGTAATTCTAAAATGAACATAGCTTCCCAAAGCACCAA
>ENA-OZGR01000265-OZGR01000265.1-human-gut-metagenome-genome-assembly--contig:-NODE-265-length-30745-cov-12.794591_pt1 | contig 30745 bp, 23 predicted proteins | sample MGYA00244660_ERZ653666 | MGnify/ENA primary metagenome ERZ653666 (study PRJEB26926, sample SAMN06165280) | human gut metagenome | biome: ENVO:00009003; feature: ENVO:2100002; material: ENVO:00002003...
CTGTTTCGGCTGTCAGGCAGACGGGGATGTGATTGACTTTGTTTCCCGTCTGGAAAATGTCAGCCCCAAAGAAGCCGCCCTCATGCTGGCGCAGGACTTCTCCATCCCTTATGAGGACAGGGAGCCGCCAAGCAGGAGCCACCGCCCGAAGCCAAGACAAAGGCAGGAAAGCCCGGAACAGCAATTCAAGCGCATGGAGCGCTACTGCTTCCGGGTACTGTCTGACTATCACAATCTGCTGCGCCGCTGGAAGCGGGACTATGCCCCCAAGACGCCGGAGGAAGCATGGCACCCGCTTTTCGTGGAAGCCTTGCAGAAACAATCCCATGTGGAATATCTGCTGGATGTGCTGCTGTTCTCCGATATGGAGGAACGGGCTGCCCTGATTGCCAGCTACGGAAAGGAAGTGAGGAACCTTGAGCGGAGAATGGCAGACTTTGCCGCCCGAACTGCGGCAGGCCGTAGAACAGACCATACAAGAAGCCCCGCCGCCCCGGAGTGTTGAGGAAGTAAAGGCCATGCTGGAAAGCACCGAGAAAGGCGGCGTGCGGAATAGTATTCAAAACTGCCTGACCGTGTTCCAGCACGACCCCGAACTTTCCGGGGCGGTGGCGAAAAATCTCCTGACCGAGCGCATTGACCTTCTAAAGCCCATCGGCAGGAAACGCAGAACCGGCAGCAAGGCCATGACCGACACGGATATGAAATATATCCGCCTGTATCTGGAAAAGACCTACGGCCTGACAAGTGAGAAAAAGATAGCAGACGCCGCCGATCTGGCCGCAGACGCCAACAGCTACCATCCCATCCGGGACTACCTAAGTGGCCTTGTCTGGGACGGGAAAGAGCGTATCCGCTACTGCCTGCGGCACTTTCTGGGAGCCGATACAGACAACTACACCTTCCAATCGCTGCGGCTGTTCCTGCTGGGAGCCATCCACCGGGCGTTCTGCCCCGGCTGTAAGTTTGAGGTCATGCTCTGTCTGGTAGGCGGTCAGGGAGCCGGGAAATCCACTTTCTTCCGGCTGCTGGCCGTGAAAGACGAATGGTTTTCCGATGATTTGCGGAAGCTGGACGATGATAACGTGTACCGCAAGCTGCAAGGTCACTGGATAATTGAAATGTCGGAAATGATGGCAACCGCCAATGCCAAGAGCATTGAGGAAATCAAGTCTTTTCTAAGCCGACAGAAAGAGGTTTATAAGATACCCTATGAAACCCACCCGGCAGACCGTCCCCGTCAGTGCGTGTTCGGCGGTACTTCCAACGCCCTTGACTTTCTCCCCCTTGACCGTTCCGGCAACCGCCGATTTATCCCGGTCATGGTGTACCCGGAGCAAGCCGAGGTTCACATTTTGGAGGACGAAGCCGCTTCCAGAGCCTATATCAAGCAGATGTGGGCGGAAGCGATGGAGATTTACCGAAGCGGCAGGTTCAAGCTGGCTTTCAGCCCCGCCATGCAGCGGTATCTCAAAGAACACCAGCGGGATTTTATGCCGGAGGACACCAAAGCCGGGATGATACAGGCGTATCTTGATAAGTACACCGGGAGCATGGTCTGCTCCAAGCAGCTCTACAAGGAAGCCTTGAACCATGCCTTTGACGAGCCGAAGCAATGGGAAATCCGGGAAATCAACGAGATTATGAACCAGTGCATTGACCGCTGGCGGTACTTCCCAAACCCAAGAATGTTTTCCGAATATGGCAGACAAAAGGGCTGGGAGCGTGAAAACCCGGCAACGGACTCCGGCAACCCGTCTGAAAAAACGATGGACGGTTTTGTGGAGGTCACAGAACAGATGGAGCTTCCATTCTGAAAATGACAGCCCGTTGCACCCCCTGTTGCTATCCCGTTGCCGAGCCGGTTGCCGGGGAAAACCCCTTATTTCCGGGCTTTTCTCCCTTATAACAACCAAAACAACAGAAAAATAAAAGAAAAGTATAAATAGTAACCATCGCCAGATTGAGATTGTTTGCAAGGTCTTTTGAAGCCCGTTGCCGGACTTCGTTGCCGACACCCTCTGTCTGGCTATTTTCATGTATGGAGGATAACTGCCTATGGCAAAAAACAAAACAGAGATTCATGTGACCACTGTATTTGACGGGGAGCTGGACGCCACCGATGTGTTCGTCAGCCTGATTTCCCAGAAATACGGCAAGACAAATACAAAAGAATATCTTGCTAAAAAGAAAGATTTGAAGTATAATGAAGATGAGGTTCAAAAGAGCCAGATACCGTCTGGATTGTGTGGGTAAATGGCTATGATGAACGAAATGGAATACAGAACAATCGGTTCGGCACTTGCCGGGGGCTATCGTGCAGCGGTCTATTGCAGGCTGTCAAAGGACGATGACCTGCAAGGCGAAAGTGCCAGTATCGCAAACCAGCGTGATATGCTGGAAAAATACTGCGAAAAGCAGGGATGGGAGGTTGTGGCAGTCTATCAGGACGATGGCTTCACAGGTCTTAATATGGAGCGTCCTGATTTACAGAGAATGTTGAGAGCCATTGAGCGCAGGCAAATCAACCTTGTCATCACGAAAGACCTCAGCCGACTGGGGCGTAACTATCTGCAAACCGGGCATTTGATTGAGGACTTTTTCCCAAGAAACGGTGTCCGCTATATCGCCATGAATGACGGTATCGACACCCTGCGTGATAACAACGATATTGCCCCGTTCAAGAATATCCTGAACGAGATGTACAGCAAGGATATTTCCAAGAAAGTCCATTCCTCTTATCTTCTGAAAGCGCAGAAAGGACAGTTTACCGGGTGTCTTGCCCCGTTTGGGTATCGGAAAGACCCGGAGGACAAAAACCATCTGCTCATTGACGAGGAAACCGCCCCGATTGTGCGGCTGATTTTCGGATATGCCCTAAACGGTCATGGTCCGAACTATATCCGCAGACGGCTGGAGGAAGAAAAAATCCCCTGCCCCACATGGTGGAACCGGGAACGGGGGCTTCGCAATACCCGCACCAAATGGGAAAAGAAAGACCCGGAAAACGGGCGGTATATGTGGGACTTCTCCGTTATCAAAGACCTTTTGATGAATCCCGTCTACACCGGGGCGATTGCTTCCCAGAAAAAGGACTACCGTTTCAAAATCGGCACGATTGGGGAAAAGAAGCCGGAGGACTGGATTGTGGTGGAGGGACAGCATGAACCGCTGATTGACCGCATGAGCTTTGACATTGTGCAGAACAAGCTGAAATCCCGCCAGCGTCCGGGGCAGACCAATGAAATCAGCCTGTTTGCCGGACTGATAAAATGCGGCGAGTGTGGGAAGTCGCTGACGATACGCTACACAAACGCAAAACATCCCCAGCAGATTTATTCCTGCAAGACCTACAATGCCTTTGGAAAGAACCACTGCACCCAGCACCGGATTGATTATGACACCCTTTACAGTCATGTGCTGCGGAAAATCCGGGAATGTGCCAGAGCTGCCCTGATGGACGGGGAAGCGGTTGCTGACCGCCTGACCAATACCTGTGAAGCCGAGCAGCGGGAACAGCGGGAAGCAATGGAACGCTCCCTTACAAGGGACGAGGAACGGATTGAGGTTCTGGACAAAATGGTAATGCGGCTTTATGAGGATATGATTGCAGGGCGTATCAGTGAGCAGAATTTCAACACCATGCTGGAAAAGACACAGACCGAGCAGACGGAGCTTAAAACAAAAGTGTCCGAGGGCAGAAAGCGGCTGTCCGATGAAGTCCAGCTTGCCAATGACGCAAAACAATGGGTGGAAGCCATTCAGGAATACGCCAACATCACAGAGCTGGACGCAGCCACCCTTAACCGCTTAATCAAAGAAATCGTCGTGCATGAGCGCATTGACGAAGATAAAACAAGACACATTTCTATCGAAATTCATTTTAATCTCAAACCCATCCCGGAGGTGGAACAGGTCACTGCCTGACCTGTCCCGCCGGGACGGTTCTCTTAAAAACACCATATAGATTTTTTGTACGCCGCCGCCCGCCATCGAGCAGAGTTTTACACCTAATTGGGGATAAAACAGCTCATGGCGGGCGCTGGCGTTGCTATCGTCGGCATGGTCCTTGTACCGCTGCTTTCCGGCCTGTTCACTGTCTGATATTCCCTGTTAAGCAGCCATAAGAAATCCCTGCCCCTCCCGTTCTCAGACGGGAGGGGCGGAAAGGAGGTAAGACTGCATGGATTTCTTGATTGACGCCCTGACTAACTGGCTCAAGGAAATGCTGGTAGGGGGTATCATGGGCAATCTATCCGGAATGTTCAACAGCGTAAACCAACAGGTCTCAGATATTTCCGGCCAGATCGGACAGACGCCCCAGGGCTGGAACCCGGACATTTTCAACATGATTCACACGCTCTCGGAAAACATCATGGTCCCCATTGCCGGTGTAATCCTTGCGATTGTTATGACCGTGGAGCTGATTCAGATGATTGTGGACCGGAACAACCTGCATGATGTGGACACCTGGATGATTTTCAAGTGGGTATTCAAAAGTGCAGCCGCCATCCTCATCGTCACCAATACCTGGAACATCGTTATGGCCGTGTTCGACATGGCCCAAAGCGTAGTAGCCCAGGCTGCCGGTATTATCGGTTCCGATGCGTCCATTGACATTTCCGAAGTTCTGGCGGATATGGAACCCCGGCTGATGGAAATGGATTTGGGGCCGCTGATCGGCCTGTGGGTCCAGTCGCTCTTTATCGGCATTACCATGTGGGCGCTGTATATCTGCATCTTTATCGTCATTTATGGCCGTATGATCGAGATATACCTTGTGACCTCGGTGGCACCCATCCCAATGGCAGCCATGATGGGCAAGGAATGGGGCGGAATGGGACAAAACTACCTGCGGAGCCTGCTGGCTCTGGGGTTCCAGGCATTTCTCATCATTGTCTGTGTGGCAATTTATGCGGTGCTTGTGCAGAACATCGCCACGGAGGACGATGTGATTATGGCCATCTGGACCTGTGTGGGCTACACGGTGTTGCTGTGCTTTACGCTCTTTAAGACCGGGACACTGGCAAAAGCAATCTTTCAGGCGCATTAAGGAAGGAGGGAGTTTCCGTGGCTTATGTACCTGTACCCAAAGATTTGAGCAAAATCAAAACCAAGGTCGCGTTCAATTTAACCAAACGGCAGCTGGTCTGCTTCGGCGGCGGGGCGCTCATCGGCGTGCCGCTGTTCTTTTTGCTCAAAGGGCCTGTGGGGACCAGCACGGCGGCCATGTGCATGATGGTCGTGATGCTGCCTTTCTTTCTGTTTGCCATGTATGAAAAGCATGGCCAGCCGTTGGAAAAGATTCTGGGCAACATCATCCGCGTGTCTGTGATCCGGCCCAAAGAACGCCCGTACCGTACTAATAACTTCTATGCCGTATTGGAACGGCAGGCAAATCTCGACGAGGAGGTGTCACACATTGTTTACGGCAATCAAACGCTGGCTGCACCGGCTGTTCGGAAAAAAAGAGGAACAAACTGTGCAGCCGGTCAAAACCAAGAAAAAGCTGTCCCGCGCCGATAAGAAGCAGATCGAGGCTGCGATTGCCCGTGCAAACCGCACGGACAAAAAGGAAAAATCGGCCCAGGACAGTATCCCCTATGAGCGGATGTGGCCGGACGGTATCTGCCGTGTGGCAGACGGCCATTACACAAAAACCATCCAATTCCAGGACATCAACTACCAGCTCTCGCAGAATGAGGATAAAACTGCGATTTTCGAGGGCTGGTGTGACTTTCTCAACTACTTTGACAGCTCGATTCGCTTTGAGCTGTCTTTTTTGAACCTTGCGGCATCGGAGGAAACCTTTGCCCGCGCCATCTCCATCCCTCTCCAGGGAGATGATTTTGACAGCATCCGCACCGAGTACACGGAAATGCTTCAGAACCAGCTTGCCAGGGGCAACAATGGCCTTATCAAAACCAAATACCTGACCTTTGGTATTGACGCGGACAGCATCAAGGCCGCCAAGCCCCGTCTGGAGCGTATCGAGACGGACATCCTCAACAATTTCAAGCGGCTGGGCGTGGCAGCGGAAACGCTGGACGGCAAGGCGCGGCTTGCCCAGCTTCACGGTATCTTCCACATGGACGAACAGGTTCCGTTCCGTTTCGATTGGAGCTGGCTGGCGGCCAGCGGCCTGTCCACCAAGGACTTTATCGCACCGTCCGGTTTCGAGTTCCGCACCGGCAAGCAGTTCCGTATGGGTAAGAAATACGGGGCTGTTTCTTTTTTGCAGATTTTAGCGCCGGAGCTGAATGACCGGATGCTGGCGGACTTTCTGGATATGGAAAGCTCCCTCATTGTCAGCCTGCATATCCAGTCCGTCGATCAGGTGAAAGCCATCAAGACGGTCAAGCGGAAAATCACCGACCTGGATAAATCCAAAATCGAGGAGCAGAAAAAGGCTGTCCGTGCCGGGTATGACATGGACATCATCCCCTCCGACCTTGCCACCTACGGGGCCGAGGCCAAGAAGCTCTTGCAGGATTTGCAGAGCCGGAACGAGCGAATGTTCCTTGTGACGTTCCTGATTATGAACACGGCGGACAATCCCCGCCAGCTGGATAACAATGTGTTCCAGGCATCCAGTATCGCGCAGAAATACAACTGCCAGCTGACCCGCCTGGACTTCCAGCAGGAAGAAGGGCTGATGAGCTGTCTGCCCCTGGGCGTCAATCAGGTGGAGATTCAGCGGGGGCTGACTACCAGCTCCACGGCCATCTTCGTGCCATTCACGACGCAGGAGCTTTTCCAAAATGGGCGCGAGGCGCTGTATTACGGCATCAACGCCCTGTCCTCCAATCTCATCATGGTGGACCGCAAGCTGCTGAAGAATCCGAACGGCCTGATTCTCGGCACACCCGGTTCCGGCAAGAGTTTTTCGGCCAAACGAGAGATCGCCAACTGTTTCCTGCTGACCACCGACGACATTATCATCTGCGACCCGGAGGCCGAGTACGCGCCGCTGGTAGAGCGTCTGCACGGACAGGTCATCAAAATCTCGCCCACTTCTACCAACTACATCAACCCGATGGACCTGAACCTGGACTATTCGGACGATGAAAGCCCGCTGTCCCTCAAGTCCGACTTTATTTTGTCGCTGTGTGAACTGATCGTGGGCGGCAAGGACGGATTGCAGCCGGTGCAGAAAACCATCATCGACCGCTGTGTGCGGCTGGTGTATCAGGACTACCTGAACGACCCGCGCCCGGAAAATATGCCTATCCTGGAGGACTTGTATAACCTCTTGCGGGGACAGGACGAGAAAGAAGCGCAGTACATCGCCACCGCGTTGGAGATCTATGTAACAGGTTCTTTGAATGTGTTCAATCACAGGTCCAATGTCAATGTTCATAACCGTATCGTCTGTTACGACATCAAGGAGCTGGGAAAGCAGCTGAAGAAAATCGGGATGCTGGTGGTGCAGGATCAGGTCTGGAACCGCGTCACCATCAACCGCGCCGCCCACAAGTCCACCCGCTATTACATCGACGAGATGCACCTGCTTCTGAAAGAGGAACAGACCGCCGCCTACACGGTGGAGATCTGGAAGCGGTTCCGTAAATGGGGCGGTATCCCGACAGGTATCACACAGAATGTAAAGGACCTGCTTTCTTCCCGCGAGGTGGAGAACATCTTCGAGAACTCCGACTTCGTGTATATGCTCAACCAGGCGGGCGGCGACCGTCAGATTCTCGCCAAGCAGCTGGGCATTTCCCCGCACCAGCTTTCCTATGTGACCCACTCCGGCGAGGGCGAGGGGCTGTTGTTCTATGGCTCCACCATCCTGCCGTTTGTGGACCGTTTCCCGAAAAATACGGAATTGTACCGCATTATGACCACCAAACCCCAAGAAGTAAAAAAGGAGGATGAATGACCATGAATCAGAACATTTGCGAACTGGATACCATGATGTTTTTTGACAATGCCCTGGAGAGCGAGCGCACCCAGCTGCTCACCGAGCTGGCCGATGCCGTCAGCGAGACCCGCACAGCGGCGGATCAGGCTGCGGAGCTGAACGAGGACGGCGAGGCGGGGCTTCTCCGCCTGACGGAAATCTGGTGCGTGATGAGCGACGTTCCCGCCGTCATCATTTTCGATGGCGGGAAAACTGAACTGCTGGCCAACGTGGTGGCGCAGGTCTACGCCTATCTGCTCCAGCATCCTTTCAACGACCCTGTGGGGCTTGCCCTCTATGTGGAACTGCGCTGCATGGCGGCCTCCCTCATGCTGGGGGAATGGTATGAATAATAAAGAACCGCGCCTGCGTTTCACGGAGGAAGAACGAGCAGACCCCGCGCTGGAAAAGCCCATCCACAAGGCGGAAAAGGCCGCCGCCAAAGCGGATAAAGCGCAGGCCAAAATCCCGAAAAAGAAGGTCAAACAGACAGCGGTGGACCCGGATACCGGCAAAGTAACCACCAAGCTGGTGCTGGAGGATAAGAAAAAACCGCCGTCCAAGCTGTCCCATTCGGTGCGGGACGCCCCTGGAAACGCGGCGCTGGGAAAAATCCATAAGGAGATCCGGGAGACGGAACAGGACAATGTGGGCGTGGAAAGCGCCCACAAGTCCGAAGAAGCTGCCGAGACAGGCGTTCATCTGGTTCGGGAGGGCTATCGCAGCCACAAACTGAAACCCTACCGCAAGGCGGCTCAGGCAGAGAAAAAGCTGGAAAAGGCCAATGTAAACGCTCTGTATCAGAAGTCTTTGCGGGAAAATCCCCAGCTTGCCAGCAATCCCTTCTCCCGCTGGCAGCAGAAACAGGCCATTAAAAAGGAGTATGCCGCCGCCAAGCGCGCCGGTCAGACTGCCGGAAGTACCGCAAAAACTGCCAGCAAGACCGGCAAGGCGGCAAAAACCGTCAAGGAAAAGGCACAGCAGGCGGGTGCGTTTGTCATGCGCCACAAGAAAGGGGCTGGCATCGTGCTGGCCCTCTTTTTGGTGGTCTGCCTCCTGATGAACACCATTTCGTCCTGCTCTATGCTGGGACAGGGCATCGGCTCTGTGGTGACAGGCAGCACCTACCCCTCCGATGACCCGGAACTGGTGGCGGTGGAGGCCGACTATGCCGCCAAAGAAGCGGATTTACAGGCTGAAATCGACAATATTGAAAACAGCCACCCAGGGTATGATGAGTACCGCTATGATCTGGATATGATCGGGCATGACCCCCATGAGCTGGCGGCTTACCTGTCTGCTGTTTTGCAGGGCTATACCCGGCAGAGCGCCCAGGCGGAACTGGAGCGTGTCTTTGACGCGCAGTATCAGCTGACGCTCACCGAGGAAGTTGAGGTGCGCTACCGGACAGAAACCCGGACCGACAGCGAGGGCAACAGCTACACGGTTGAGGTCCCCTACAACTATTACATCCTGAATGTAACCCTCATCAGTAAGCCGATTTCTTCTGTGGCTTCAGAGCTTTTGACCCCGGACCAGCTGGAAATGTACCAAGTCTACCGGGCAACCCTGGGGAACAAGCCCCTGATCTTTGGAGGCGGCTCCCCGGATATGGGTAATTCCGAGGATTTGACCGGCGTAGAATTTGTGAACGGTTCCCGGCCCGGCAATCAGGCTGTGGTGGATCTCGCTAAAGGTCAGGTGGGAAATGTGGGCGGCCAGCCCTATTGGAGCTGGTATGGCTTTACATCCCGTGTGGAATGGTGCGCCTGTTTCGTGTCCTGGTGCTATGGCCAGATGGGGCTTTCAGAACCCCGCTTTGCTGCCTGCCAGTCCCAGGGCGTCCCCTGGTTCCAATCGCACGGACAATGGGGTGCGCGGGGATATGCCGACATCGCCCCCGGTGACGCCATTTTCTTTGATTGGGACCTAGACGGCAGCGCCGACCATGTGGGGATTGTAGTCGGCACGGATGGCAGCCGGGTCTACACCGTAGAGGGCAATTCCGGCGATGCCTGTAAAATCAAGAGCTACGATTTGAACTATGAGTGCATCAAGGGCTATGGCCTAATGAACTGGTAACAAATATTTAGATAAGGAGTGATTACGATGGCTACCAAAATGGAACGCATTGACCGTGAGATTCAGAAAACCCGTGAGAAGATTGCGGAGTATCAGGAAAAACTCAAGACTCTGGAAGCACAGAAAACCGAGGCGGAGAATCTGGAGATTGTTCAGATGGTTCGCGCCATGCGGATGACCCCGGCCCAGCTGAACGCGATGATGTACGGCGGTACGCTCCCCGGCACGGCAGCTGCCTCCGCTGACAACGATGAACAGGAGGACAATGCCCATGAAGAATAAGAAGTTTTGGAGAACTTTCGCCGCCCTTTGCACCTCACTGGTGCTGATGGGCGGCTTTTCTGTCACCGCTTTTGCCCAGGGAACCGAACAGCCCCCGGAAACGGAGCAGACCACAGAAGTGGATGCCACCAATGACAGCAATGTGGTTATTGAGGAAACCGAGGACAGTCCGCCCCTGACGCCGGAGGGCAACGCGGCTTTGGTGGATGATTTCGGCGGCAACAAGCAGCTCATTACCATCACCACGAAGGCGGGCAACTACTTTTACATTTTGATTGACCGTGCAAATGAAGATAAGGAAACCGCCGTCCACTTTCTGAATCAGGTGGATGACGCAGACCTTGCCGCTTTGACCGAAGAAGGGCAAACGCAGGAAGAAACGCCAGCTGTCTGCACCTGTACGGAGAAATGCGAAGCCGGTGCGGTCGATACAAACTGCCCTGTCTGCTCCGTCAATATGACGGAATGTGGCGGTAAAGAGCCAGAACTCCCGGAAGAAACGCCCGCGCCGGAGGAACCCGAAAAAGCGGCGGGATTAAATCCGGCTGTGTTGCTGCTGGTTCTGGCTCTCATGGGCGGCATTGGTGTGGTGATCTATCTGAAATTCATCAGGAAAAAGCCTCAGACAACGGCCACCCACGACCCGGACGATTATGAATATGACGATGGTGAAGAAATCCCGGATGAGGAAGAAATCGAGATCGAGGATGAGGAATCCGAGGAACCGGATACCGACGGGGGCGGCACAGAGGAAAGCGGGGACAAGCAGGCATGACCCGCTTTACCGACAGCCCCTATGAACGTATGATGACGCGCAGGCCGGAGGGCGGGAAGGATACTTCCCGTCCTCCTTCTTTATCCCCCGGCCACCCCTGTTATGGCTGCGGGAATTATCGTTCCGGCCAGCCTTGTGTGGGACTCTGCCAGCGGGAAATGTCGCGCTGGCTCCAGGAAAGGAGGAATAAGAAATGAATATCCTGATTTCTTTTATCAAAGCCATTGCGGTTTTTGATCTGCTTGTAATCGCTGTGTATTTTGGCGGCGATATTCTGACTACCGTGATGGGCAGGTTTCGGAAAAAAACGGTGCAGGATGACCCATTCGATTTTTATGTTACGGATGCTGTGACAGTCCCATTATCCATAGATTCCATTCGTCGGCTCTATTCCGGTGATGCGGCGGACTTTGTGGAAGAAAAGCTCCTGCCGGATGCCGCGCAGACGATGGGGATATTGACTGAACGTGAACAGACAGCGGCCCGCCTGCTTTTGTCTGCTCTGATTGGTTTTCTGGTGGAAGAAGCGCCTATGGATGAACGGAGCTTCCCTATGGTCATGGAACTGCTGAATCACATGGAAGGCGAAAAAGAGGATGGATGTCAGGACCCGGTAGATATTTTGTTTGAGGATAAGGTCCGCCGCACCAACCGTTATGAGGAATATTACAGCGATTATCAACGCTACCGGTTGATGCAGGTGGATAAGACCCGTGTTATTCTGGCCTGCCGTATCCTCATCAACGATCTGCTGGGTAAGCTGTACCGCTATGACTATCGGTTCGGCTATGACCTGCTGCTGGATGAGGAAAACAGTATTGAGAAAAAACTGCACACGCCCGTGCAGGAAGAATGGGAGGATGAAGATTATGAAACTGGTAATTGCTGAAAAACCGTCCGTTGCCCAAAGTCTGGCCGCCGTGATTGGGGCAGCAACCCGTAAGGACGGCTATCTGGAGGGGAACGGCTGGCGGGTCAGCTGGTGCGTAGGGCACCTGGCTGGGCTGGCCGACGCCGACAGCTATGACCCCAAGTATGCCAAGTGGCGCTATGACGATCTGCCCATCCTGCCGGAACACTGGCAGATGGTGGTGGGCAAGGACAAGAAAAAGCAGTTTGATGTACTGAAACAGCTGATGAACGCCCCGGACGTGACCGAGGTGGTGAACGCCTGCGACGCCGGGCGCGAGGGCGAGCTGATCTTCCGCAGCGTCTATGAGCTGGCGGGCTGCCAGAAGCCCATGAAGCGGCTGTGGATTTCCTCGATGGAGGATTCCGCCATCCGGGAAGGTTTTGCAAACCTGCGCCCCGGTGCGGATTATGACGGCCTGCGGGATGCGGCTCTCTGCCGCGCCAAGGCGGACTGGCTGGTAGGCATCAATGCCACCCGGCTGTTTTCGGTGCTGTACCACCGGACCCTCAACATTGGGCGCGTCATGTCCCCGACGCTGGCCCTCATTGTCCAGCGGGAAGCCGAGATCGACACCTTCAAGCCGGTTCCGTTTTACACGGTCACGCTGGAGCTGCCCGGTTTTTCCGCTGCCAGTGCCCGCATGGACAAGAAAGCTGATGTCGAACGGCTGAAAACTGCCTGTCAGGGTGCGGATGTGACGGTCAAACAGGTGGAGCGCAAGGACAAATCCGAGAAGCCGCCCGCACTTTATGACCTGACCACCCTTCAGCGGGACGCCAACCGTCTGCTGGGATATACGGCCCAGCAAACCTTGGACTACCTGCAAAGTCTCTATGAAAAGAAGCTCTGCACCTATCCCCGCACGGATAGCCGCTATCTGACCTCGGATATGGCGGAGGGATTGCCGGTGCTGGTTAATCTGGTTGCCAACGCCATGCCATTTCGGAAAGGAATTGCTATTTCCTGTGATGCGGCCCAGGTCATCAATGACAAAAAAGTGACCGACCACCATGCGGTGATCCCCACCCGCAACATCCAGGGCGCAGACCTGTCCGGCCTGCCGGCGGGCGAAAAAGCGGTGCTGGAGCTGGTGGCTCTGCGTCTGCTGTGCGCTGTGGCCCAGCCCTATACCTTTGCGGAAACCGCCGTTGTTGTGGAGTGCGCCGGTTCGGAGTTTACCGCCAAAGGCCGCACGGTGAAAAATCAAGGCTGGAGGGCGCTGGACGCTGCCTACCGAGCCAGCATGAAAAATGCGGAGCCGGATAAGGACACCGAGGACAAGGCGCTGCCGGAACTGGCCGAGGGACAGGAATTACCGGTCTCCGGTGCCGCCGTCAAAGAGGGCAAGACCACCCCGCCCAAGCACTTCACCGAGGATACGCTGCTTTCTGCTATGGAGACTGCCGGGAAAGACGATATGCCGGAGAATGCCGAGCGCAAAGGGCTGGGGACCCCGGCTACCCGTGCCGGAATTTTGGAAAAGCTGGTCTCCACCGGCTTTCTGGAACGGAAAAAGAGCAAGAAAACCGTGCAGCTTTTGCCGTCCCATGACGCGATTTCCCTGATTACCGTCCTGCCGGAGCAGTTGCAATCCCCGCTGCTGACCGCCGAATGGGAGTACCGCCTGGGTGAGATCGAGCGCGGCGAGCTGTCCCCGGAGGACTTCATGGCCGGGATCAGCGCCATGCTCCGGGAACTGGTAGAAACCTATCAGGTCATCAAGGGGACCGAGTACCTGTTTTCCCCGCCCCGCGAAGTGGTGGGCAAATGTCCCCGGTGCGGCGGCGAGGTTGCAGAAATGCAAAAGGGCTTCTTCTGCCAGAACGAAGGATGCAAATTTGCAATCTGGAAAAACAGCAAGTGGTGGGAAATGAAGCGTAAGCAGCCCACCAAGGCTATCGTGACGGCGCTGATAAAGGATGGACGCGCCCATGTGAGCGGCCTGTACTCTGAAAAGAGCGGAAAGACCTACGACGCCACCGTGGTTCTGGAGGATGACGGCAAATACGCCAACTTCAAGCTGGAATTTGACCGGCAGAAAGGCGGCGGCAAATGAAATTGAGCCTTTATGAACAGGAAACGATTATCCTCTACAACCAGGCCGAGGCCACCGCCGAGGTCTACACCCATGACCCGAAACTGCTGGAAAAGCTGCGGCGGCTGGCAGAGAAATACCCGGACCAGATCGTGAAAAAGGACCGCCAGACCTTTACGGTGCCCAAACGCTGTGTGTCGGTGCGGGAACCGTACAGCGCCGAACGCCGTAAGGCCGCCAGCGAACGCGCCAAGGCCGCCGGATATAAGCCGCCTGTCAGGAAATCCGGCAGTTGAGTATGGCCGGGAATCTTTTTGAGACCGTCAAGCAGTCTGTCACCGTCCGGGAAGCGGCACAAATGTATGGGATCGAAGTCAACCGAAACGGCATGGCCTGCTGCCCGTTTCACGATGACAAACATCCCAGCATGAAACTGAACGAGGAATATTTCTACTGTTTTGGCTGTGGGGCCACCGGCGATGTGATCGACTTCACCGCCCGGCTCTATAACCTCGCCCCCAGGGAGGCCGCCGAGAAGCTGGCCCAGGATTTTGGCTTGGCTTATGACAGTCAGGCCCCTCCCCGGAGGCGCTATATCCGGCAGAGAACCGAGGGGCAGAAATTCAGGGAGGACCGGGACCATGCCTTTCGTGTCCTGTCCGACTACTATCATCTGCTCAGAAAATGGGAAACCGACTATTCCCCAAAAACGCCGGAGGAAAATCCACACCCCCGCTTCATGGAGGCAATCCAGAGAAAAGATTATATGGGCTATCTGCTGGATTTTTTTCTGGAGAACAGCCCGGAGGAACAAAAGCTGTGGATTGCCGGGCATCAATCCGAAATCGCCAATTTGGAAAGGAGAGTGAAAATTATGGCTGATAAGCCCACCAACAAGGAACGCCTGAAAGAACTGGGTGAGAAGATCGAGGCAGGCATCCGGGAAGTGTTTGACAGCGACAAATATGCCGAATATCTGAAAGTCATGTCCCGCTTTCCCACCTACTCCGTCAATAACCAGATGCTCATTCGCTTACAGCGCCCTAACGCGACCAAAGTGGCCGGTTACAACAAGTGGCAGCAATTTGAGCGCCATGTGAAGCGGGGCGAACATGGCATTACGATTATCGCCCCCACACCCTACAAGAAGAAAATCGAGGAACAGAAGCTCGATCCGGACACCAAGGCCCCGGTGCTGGACGCCAACGGCAAGGTGGTGATGGAGGAAAAGGAAATCGAAATCCCCACTTTCCGGCCTATCAAAGTATTTGACTACGCACAGACCGAAGGGAAACCGCTGCCCCAGCTTGCCGCTGACCTGTTCGGGAATGTCCAGCACTACGAGGCTTTTATGGAGGCTCTGCGGCGCACTTCGCCGGTCCCCCTGACCGTCGAGCCGATGCAGGACAACATGGACGGCTTTTTCAGCCCCACCGCCCAGCGCATTGCCATCCGGCAAGGGATGAGCGAGATCCAGACCGTATGCGCCTGCATCCATGAGATGACCCATGCCACCTTGCACAATTATGAAAAGCAGCGGATGGAGGCCGCTGCCGGGGACCCGGACAAAGAACCGCCGAAGCCCAAGACACACCAGATCGAGGAAATCGAGGCGGAAAGCACTTCTTACATGGTCTGCCAGTATTTCGGCATCGAAACCGGGGAGAACAGCTTCGGCTATGTGGCCTCCTACTGTAAGGACCGGGAGCTGTCAGAGCTTCGCGCCTGCCTGAATACCATCAACAAAGCTGCTGGCGGCATGATCGCTGGTATCGAAAAGCACTTTGCCGAGGTCTGCAAGGAACAGGGTATTGACCTGTCCGAGCAGAAAAAGGAGCCGGAGCAGACACCCCCGGCTGTGGAAGAACCGGCTGCGGAGGAACCCGCTGCGCCGGAACTGGACCCCATCGACCGGCTTGCCGCCGACATCGACCAGTTCTCCTTTGATTACGACACCTATGAATACCGTGATCGCGTGGATGACCGGGAGGAGGCTCTGCGGGAGCTGACTGCTGCGCTTCACGACGGAGATTCCGATGGTATTCGGGACTGGCTCCGGGAATTTGCCGATGAAAATGAACCGGGAGAAGCCAACGAAAAAGCTATGGAGCTGTTGGAACGTCTTGATCAGCTGGTGCCGATGGCTGAACCGGAACAGCTGGACGAGCCGGAACCTGATCCCAACCTTGTGAAGATGGCGGATGAAGCGATGGCGATGGGCGTAGATACAGCCTGGAACTCCAACGAGGAATATCCCTTATCTTTCAATACAGAAAGCGCCCAGTCCAGCGCCGAGTACAGGGAGGTTCTGCTGGTACTGGACGACGTAACCTACCTGCATATCCAGCCGTGCGAGACCGGATGGGACTACACGCTCTATGATGTGGCGACCATGAAGCAGTTGGACGGAGGCCGGCTGGATGGTGAGAACATGGGCCGCTCTGAAGTGATCGGCAACATCTGCGAGGACCTGGGGATGGGCGGCAAGTCCATCAAGTATGCACCAATTTCTATGATTGAGACTTTGCAGGAGGCGGCCTACCAGCAAACCGCAGAAGCCGCAGCCGCCCAGCTGCCCGATGCACAGGAACAGGCGCTGGACGAGTACCCCATGCCGGACCCCACGCTGACCCAGGACGATCTGGAGAAATGCGGCTACCTGGACGGGGACCTTCTGCCCCTCTCCAAAGAACGCGCCTATGAGCTGATGGAGCGCGACCTGACCGTTTACATCATTCAGCAGGGCGAGAACCCGGCGATGGCTTTTGATACCGCCGACCTGGACGCCCACGACGGGATCTTCGCCGTTACCCGCGAGGAATGGGAGGAAAGCCCGGCTTTCGATGCCCAGGTCAAGGAGCGTATGGATCACCAGCAAGAACGGGAGCAGGCGTTCCTCGACCACAAGGGCGATTGCTTTGCCATTTATCAGGTGAAGCACACCGACGAGCTGCGGGACATCCGCTATGAGGGGCTGGAATGGCTCAAGTCCATCGGGCAGACGGTGCAGCGAGACAACTATGATCTGGTCTACACCGCGCCGCTGCTGCCCTCCGATTTGAAGGGCGATACTGCCGAACAGCTTTTTTATCGCTTCAACAACGAACACCCCACCGACTACCGCCACCCGTCCATGAGCGTCAGCGACATCGTTGCCATCAAGCGGGACGGCAAGGTATCCTGTCATTACTGCGACAGCTTCGGCTTTGCCGAGGTTCCCGGATTCCTGCCGGATAATCCGCTGAAAAATGCGGAGATGGCCGTGGAGGACGACTACGGTATGATCGACGGCATCCTCAACAACGGCCCCAAGGAACCAACGGTGGCCCAGCTGGAACAGCAGGCCCGCAGCGGACAGCCTATTTCCCTCATGGATTTGGCTGCCGCCGCCCATCGGGAGGATCGGGATAAAAAGAAGTCCGTTGTGGAGCAGCTGAAAAACCAACCTAAAACCGAACACAAAAAGACAGCGTCTAAAAAGAGCGCGGAAAGGGAACTTTGATATGAACAACTTTACTTTTGAAGAAATGAACCTGATGTGCATTTACAACACCGGAAGCCGTACCGGGCTGATCGAGGCCCTGACGGAGATGCGCGGCTATCTCACCCCGGAGGAAACGGAACTGCGGGAGCTGACGGACAGCGCCCTTCAGAAGCTCCAGGATATGAGTGATTCTGAGTTTGCCGAGCTGGAGTTGTACCCGGATTTCGATGAGTAACAGCCTTTCCTAAATTTACAATTCATTTATTTTCAAAAGTAAGGGGATGTAGTATAATAAAGCCAAATAAGAAGTTGTGGAGGTTGTATAATGGAATATATTAAGGTTACGAGCGAAAATATTGAGAAAGAGCATATATGTTGTGCTATTTCTAATAACAATGATATTCAAGTATCTTCCAAAAAAGCATGGTTGTCAGAACGATTTGGGGATGGTTTAGTTTTTCTCAAAAGTACGGAAAGAGGAAAATGTTTTATTGAATATATCCCTGCTGAAAAGGCATGGAATCCGATTTCAGCAGATGGATATATGTATATTGATTGTCTATGGGTTGCGGGTTCGTTTAAAGGGCATGGTTATTCGTCAGATTTATTAAATGCTTGTATTGAAGATAGTAAAAACAAAGGGAAAAAGGGATTGTGTATTTTAGCAGCGGCAAAGAAAAAACCTTTTTTAGCAGATCCTAAATTTCTGAAGTATAAGGGATTTCGAGTTTGTGATGAAGCTGATAATGGTATTCAATTATGGTATTTACCGTTTGTCGAAAATACAACATTGCCACAATTCAAAGAATGTGCGAAACATCCCCATACTGACGAAATGGGTTATGTTTTATATTATACAAGTCAATGCCCGTTTAATGCGAAGTATGTCCCTGTAATTGAGAGGATTGCAAAAGAAAAGTCAATACAATTTAAAGCTGTTCACTTGCAGAGTAAAGAAGAAGCCCAAAATGCTCCGACACCAATCACAACATACGCATTGTTCTTCGATGGTAACTATATTACGAATGAGCAGATGAATGACAAGCGGTTTCTGAAATTATTGGAGAAGTAAAATTCCAGTTTGTAGAAATCATTAACATTTAAATAACCATTACTTTCACAGTAGTATCACCCGGCAGGAAATCTTTTCAAAGGTTTCCTGCTTATCTTTTACCCAAAATTGAAAGGAGGACAGAAAATCATGCCAACCAAAGCAGAAATGTATGCGCAAATGGCTGATAAGGTGGCGACCCAGCTTGTGGGCAGCTGGCAGGAATGGACGGCCTTTCTCACTACTGCCGCCCGCCTCTACAAGTACCCGTTCCATGAACAAATGATGATCTATGCCCAGCGCCCGGATGCTACCGCCTGCGCGGAGTATGATTTATGGAATGAAAAAATGGGCCGGTATGTGCGGCGCGGCTCCAAGGGCATCGCCCTGGTGGACGATTCCGGGGACCGCCCCCGCCTGCGCTATGTGTTCGATATTTCCGACACCGGGACCCGTGAACATTCCCGCACCCCCTGGCTGTGGAAACTGGAAGAACGGCACATGGATTCCGTAACGGCCATGCTGGAACGCAATTACGGGATTGCTGGAAACGACCTGCCCCAGCAGCTTACCGATGTGGCCGGGAAACTGGCGGGCGAATATTGGGAGGAGCATCAGCAGGACTTCCGCTATATCGTTGACGGTTCCTTTTTAGAGGACTATGATGAACTTAACATCGAGGTGCAGTTTAAGGCTGCCGCTACCGTCAGTATCGCCTACGCCCTGATGTCCCGCTGCGGATTGGAGCCGGAACAGTATTTCAGCCATGAGGACTTCATGCCGATTTTCGACTTCAACACTCCGGCCACTATCGGGGCGCTGGGAACGGCGGTCAGCCAGATCAACCAGCAGGTATTGCGGCAGATCGGCGTCACCATCCAAAACTATGAGCGCGAAGCCATGCAAGAAAGGAGAACCCACCATGAAGAATCCCATGAATTACATCCAGAACGGCGATTATCAGATTCCCGACCTGAAGCTGTCCGAGCAGCCGGAGAAACCCCTGGGCAAGTACGGCAGGATGCGGAAAGCGTACCTGAAGGAACACCGGCCCATCCTCTACAATCAGCTGTTGATGAGCGAGAAGCTGTACCCGCACCTCATCGAGATCGACGAGACCGCACAGAGCCGTCTGGAACAGCTGATTCCCCAGCTGGCGAAAGACGCGGGCGCAACGGAGCAGCTGAAAGCCAGCGACCCGATGAAATGGGCCGGTCTGATGAACACCTGCAAGGCCCAGGCCGAGGAAATCCTGATGGCGGAACTTATCAACAGCTGACTTTAGACCTGTTCCTTTCCGAAGCGGAACAAATTCAAAAAATAGATGAAGCAGAGAATGTGAAAACATCCTCTGCTTTTTCTTTTGCCCAGGCGGAAAAGGCGTTGGCTGAAGAAGATGCTATACAAGCCCAGCAGCCGGACCCGGAGATATGGGAATACAACGGCGTGAAGGAACGCCACCCGGATGATCTGGTTCTGTATCAGATGGGCGATTTCTTTGAGTTGTATGGTGAAGATGCCAGGATTGCTACTGCGGAACTGGACCTCCGCCTAGGCAGCCACGCGATTCCTGGCGGCGGCCGCGTAGAAATGTGCGGCTTTCCTGCCAACCGGCTGGAGCAGGTTGTGGAACAGCTGCGGGATAAGCATGATGTGACAGTTTGTGCTGTTCCGGAGGGCGGTAAGGAGCGGCAGGAGTTTTCCATGCCCTCTATCGACCATGAGGCAGAACAGGCCATCGACACTCAGGAAGCGGAATTTGGTGCGGACGGGGCCAGAGTGTTCCGGGATACGGAGACCGAACCGGCAAAAACGACCCTCCGGGAATTGCACGAGCAATACAAGCCCATTGTGATTGCCGCTGTTCTGGAGGATGTGCCATACCGCAACGCCTGCGGTCACAGCGACCATGAGAACGCTGTCATTGAGGGAAACGCCGCTATCCGCCGCTCTGTCCTGGGTTCCGGCAACATGGAACTGCTTCGTCTTTATTCCGACGTACCGGAATTTCGCCAGCGGCTGCACCGGGAAGTCATCGACGAGACCTATCCACGGCTCCATGAGCTGCTGCGTCCTCTCTCACAGGATGACATTGATGACGCCATTCGCGCATGGAACGGCGACCTTCAGAGCAAGCACGCCGTTGTCCGCTACATGGAAGCCCATGCGAGGGAGAAAGATACCGCCGCATGGCTGGCCCGCACGTTTGACGGCGGCGACGGCAAAACCCCGTTCGCAGTGCGCCCGGATAGCCCGGAGGGGACGGCCTTGCCCTGGCCCAAAGTGCAGCGCCGGATCGCCCAGCTCATTAAGGAGGACCGCTTTTATACTCAAGAAGAACAGGACCGCTTTGACAACATCGACCCTATCGCCATCCGGGAGGCCCTGGCCGAGCGCGGGATTGTGAACGGTCAGGTGGCGGACCCGGAAAAGCTGGACAACGACCCTTTCATCCAGCAGGTGATGCAGGATGTGGAGACCATCGCAGCCGAGGAACACACTGAGCCGGAGCCAGAGCCGCCTGCGCCGGACTTATCCAGCCAGCCCATCACCCGCGAGGGAGACACCATCACCATCGGGAACGGGGAATCGACCCATGAAATCGACATCACCGTTTCCGATGAGGAATATGAGGCCATCCAGCAGGCCATTCCGGAGGAAAAGGTCTATGACCCCTCCGCACCGGTCTACCATGTAGGCGATACGGTCTATCTGGACAATCAGGAATACCAGATCACAGAGCTGCGGGAGGATACGGTACAGCTCCTTCCCGCTGGCATGGCTTACCCCATCTTCCGGGCCGAGAGCCGGGAACGGTTTGAGCAGCTTCTACAAAACGACCTGCGAAACGGCCCCATTACCGAGTTTCTTTCTGCTGACCCGGAGAAAACGGACCAGGACCTGCGGGAAGTGCTGACTTCCGGGCTGTTTACCTGGCAGGACAAGGAGTACATTTCCCGCTGGCTGCGGGATGGCGAGGGCAATACCAAAATCGCCCAGCGCCTTTCTGAGCTGTATTCCGGGCGCGTGGAGACGATGGACCTTGTGACCGGCGACATAGCGGACTACCGCACCTTCACCACCAGCGTTGAGGTGGAGATCCTGGACCATGAGGAACGAAAACTTGCGACCCTGGCATACCGATGGGATGAACTGGCTCCGCTTCTTCGGGGAATGTATGTAAAGGAGCTGGACGGCTTCTTTCAGGACCCGGAAGGCTTTAAGCGGTATGCGGTGGAGGAAACATCGGATGCGTTTGAAGAACCCTTTATTATCCGCGACCAGCAGACGGGGCGCTATTATGATCTGGATGATTTATACCAGACCTTTGAAACAAGGGAAGAAGCCGAAGCCTTTGCAGACCGGCTGAACACGCCCTTCCTGGAAGGAACCCCATCTTACCAAGTGGGCGATCAGGTAACGCTCCCCGCGCCCGACCACCCCATCACCGGCACGATTGATGCCATTGAAGAAACAACGGTCCGCATTTATACCGGGCCTTATGCCTGGAGCTATGATGTCATCAACCGGGAACAGTTTGAAACTTGGCTCCGCCAAGATGGGCGAAACGCCGGACTGTTCACGCAGGAGGAAAAAGAACCCCCTGCGCCGGAAATCACCTCCGAGCCGGTAACGGTCTATCCGGGGGACAAAAACGGACTTCCCTATGATGTGGTGGTGGAACGGCTGCACATAGACGAGCCGGAACCCACACCGCCGGAACCGGCCCCGCCTTTGGAACCGGCTGGCCATCGGGGAAACACGGGCCAGCTTCGCCAGGACGCGCAGAACTTCCGCATCACGGACGACCATCTGGGCGAAGGCGGGCCGAGGCTCAAATATCAGGCCAATATCACCGCCATCCGGCTGTTGAAGGAGCTTGATGCGGCGGGTCAGCAGGCCAGCCCGGAACAGCAGGAAGTCCTTTCCCGCTATGTGGGCTGGGGCGGCGTGCCGGAGGCTTTCGATCCGTCCAAAACCGCCTGGGCGAAGGAATATGCCGAGCTGAAGGAACTTTTGACCCCGGAGGAATATGAGGCGGCCAGGGCCTCCACCCTGAACGCCCACTACACCAGCCCTATGGTGATCCGCGCCATTTATGAGGCCGTGGAACAGATGGGCTTTCACAGCGGCAACATTCTGGAACCGTCCTGCGGCGTGGGCAACTTCTTCGGGATGCTCCCGGAGAGCATGAGCGAAAGCAAGCTGTACGGCGTGGAGCTGGACAGCATCACCGGGCGCATCGCCCGCCAGCTTTATCCCAATGCCCGCATCGAGGTCAATGGCTTTGAGAAAACGCAGTACCCGGATGGCGTTTTTGACCTTGCCATCGGAAATGTGCCGTTTGGCAACTACCGGGTGAGTGACCGCCCCTATGACCGGCACAACCTGCTGATCCACGATTATTTCTTTGCCAAGACCATCGACAAGGTGCGGGCAGGCGGCATCATCGCTTTCATCACCTCCAACGGCATCAGCGGCGGCACGATGGACAAAAAGGACGCACACGCCAGGGAATATATGGCCCGGCGCTGCGACCTGCTGGGCGCGGTCCGCCTGCCGAACACTACCTTCCGGGCCAATGCCGGGACAGACATAGCGATGGACATTGTTTTCCTGCAAAAGCGGGATGTCCCCCGGATGCAGGGTGAGCCGCTGCCGGAATGGGTGGAGACAGACCTGTTACACACAAACACTTATACGGATAAAGATGGGCGGGAACGGCACGACCATGTGACCATGAACCGCTACTTCCGTACCCACCCGGAAATGGTGCTGGGCGACCTGGATATTGTGACCGGGCCGTTTGGCCCCCAGCTCGTCTGCAATCCGAGGGAAGGCGCAGACCTGGAACAGCAGCTCCGTGAAGCGATGCAGCATATCCAGGGCCGCTATACCGAGGCCGAGCTGCCGGAGCTGGGTGAAGGCGAGGACATCGACACCTCCCTCCCGGCAGACCCGGATGTGAAAAACTATTCTTACACAGTGGTCGATGGCGCGGTGTACTACCGGGAAAACAGCCGCATGGTGCGCCCGGACTTAAACGCTACCGCCGAGGCCCGCGTCAAAGGGCTGGTGGAGCTGCGGGACTGTGTGCAGCGGCTCATCGACCTGGAAATGAACGCCGCCATGCCGGATGCCGCCATCCGGGAACAGATGGCGGAGCTGAACCGGCTCTATGATGCCTTTTCTGCCAAGTACGGCCTTATCAATGACCGGGCGAACCGGCTGGCCTTTGCCGATGACAGCAGCTATTACCTGCTTTGTGCGCTGGAAGTGCTGGACGAGGATTGCAGGCTGGAACGAAAGGCGGATATGTTCACCAAACGGACCATTAAGCCCCATGAGGCTGTGGCCTCTGTGGACACCGCCGCCGAAGCCCTGGCAGTCTCCATTTCAGAGAAAGCCTGTGTGGATATGGCCTACATGGAACAACTCACCGGCAGGACCGGGGACGAGCTGGCCGAGGAACTGCGGGGCGTGATCTTCCAGGTGCCGGGGATTACGGAACCGGACGGGACACCCCATTATGTGACCGCCGATGAATACCTGTCCGGCAATGTCCGGCAGAAGCTGCGCCAGGCACAGCGGGCGGCGGAGCGCGATCCGGCGTTTTCCATCAATGTGGAGGCGCTTACCACCGCCCAGCCTAAAGACCTGGATGCCTCTGAGATTGAGGTGCGGCTGGGTGCGACCTGGATTGACAAGGAATACATCCAGCAGTTTATGTACGAGACTTTCAAGACCCCGCCCTATCTGCGGGATGTGATCGAGGTGAAGTATGTCCCTTACACCGCTGAATGGCAGGTGACGGGGAAAAACTCTGTGGGCTACAACAATGTGGCCGCCTATACCACTTACGGGACCAACCGGGCCAACGCCTATAAAATCCTGGAGGACAGCCTGAACCTGCGGGATGTCCGTATCTATGACACAGTGGAGGATGCGGACGGGAAAGAGCGCCGGGTGTTAAACGCCAAAGAAACCACCCTGGCCGCGCAGAAGCAGCAGGCCATCCGGGAGGCATTTAAGGACTGGATTTGGAAAGACCCTGAGCGGCGGCAGGCATTGGTGCGCCAGTACAATGAGGAAATGAACAGTACCAGACCACGCGAGTATGACGGCAGCCATATCGTCTTTGGCGGCATGAACCCGTCCATCACTTTGCGGGAGCATCAGAAAAACGCCATCGCCCATGTGCTGTACGGCGGAAATACATTGCTGGCCCATGAGGTGGGCGCTGGCAAGACCTTTGAGATGGTGGCCGCCGCGATGGAGGCCAAGCGCCTGGGGTTGTGCCAGAAATCCCTTTTTGTTGTGCCGAACCACCTGACCGAGCAGTGGGCTTCGGAGTTTTTGCGGCTGTACCCTTCGGCCAATATCCTGGTGACAACCAAAAAGGACTTCGAGAAGCACAACCGCAAGAAGTTCTGCGCCCGGATCGCCACCGGCGACTACGATGCCATCATCATCGGACACTCCCAGTTTGAGCGCATCCCCATCAGCAAGGAACGCCAGGAGCGGCTTTTGCGGGAACAGATATGGGAAATCACCGAGGGCATCTCCGAGGTGGAGTCCAGCGGCGGGGAACGCTTCACGGTGAAACAGTTGGAACGGACCAAGAAATCCCTGGAGGCCAGACTGGAAAAGCTGCAAGCGGAAGGCCGCAAGGATGATGTGGTGACTTTTGAACAGCTCGGCGTGGACCGACTCTTTGTGGACGAGGCGCACAACTATAAAAACCTGTTCCTCTATACCAAGATGCGGAATGTGGCGGGCCTTTCCACTACGGACGCGCAGAAATCCAGCGATATGTTTGCCAAGTGCCGCTATATGGATGAAATCACAGGCGGGCGCGGTGTGGTCTTTGCCACCGGCACGCCGGTTTCCAACAGCATGACCGAGCTTTACACCATGCAGCGGTATCTCCAATATGACCGGCTGCAAGAGCTGGGCATGGCGCACTTTGACTGCTGGGCCAGCCGCTTCGGGGAGACAGTGACCGCTTTGGAGCTTGCCCCGGAAGGGACCGGCTACCGGGCGCGTACCCGTTTCTCCAAGTTTTTCAATCTGCCGGAGCTAATGAACCTGTTCAAAGAGATCGCAGACATCAAGACCGCCGACCAGCTCCATCTTCCCACCCCGGAGGTGGAATACCACAACATCGTGGCCCAGCCTACCGAACACCAGAAGGAGATGGTAAAGGCCCTTTCCGAGCGGGCGGCCAAGGTACACGGCGGAAGTATCGACCCCAGGCAGGACAATATGCTCAAAATCACTTCGGATGGCCGCAAGCTGGGGCTGGACCAGCGGATCATCAATCCACTTCTGCCGGACGAACCGGGAACCAAAGTCAATCAGTGTGTGGACAACATCATGCAGATCTGGCGGGACGGGCAGGCGGATAAGCTGACCCAGCTCGTATTCTGTGATATTTCCACACCCCAGGCGGCAAGCCCTACCAGAAAGGCGGCCAAGGCGCTGGACAATCCCACCCTTCACGCCCTGGAAGATGTGGTGCCGCTGCCGGAGCCGGAACCGGCCTTTACGGTGTATGAGGACATCCGGCAAAAACTCATCGCCCAGGGGATGCCCGCCGACCAGATCGCGTTTATCCATGAGGCCAATACCGAAGTGCGGAAAAAGGAGTTGTTCTCTAAAGTTCGTACCGGCCAGGTGCGCGTTTTGCTTGGCAGCACCCAAAAGATGGGGGCCGGAACCAATGTGCAGGACCGTCTTGTGGCGCTGCATGACCTGGACTGCCCCTGGAGGCCCGGCGACCTGGCCCAGCGGAAGGGCCGCATTGAGCGCCAGGGCAACCAGAATGAAAAGGTCCATGTATTCCGCTATGTGACCGAGGGAACCTTTGACGCCTACCTCTGGCAAACGGTGGAGAACAAGCAGAAATTCATCAGCCAGATCATGTCCTCCAAATCGCCGGTGCGAAGCTGTGATGATGTGGATGAAACGGCGCTCTCCTTTGCCGAGATCAAGGCCCTTTGCGCCGGGGACCCCCGCATCAAGGAGCGCATGGACCTGGATGTGGATGTGTCCCGTCTGAAGCTGATGAAGGCCGACCACCAGAGCAAGCAGTACCAGATGGAGGATAACCTGCTGAAATACTTCCCGGAGCAGATCGAAAAGCACAAAGGCTTCATTATGGGGCTTGAGGCAGATATGGAAACACTGGCCGCCCATCCACACCCGGAGGACGGCTTTGCCGGGATGGAGGTGCGGGGCGATACCCTCACCGACAAAGAGAATGCCGGTGCCGCCCTTTTAGATGCCTGCAAGGAAGTGAAAAATGCCGAGCCGGTCCAGGTGGGAAGTTACCGGGGCTTTGCTATGTCGGTGTCCTTTGATGCCTTCCGCCAGGAATACACGCTGCAACTGAAAGGCCAGATGACCCATCAGGCCACCCTTGGCGTAGACCAGCGCGGCAACCTGACCCGGATTGACAACGCCCTGGCGCAGATGCCCCAGCGGTTGGAAAGCGTGAAAGCCCAGCTTGATAACCTCTATCAGCAGCAGGCCGCCGCAAAGGAAGAAGTCGGCAGGCCCTTCCCCTATGAGGATGAGCTGCGGGAGAAATCGGCCCGGCTGACGGAGCTGGACACGCTGCTCAACATCGACAGCAAAGCCCCCGGCCCACAGGAAACCATCGTTGCTAAAAGTACGCGCCCCTCCGTCCTGGAAGGGCTTCGCCGTCCCATGCCGCCGAGAGCGGCAGACAAAAAATCCAAAACCCATGAGGAGGTGCGATAACTATGACACAGGAGGAAATGCTGACAGCCCTCTATGAAAAGATGGTTGCTGAACAGGATAAGTACCGCGACTGGCTGAAAAGCCAGCCTGCGGCGGAGGTCTTAAACCATGCCTATGAGTACACGGTCCGGGAGGACATCGTGATGTGCATGGAGGAATTGGAGCTGACCGAGGCCCAGGCAAAGGCGCTTCTTGATTCTCACACGCCGCTGGCCGATGTTTATAAGGACTTTGAGAAGCTGGAAACCGGCTACATGGATGTGATCCGGGACACCATTGAGAGTCGTGCCGATGAAGTGTGTAGGGAACCGGAGGAACTAAATCCGCAGTCCGTCTATCTTCATTCTGCCGCATACGCATCTGAGCATGGTGAAACAGACGCATATTGGATGTCGGATCAGGCAAACTTTTCCTGCAAAGCGGCCATTGAGCAGGCAATCAGCCGTCATTATAGAGACGACCACTTGAATACCGCTGCTGCGGTGCAGGAAGTCTTGGAGCAATTCGGTGCAGAACGGATGAACTTTATCCTTGCCAACACGATTCAGTATAAGGAGGCAGACGGGCGGATTTCCCGTGACAGTAAAGCATGGGCAAAGACCATTCCTATGCCGGAGGACAGAGAAACTTCCCGCCAATGTATCTACTTGATAGTGGATCAGGTCAATCCGGGGCTGGTAGATTTGTTCGCAAGGCAGGCTCGAAAGACCGTTCAGGAGAAAGAAAAAGGATCTGTCCTGCAAAAACTCAAGCAGGAGCCGCCTGCCCGCAAGCCTGCCTCCCCCAAGAAACAGGAGCCGGAGCGATGAGCGGCCAGAAGCGCAAACGGGACGTGCCGGTCCTGTTTTGGGTTTCCGCTGCGGAGATGGATGCAATCCAGCAGAAAATGGAACAGTTTGGGACAAAAAACCTGAGTGCCTATCTGCGGAAAATGGCTGTGGACGGCTATGTGGTGCAGTTGGACTTGCCGGAGCTGAAAGAACTGGTGTCCCTCATGCGCTATTCAAGCAACAACTTAAACCAGCTGACCCGCAAGGTGCATGAAACCGGGCGGGTTTACGATGCCGATCTGGAGGATATATCCCAGCGGCAGGAACAGATATGGGAGGGAGTTAAGGAGATACTGACCCAGCTCTCCAAACTTTCGTAACCGGGACATTTACCCCATCTGCGGAGGGAGGAACGGCGTTCTTTTCGCCGCGCCTTCCTCCGCTTTTCTTTTTTGTCCGCATCCTTGCCTTTTGGATATATCAGAAGGATAATGTAGTTAGAAAAGAAAGAGGCGCAAAGGAGTTGAGAATAGATGAAAACTTTTGAAAAGGTACTGGAGATCTTCCGGGGGTATCTGGACTGCGACCGGGAGGAAGAAGTTTTGAAGTGCAGCCAGGGCTATCTCCGTGTGACTTGGAACGGGACTTCCCGCTTCTGTGTGGATGGGATTCTCAGCCGGACGCCGGACGAGCTATTCGAGGTGCTGCTTTCCGATTACAGCAGCTACGAGTTGATACAGCGGACGAAAGGCCGCCGGGAAGTAACAGCAGAAGATGAAAGGCAGGCGGAAATTCTCTGTCAGGGTTTTCGGGAACGATGGGAGGAGGAAGAAAAATGAGGGCGATTTGGTTCATTCTGAAACTACTGTTGAAGATCGTGGTGGCTCCGGTCATTCTGGCGCTGACTTTATTTGTCTGGCTCTGTGCGGGGCTGGTCTATCTCTCCGGCCTAGTGCTGGGGCTTATCAGCACATTTTTCGCCTTTTGCGGGGTGTTCATGCTGATTGTTGGCCCTCGTCAAAATGGCATCATCGCTCTGATACTGGCTTTTCTGATTTCTCCATTCGGATTGCCGATGGCTGCTATCTGGCTGCTGGGGAAAGTTCAGGCTTTGAAATTTGCGATTCAGGATAGGGTGTATGGATAAAATGCGCGAAACATTGTCTGTGTGATGGCTGCTTATGAAAAATGCCAGACAGTGTCTGTTAAATCGCTGTATTTATTTTTGTGCTATATTCATGTATAATGGTAGCACGAAGGGAAGTGATAACCGTGACCAGATCAGAACGGTTTGAGCAATTAGACAGACTTCTGACCAAGCATGATGCTCTCTGTGAAAAGGAATCGGGCCTATGAAAAAACACGGTCATTATTGTAAAGTCTGCGGAGAATATAAGGCTAATGAAAAATTTTCCGGCAAAGGTCATGCGGCGCACATCTGTAAATCCTGTGCTTCACTGTCGCCGGAGAAGCAAGCGGAACAAATGACGGTAAACCGCTTACTGAATCTCCCCTGGCGATTATCAAAGGAACAGATTGCCTGGTTGAAGAACCGGATGAAAGATAAGCGCCCGGAAGTTCGTGCGCTGGCAAAAGAACAGTATGAAATGAGATTTCCGCCGAGGCAGTTAGAGGACTTTGAGGAGGATTCTGACATTCTTGATGAAGAAAACTTCATAGAATAACAAAAACGGTCTGCGCTATGCAGGCCGTTTCTTTTTAGAAGATATAATCGCTTACCATAAAAGGTTGTCGTACCTTTGTGGCAGGTCTTGAAATGCTTTGCAAAAATAAAGCTATGTTTTCGGGGTAAGCCGGTCATACTGGATGACAGTTTCGCCAGTTGTCAGGTTTTTCTTTTCTTTATAGAGCATAGTGTAGCGCGGCTGTCCCTCTGTGTAATCTTTTTTCTCTTTCGGGAAGAAAGAACGGCAGAAATACTTTCCTGTGTCTTTGTGTTCAGCGATAAAAATATAAATATCGCTGCTTTCAAAAGGGGTTGAAAACAGATAGTCCGCTTCGATTAAAGAAAACTGATTCAATTTTGCATTATACCGGAAAACTAAACGGTTATCGTCCAAGAGCTGTTCGATCAATGCCAATGGCTCAAACCGGTTCTCAATTTGAGCCAGGTAACGGCTTTTCGTTAAGGATTCATAGGTGGTGCTTCCGGCTATGATTTCATTAAACACAGAACCGCGATTTTGTTTTGCGATCCGCAAATCTTTCAGTTTCCCAAGCCCCATCAAATGATGAAAGTCCAGTTTGGAGAAGCCTATCACCAACTCTACGGTTTTTCCCTTTCGGCCAATAATGATGCGATACTGTATATCCAACAAATTTTCAAATGCTTTTGCACACTTTAGTAATTTATCCATAAAACCTCTCTATCCATAAAGAAAGCCGCCCTGCAACGCAAGACGGCTTTGAGCATTTTCTTTCGGCTTTGCAGCCTACTCCGGTTTGAGGTTACTGCACAACCCCTACTGAAAGCTCTGCATAACAAGGCATTCCGGTACGCTATTATGCTTCAACGCTTTGGCAGACACACGCCGTTGCCTACCTTGTACTATTATTATATGCAACTTTAGAAAATATGTCAATCCCCGTAACAATCAGAAAATATTTTCCTAAATTTTTTATTTAAATTCCACTGCTCGCTTATGTGGTAGAATTTACTCCCG
>ENA-OZGR01000341-OZGR01000341.1-human-gut-metagenome-genome-assembly--contig:-NODE-341-length-23893-cov-12.278757_pt1 | contig 23893 bp, 27 predicted proteins | sample MGYA00244660_ERZ653666 | MGnify/ENA primary metagenome ERZ653666 (study PRJEB26926, sample SAMN06165280) | human gut metagenome | biome: ENVO:00009003; feature: ENVO:2100002; material: ENVO:00002003...
TTTAAAGACACGGTGGAATTTACCTGTGCACTGGAATTTAAAATTTCAAGTCAGCCAGAAAATATTTTCTCTGCTTATTGAGAAAGGAGGCTTCTTCTATGGCAACCACACGCATCATGCCGCTGCATATTGGCAAGGGCCGCACTGAGAGCCAGGCGATCAGCGACATCATCGACTATGTAGAAAATCCGCAAAAGACAGATAACGGGAAATTGATAACTGGCTATGGGTGTGACAGCCGGACCGCCGATGCCGAATTTCTGTTGGCAAAACGGCAGTACATCGCCGCCACCGGGCGGGTGCGTGGCGCGGACGATGTGATTGCCTATCATGTGCGCCAGTCCTTCAAACCCGGAGAAATCACCCCGGAAGAAGCCAACCGCCTGGGCGTGGAATTTGCCAGGCGGTTCACGAAGGGCAATCATGCCTTTGTGGTCTGCACCCACATCGACAAGTCTCATGTCCATAATCACATCATCTGGTCGGCGGTCAATGTGGATTGTGACCGGAAGTTCCGCAACTTTTGGGGCAGCACCAGAGCCGTCCGGCGACTGAGCGACACTATCTGTATTGAGAATGGACTGTCCATTGTGGAGGACCCCAAGCCCCACGGGAAAAGCTACAACAAGTGGCTGGGCGATCAGGCCAAGCCTTCCCATCGGGAACAGCTGCGGATGATGATTGACGAGGCGCTGGATCAGAAACCGTCAGACTTTGACGCGCTGCTGAAGCTGCTCTCGGAAATGGGCTGTGAGGTATCCCGGCGTGGGAAAGCGATCCGGCTCAAAGCTCCCGGCTGGAAGAATGTAGCCCGTATGGATGATAAGCTGGGCGATAGATACAGTGAATCGGAGATCCGCGCGGTGCTGGCCGGAGAAAAACAGCACACGCCCCGTAAGAAACCTGCCGTACAGCCGGAGTCGCCCAAGGTCAATCTGCTGGTGGACATTCAGGCAAAATTACAGGCTGGAAAAGGGGCCGGGTATGCGCGCTGGGCGAAGGTATTTAATCTGAAACAGATGGCTCAGACGGTGAATTTTCTCACCGAGCATAATCTGCTGGACTATGCGGAGCTGGCAGAAAAAGCGGCGGCGGCCACCGCTCACCACAATGAGCTATCGGCACAGATCAAGGCGGCGGAAAAGCGTATGGCGGAAATCGCTGTTCTGCGTACCCATATCGTTAATTATGCCAAGACCCGTAAGACCTATGTGGCCTATCGGAAGGCTGGTTATTCCCGGAAGTTTCGGGAGGAACACGAGGAAGAAATTTTGCTCCATCAGGCAGCGAAAAGCGCCTTTGATGAGATGAATGTAAAGAAACTTCCCAAGGTCAAGGAGCTGCAAGCCGAGTACGCCAAACTGCTGGAGGAAAAGAAGAAAACCTACGCCGAGTACCGGCGCTCCCGTGAAGAAATGCGGGAACTTTTGACTGCCAAGGCCAATGTGGACCGGCTGCTGAAAATGGATGAGGAACAGAAAAAAGAACAAGAAAAAGACCACGGCCAGCGGTAAGCTGGTCCTGGTCATAAGCGTTCGCAGAACGCGCAGCCGCAGAATGAAATTCTGCGTTCAAGGGGGCTTGGGGGCGCTGCCCTCAACAAGCAAAGCGGAGGGAAAAATCACGGCAGGATTTTTCCCTCTGCGGGCCGAGTGTATTAACACCGGCATTGCTTGCCCCTTTTCCGTAGAAATAAAGCAGCTCTATAATGCGGCCTGGGGTAAGGATTATGAATTGGGCATGGTTTACATACTGTTATAAGATGTTTCCATGTTGTACTACAAAGCGGATAAAGCCTTATGTTATTCTATTGGTAGTTCAATCGTAACACTTAATCCATGTGGAACCGTATCAGAAAATCGGATTGTCCCCTGATGTGCCTTTACAATCTGACGCGCAATTTTCAAACCCAATCCATGCTCGGTATCGCCTTCACTTTTTTGTGAACTGGAAATGTCTTCGTTGCTGTTCAGTGCGTTCAGTTGAGGCTCGCTCATGCCATGCCCATTATCAGAAACAATGAAAACACAGCTATTCTCATGGAGGCCAACGGATAATTCAATCTTACATCCTGTTGGATTATGGACAATACTGTTGCGAATTAAGTTTTCCAGCATCCGCTGCAACAATAAATTGTCCCCACTAAGTTGTATGTTTCTCCCCGGCTGTTTCTCGTAAAATTCCATCTCAAATTGTTCCGGTATGCCGTCATTCAGTATTTTGCTTATCACCTGCCTTGCCAGCTCTACAACATCAATACTCTGTATGTGAATTGCCTGTATGGAGTATTCCAGCTTTGTCGTCAGGTTCAAATCAGATACTAAATTTTTCAGCTTTTCGCTTTGGCAAAGAATTATTCTGGCTTGTTTTCTGGTTTGGTCTGGCAGTTCAGGGGTTTCCTTGATTTCGCTTGCATACCCTAAAATCATAGAAAGCGGCGTCCGTATATCATGGGAAATTCCTCTGATCCAGTCCGCACGGGTGTTGTCCTTTTTTAGTAAATACTCGCCAGCCTTATTTAAGCCGACATTGATTTCTGCTAATTCTCCAGTTTCCTCCAAATGAACAGGTTTCCCTGCTGAAAGGTGGCGAATACCATCTAAAATTGGCCCCATGGCTTTTTCCACTCGGTGAGCATTGCGAATAAACAGATATACCATCAACAAAATATTGATAAAAAATACTGCGACTAATCCAAATAAAAGAGGCCAGACATATTGCGCCCTAAAAGATAAATAATGGTTCACGACACTCCCTGGAGATAAGCCGATAACAAGAAGCCCATCCTGACGCTTCCAGATATTAACTGGATAATCATCGAGATACCACCGACTGAACATTGCAATATCTGTGGCAGTATAATGGCGTGGTAATTCTTCCGGCAGATTTTCTTCCCAAATGACGGTTCCATCTTCATCTAATATCATGGCCCATGCGTCTGCCTTATTGAGCATTTCCGTTGCCTGTGCATCTCCCGTAAATTGCCCGTTTTCTGCAACAACGTGATTGGAAAAATCCTCAATGGGGAAATTGGATGTTGCCACATTGCCGAAATAAGCTATCACAAAGTAGGAGGCTACTAAAGCAACATTAACAGTCAGAAAAAGGACTACAATTCCAACTGTGGAAAATATATACCGGCGAAAAAAGCGTTCCGATGCGTTCATGTTTGCGCCCCCTTTATGTTCAGACGATACCCTATTCCTTTAATCGTCACGAGAGCAACGGGCTTTGAGGGATTTTCTTCAATTTTTTCCCTCAAATGCCGGATATGGGTTGCCAACGTCCTTTCATATCCTTGCCAGAAGTCACCACAAATAGCCTGACATAAAGAACCGGTGGTAACGATTCGACCCGCGTTTTCGTATAACTTTTCAAAAAGCTGGAACTCTTTGGCTGTCAATGAGATGCTTTCTCCATTACGCTGCACTATTGCTTTTTCCAGATCAACGGTTGCGACGTCAAAAAACACCTTGCGCTCTTTTTCTGGGTAGACCCGTTTTAATATGGCCTGTACCCTGAACAGCAACTCTTTTGGCAAAAACGGTTTCAGAAGATAATCGTCTGCACCATTTTCAAAGCCCTCGAACTTGTCCTCTGCTTCGCCGCGAGCTGTCAGCATTAGGACAGGAACTTTACTTGTCTTTCGGAGTTCCCTTAATGTCGCAAATCCGTCCATACCCGGCATCATAACATCAAGGATTACCATATCTGGCTGTTTTTCTTTACACATCTTCAATGCAGCTTCACCAGAGGCCGCCGTCAATACCTGTGTAAATCCTGCCCTTTCAAAAATGGACTTCACCATTTCTAATAACTCAGCTTCATCGTCCACTACAAGAATCATTCTATCGTTCATAAGGCACCCCCTTTGTTATTCTGTTCTTATTATACCGCAAGACGATTAGATTGCCTATTCTGCCCATGAAATCTCAAAGTAAATTCAAAGTTGGCTCAAAGTTATCTCAAAGTGGTGTGTTATGCTGATTACGATAACAAAAAGGAGGCGTAAGCTATTATGAGTAATTACATTATTGAAACGCGTGATCTGACGAAAAGATACGGCAATCAGGCCAGCGTTTCTCATCTGAATATTCATGTGAAAAAGGGCCGTATCTATGGACTGCTGGGGCGTAACGGTGCCGGTAAGACCACGACCATGCGGATGCTGCTGGGACTGACAGCCCCCACTTCTGGCGAGGTAACAATATTCGGAAAAACTTTTCAGGGCAACGAAAAGAAAATCCTGCCTCGCATTGGTTGCCTGATTGAGTCACCGGGCTTTTATCCCAATTTAACAGGGACGGAAAACCTGAAAATTTTTGCCGAGCTACGGGGCTTAAAAAATCCCAATTACATCAAAGGTGCTTTGGAACTTGTCAACCTGCCTTATCGGGATAAGAAATTGTTTTCTCAATATTCTCTCGGCATGAAACAGCGGTTGGCGATTGCTCTGGCCGTTATGCATGATCCTGAGCTGTTGATATTGGACGAGCCGATCAACGGACTTGACCCCATCGGTATTGCAGAAGTACGCGATTTTATCCGTGAATTGTGCGACGCCAGAGGAAAAACCATTTTAATTTCCAGCCACATTCTTTCTGAAATCTCGCTGCTGGCGGATGATGTAGGGATTATCGACCACGGGAATTTGCTTGAAGAAGAAAGCCTGAAAGAATTGGAGGCTAAAAACGCCAAATATATCCATTTCTGTGTGTCGGACGCACAAAAGGCAGCACAGATTATTGCTGCAACATTCCGTAGCAAGGATATTCAGCTTGCGGATGCCAATAATCTATATCTCTACAACACGGCCCTCCCGGTGACAAAGATAAACCGTTCTTTTATGGAGGCTGGCATTGATGTTCAGGAAGCCCATCTCTGCGAGGATACGTTGGAGGATTACTTCAAGAGAATTACAGGGGGTGAGGGGATTGCTTAAACTGATCCAATGCGAAATGCGGAAGTTAAAGCGAAAACACTTTGTATCATTCGTGGTTTTCGCCGCGCTTTTGTTCCCAATTCCGTTTACAGCTCTTGTGCTGGCCGGAAGTGTGGGAAACTTTACCGGCTTTGAAGCGGTTTTTGGCTTGCTGGCAACTATGGGGATGCCGATTATGCTTCCTGCCGTTTTAGGGATCATTGCAGCTATGTTGTTTTTCATGGAGCGTGATAACGACACTTTGAAAAACTTACGCACGATCCCCGTTTCCCCAATTAAAATTGCCACGGCAAAAATTGCTTTACTTTACATTTTAGGTCTGATTTTTGCTGTTGCTACAATGCTTTCGTCGATGGTTGGTGGGCTGATTGCTGGAAGTGAGCTGACGAACATTGGAGAGAACTTCGGTATTGCAATTATCACCACATTACTTTATACAACAAGTATTCTGCCGGTTGTCATTGCGATTGTTGGGTTTAATCGCTCTTATATTTTTTCGGTCATCTTAACTTTTTTCTATACGATGTTTGACTTTATGCTTGCGTACGGAGGGATGTTTGCGACCACAGATCCCATGATGCGGCTTCTGACAAGTATCATGCCAGCGCCAATTATTTATCGTTGGCAGGCCACCCAGTTTGTTGATCCCGGAACACCTGCCTATTCGGTGATGGAACCCTATTTTCTTCCTCTGTGGCTTGTTGTGCTAACTGTCGTTATTATAGGGGTGCTGTCTTACCTGGCGATTGTTAGAATTTATAGTAAGCGGGAAAGTTGAGGTGTGAAGAAAATGGTAAATATCATAAAAACAGAGTTTTACAAAATGAAGCGGTATTCCGTAATCTGGATTGGAGTGGCGACAATGCTTACCGTCGTGCTGCTTTCCCGATTTATGGCAACGGCCTCTGATGGAGCAAGCCACACACTGATAAACTTTTCTTCCAGTGTGATTTGGAACAATTTGGTGCTGATATATCCAGCAACGATTACATTGATTGCCGGTTATATCATTGACCGTGAGCGAACGGATGATACCTTAAAGAACATCCTTACAATTCCTGTTTCTTTCCGTAAAATGCTGATTGGAAAACTGATTGCTGTTGGCTGCATGGCGATAGCACTGTCTGCTATTGAGTTTGTATTTACAATTATGGTTTTCTTTGCCAGCAGCTTCCCCGGATTTTCCGTAGGTGTTGCAGTAAATGTGTTGCTTCAAATGATCGGGATCAATTTGATTTCCTATATTGCGGTTATGCCCATTATTACCTTTACTGCACAGAGAAGCGGTAGCTTTATGCCTGGGGTTGGTTTTGCTTTCTTTTACGGTTTTGTTGGAATGATGGCGTCCGGCCACGGGTTGCGCGACCTTTATCCAATTACAGCGGGCCTTACTCTAATTGGTTATCAGGATGGAAGTAGTGATTCCACAGGAAATATTCTCTTGAGTATAGTATCGATCTTCTTTATGCTGGCTGTAACATCTATCCTTGTGTCAACGGCAAGAAATCGTGAGGTAAAGACTATCAAGAAAAAGAATAATAATTCTGGTAAAAGGGTTCACAAAAGACATCACGGTGCTAGATAGCCTATTACGAAAGGAATAATTATCGTGTGTGGTATTATTGCCCCTGTTTTTCCACTTTCAAAGTCGGAAGTAAAAAAGAAAACATATAGGAGGAATTTTTAAATGAAGTCCAAAAAAGCCGTTATAGGCATTGTTGCAGCAATATTGGTGGTTCTCTGTATGGGTTTAGCATTTCTGGCGACCAAGAATGAGGATTATTATACGCAAATTGATAATAGATGGGTACAGGAGATTGCACCACATGGGGCAATGAATTATAAATACACGTTGGCGGCTTACGACGAGAATGGAAATGAAAAGGACGTAGTATTTGAAACGAGCCGTGTTTTGACCGATCAAGCGTTTCTTTGCCTGAAAGTCAACTTTATCCGAGGTGTTGTAACATGGGCGGAGGTAGAATATGAGGAGTTACCCACAGAGGTTCAGCAGTATTACAGCAAATAGTGCAGCAGCCCCATAGGAGGTGAGCAGATGAGAAAATTGATATTTTTGATTCTTTGTTCAGTGTGTTTGGTGTCGATAACGGGTTGTTCCGATACATACAGGAATTTGGCTGACAGCACAGACACAGTTGTTGAGGACTTAATAGAAGCAAAAGACAACTTCATTGATAGCCTTGCAGAAACAACAGATAATATTTTCAGCTCACTTGCAGATTTCTTTAATAAAACGGATTAGCAGCGAGAAGATAAAAACTGATATGGATTATGGTTAAGTGGCCTGTTACAAAAACCGACTATGATTTCATTGCGAAAGTAAAGACATTAGTAATCCCTGAACTTGAAAAATAATGTTTTCATCATCTGCCGGGCGACGGCAAAAGAAAAAAAGCCGTCGTGCAGCAGCCTTTTCCCCTGCCTGATTACATTACGGCGGTTTTGAAAAATCAAGGCCGCCGTTCTTTATGCCCTTATGAGAATGACGCCCTGACGCTGGAGGGATCGGCGGCCCACGGAGGGAGCCGCCATGAAGCAAAGAGCGTTTCGACATAATTCGCCAGGGAGTTTTCTGCCAAAAAAAGTCTGACCGTCAACCGGTCTCCATCTGCTTATGAACAGGCACTATCGTGGCTGGTTCACAAGTATTATAAGAGTTCTTTTCGCAGCGCCAGCCGCCGTTCTTCGGATGCTGGCGCTTTTGCTTGTCGTTTTTTCGGGAATTTCCCCGAACGGTGCCGCCCACCGCCTTCGTTTCGGTTCACCCGTCAACCTGTGAATCGAAATGGAGGTACATAATGCAGAAGATCAATCTTCGGGATCTGTATCCCGATGCGTATAAAACGGATGTCTTTGTAGATGTGGCCGAGGAAGTCCTGGCCGCGATCCGGGACCAGCAGCAGGACGATGCCGCCTACGAACGCCGGAAGTTCCGGCACAAGGCATATTATTCGCTGAACCGTGGGGACGGCATTGAAAATGATGCCCTCAACCAGCCGCCTACTCCGGAGGAAATCCTGGAGCAGAAGCAGCTGAAGGAGGAAGTGTATGCGGCGCTGATGCAGCTGCCCGCCATCCAAGCCCGGCGTATTTACGCGCGGTTTTACCTGGGCATGAGGGTGTCTGAGATTGCCCGGATCGAGGGCGCTGACCGCCGCCGTGTATGGGACAGCATCCGGCGCGGGCTGAAGAAACTGGCGCGCCTGCTGGACACGGCCCGATAACCTGACCGCCGCATAGCGGCAAGTAAGAAACACCGGGCGCAGGGCCAGCGGGCCACCGCGTCCGGTGCTTTCTTATGGGTTTTCCTACGCATTTAGAAGCCCTTTCTGGCGGGGATTGGATAATCTGTCCCGCCTGCCCGCCGACTGTGGCGGAAAAGATTTGAAATAGCGGGCTTTTTACCGCCCTAAATGCGTAGAAAAGAAGTATCTTTACTGTTCCTTTCGGCCTATAACTAATGTTGAAAAACAAGAGTTGTTTTATAGCCGCAGTTCGGCGCACTTTCAATCTTCATTGTACCCCTATGTGCGTCTACGATTTGCCGTACTAACAATACGCCAAGTCCATGCCGGAGGTTTAGTTTTTCATCTGTGCTTTCAAGATAGTGTGTTTTGGTGTTCAATTCCTGCAATTTTTCGGCTGTTACCCCTACGCCATTATCAGCGACAATGATTTCTGTGTGTCTATCCATACAGGAAACCGAAATTGTAATTGTGCAGCCGTTTGGATTGTGGCCGATACTATTTTGAAGAAGATTGGTAATTGCCCGTTTTAAGAGAGCTTCATCACCCAGCATATAATGCAGTTCGCTTTCCTCGTCTGACTGAAAATCAATAGAAAAACTTTCATCCAGCCCACTGTCCAGAAAATCACATACCACTTGCCGGGCCAATTCTACCGGGGAAATTTCCTCAATCCGTAACGGCTGCATATCATATTCCAGCTTTGAAGTCAAATTCAAATCCTCAATGAGCTGCTTGATTTTAGTAGCCTGCTGGCGGATTGCCACAATCTTTTCCCGCTGTTCCGTGTTCAGTTCCCGGCTTTCCTCTAAGTTGCTGGAATAGCCGAGAACCATTGACAGCGGTGTGCGGATGTCATGTGAAATACCGCTGATCCAGTTTGCCCTTGCTCTGTCCCTGCGTTGCAGGGTTTTAGCGACCTTGTTCAGCTTTGCGTTGATTTCCGCCAATTCGCCCCGTTCAACCAACTGTGTTTTCTTCCCGGATGAAATTTCTTCTATGCCGGTGAGGATTGGCTTAATGGATTTTTCAATCTTGCGGTTATTGTGGATGAACAGGATCAGCACAATAAAGATATTGAGCAAAAATAAAGTAACCAATCCAATTATATCAATTTTGATGCTGTCAGAAGTTTTGTAGGCAGACAACTTCCAAAAACTATCCTGCGGGTAGCCCACAACCAATAGACCATAAGGTTGATTTGATACGAATACAGGATATTCTTCTAAGTACCACCTTGTCATTTCCGCTATATCGCCCGGTGTATAATGCAAAGGCAATTCGGACGGCGTTTGATAATTCCAGATCACATCGCCGGTGTCATTGCTTATCAGCATACACCATGCGTTTTCTTCTGTTATTTGGGCTGCCGTATCTTCTGAAAGATGGTGGCTTTCCCCACTTTGCCGCAAGTCTGCGGAAACTTGTTCCAATATCTGTGTCGGGCTATGACTGCCCCGGCTGCTTGACACCACGGCCAGCACAATAAAAAGAACAATGTTTATCAGGATAAAGAAGCAGAACAGCTTTACACTGGAATGGACATAACGCTTAAAAAATCGTTGGATATAATTCATAGGCTCACCTTGACTTGTCCTTTAAGACCAGCTTATATCCAATGCCCTTTACCGTTACCAGTGAAACCGGCGAAGATGGCTTTTCTTCAATCTTTTCACGGATATGGCGGATGTGTGACATAAGCGTTTTCTCATAGCCTATATAAATATCTCCGCAAACCGTTTGGCAAAGCGTACCTAAAGTTACAATGCGGCCCGCATTTGCATACAGTTTTTTCAAAATCTCCACTTCTTTAGCGGTCAGGGAAACCGGCTCCTGCCCCTCACGGTAGACCTCTGCCTGTTCTAAGTCCACTTTGCAGGCATTTAGTAAGAAGCTGCTTTCCTCGCTTTCCTTATAGGTTCGCCGCAAGATAGCTGTAATGCGCCATACAAATTCCTGCGCGATAAACGGTTTTACCATATAATCATCTGCGCCGACCTCAAACCCCTTTGATTTGTCGTCGATTTCGCCTTTTGCCGTTAAAAAGAGAATAGGGATCGGGTTCTGTTCCCGGATTGTCTTTGCCAGCATAAAGCCGTCCATATCCGGCAGCATAACATCTAAAACCGCCATATCCGGCTTTGCGCTCATTCTTTCCAATGCGTTCAGGGCTGTACTGGCGGTTACTATATTTTCAAAACCATTCTCTTTCAAGATGGATTGACACATTTGTAAAATCGCCGGTTCATCATCAACCAGCAAAATGATTTTGTCTTTGATCGTCCCCATCGGCTCACTCCTTTCCGTATGTATTATACCATATCTTTTTATGTTTGCGGCTCTGATCGTGAAAATCAAGGTAAAATCAAGGTTCTCTCCAACGCAAAGCAAAGTGGGGGCTATATGATATAAGCAGCTTAGGAAAGGAGCAGGAAAAAATGATTGTAGCAACAGATAATTTGTCGAAAGAATATGACGGTGTTTACCGTGTTCAGGAATTGGATATTCGGATTAAAGAGGGCGATATTTACGGCTTCCTCGGCCCGAACGGGGCAGGCAAGTCCACCACCATGAAAATGCTGCTCGGCCTCGTCAAGCCCACCAGCGGAACCATTGAAATTATGGGGAAACCGTTCAACGAAAAAAACCGCCGCGATATTCTCGCATCCGTTGGCTCCCTGATTGAGTCCCCGTCTTACTACGGACATTTGACTGGACGCGAGAATATGGAGATCATTCGCAGGCTGCTTGACCTGCCTAAAAAGAACATTGAAGAAGCGGTGCATATTGTCCGCATGGAAAACCAGATGGAGAAGAAAGTCAAAAACTATTCTCTCGGTATGAAGCAGCGGCTCGGTATTGCAATGGCGCTGGCCCGGTTCCCGAAACTCCTGATTTTGGATGAACCGACCAACGGGCTTGACCCCGCAGGCATTGAAGAAATGAGGGAACTCATTAAAACGCTGCCGAAACAGTATGGCATGACGGTGATGATTTCCAGCCATATTTTAAGTGAGATCGACCAGATGGCTACCGTTGTCGGCATTATCAATCAAGGCTGCCTGATTTTTCAAGAACGAATGTCGGTTCTGGATATGCAGCGAGAGCCGCAGATTGTATTGAGAACCAGCGATAACAACCGCACTTATCAGCTTCTTAAAAAGACCAATCCGCAGCGCACAGCAGATGGCTTGCAGATCGGCGCGCTGTCCGACGAACAGATCGGCGCTGTTGTGCAATGCTTGTGTTCCAATGGGATTTCTGTTTATCGTGTTGAGGAACACCGGGAAAGTCTGGAAGATATTTTCCTCAACCTGACTGGAAAGGAGCTGACATTGTGATGAAATACCTACGCCTTGAATTATACAAGCTAAAACGCAGAAAGGTTTTTTTGACCTTTGCGCTGATCCTCGGTGTGGAATTGTTCTTTGTATTTTCCAACTATGGAAACAATGCGAATTTCCTCGGCATGATTTCCGACCCCAACGCACCGGCATGGGAGGATTTAATTGTTGGGCCAGCCACTATGAACGGGCTTTTTCTCCCTATTCTTGCAGCGGTTATTGCCAGCCGCATTTGCGATATGGAACACCGGGGAAATACATGGAAGCTGTTGGAGTGCAATAATGAAAACCGCAAGGCAATTTGGTTCTGCAAGTTTACCGTAGTAGCCGTTCTCATGCTGGCGGCAATTCTCATTCAGGCCCTTGTGATTGTCGCCTACGGTAATGCTGTGGGGATTGTTGAACCGCTGCCGGTAAAAACACTGTGGGAATTTGTTTTGGGAACAGTGATGGTTACATTTGTGGTTGTAACCATTCAGGTATTCTTTTCCCTTGTTTTTGCAAACCAGCTCGTCCCGATGTCCATTGGTATGATCGGCACATTGATTGGCTTTATCTCTACTTTGCTCCCCACAGGCATCCGCAACATCCTCATTTGGGGAAATTACGCAGAAATGATGGTGCTGGGGCAGGATACTTCTTCCGGCAATTTGCAATCCAGCGAGCTTGTTGTTCGGAATATTGACTTTCTTCCGCTTACGATCCTCTTTATTGTTGGATTGATTGCCTTTGTCCTGTTTGAGAAGAAGTTTCAAAAATACGAGTATTAAAGGAGGGATTATCATGCTTATCAATGCAATTCGGGCGGAAAATCTGAAAAGCCGCCATTCTAATATGTGGGTAGCAGTTCTCATTCTGCCGCTTCTGACCGCCGCCATTGGCGCAATCATTTATGGCATCAATGCTTCGGCCAATTTATACGACGGCGCGGTATGGCAGCAGCTTTGGCTTCAAACAGGGTTGTTTTATGGGTATTTTTTCTTTCCAATCCTGATTGCCATTTGCGCGTCCTATTTGTGGCGGCTCGAACACACAAATCACAACTGGAACAGCCTTATGACTACGCCGGTTTCCCGGTCAACAATTTTCATTGCGAAGCTGGCTGTGCTGGCAAAATCCATTTTAGCCGCGCAGGTTCTTTTGATGGTATTTATCATTATCGTGGGAAAAGTTGTGTTCCGATTTGAACAGCCCCTTCCCATCAATATGCTGTGGTGGCTGTTTATGGGCTGGTTTTCCGCTTTGAGCGTTGGAGCTGTTCAGCTTTATTTGTCCATGCGGATCAGGAGCTTTGCGGTGCCGGTAGGTTTGGCAGTTTGCCTTAGCATCGGCGGTCTGGCTTTCCATATTGCCGGTTTTAGCGAGATGTTCCCTTATTCACAGATTATTCTCGGCCTGTCGTCACAGGATGAAATGCTGCCGATTGACAGCATAACGACTTTGGTTCCTATGGTTCTTGTTTACACGGTATTATTTGTGATTTTGGCTACCCACCATCTGAAAAAAGCGGATGTTGTAGCCGGATAAAGGAGAAAAAATGAAAGCAGAAAGTTTAGGAAGATTATCTTTGTTGGTAAGCGCACTCCCGTTGACCTTGTTTATCATCCGGCATTTGAAGATCTGTATGGATGCGCCATGGGTTTATATCATCTTTGCGTTGTACGCGCTTCTGATTATTGCGGGCTTTGTGTTCGCAATCTGGCTGGTGAAAAACAAAAGGACGCGGACGGCCATATCGAAAGCGGCATTAACGCTTAGTTCTCTGTATGTTGCGTTTTTCAGCTTCTTCATTTAGCTGACGGTGGCAGCCAACATTTGACCTGCTGATAGCTGGTTATAACAGCAAACTTATTTCAAATAGCGAAAACCTGCCGGGCGACGGCAAAAGAAAAAAGCCGTCGTACAGCAGGCAATCGCCATGCCCTATAATCGACCCTACGGCGGCTTTGACAAATTCAAGGCCGCCGTTCTCTATGCCCTTATGAAAATGACGCCCTGACGCTGACGGAATCGGCGGCCCACGGAGGGAGCCGCCATGAAGCAAAGAGCATTTCGACATAATTCGCCAGGGAGTTTTCTGCCAAAAAAAGTCTGACCGTCAACCGGTCTCCATCTGCTTATGAACAGGCACTATCGTGGCTGGTTCACAAGTATTATAAGAGTTCTTTTCGCAGCGCCAGCCGCCGTTCTTCGGATGCTGGCGCTTTTGCTTGTCGTTTTTTCGGGAATTTCCCCGAACGGTGCCGCCCACCGCCTTCGTTTCGGTTCACCCGTCAACCTGTGAATCGAAATGGAGGTACATAATGCAGAAGATCAATCTTCGGGATCTGTATCCCGATGCGTATAAAACGGATGTCTTTGTAGATGTGGCCGAGGAAGTCCTGGCCGCGATCCGGGACCAGCAGCAGGACGATGCCGCCTACGAACGCCGGAAGTTCCGGCACAAGGCATATTATTCGCTGAACCGTGGGGACGGCATTGAAAATGATGCCCTCAACCAGCCGCCTACTCCGGAGGAAATCCTGGAGCAGAAGCAGCTGAAGGAGGAAGTGTATGCGGCGCTGATGCAGCTGCCCGCCATCCAAGCCCGGCGTATTTACGCGCGGTTTTACCTGGGCATGAGGGTGTCTGAGATTGCCCGGATGGAAGACGCTGACCGCCGCCGTGTATGGGACAGCATCCGGCGCGGGCTGAAGAAGCTGGCGCGTCTGTTGGACACGGCCCGATAACCTGACCGCCGTATAGCGGCAAAAAGAAAGCCGGTGGGGGATTTTTATTCCTCCACCGGCTTATTTATCCTCTAAATTCTCATTTGGGTCATCTGGTTCAGTCCCGGCTGTCTGCACCATCTCTTTTAGCTCATCAGCCAATGCACGAGTCGAGTTTAACAGCACTTTTCTGGCAGCAGGAGGACATGAAAGATAAAGTTGCCGCATATCGTTGGCGGCTTGCTCATCTTCTGGCAGATCGAGATTCATCAGGGAATCCAAGGACAAATTCAAAACTTTGCAAAAAGCACGCAGAACCTCAAAAGAAGGGTTCTTTACCCCTCTTTCACAGCTTTGAACGTGCTTCAGGGAAAAATTGCTCTGATCTGCGAGTTCCTGTTGCGTCAGCCCTTTTTCCTTACGCGCTTTTTGTATTCTTCGGCCAAGTTCTTTTAACAGTTCCATAGGTACTATCGTCTCCTTAATAATATTTTATCGTTCCCATTTCTTCACAGGAAGAACCTTATAAAAGGTGTTTTTGAGTACGATAGTACCTATTTTATTTTGCTTGTGGGGTGCTTGCTTTGCACACAACTGCTGTGAAACAACAAAGCAAAAAACATTTTCAAAAAATTGCATTACAGACAGGACAAACAGCCCGTTTTTGTCATGGTTATCAAGAAGGAGTTTTTTCTTTCGCTGTCCTTTGATAACTGAATACACGGCAGAACAGGTACATAACCCGCGTATGAGCGAGTGCAGGACGCCGCGAAGATGGAGCAGCCAGGAGGTGATGGACAAGCTGTTTCGGAGCGATCAACGACCCTGTACCCCGGATGGTGGCAGATCCGGCGCGATGACTGCGCGGGGGGTTAAAGATACTTCCTCACGGCCCGCCAAAGACTTGGGGGGAACCCTGTGGCGCACGCTACGAACGACGCTGCGGAGTTATGACAGCCGCGCCAGCGGAGACCTGTTCTGTCCCCGGCGTCAGGGATGCGTGGCAAATGTGGCGTACTTATAAATTGATTTCACTGTGATTCCTGTCTCAGCGTTGAGCTGCTGGCAGGCAGAGCAGTTCAAAATCAGATACCATGCGCTGGCAGCTTCGGCTGCCAGCGTATTCATGTGATTTTGAAAGCCACAACCACATCCTTAATAGAAAGGGGGGAGCCATCTATGGAAAAACTGATTTCTCGAAAAGAGGCGGCCAAAATGCTGGGCATCAGCATTGCAACTTTAGACGCAGCGCGCAACAGCGGTCTGATTTCCTATGTTCAGTATGTGCAAAACGGTTGCGTGTACTTTACGGATGCTGGCCTTCAGGAGTATATCGCAAAATGTACCCATCGTGCAAAACCGATGGAAAAAAGCACTACATATCGTAAGCCGCGAAGCGCAAGAGTTTGAGCTATTCCGTATCCTTGCTGGAATCTAAAATGTCTGATAAAACAAAGGTACAGCGCTGGAGATTATTTTTAGGAGGTGACGGAATTGGCCAAACGGCAAACAATCATTCCTCAATATGGCACTGTTATGAAAAAGGGTGTCCTGTATTATAGAACCAGAATCAAAGATACGAATGGAAAGCTCATAGCTCTTTACGCGAAAACCCCTGAAGAACTTTACAAAAGAGAAACGCTTGCGTTGGAGCAGATTGAAAATGCTACGTTCCATCGTAAAACGCCCACGGTGGCCGAGTATTGTGAAAAGTGGCTACTGATGCAATCGGTCCATGTGCGAGCAACCACCTTGACGGACTATACCTCAAAGGTCAGGCGGCATATCATAGCAGAATTGGGAGATAAGCGAATGGGAGAGGTTAGCTTGGACGATATTCAGCTTGCCCTCGTTCCAGTTTCCAAGAAATCCGTATCAGTTTACAAGTCCGTGGTGATTCTTTATAAGTCTATCTTTCGTTCAGCAATGGAAAGCCGGATTATCGACCACAACCCGACGATTTATCTGACGACAAAAGGGGGCGGTGTTCCCCAAGAGGATCGGCAGGCGTTGACGGATGAACAGGTAGAGCGTCTTTTAGACGCTATCCGGGGGTTGCCGCCTTATGTGTTTGTTATGATTGGTTTATATGCCGGATTGCGCCGGGAAGAAATTCTGGCACTACAATGGGATTCTGTATATTTGGATACAGATACCCCGTATTTGACGGTAAGGCGGGCATGGCACACAGAGCATAACAGGCCGGTTATCCTGGATGAATTGAAAACAAAGGCTGCGGAGAGAAATATTCCTCTCCCCGTTTGTCTGGCAGAATGCTTGAAAAAGGCAAAGGAAGAATCGACCTCAGACTACGTGGTTGCGAACCGGGATGGAGAACCGTTGTCTTACACACAGTTTAAGCGGCTCTGGCAGTATATTGTTACCAGAACCGTTAAGGAACGGTCGTATTATCGGTACGAAGATGGAAAGCGCATAAAACATACGGTTACACCTGTTCTTGGAGAAAAGGCAGCTCATAACGGCAAAGTTATTTACAGCCTAGATTTTGATGTGACCCCACATCAGCTGCGACATACCTACATCACCAATCTCATTCATGCGTCGGTAGATCCCAAAACAGTTCAATATCTGGCTGGCCATGAAAGCAGCAAGATTACTATGGACATCTATGCAAAGGTCAAATACAACAGACCGGATGAGCTGGTAAGATCAATGAGTTGCGCATTTGCAAGCTGGGAAGCTGCACAGGAATAATAGAATAGGAAGTGAAGCAGGAGCGAGGCAAGGATGTCTCGCTCTTTGTTTTGCATAGGCCGTATCTTTGATTGAATTGAGATTTTCTGATAAAAAGAGTGTGTAGATATAGAAACTACGCATTGTCAGGAAAGGAAGGTCGAAGATGGCTAAGAAGAAAACGGAAGTTCCGAAGTATGGAACCATTATATTAAAGGGTGTCCAGTATTACCGGACCCGGATTATGGATGCAGACGGCAAGCAGGTAAGCTTGTATGCCACTACTTGCGAGGAATTGTATGAGAAGCAATTAGAGGCCCGGCGGCAGGTGGAGGAAATTATCTTTCATCGGGAGCATCCGACGGTTGCCGAGTATTGCGATAAGTGGCTGCTTATGCAGTCCGCAAAGGTCTCGGCATCTACGATCAGAGGTTATACTAGGGATATGACAAATTATATCATCAAGCCACTGGGCGAGATGTATATGGAAGAAGTCACCTCTGATGATATTCGTTTGGCGCTTGTCCCGCTGTCAAAAAAATCAGAGGGGCTATATAATAAGGTAAATATGCTCCTAAAATGCGTTTTTTACTCAGCGGAACGAAGTCAAATTATCGAACACAATCCCTGTGAGGGAATATCGGGCAAGGGTGGAAAGCCCGCAAAAAAGAGGGAAGCATTGACTGATCAACAGGTAGCTGTGCTTCTGGATACAGTCAAAGGGCTTCCCCCTTACTTGTTTATTATGCTTGGATTGTATGCCGGTCTACGTCGGGAAGAAATCCTTGCGCTGCAATGGGACTGTGTATTTTTGGATGCGCCTACACCTTATCTATCGGTGAGGCGGGCGTGGCGTACAGAACATAACAGGCCCGTGATTTCTACGGTATTGAAAACCAAGGCAGCCAAAAGGGATATTCCGATTCCCAAGTGTCTTGTAGATTGTCTGCGGGAAGCCAAGGCATCCTCCAATTCGGATTATGTGATCTCAGACAGCAACGGAGAGCCGCTGGCTGCGTCACAGTTTCAAAGAGTATGGAAGTATGTAGTTGTCCGATCTGCCAAGCCCCGTAACTATTATAAGTATGTGAATGGGCAGAGTATCAAATACACGGTTACACCAACGCTGGGCATGACGCAGAAGAATCAACCAAAAATCAGATACACGCTGGACTTTGATGTGACCCCACACCAACTGCGGCATACTTACATCACCAATCTTCTCTATGCAGGTGTTGACCCAAAGACAGTTCAATATCTTGCGGGGCATAAAAACAGCAAAACAACTATGGACATCTATGCGAAAGTGAAATATAATAAACCAGAGGAGTTGTTTGGGGTGGTAAACGGTGCTTTTCATCAGGCCCTCGCTCAATGAAAAAACGCTATTTTTCATGGTTACCACATAGGATAACTGAGAGGCAAAGCGCCAAAAAAGCCCGGAATATCAAGGGAAATCGGCTCAGAAACTCTCGTAATACGGTCTGAAGGCTGCTCGTCGCGCACCTCAGTTCTCAAAGAGATAATCGACGGATCAGACTATATCAAAAGGTTTACAACCCCCCGGAAAATCAAGGCTTTCCGGGGGTTTCTTATACCCAAACGGGCTGATATAGTTTGCCCCCATTTGACCTAACGAGAGCCGTTTTCCCCCAATTTTTAGTGGTTAAATATAGGACAACCAGAAAGCAATTTCGGGGGTATTTTTGAGGGTGATTTTGGCACTATCAGACACCAGATTTTTCGCTGGAGAGTTTGGCATAATCTGACCAAATCTGAACAATTAAATACGATTCTAATGCAGGCACTCAGTGACAAATAACTGGGTGCTTTTTGTCATGGCGAGGAGGAAAGTGACTATCGTGCTTGCACGAATAGTCATTTGACGACCGCTGATCAGTGTGAGATGCGCGAAGGGTATCTCACACTGAATTTCAGGGAAAAGATTCCGGCATTAGAAAGGGTCGTCACTTTATGATTTTGAAGTGGCGGCTTTTTCTATTTACGTGAGTAATGAGCCGGGCAGATATGCTTCCGGTGCAGGATTGTGTGATGTGGAAAATATTACTCTAAGCGGAGGAAAAGGTAGTAATTATTAGTTTGAACATAACATAATCGCAGGGATGAAAAATAGTAGTATAATAAATTGCAGAAAATAGAATTAAGCAAGTTATTGTGGTTGATTGAGCACGAATGGCAAAAAATATTAAAAATATTAAAAAATAAATTTATAGTGAACTTTTTTTACTTTGTAGTGGTTATATAAGATGTAAGACGTTTTATGATTGGAGAAAACGCTATGAAAGACAGCAAATTGATTCAAAAAGTACATAGCGGAAATAAAGAGGCAGTCGGTATTATTATTGAACGATATTATGCAGATATTTATCGCTTTTGTCTATATATGGTTCAAACAGAGGATGATGCCTACGACATTGCTCAGGAAACTTTTTTGAAATTTATGAAATATGGAACTTCCTATAAACATCATAATCTCAAAGGTTATCTCCTGACTATTGCAAGAAATATATGTTTTAATTATTTCCGGGATAAGAAAGAAAAAGTAACAGCCATCGAATGGGAGGAGATTGATAAAATTCCAAATAATAAAGATATGCTGACCGAAGCGGAGGATGCCGTTTATTTGAGAAATTTATTAAAGGAACTTTCGCAGGATACGAGGGAAGTTATTATTCTGCGTATTTATGAAGAAATGAAATTTAAAGATATTGCAAAGATTATGGGGTGCAGTGTTTCTACTACAAAGTCAAGATTTCGATTAGGTGTAAATCAGTTAAAAAAGTTAATGGAGAATGATTATGAGAGATAGCGAAATAAAGACTCTTTTTGCAAAGGCAGATGAGCAAGTTCATGTTGATGAAATAAGAAAACAAAAGACTTATTATGCAATGATTGAGGAAATGGAAAAGCAGAGAACGCCGATGATGTCTACAAAAAATATTTTGCTTCATCAATTTTGGTACATGGATAAATTGTTTTTTGCTGTTTATGGTGTCCTTATTTGTTTAGGAATTATTTTTATTACAGCATTGCAATATACCGGATTGAATCAAAATGGGATGATTACTGTATGTATGGTTGGAGCAGGTATTCTTAGCATAACGTCTATTAGTGTGATTGATAAATTGTTTTTTGGAAAAATGGCAGAGTTAGGAGAAAGCTGCTATTTCAATACAAAACAGTGTGTTGCTGCATGGCTGGTATTGTCTGGGATGATAAATGTTATGATATTGTTTTTGATAGCTGGCTATTTGAACTATCATTGGAGCGTTGGATTATTACAGGTGGGGCTGTATATTTTAACTCCATATCTAGTATCAAGTATAACTGCATTAGGGATTTTATCAATGGAAACAAGAGGAAAGAATTCATCTTTATTTGGCATGAGTGCCATCTTTTTATCAATAAGTTATGGAGTAATAGGTTCGATTCCGAGAGCACTTTTTGTAGCAACTCTTTGGATATGGGCAGTAGCTTTTCTTGTGTCGGGACTTTTATTTGTAATACAGATAAAAAAATTGCTTAGCAAAATGGAAAAAGGAGAAGTATTATGCACGAATTAAAGTTGATGGATGTACAAAAAAAATACAAGGATAAAGAAGCAGTCAGAAAATTCAATTATACATTTACAAATGGTGTGTATGGACTGTTGGGAGAAAATGGTGCGGGAAAAACAACATTAATGAGATTGATTTGTGGTGTTTTGCAGCCAACGGGGGGAAGTATTTATTGTGATAATATTGAGATAGACAGTATGGGAGCAGAGTATCGTAGGTTATTGGGCTATTTACCACAGGATTTTGGATATTATGGTGATTTTACTGCAGAACGTTTCCTGCGATATATGGCGGCATTGAAAGCGCTACCGGAAGACTATGCCGATAGTCGTATTGACGAACTTTTAGATATGGTAGAGTTAAAAAAAGTGAAAAAGAAAAAGCTGAAGACTTTTTCAGGAGGTATGATACGAAGAATAGGAATTGCACAGGCACTTCTAAATAATCCTGAAATTTTGATTTTAGATGAACCTACAGCAGGGCTTGATCCAAAGGAGAGAGTACGCTTTCGTAATGTGATTAGTTCACTTGGAAAAAATAGGATGGTTTTACTGTCTACACATATCGTATCTGATATAGATTATATTGCAGACCGTATTTTGATTATGAAGAATGGAGAACTGATTCAAGAAGGAACGGAGAAAGAGATTACTGACAAAGTAGAAGGATGTGTTTGGAAGTGTATTGTTTCTGAAAAAGAAGCAGGGCAGATAACCAGTAGCTTCATTGTAAGCAATATGAGAAGTAGTGGAGAAAATGTTGAACTAAGAATTGTTTCAGAAAGACAGCCGGTTGCAGGTGCAGAAAATGTAGAAAGTACACTGGAAGATGCATATCTTTATCTTACACAAATAGCTGGGGGAGAAAAAAATGCGACTTTATAAGATGGAGCTTTTTAAACTATTTCAAAATAAAATATTTAAAATAGGAATGTTGGCTACGACAGGATTGCTGTTTCTGTATTTTTGGTTTGCAGAGGTCGGTGGAGAAATAGCGACAGTAGATGGGAAGTTTTATTCCGGTTATGAAGCAGTGCAGATGAATCGGAAGATTACGGAAGAATTTGAAGGTGATTTGACGGATGAAAAAGTGAATCAAATAATTGAAAAATATGGTTTGCCTACAAAATGTGAGGAAAATATGCCAGGGTGGAGAGATGGAAACTTTTTAAATGATTTTGTTACAAGATATTTTACCAATGGAGCATGGGAAAATGGTGTACTTCCAACGGAGAGGTATTTTCTAGGGGAAACAGAGTTGGGAAAAGCTTATGATGAAATTGGGAAAACACCTTATTTGGCATATACAATGGGATGGAAGGTATTCGCTGAAATGCTTCAGTTTGGATTAATTTTAGGAAGTATATTGATTATTTGTGGGGTGTCTACCATTTTCGCAGAGGAAAGCCAGACGAAAATGCTGCCATTAATTTTTAGTACGGAAGAAGGAAGAAGAAAAGATGTTCCTGCTAAAATTTTGGCTTCTTTTACATTCACTATTTTCATTTTTATGTGGTTTGTGTTAGTCAATTTAGTCTTATGCTGGATGATATATGGTTTGAAGGGATTTGAAAATATATCCTGGATGGTGCTTTCTCAACATATGCTTCAACCTGTATTATTTTTGAAATATCTTGGCATTTTATTAGGATTAGCTTTTCAGGCGCTTTTATCGTTATGCGCCATTACACTATGCGTTTCTGCATATCAGGATAGCTCTTTTGGCGCAGTAATTATTGCGGCTGTATGTTGGGGACTTCCTGTATTGATCAGGATGTTTTTCGGGGGAATCATTTGGCTTATAGTAGATTCTATGCCTATTTTTCTTGTCATGACGGGAATTGTAAATGACATATATGAGATGTGGTATATTGTACTGGGAATAAATATTTGTTTTGCCATAGGGTGTTTGGTAAAAGGATTGGTATCTTATAAGACAAAAAAATTTGCATAAAAATAATTGGCTTGTACAGGATGTGAAATGGGGTGATCATTTGGGAAGATTCTAATTTTAACATTTGAAGATGACGAAGAACATATTATCAACCGTATTATATCGTGTGTGAGTGAAGATATAGAGGTTTTGAAACATAAAGCTGTCCATAAAGGGGAACTTTGTTTTGAGGGACTTTATATTGATAAGTGTACGCGCATTGTAGTTCATAAAGAAAATGAAATTGACTTGGCATATACAGAATTTGAAATTTTATTGTTGTTGGCTCAAAATGCCGGAATAGTATTTAGTAAAGAGCAGATCCGATAACAAGGTGCAGGCACCTTGTTGAACAAAAGGCAAGCCTTTTGTTATAAGGGAGCTACACTCCCTTCGGCGGTAAAAAGAACCGCCTACCCTAGTGAACTTTGCGTTCAGATGAAATCACAAAAAGACGTGCTTTCATCTGCCCACAAAGTCTGCTGGTGCAACCCACTACGTTAGCTGATGATTACCGGACTTATGTGGAGATTGAACTGACCAAAGGCAGACGTGACGGAAGATGATGAGAGAGAAGCGGATGCCCTGTGCAAACGGTATCTGGAACGTTGGAGGGAGGAACTGGAATGAAGATCTTGAAATGCCTGCTGATGGTTGTAACTGCACCGGTCATTTTGGCGTTGACGCTTTTGGTCTGGCTCTGCACGGGGCTGATCTACAATATCCGGTCTGGTGCTTGGCCTACTCAGCACGGTAATTGCTCTGCTTGGCGAGGCTGTGCTTATTACCTATTCCCCGCAGAATGGTGCGATTTTGCTGGTTATAGCTTTTTGATTAGCCCGATGGGATTGCCGCTTGCGGCAATCTGGCTGTTGGGTAAGGTGCAGGATTTGAAATTTGCGATCCAGGATTGGATGTATGGGTAAATGATGTGAATATAATCTGGAATGAAAAGAAGCAGGACAATGGGAGATGAGACCTAATGCCCTGCTTCTGGGTTATTTGGAATGAACGGTAGTGTATTTCTGGTTTTTGCTTTTGGGTTTGTCAGGAAACATCATTTCAAGTTTACCAGAAGATAATAAAGGCTTGAGGTAATATTTGCTGAAGTGAGAACGGCTGGAAACATCAATATATGCTTGCATTTCATCTCGACTTTTAGGATCTGCACAAAATTCCAATAGCAAGTTTTGCTTGCTGATCACAGATGTATCATGTGCGGCATCATGTGCTGTATCATGTGCGGAAGCACCGCACATGATGTAGTTTACATTTTTCAAGATGACTCTGAAATCTGTCGCTGTTGAGGAAAATTCGGGCTTATATGCCTCTGTGTATCCAGGCAGCTTTTCAGTTTCACTGACGATTTTGCGCAGACCACTTCCACGGCGTTCCATGTACTTCATGCGGTGGAACAGGTCAGCAATCA
>ENA-OZGR01000357-OZGR01000357.1-human-gut-metagenome-genome-assembly--contig:-NODE-357-length-23084-cov-5.461027_pt1 | contig 23084 bp, 17 predicted proteins | sample MGYA00244660_ERZ653666 | MGnify/ENA primary metagenome ERZ653666 (study PRJEB26926, sample SAMN06165280) | human gut metagenome | biome: ENVO:00009003; feature: ENVO:2100002; material: ENVO:00002003...
ACGAGATGAGCGCTAGTCTCGTGGGCTCGGAGATGTGTATAAGAGACAGGTCCCGGATATAGACTCCTATGTGGGGCTGATGCACACCCTGTTTACCCTGGAGGACAACTATGGGCTCAAGATCAGCGAGATGGATGGAGAAGTCTGCCTGAAAGTTGATGTGCGGAAGAACAAGGACGCCGCCCAGCTGCACGAGATGCTCTGTTCCTGGCAGCAGGCCGCTGCCATGCTGGAGGCAGGTGAGATTTCTAAGGAGGATTACGATAAGTGGCGCTACCACTATCCGGAGTTTGATAAATCACAGAAAATTGCTGGATCCATATCACAAGAGTTGGGTGATAGATTGTTAAAAGATATAAATAGTGACAGAGGATAAGGAGAAATAAGGATGGTATTTGGAAAACGAATCCAGCTTTTCCTCGTAGATGGAACACCAAATGGACGATGGATATGTGAATTATCCAACTGGACAGGAATTGCTTATAAGTTACCAAGAAACATGATTAAAGAAAGTGAGAAGCGCAGTGAGCTTGCCTCTCCTGGTGTATATTTTCTGTTCGGTTATGATGATGCAAAAGAGCGGCCTCTAATTTACATTGGTGAGGCGGAAGATATTATCAAACGCCTAAAACAACATCTCGAGAAAAAAGATAACTGGAACGAAGCAATTGCATTTATTAGCAAAGATTCAAATCTTAATAAAGCTCATATAAAATATTTAGAGAATCGATTCTATACTCTTGCAAAAGAATGTGACAGATACTCCATCGATAATAGTAATACCCCTACAAAATCTTCTGTTTCCGAAGCAGAGCAGGCCGAACTTGAAGAATTCATTTATAACGCAAAAATACTGATTAATGCTCTAGGTCATAAAGCATTTGAGTCGTATTCTGAGGAACAACCCAATAATCAAGGCGGGAACCCTGTATTTTCAGTTTCTGCCGGTTCCGGAAAAGCATATGGAATGCGTACAGCGGATGGCTTTGTATTGCTAAAAGGCTCCTCTATTCATGAGGTATCAGCTGATTCCTTAAATAACGGGATTAAAAAGAAAGTCGAGCAAAGTCGGTCTTCTGGTGAAATAAAAGATGGCATCCTTCAAAACGACAAATTATTTTCAAGTTCTTCTGCCGCTGCTGCTTTTGCTGCAGGCTATAGTATCAGTGGCCCACAGCAATGGAAAAACGAACAAGGGAAAACCCTAAAATCATTTGAAACAGAATCTACATAACAAAAGAGAGCTAACTGACTAATCAAAATCAGTTAGCTCTCTTTTTATGAATAATGAAAAAATGTTGCCAAATCGTTGCCACGGAGGGCCTTAACCCTTCAAAAACCCAGTAAAATCAGGCTTTTCCGGACTTCTGAAATTACTCCCACTCGCCGAGTTAAATCCATTTCTAAACTTTTTTGTATAGCGGATTTGATTCGTTGTGGTTTTATTTGATACAGATTATCCTTATCCTAAGGTCTATTCGGACTTTTGCTATCAAAAATCTATCTGGGCCATCCTATCACGGGTTTTGCTTGAGATGGACGATTGGGTGGCTTAAAGGTATTATAGCATGGTTTTGTCGAGTTTTCTAGTGAAACTTCACTTTTCCTACTGACCTGCATCAGGCTTTCGGGCCGAAATTGTCGATTGCCCGTTCTATTTATATATTCCTATACAAATTCAGAGGCCGTCTCGAGAGAAGTCATATCGGACATCCCGTGGATTTGTGTACTCTTAGCCCAAGCATAGCACTTTTCGCAATAAGTATCCTAATCCATCAGTACCTGCTCCCTTCATACGCTTAGCTTACTCGACGCCCAATGCTTTGAATACAGCATCCTCCGCGCTTTGGTAGAAAATCAAATTGAAGCAGCCAATCAGATCTGATGGCACAGCGCCAAGGTCTGCCGCTGAAGTAATAGGGAGCAACACTTTCTTTGCGCCGCTGTCCAAACAGACTTGCAGCGCATTTGCCAGCTCCTCCACTTTCATCATCGTTCCCGCAATGCTGATCTCACCCATGACTGCCAGACTGCTCACAGCAGGCTTATTCAGCGCAATGGAGGCCAACGCAATCAGAGTGGGAAGCGCAAGCTTATTTGTCATGCCAATTCCCTGTAAATCCTGATAGTTGACGATATAATCCTTCGTCGTTGTGCTTATCGTCCCGCTGATACGCCCTGCGTTGGCTTTGAGGAAGTTGAAGGCAGTGTTCGTTGCTTCCTTCACCTCTCGGTCAGAGCCAAGGCCGGTGCGTTCAAATTTTCCACTGCCGGGAAGCATCTGCGATTCCAGACGGAACACGCCAATCATCTCGGATTTTCCCTGAGATACAGTATAGACCTGACCGGGATTGCACATTCCCTCCGGGATCAGCTTGCCGCCACCTTGTTCCGGTACAGACACATAGATTTCCTCAAAGCTGTCCTTATCAATATAGGAGAAGTTCACATCGTAGAACTCCATGCCGCCAAGCTTTTTCAGTTGCTCTTTGACGCGACGGCGCATTTCCAGTGCAAGCGTCAGGATCTCTTCCAGCTGCTCCTTTGTGAACTCGCCGTCTGGATAGACCAACTTGATCAGCCCATCCACCATTCGCCGCACGGCTATGGTGTCTCGCTGATTGAGGTTGGAACCTAAGCGAAAATACTTATCAAGGGCATCTCCATACTGTTCCTTGCGCAACTCACGAATAAACTCGGCAAGATAATCTGTGATAAAGCCGTAGTCATCAGTAAAATGCTCTGGACGGAATTTTGGAATCTCCCAACCAGGGAGATAACAGTGAATGCGGTCAAGGAAAGCCGTATCGGTTCCCATCTCCGGCGGGAATGGATCAAACAGGCTGGAAGTTTTGAGCAGCACATCCACACTCTGGTTAATGTTACCCACAAAGACCATCGAAGCACTGGCCGCTTTTTCTTCCTTCCCACGAGCAAAAGAACCGGAGGCCATATAGTCCTTCATGATTTGAACGCCATCTTTGTCCTTGAACTTGATTCCAGCAACTTCATCAAAGGCCACACAATCCCAAAGGCCAACCAGACCTACGGTTTTGCGCCCCATATTGTAAAAGAGATTGGCGACAGTGGTCTGTCCACCAGAAACCAGAATGCTGTTGGGCGAGATCTCTTTGTAAAGATGGGATTTACCGGTGCTTCTCGGTCCCAGTTCGCAGAGGTTAAAGTTGTTCTCCACAAGCGGCAGCATACGGATGATGAGCAGCCACTTCTCCCGGTAGGAAAGTGTATCCGGCTCCATCCCGACGGAACGCAGCAGCACATCCATCCACTCATCTTGAGTGAACGCTTTCCGCCCTTGTTTCAGCTCAGCAATATCCACATGGGGCATCTGGATGGGAGTGAGCTTGCGAATGCTGATCGGCGTTCCGTTCCGGTCTTCTTCCATATACTCATAATCCAGCTGAACGATGCACCAGATACCGCCGCAGAGCAGTCGGTCAAACTTGGCAGGATATTCTTCATCAATGGGGATGTCTTTTAGACCGAGATTGGAAAACTCGGCCTCATAGTAGTCCCGCTTGATGTTCAGGTTTACCGTGATCTTGTCGATTACGGTGTAGCTGCCCCGCTGCCGAAGAATGGAGAGGATCTTCTGCGCCTCATCCGGGCGAACGAAGTTGTCTGCCAGAATGCGCTTGACATTGTTCACCCCGTCCTCAACGACTTCCGGGTCATCTGAACTGCAATACTGCCCCAGAAGGAATTCCAAAACATAGACCGGGACATTTGCGCCCTCTTTGATTTTCTTGGTCAAGTCCTTGCGGACGATCTTTCCATCGAACTGCTGCCGCAGCTTATTTTTGATTACAGACCGTCTATCTTCGGTCTCCATAAAATCAGCCATTGATACCGCCCCCTGTCATGCTCTTTTCTCAAAACCCATAATCATCGGCAAATGCCAAATCCATGATGACAGGGTGACGGAACACTTCAAGCCCTGTTGCATCGTCGCATACGACAAAGAAATACTGCTTGTCCTTGTCGTACTTTTTGTCCTTGAACTGGAACTTCATGCGGAAAATGCGTTTCTGCGCATCCTGATCCCGGCTATCCGCAATGTAGCTGTTCTCGTTGGAAATGCGCTCATTGTCTTCTGAAATGAAGAACAGACGATAGGTCGCGGGCTTCACCACATCGTTGACTGGCTCAGACTGAATAAAGTCCAGAATGGTGATCTTGTTGGTAATCTTGCGCACCATGCTCACCAGTGCAATTCCAGCATTCCGTGTTTCCATATGGCCGCGCTCCATCTTGATATCAAGCACTGGCACCAACATTTCCTGCGGAGAGGAGCCACCGTGGACATAATTCTGACCACCACCGGCCACCTTGAACACATCGTCGCTGATAGGAAAGGACACCCATTTGCTGTCTGTGCTGTGCAGAATCGTTCCCATATTCATGATGGCAATACCATCCCCGGAAATCGGTTCCGATGCAACCATAAATCGCCGATTGACAAAGGCGGTCTTGCTTTTGATACCATCGATCTTGTCGCTCTCGGCTACCTTGTCGCGCTTATAGATAAAGCCATGATCTGCTGTGACGATGAAGCGATATGTATTGGCGCTGGTGGAGATGCGCCGGATCAGGTCTATAATCTCCGCGACCGCCTCACTGCAAGCCACGAAGACCTCATCCTCGGTGTTTGGCTTGTCACCTCGTGCATCAATCTGGTTGTGATAGATATAGACCACCTGTTTGCCGGTAAAGACGCTGCGCAGCTCCGCAACTTTCAGCGACTTGATGCTATCAAACTGCACACAAACTGCGTCTGCGTTGTACTTTTGCAGGATGGCTTCCCGCTCTGAGAGGTTATCGCAGGGCAGACCATCCACCAGCACCTTGAAGTCATCAGTCATGGTCAGCTCGGTGTGCGGGAGCAATGCCGCCATGCCAAGCCGAGTGTAGGAGGGCAGCACACTCAGCTGCATCTCCAGCTTTGCCGAACACTTGGGATCGTCCTGCATCTTACGGAACAGTTCTTTGCCCACCTCATAGCGCATGGCATCCGAGATGATCACCACGGTGCGCTCCTTGGCATTCTTGACATTCCGAGCATAGAAGTCCCTCTGCAAGGGCAGCTGCGTGAAGGCATCCGGCTCCTGAATGGCACTGTTCCACTTGGGCAGCAGCGTCTCCAGATACTCGTTGGTGTAGATGTTCTCCACGAGGTCACGCAGCGGCTCAAAGGCCGTGGTGTCTTCAACCCGGTCATAAGCGGAGTAGAAGCGGCGGTACTCGTAGTCAAGCCCGGAGTCTGTTTCCTGATACTGCCGCAGGATGTCCTTGAAGCTGTCTGGGCAGTGATAATTTCCGGCCTGAATCATCTGGTATGCGCTGCTGAGCATCTGATACCGGCTTTCTGCTTTCGCTCCGAAGTGCATCTTGCTTCGCTTCTCACAGAGCTGGGGGATGGTCAGCTCGTCCAGCTTTGCACCGGTGTCCTCAGCCACCAGCCGCTCCACAAGCCATTTTATGAGGATCTGGTCAATGACAGCAAAGGTATCGCAGCTCACCAAATCTTCCAGCGGGTAGTCGGAGAAAACAGCCTGTGCATTCAACCCCACCGCGACATGGGCAGACAGCTCATCGTATCGGCTGCGGTACAGGATATTGTTCATCAGATTGTCCATGAAGGTGATGATGTTACCGGCCTTGTAGGAGGAAAACGCCTTCCACGGCTTTGGCAGTTCGGACGGCACATATTTAGCCGTATAGGTAACGAACATGGTCACAACCAGTTTTTCCAGTGTGGGTTTCACATCCGCGTAACCAAAGTGCTGCTCACATAGCTTCCAGAAGTCGCCCAGAAGTCCGTACTTCTCGGTTTCCATCAGGAATTTGTTGTCTTCCAGTGTGCTGTCGGTCAGCATGACCCGGATAACTTCCTCGAAAGAGCAAGTCCGGGTGCGGCAGATGGCCGACAGAAGGCCGGTGATAATGTTTTCCTCGTTGAAGTTCTCGATCTCCAGATCATAGAACCGCTGCGTCCGCTCCTTGCTGGCAAAGAACTTGATGTGCTTTTCAATGATGGGCTTGTACTTCTCATCGATCCCCAAGTCCACCGAGAGCAGCGAGGCGCGGTCTGCGAAGAACCGCTTGGAGTACAGCAGGGTGTCCTCCAGATGGTTGTCCTGCACATCCGGCTTCGGGAAAGGGGCATAGATCAGATAATTGGTCGTGGTGTCCTGCCGCTCCAGAAAGAGCTTGGTGGCAAACTGATTATCCGGCTGCAAAAAGTAGACCTTGGCGTTATCCAGCGTCACATTCTGCATATCCTCCACGAACTCGCCGTTGTCATCGTACCAGAAGACCAACTTGCGGGTATCCCCCGTAAACTCGGCGTTGAGGCGATCTATGATTTGTTTGATGTTCATTTCTGCCATTCCGCGTTACTCCTTCTGAATCTGCGCTCAGATCTACCCAGTGAGTCGTATGATCAACTCAATTTAAAAGTCTCTCACATTATAACAGATAATTTATCTCTTCAACAACTTTTTGCTGGTGTCTATCGGAAGCATTTCTATCATAGTAAGCATTGGTTCCACAAGAAGGACATGTGTAGGTCCCGACTCCAGTTTTTTGCCCCTGCACCAGCATCCTTTTAGTGTCCCAGCAACATGAGCAGTAAATCAGGTTTTGAGGATCGTCTTTCAGTGTGATATAGGCGTCCTCATGACGCACGATCTTCTCTGAAATGTCAGAAGTCTCTTGTAATTCTTTGACTTGCGCTCTTAGCCTTTGATTTTCTTCTATCAGGTCGAGTATTTGCTTTTGGGCATCAATCAACTCCCGAACAAGTGGAACATTGTCTGCTTGCTGTGCCACGGCGATTCCATCCTTGATTGCTTCATACCATCCCATAATCTCTCACCTCAAATCTTCGCCAGAACAGGATATTTCTTTCCATCGCTGGCGGTCTGGATTTTCTCATAGTTGACCTTCACGCCATCGTCCAGGTCAAGCTTGATACGGCTCAGGGCGAGGTGGGCGATCATTTCGTCGTAATCGCGGCACTCCTTGAGCTGTTTCTGGAGCTTTTCCTTCCGCTTGGAGGCGGCAGCCACTTCACGGGCGTTGGTGCTGTGGTCGATCATGTCCTGCATACGGCCAATCTCCGACTCATAGACTCGCTGCATCTTGTGGAGGTAGTCTACGCGGAGATTGCCGATGGTGTCTGGCGTGTAGCGGTGGAGGTAGATCAGCGCCTTGAAGCCGTTCTGCTTGCCGCTGTCGAACAGCCAGTAGATAGGCCGTTTGCCAGAGCCGGTTACAGAATAGGTTTGACAGTGATCCTTGAAAAAGTCTTTGAGAAAATAATTACGGATAATCTCCCGACTGCTGTTTCCTCTGCCGCCGAGGGCTTTGGCGATGAAGTCCAGATTTCCTTCCAGCGTATCTTCTCCATAAACAACTTTTAGCCAGCTGCACAGGCGGGTGACAATATCGTCTCCCAGATACTCTTCGTCGGTGATGGGCAGAATACCGTCTGCATCCGGGAGGAAAGTCTTGTATTTGCTCTCGTCCCAATCCCCACCGGCGTAGGCCAAGCCTTCAGTATCCAGCGAATAGCGGCCAAACATACAGCCCACGGCGTAGGACAAAAGGCTCTTGATATCCCGCTGCAAGTCGGCCTTGCGGACGGTTACATCCTTGTCCTCCACTTCGGGGGAAAGCTCGTCCTGTAAGCCATAGATGTCGATGAAGATGCGGTTCAGATCTTCCTCGTTGGCTTTGAGTTGGGCAAAGCGATTTTCACACTCATTTTCCCATGCACAATATGCGCCTTGTAAAAAGTAAGATTTCGATTTACAGTCACCATCCGTAACAGTAAATCTCATATTGTCTTTCAAACGAACCAGGGGGTGCTGCAGGAAGTCCCACGAGGTTTCAAAGGAGTCCCAGTCCGACCTTGCTATCGATACGGTGTCCTTCACCAAATCGTCAATATCATCAGTGCGTTTTATAATAACTGGAACAAGTGCCATTTGGCCGACCTCAAATTTCATATTTGGGGCCAAAATCTCCAATAGTCTTTGCGAGACAATGGAATTTAATAACCCAAAGAGATAGATCAAGTTTCGGTCTGCAAAAACGCACGGACCAGAGGCATTAGAAATATAGCCCTCAGGTTGATAACGGAATGCAATCTTACCAGTTGCTGTCGTATCATTCCAAGAGATACCTTCTCGGAAATAATACTGCGTATTCTGAGGACGCGAGCGAAGTTTACCCTTTTCGTCTTTGAAGTTCTTAATTTCAAAGCCATCGTTTTCCCAATTTACAACATAATCGTTGTTTCCATACCAGCGTCGAAAATCCCCCCCTTTGGTCATAGGTACCCATTTAAAAGGCGTTACATATACGCTAAATTTGTATTTGGATACTTCAAACCAAAGTCTGATAAAGCGGTCATTGTCGCCTGTTGTGAGGCCCTTCCGTGGATAGGCAAAATCACTCAACGGTTTTTCTTTGTCAAGTATTTCAAGCAGTTTCGCACTTGTGGAATATGCAATAGGGTAACTTGCGATGTTTAAAAACATTCTTTGTTGAGCATAAAAGCAACCCTTTCTTTCAAAAAACCACTGTTCTTTTTGCTCAACTGAATCCACTGCTCCCATCTCATTGAACAGCTGATGAAAAACTGCACAGTAAGAGTAGATATAATCATTCCACATCACAAAAGAGGTCGTTCCAAAATCCGATCCAAATATGCCCCGCCCGCAGTGCAGCATATTGACAAATGTATGTGCAGACAAAAGTTCATAGCGTAAGTTTTCAAAGCTTGATTTTGACATCCAGACAGGAATGTTAATCATGGACATTATCCCATGCTTCTTACACAGAAAAAGCGTTTGCTCCATAAAGACCGTACTCAGATCATTTTTGCTGTTGGGATAATATTTTTTTACGAAAGAATTTAGCTTATCACTGCAATCTGATACTGCACGATACGGAGGATTAGTTACAACCGCATCATATTTGTGCGCCATGGTTTCCGAAATATCGATGAGGGTCAATAGGTGCCCCGCTGTCACTTCCAAACCGGTACTGTCCAAGGTAATCTGCTCTCCGGCATCCGCAGACGACACGAAGCGACGCATCAACTCCCAGTTATAGTTCTCTACCTTGAGGATGGAGCCGTACTCCTTGGCATCCCGCAGGGTATCCAGCAGACCTTCCAACTGCACACGGGCGGTATTGGCCTCCAGAGCATCCATCTCTGCACCGAGGTATTTCAGGTGGGCGCGATTGATATTGTTGCTCTCCTGAATGGCATAGACATGACAGGTATTTTCGCCGTTCAGGATACGGCGGTTATACTGCCGTGCCTTCATCATCACGGCAAAGTAGGCCAGCTGATACGCACGGTCATCAATATCGAGGCCGTAGAGGTTGTGTTCCAGAATGCTCTTTGCAGCATCCCGCTGGCTGTATCCTGCATCCTCATACATCTGCATCAGCACATCGAAAGCGTAGACCAAAATGTGGCCGCTGCCCATGCAGGGGTCGATGACCTTGATGTCCCGCACATCCTTGTACTCACTCTGCTGCTTAATTTTATCGAGCTGTTCGCGTACTTCCTTTGTCTGCGCAGCTTCGGGCAGATAGTATTTCCACTCCATCTGCTCGGCAAGGTGCTTTTCAGTGGCGATCCGCTTTTCCTCAACCTCGTCCCAAGTCATCTCATCCAGACCACGCCCATCAGCAAAGACACCTTCGTTCTTCCGCTTGTCGATGAAGAGACGGCCTAAGCTGTTCTGCACCATATAGCGGACAATCCAGTCCGGGGTAAACAGCTGGGTTACGGCAGGGATTTCTTCCTTGGTAATTTTACCATTTTTTGCAAAGGCGGCGTTTTTCGGCTCGGTGTTGTAATACTGGTACAGCCAGCCGATGATCTCCACCTGACCGCCCTTCTCGATGTTGAAATCATCCTCATCGATGTCATGGATGAGGTGATAGACCACGCCGTCCTGATCCACCACCGACAAGTTCAGCAGCAGCTCGGTGTAATCATTGGTTTTCTCAAAGAGGGCGGGAAGAATCTCATTCAGGGCATTGCACTGCTTGATAAAGAGCAGTCGGAACAACTCGTCCAGCGCATTCTCATTTTTCAGCCGCAGGATGGTTTCTTCCTCATCATGGGTGAAGTCCAGCTCAGCATCAAAGGGGGTCGTGACCAGATCAGGCTCCACCTTGCCGCTCTCAGAGGAGAGAACGCGGATGTGGGAGGGCAGATAGTCGTTGACCTCCATGAAACGGATGGCGATGAGGCGGTTGAACCAGGTGTAGGCCACCTCTTCCAAAATGTACTTGTAGGCGGGGGGATAGTCGCTGTCTGCTTCCTTTCGGCGGATGGTTTCCACCAGCTTTTGCCGCTGTCGGATGGTCTCGCCAGTGATGGAGTACGGCTGGGCCGTGCCGATGTCGTAGAACTCCATATTGGAGGTGGATTGCGGCAGGGCATTCTTGATGCCCTCTGCTGTAATGCCCATCAATCCGGCGCGGTACTGAATATCGGAAATCAGCTTATTCCGCGCCCAGATCGCAAAGTTTTTTATCGCTGTTTTATTCATTGGCTCATTCCTTCCCCCTTAAGAATCAAATCTTTGATGCGAGATAGTAATAATACATCACATTTTTCCTTGCGGCGTCTGTCTTTTCTGTTGCCTCGGTTCGTGCCTTATTGTATAGGTCTGCAATTTTGAGAAATCCCGTTACTGCTTCCTTGGAGATTGCAGCTATCCCAGCAACAAGGATAAAGGTCTTTATGGAATTAAAAACGCCAAACAGGTCTGTTGAGGTTGTGATTGCCGTCGTTAAACCCGCAGCAGCATATCCGGCTTTTTTCCTAAGCTCCTCGTCAGCTAAAGCCTGTTTGCCTAAGTTCCGCAATACACTTGTCTGCGTTAAGGTTTCGTTGATTTCCTGCACCTTCGGTAGAACTTGAGTATTGTATAGTTGCAGACAATCATACTGGAAATTATCATCCCAAGGAAGAGAGTGAATCTGCATGGAAAAATCGTAAATTGCTTTCCGAAAATTAGTCAGCGGAACTTGGTTATCATTTTTGAGAGAAATCAATTCATCCACAGATGCGGATTCCAAGGTTGGCAAGGTCATAAGTATCTCGGACGCGATTCCTGCGTGTCGTAAGACATTTTCGTCCAACCTGCCGATGTCAAGCAACTTTGTTTTAATAACGGAATCTATCAATCCGCTGCTCGCCTTATCGAAGAGTGGATAGGCTGTGCCATTGTACATAGCATTCATCAGGTTTGCAAAATATCCTCCTGAAAGCTCGTTGACATCAAACCCATCAAAGTTATAGTCGTAAACCGAAACGATCTTCCGATCCACATAGTTTTTAATTTCCTGCGTCCCGGGATGGATATAAAGCTGCTGCATTCCGTTTTTCAACTGTTCTCGGCACTGTATCTCAAGCTGCTTGAATTTCATCTGCGCAACTATTTCTTGCTTAGATCTGTGCTTTTTTCTTTTCAAGTATGGAGTAAGTATTTGAAGCTGTGCATCGGCGTAATCCAGTTGCTCTAAAAGCTCTTCGCTACCGACAGGTTTCAAGGACTGTAAAAATGATCTAAGAGCCGGAATCATTGCATCTATATCTTGAGCGTCAAAGATACAATTTGGAAGGTATTTATACAGTGCATATTCTGCCATTCCAATCAGTTCGATTTCGTCGGCATAAAGAATAGAGCTTTTTATCAATTTCAAATCTTCTGCCAAATCCAACGCGTTTGAAACTGTTCCAATCGTGAATTTCATATCCGTGGCTTACCCAGCTCCTTTCTCACATTAAAACTCCACATTGACAATCGTATCTTCATCCAGCTGCGCTTCCAGCGTTTCGCGCAGACCGGCGATGTATTTGTCGATGTCCGCTTTGCTCTCCAGACGCCAAGAGGAAGTCCCGGTCATCATCTTGATGGAAACATTCTTGGTCTTGCGGATCTTCGCAGGAGCAGGGGCAATCCCCACCTCAGCGGCGGGAGTGCCGTTTTGCTGGGCTTCCTCGGCCTTGCGGCGAGCCTCTTCCGCTGCCCGCTGCTGCGCCAGCTTGTTGTCCAGTGCATCCATCTCATTGAGCAGCCGGAGCTTGAGGGCATCCGCCTTGTCTGCAAAGCTGCGGAGAGCGGACACATTGTTGCAATGCTCTGCGCCGTCTCGAATCTCTCGGAACAGGGTAAAGTAGGCGTTCCGCTTCTGGTCATTGTATTCCTTGGTGGAGAGGACTTCCAGTACCCGCTCCCTTGCCTGATCGATGGAATCCAGCACAGGGGCGGACTCCTGCTGCAAAATCTTCACATAGCAGGACATGAACTTTTCCCGCAATTCCGGCAGCTTGGGGATGTTGGCGTAGGGCTTTTCCTGACCGACGATGGAGCGCATCTGCGCCACAATGTCCTCCAGCTCGGCATTCACGATGTAAGTCTTGCTGTCATCGTAGATTGCCAGCATATCCAGAGCGCGGGTGAAGATGGTCAGCTGCTCTCCTGCGAAGAATGCCTTGATGGGTTCATAGTCCTCGGCAAAGTCGTAGAAGTCATCCCGCTTCTTGGAGACTGTCGTAAAGAAGTCCATAGCAGATTGAATCTGCACGACGGCCAGCATCAGGTTCTTGCCGGTTTCCAGCACCTTCTTGCCGGGGTAGCGGTTTTCCTTATAATAAACCTCCAGCCGCTCCATCTCATAGATGGTATTCTGTGCATACCGCTGGAAGTTCTTCATGATGGTGTCCTCATCCTCCGCCGAAGTGGTGGTCTGGAACACTTCTTTCATTACATCACGAACAGCCTTTTTTTCCCTATCCGGGACGCGAGTACGCTCTTCCATCAGCAGTTTCTCCACAAACGCCTTCTTGGTAATGAAGCTGATGATCTCTTCCTCAGTTTTGTTGTTCAGGCTTACAGTTGCTCCATTGACGGTGAAAGTCAGGTCTCCACGCTTGAACAGACGGGCAACCAGCCAAAATACATCGTCCTCCACAAAACCATAGGGGGCTTTCATAAAGCGATCCTTCACGCTCTTCATAGAGGTCTTCATATGGTTGCGGGTATTAAGGGAGATAAAGCCTTGAACATCGTCCAGCGCATGAGCATTGATCTCGGTGCTGCCTTCCAGTTCTAGGGACATCTGACTGCTACTGTGGAGCAGCTTGCGGATCTCCGCCTCACCCATCGGGGTGTCGATGTAGGACAGCTTGTGGTAGACCGTCTGTACCAGACGGCCAATGGCCTCATTGATCCGAGTGCTGACTTCCTTGCCGCTCACACGGGCAACATCGCCGTTTACATAGATGGTAGCCTCTTTCAATGCCTCAGTCAGATAGAGCTTTGCATTAGCATTGCGCTCCCGCATCTCCACGCGCTTTGCTTCCTTGATGGTCTCATACTTCGCCAGCTGGGTAGAGGTATTCTTGCGCAGAAAGCCTTCAATTTTCAAGTAGGACTGAATTTCTTTCAGAAACTCTGCATCGCCGGGAAGCACAACCAGAACTTCCTTGCCTTGACCGGACATCATACGAAGGGTGGCATCATCGGTGCTGCCGTCGTACCAAGGGGTCAGAATGCGCAGTCCCACATCGTAGTTCTGGTTTGCCTTATAGGGGCGGTCATCCACGGTCTGATTGAAGAAGAACCCATAGCGACCATTGAAAGCGGGATAAGTATATTTCTTGCCGGGGAAAATGTCCTCGAAAATCATCTCCGAGACTTTGGTAATAATCTCCGGAGTCTCCACATTCTCCTTTTCAATCTCGTTGTTGACTTCCTGTTCCTCATCGGTCAGGAAGACATAGATGCTGCCGTTTTTCTGCACAAGCATCTGCCGCATCAGGACCTTCAGCGCTTCCTCCACGCGGCCTTTCAGCTCGATACGGTCATCATCGATGTTCTCAATCATCAGGCTGGTGATGTTGTCGAGGTTTGCTTCAATCTCCAGCACATACTTAATCATAAATAGGGTTTTCAGGACATTGATAGCAAAGACATCCTTATCCTTCTTTTCCGGGTTGATGTAACTGTTGTCATAGGCACGGATGATCACACCGCTATGACTGTGATCCAGGAAGTTTTCCAGCGCATCATAGAAACGGTGGAAGGGTACGATCACGCCCATCTCTTCGTTCATGATGTTGACGGCGGACTCCTTGAAGAGCGCCAGCATGGAGCGCTCACCGCCGGACAGATGCTTGCCGGACGCGCCGTGGGTACGGATGGAGGTCAATACGCTGGAAAGTAAGTTGAACTGATATGGCACAAAGGGATAGATCTCTGCAAAATCGGTTTCGCTGGCATACAGCTTTTTCTCTGCTGTATCGTTGAAGACGATAAGGTTCTTGATGATGGTCGCTTTCTGCTCATAGAGCAGCCGAAGGGACTGTGCTGCTGCATCCGTTTTTTCAAGGATTCTCTTCTTGATCACCGCATCCACATTGGCGGAAGAAAGGGAGAGGCGGGTGTCAAAGCGTCCCTGAATTTTAGAGAAGTCGTTGCCCTTTACCTTGGTGATAGAATCGATATCCTGCTGACTGGTCACGATGACCCACGCCTTGCCCATACATTCCTTGCCCAGTTCTTCGGTCACAGTCTGGAGGTTAAGCATGAGCTTGGAATCGTCTCCAATGTACTGGCCGATCTCATCCACAAGGAAGACAACATGGTGGTTGTTTCCCTTGCGGTCAATGTAAGCTTTGACGCGTCTCGCAAAGTCTTCAATGCTGATGGTATACGGCTCTGCGGCCTTTTCGCACCAGTTCCGCGCAGCAGCTTCGCTCATGAAACCCATCGAAACCAGCGCATCTACAACGCTGTCCTGAATGAAGTCAAAGTCCTGCCGGGATGTTTCCCACGCTTCGCCGTATTCTTCCTCAAAAGCGGCTTTGAACTCATCGTATCGGCCTTCCTCGGACAGACGGCGCTCCAGATCAGCGACATGAGGGATGGAGCCGCAGAAACCCTGCATCTGGTTGAAGACCTTGAGGAACACATTGACGATGGCATCCTTATTCTGCTTTCCCGTAGACTCGCTCTTGGAATCAATGTTGAACAAAATGACATCCGTAGGGGTCTCGGCGGCCAGCTTCATATCGGCAAGCACCATCGGGTCGATAATCTTTTTATCGTCGATGAAGTAGTCCAGCGCCTTTTTGCCGCTCACCTGACGGTTCTCCAGAAGGTAAGAGAGGATTTTCAGAAAGTGAGATTTACCGCTTCCAAAGAAACCGGAAATCCAAACGCCCATCTTTGGGGTAGTCCCCACAATGCCCTTCTTATAGGAAGCGTAGAAGTCGGCAAAATGCTTTTGCAGCTCACGGGTCACAACATATTCTTCAAGCTCCTGCGAGACATTGGAGTCCTCGCCCTGTCCGACAATGATAACACCTTGAATCTCTCTGTCGATCTTCTTGGCAAACATTTCTTTGATCTGCATTGCACTACCTCCATCACTTCACAAGCCGAAAGGCTCTATAATAGTTATCGTCTTTAATCTCGTTGAAGAGAATCAGCTCTTGCTCGTTGTATGTGCCGGGAAAAAACATAACCACCGGAGCGCGGAGGTAGGACTGATGAAGATTGTTCAGCACATTATGAGAGCGCAGGAGAGGATAGCATTTTCCCACTCCGGTCAGGAAGACAATGGCGTTTTCCGGTGTGTTCTCCTGAATATACTGGACGATCAGGCTGTCGTTTTCGCTTACCTTCATGGAGTTGCTAACTGCCTTTACGATTCGCCCGAAGCCTCGCTTCTTCTCGAAGTCACAGCATTTCTCTACAAAATTCTTGCGCTCCAAAAAGTCAATGATAATGTCGTAAAGGTCGAAGACAAGCAGTTGATATTCGTCAGTACCTTTCTGGTTTTTGTTCTTCATATACTCGATCCGCTCACGGACTTCCAGTTCCTTCTCTGGCGGATAATCAAAAATCCAGTAGTTGACCTCATTGGCCTTTCCGCTGCTCTGCCGGAAGGAAGGCTTTTTGATTGCCGCCTCCATTGCATCCAGTCTTGCTGCTAAATCCATTACCTCACCCCCGTCAGTACCTTCTCGTAGATTGCCATATTATTCCGCTCCAACCAACGGGACAACTCCGGGTCGAAGATTGGTTTCAATATGTTTCTGGCCGTTTTAGCTTTATCAATCACCCCGGCTTCGTAGAGCATGGTCTTGTAACAACGCCCCAAGCGAACCAAGGTTGCGTCCGTCCATCCGGCCACTTTTTTGTTTTGCTGTTGCTTGTCTTTGAAAAAGACGCGCACATCACTGTCTGTCAGCTCGTTGCTGCCGACGATCATCTTCTCCCGGATGACCTCATAGACAAAATCAAAGAAGAGTGTGTCATACGCCATTGCTGCAATCAACGCATAGAGTTTCTGTGTCGCAAGGTCGCCGGACAAAAAGAATGGAATGAAACTCTGATCCAACGATTTAATTCTTCCAGCCACAGTGCTATAAATCTGATTGGCACGCAGCGTAGTTGGTGCTGCAAAAATATTCTCGCTCTGTGCGAGTACTTTTATCTCATCCATGCTTTTCCCGTCGTGAAGAAGCTGGACAACCTTGCGGAACTCGACAAACCAGAAGGACATCTTCACTGCGCCCGCGCTGTATTGTTTTCTTTCCATCCTGCCGATTGCTCCTCCCCAATGTTACTCTACACCTTGACCCGTCCCATTATCAGGACTGTCCGGTAGAATTTCCATAATATCGTCAATTCCGCAGCCGAGCTTGAGGCATATTTTCTCCAGCACTTCGACAGTTGTGTTCTCGCCTTTTTCAAGCTTGCTCATGGTAGAGTAGCTGATGCCAACATAATCTCGGAACTCTTTTTTCTTCATATCGCGATCAATGAGAATCTTAAATAACTTCTTATAGGACACTGCCATGGTTTGCACCTCTTCTTCAATACTGAGTGATTGCAAAAGTACAGCTTCATTATAGCATATCTCTCTGTGAAAAGCGAGAAAATTCATGCGAACGCATAATATTTTTAGCAAAAGAAAACAGAGGCTTGACGAACGGATATTCTCGACAAACCCCTGTTTTTCTTATTCGTACTGAGACTCACAGGATACAATCTTTCTCATAGTCGTTACCTCCTAATCCTTAAATTTCGGTTAGTTTTTCGCAACGGCACAAGGCCCGTTTCGTTAATTTTAGAATCTGGCAAGCAATGCGTGTGGCTATCCACACACAAATCCGGCAAGCAATGCGAGTGTTAATACACACTCACATTTCCTGCCGTCTGCTTGTTGAGGGCAGCGCCCCCAAGCCCCTTTTGAACACAGAATTTCATTCTGTGGCTGCGCGTTCTGCGAACGCTTTGAAAGGGTACGCCAAAGCGCCGTTCCCTTTAAGATGCCCTGGAACAAATCGTTCCACCCTTATTGCATGATGGCTCCCGTAAAACACAGTAGCCCTCGATAGATGTGTGGGCAAATTGCCTACCTATCGTTCTCTTTTACTCCGCATCCTGTGTTCTGCTTTTTTGCATGGTGTGTCGTGAAACGCGACATACTATGGTGATTTTGGGGCACCCTAAAATGGGGTACCTTTTGGGATAATGGGGTGGCAAAACACCACCTCATCCGAGATACTTTTTAGTGGAATTTCTTTGCCCAAACTGCCGTCAGCCATTCCTTTTGCCAGAAAAAACAGGAGCGTGTCACGCTCCTGTTCAAGCCAACAGGGAGTAGATTGACTTTGGTGCTAATTTCATCTGCGAGATTAGTATGAAAGTAAGCGCCTGTTACCAGCGAAAATCCGGGAATATCCCGCGCTTATCCAGGTATGCCTGCCGGGCCTGCTCCCGTTCTTCTGCGGTGGGCGCAGTCTTATATTTTGCATACAGTTCATGCCGCACCATCGCATCCAACTTTTGCTCCAACCCCTGATGAATTTCCTCGGCATAATCATTGTCACAGGCCAGATGGTACTCCACCAAAGCTACAAAAAGGTCATAGGTAATTTGTACACTTTTCATATTCATTTCCTTTCCGCGACGGTTGCGACGATAGCGACGGTGTTTTTGACGGTATCATTTTCATCGTCGCGACCGTCGCTATCGTCGCGCCCCTTATTCTTCGGTTACTTCACAGGCGGTTGATTCCATCAGCATATAGGTCAATTTCACTTGCCGACCGGAGTGTTTGGCCTTATTTTCATAGCCAACATGATATTCCTCCAGCAGCCTGCCTGCCTTGACATTCAGGTGCTTAGTGAGGGCGTTGGAGGCCATTCCCGTTTGGAGAGCTTCAGCCAGTTCGGATGGAGAGCCGATCCACTCCCGGCACTCGGCGGAAACCAACTTTGCAACCGCATCCAGCACTGGGTCCGGCGGTTCTTTATACAGCTCGTTTTCCATGCGTTCCAGATTCCAGATCTGGGTCTGCGGGTCCTTTTTCAAGTATAGGATCTGATCCGGCTGATCCCGCCCCACCACCTTGATGGTGGCGTCCAACTCCGTGCGTTTTTTCTTCTGCATCAGCAGCGAACCATCCGCACAGCCCAGCAGCCCAGTGGTGCCGGAAATCGTCTCAAAGGAATCGTCTGCCTGCTGCTTTCGGGTGTGATGGACGGTCAGAACACAGATACCGTGCTGATCAGCAAATTGCTTGATTCTGCCGATGATTTCATAGTCGCTGGCATAACTGTACGCTTCACCGCCTACCTCACGGATCTTCTGCATAGTGTCAATGATGATGAGATTGGTGTCCGGGTGCTCCTGCACGAAATTCTTCAGCTGTTCATCCAACCCATTCCCAATCTTTCCGGCGGCGGTGGCGAAGTGGAGGTTGGGGGTATCGTTCACACCGTACATCATAAACATCCGGCTTTGAATACGCTGAAAATCATCTTCCAGCGCAAGGTAAAGTACCGTCCCCTGATGGACTTTATATCCCCACAAATCCTGCCCGGTACTGACATGGTAGGCAATCTGAGCCACCAGGAAGGACTTGCCGATTTTGGGCGCTCCGGCAAGGATATATGCCCCTGCGTAAAGCAGGCCTTCCACCACCGGAGGCCTACTCTTATAGGTGGTTTGGAACAGCTCTGTCATTGTGAGTGTATGCAGGTATCGGGGGTCTGTCATGCGCTGCATCCTGCGATACATTTCTTCCAGACTGTCCTGGGAGTTTACAATTTCATCGTTGCTTTTTTGCCCGGAAGTGGGTATACTATTTTCGTAAGTTTTGGAGATTGACTGCCCATCATCTGCGCCAACAGATGAGCCCTGGGCGGTCATTTTCTTTTTTTCATCGATCATAGGCGAATTCCTCCTGCATCCCGTTCATAATGGTTGTGAGCATTTGGATCGTGTCAAGCAGCTCGTCTCTTACGCTTTGCCCGGCTTCAATCCGGCGCAGTTCGTCCAGCACGGCAGACAACTGATCCCGCAGGGCTTTGTAAACCTTGGGATTTCCCTGCACCACCACATCTCGTTCCAATAGCCGCCGGATAATGTAATCCTGCTTGGTCAGGCCGGTGAGTTTCACCAGGGTTTCCAGTTGGAGATCCTCTTCCGCCGATACTCGAAAAGCCACCGTCTTGTTTCTCCAGCGGTTGTGGTTGTCATAGTTCTTCTTGGACATCTTCTTACACCCCCTTCTCATTTTTCAGTGAATCCAACTTGTCAGCCATCTCCACCTGTCGGGTGGGGAATAGATGGGCATAGCGGTAGGTGATGTCGATACTCTCATGCCCCACACGCTCTGCAATAGCCAGGGCAGTAAAGCCCATGTCGATCAACAAACTGATGTGGCTGTGCCTCAAATCGTGTATGCGAATCCTTTTCACCCCAGTTTGCTTACAGCCACGGTCCATTTCCCGGTGGAGATAGCTTTTGCTGATGGGGAACATCCGGCTGTCCGGCTCCACTCCATAGAACTGCTTGAGGTAGTCCTGCAACTCATCACAGAGGAACTGCGGCATCTGGATCACGCGGTTACTCTTGGGTGTTTTGGGGGTAGTGACCACATCCTGCTTATTGAGCCGCTGGTAAGACTTATTGATGGTGACAGTGCGCTTTTCAAAGTCAAAATCTGCCGGAGTCAGGGCCAGCAGCTCTCCCTCACGGACACCGCACCAGTACAATACCTCGAAGGCGTAGAAGGACAACGGCTTGTCCATCATGGCCTCAGAAAAGCGGGTGTACTCCTCTCGGGTCCAGAACAGCATCTCCTTTCGTTCCTCCGCTCCCATGTTTCCTGCCTGCCGGGCTGGGTTGATATTCAGACCGTAAAATCGGGCAGCATGGTTGAAAATGGCGCTAAGCTGATTGTGAACTGTCTTCAGGTAGGTTTTAGACAGTGGTTTACCGTGGCAGTCCCGCAACTCTCGGATTTCATTTTGCCAACGGATAATGTCCTTTGCCGTGATCTCCGAGAGTTTTCGATTCGCAAAATAGGGGAGGATCTTTTTCTTGATGATACTCTCCTTGGTGAGCCAGGTATTGAGTTTCAGTTTGGGTTTAATGTCCTTCTCATAGAGAGCAACAAAACTCTCAAAGGTCATGTTCACATCAGCCTGTTTTTCCATCAGGAACTCCCGTTCCCATTCCAGCGCTTCTCGCTTAGTGGCAAAGCCGCGCTTGAGCTTCTGCTGGCGTTCACCCTTCCAATCGGTGTAGCGGAATTGAACATACCAGGTGCCATTGTCCTTGTTTTTGAACGCTGCCATAATTATTTCTCCTTCCTTTCTGTCTCAGATCTTGTACCATAGAATTTCTCGTGGAAAAACTTTCGGTCAATTCGCCCGGCAATGGTGATGCAGCCGGTTTTAGCCAGTTCTTCATTCATCTGTCGAATGATCCTATAGGCAAAGGGGATGGAGATCCCCAACTCCTCCGCCACTTCGTTGACACGCATAAAAATCTGATTTGCCATAGTAAATACCTTCCTTTCTTTATTTTTGGTAAGTGCCTGCTAATTTTGTTTTTCATAAAGACCTCCTCACTTGCTACTGCCACTTTTTTCTCAGTTGTATAACTAAAAAGCTGGCGTAATATTTTTTGTGCTCCCTATCCAAGCATATTTGCTTAGTGTTCTTATGATACTATACATATAAGCTTAGTTCAAGTGTTTTGAAAGAAATATTATTAAATAAATTTGCTTAGATTATCTTGACAAAACTAAACAAATATGCTATGTTCCAAATAAGAACAATCATAGATTGGAGTTGATGATATGGCGATTGGTGAACGAATTCACTTTTTCCGTCTCCTGCGGGGGATGACACAAAAATATCTCGGCATATCACTGGGCTTCCCGGAGAAGTCTGCTGATGTGCGCCTTGCACAGTACGAAACAGGATCAAGAACCCCAAAGGCAGATCTGACCGCCGCCTTGGCTGAGGTGCTGGATGTCTCGCCCCATGCGCTTTCTGTCCCGGACATAGACTCCTATGTAGGGCTGATGCACACCCTGTTTACCTTGGAGGATAACTATGGACTCAAGATCTGCGAAATGGATGACGAAGTCTGTCTGAAGGTCGATGTTCGTAAAAACAAGGACGCCGCCCGGCTGCATGAAATGCTCTGGACCTGGCGGGAACAGGCTGCCAAGTTGGAGGCTGGAGAGATCTCCCAAGAGGACTATGACCGCTGGCGCTACCACTACCCGGAGTACGACAGAAGCCAGGTCCGCGCCAAGATGCCGCCGGAGGGTCTGATCTAACCCCCTCACTTGTAGGCCACGGGAAAGGCCATTTGTTGCACAAAATCAGATAATTCAGATAAATGAGAGCAAAATAAAAAAGGTCTAACTGATCAACAAAAATCAGTTAGACCTTTTACTTATGAATAAAAAGATGAGGATTTTTAGGCTACTCGCAAGCCACCCGATTTTTCTTTTCAAACTCAATAAATCGGGATTTGACGAGTGCTATCAATCTGCTATCAAATGGGAAATTTGAAAATCAAAAACCCAGTGTTTATGCGCCTTTGCGGGCCCTCATATCCACTTTTTGCTTATTCCCACTCAATGGTTCCAGTGGGCTTCGGGGTCAGGTCATACAGCACGCGGTTAATGCCCTTGACCTCATTGGTGATACGGGCGGTGATCTTCTGCAGCAGAGCAAAAGGAACATCCTCCACAGTAGCGGTCATCGCATCCACGGTGTTCACAGCGCGGAGGATGCAGGGCCACTCATCGGCACGCTTGCCCTCCCGGACGCCCACAGACTTGATATCCGGCACGACCGTAAAGTACTGCCATACCTTGCCCTCCAGGCCGTTTGCAGCGAATTCCTCCCGCAGGATGGCGTCGGACTCCCGCACAGCCTCCAGACGGTCGCGGGTGATCGCACCCAGGCAGCGCACGCCCAGACCAGGGCCGGGGAACGGCTGACGGTAGACCATAGAATCCGGCAGACCCAGAGCCTTGCCGCAGGCACGCACCTCGTCCTTGAACAGCATCTTCAGCGGCTCTACCAGCTCAAAATCCAGATCCTCCGGCAGGCCGCCCACATTGTGGTGGCTCTTGACTGCCTTCACAGTCTTGGTGCCGGACTCAATGATATCGGGATAGATGGTGCCCTGTCCCAGGAAGGCGATGCCATCCAGCTTGCGGGCCTCTTCCTCAAACACACGGATGAACTCAGCGCCGATGACCTTACGCTTGGTCTCGGGATCTGCCACGCCAGCCAGCTTATCCAGGAAGCGGTCCACAGCGTCCACATACACCAGGTTTGCATCCATCTCGTCCCGGAAGACGCGAACGACTTCCTCCGGCTCGCCCTTACGCAGCAGGCCGTGGTTGACATGGACACAAGTCAGCTGCTTGCCCACTGCCTTGACCAGCAGGGCAGCCACCACAGAGGAATCCACGCCGCCGGACAGCGCCAGCAGCACCTTCTTATCCCCTACCTGCTGACGGATCAGCTCAACCTGGTCGGCAATGAAGTTTTCCATATTCCAGTTGGCCTCTGCGCCGCAGATGCCAAAAACGAAGTTGCTCAGAGCTTCCTTGCGGGCTGCCTCGTCCTGGGGCCAGGGCCTGTCTCTTATACACATCTCCGAGCCCACGAGACTAGCGCTCAT
>ENA-OZGR01000371-OZGR01000371.1-human-gut-metagenome-genome-assembly--contig:-NODE-371-length-22323-cov-10.673388_pt1 | contig 22323 bp, 11 predicted proteins | sample MGYA00244660_ERZ653666 | MGnify/ENA primary metagenome ERZ653666 (study PRJEB26926, sample SAMN06165280) | human gut metagenome | biome: ENVO:00009003; feature: ENVO:2100002; material: ENVO:00002003...
AAAATAGAATCTGTGTCAATCTGTGTAATCTGTGGTGAATTAATTCATAACCCTATAGAAAGAAATTAATTCCGCCAACGGGTTTCTTTACTTTGTATTCATAAACATTACGCCTTTGAATCCTGTTCTCAGGGCTCATTTTGTAGTGTACAACTTTAAAGGATAAGAGTTATGAATACAGAAAAGATTAAGAAAGTTACAGAAAGGATTGAGAAAGATGAAGGGAGGATGAATCTGTCGCTGTATATGGCAGAGGTTATTGAAGAGTTGAAGGATGGCAGGAAGCACCCGGCGGTACATACATATACCAGTACATTGCATTCCTTTGCGGCATTTTCCGGCGATGCCATGCCGATGAATGAAGTATTTACTCCCGGGCGGTTGAAAGAGTATGAGGATTGGCTGTTGCAAAGGCGGCTGAGCTGGAATACTATTTCTACCTATATGCGCACCTTGCAGGCTGTGTACAACCGGCTGTCTCCACCCGGCACACCTGAGCACAACCCGAGGCTCTTTGATGATGTGTATACTAAGGTGAAGTCACAGATCAAACGGGCACTGACGGAAGAACAGATGGGCAGATTGATGCACGCAGACCTTGACGTGCTCTCTGAAGAGTTGCAACGCGTGCAGGCCTATTTCCTGCTGATGTTCCTGTTTCGTGGAATGCCGTTCATCGACCTTGCACATTTGCGCAAGCGGGACGTGAAAGATGGCAGAATAGCGTATCGTCGCCACAAGACGGGCAAACAGATCACATTGCGTATCCCCCGGGAAGCACTGCCCTTGCTGAAAGAGTTTAAGGACAAAGATGAGACTTCCCTCTACCTCTTCCCGATATTGAATGTTGCACCGGAAGGAGATGATGCCTTGTATGAATGCTATCAGAAAGCTCTGCGGAATTTTAATAAAATGTTGAGAGTATTGGCTAAACGACTATTACCCGGCATCAAAATCAGCTCATATACTGCAAGGCATACATGGGCTACATTGGCCTATCATATAGGAATGCCCATCGGAATCATTTGCCAGGCACTGGGGCACTCTTCAGTACGTGTGACGGAAACTTATCTGAAACCTTTTGAAAATGAGAAAGTGGATAAGGAAAACCGTAAGCTAATTTCTACTGTGAAAAAACACGAGGGGAGGAGTGGAAGATGCTTTATTTATTATAAAACATGATGTTACGGTAGAATTACTTACCAAGTAACGGCAAGTTTCTGCTTGCAAAGTTTATATTTTTCTTTTATTAATCCAAATATAAATCTGATATTTTTCTAAAAAACATAAATAAATATTTAATAAGCAACAAAAAGTACATAAAATACACACAAAACACAATCTTGCGTTTGTTCTTCTCTACTAAAAACACGCAAAGCCTTTATCCATTTTTGCCTTTTCAAACATGGAACACTCTTTTATTGACTTCTTTTCTTTGTCACCTGTACTTTCTTCATAAAAACTCTGTGGAAAAACTCTTTTTTCCTGGGCAGAGGCTGTGCGTCTGCCGTTACTTGGTAAGTAACGTCCCCAGTGGGCCGTAATATGATAACGCTACTATTTTACGCTTATGAAACGCATTCTTCTCCTTCTTTGGTTGTTGGCATCCTCTTGTTCAGGATTGCAGGCCCAGCGTACCACACTGCGCACCAACCTGCTATTTTGGGGAACCACCACTCCCAATGCCGGGGTTGAATTCTCGTTAGGGCGTAATTTCACTCTTGTTCTAGACGGTGGTTATAATGCCTGGGAATTTTCCAATGACATGAAACTCAACCTCGCTTTTGCCCAGCCTGAAATCCGTTATTGGTTCTGTCGTCGTTTCGAAGGTCATTTCATCGGCCTGCACGGACACTATGCCCATTTCAATATCGGGCAGATTGATTTCATCCCTTGTATGAAAGAGTATGTCTACCGCGGCAACCTTTACGGTGGTGGCATCAGTTACGGTTACCATTGGGCCATGGGCGACCGTTGGGGCATGGAAGTGACCGTGGGAGGCGGCTATGTCCAACTCTCATACGACAAATACCTCTGCCGCGACTGCGGCGAACGGGTAGGGCAGTTTAAACGTACTTATTTCGGTCCTACCCGCGCCGGAATTTCACTCATCTATTTCTTACGTTAAAAAAACAACTTCACAGCCATGATGAATACGATATATACCTTCCACGTGAGGTATCAGTGCCTCGCACTGTTACTCTTCTGTAGCACCCTGCATGCTTGGGGGCAGGAAGCCCGTGTAAGCCTTACGGACGCCCAGGTGACGGGTGACAGCCTGTTCCTCAGCTTGAAGATGGATTTATCGTCCATACGGCTCAATAGCCGTACCTGCCTGCACTTCACCCCCATATTGGCAAACAGCCGTGGAGGTCGTGTCGAACTTCCACCTGTATTGGTGAGCGGACGCCGTCGCTACCGCTTCGACCGTCGCGAATGGGCGCTGGGCGATGACAGCAAGGTGCGTCGTGTTCAGCCTTACCTTATTCAACCCTGCAAACGTCACTCCGCGCTGCGCCCCGTCTCTTACCATGTAGGCGTGCCCTATTCTGTATGGATGGGAGATGCCGCATTGCTTCTCCGCCAGGAAGTGAAAGATTGCTGTGACCTTCAATTACTGGGTGTAGACACTATCAGCGGGCGGTTGTTTTCCGAGCGGGTGGTCGTACAGCGGCCTGAACCTGTGCGGCAACCTATTGCTACACAACAGCCTGTTTCTTATTCCACCCGCGATGTCGAGCTTTATGTCTCCATGCTTTCCTTCCTTGAACCTACGGTGGAGCCTGCCAAGAAGCTGGACGAAAAGGAAGTGTTCCATATTGATTATCCTTTGGGCAGTGACAATGTGTCGCCCGACTATCATAACAACCGCGCCGAGTTGCAGAAACTCGACAGCTTGCTGTCTCCGCTTTCTGCAGGCAACTATTCCAGCTTGGAGTATGTCCGTGTCTGCGGTTACGCATCACCGGACGGAACCTATATCGACAACGAGCGCCTTGCCGGCTCGCGTGCACGGTTCTTTGCCTCCTATATATACAGCAATTGCGGCATTCCGCGTTCGCGCATCGAGACCACTTGTGTGGCCGAAGACTGGGAAGGTCTTTCTGTGCTTTTACAGTCGGAGCAGCCTCCTTATGCCGATGCCGCCCTCTCCATTATCCGGAATGTCGGCATCTTCAACGGCCGCGAAAAGCAACTGATGGAGCTCCGGGGCGGCGCCCCTTACCGGGACATGCTGCGCCATTTCTTCCCCCGCTTGCGCCGTCTCGAAGTAAGTGTGCGCTGGAACATCCGTGCCGTGAGTGTGGGTGAGGCCTACCAACTGATATATACACATCCCGAATGGCTCAGCCTGTCGGAGATGTATGCTGCCGCCCGCTACTATCGTCCCGGTACGGAGCAATATCGTGAAGTATACGAAATAGCCGCCTATCGCTTTCCCGAAGATGTGGTGGCCAATATCAACGCCTCTTCCGCAGTGATGCTGACAGGAGATACGAAGTCCGCCCGTGTTTACCTGCAACGGGTTGAGTCTGATCCCCGTTCCTGGAATAATCTAGGCGTGCTGGCACTGATGGAAGGCCATGCCGGTGAGGCGGAGAAATGGTTCCGCAAAGCAGTGGGCATCGAGCCTCAGAAGGCGCGGCAGAACCTGCAACGTTTACAGGGCATTCCGGTGGTAAACGACCGAAAGCTACAAGATAAAAGAGGAGAGCGATAGATGCAGCGAGGCTTCCATCCCATTCGCCCTTGTCTGCTTTTGTGGGGATTGCTACCGTTGCTGTTTGGTAGTTGTAGCTTTGGTGATGAACCTTCGCCCTGTCCCTACGATGTGCGTTTGGAATACTGGTATGCCGGTAGTGGAGTAGAGAACATGCTTCCCCGCTACGTCTCCCGGTTGACGCAGTTTATCTTCGACGGGGAGGGGCGGTTGGTATCGACCTCTGTCCTGACGGGTGATGAAGTGAGCGGTTGGAAAGGTACGTTGCCGGATGGTACTTATACAGTGGTACTCTGGGGGAATTTAAGTGATGCCGACCCGCCGCCGGAAAAGGTGGAAAGCGGTGGAGGAGGAGCAGAGGGCGAGACCGGAGATATGCTTGAAACAATGACCCTGAGCGCGGTCAGCGAAGGCGTTCCTCCGGGGTATCGGGGTAACACTTCCCGGCTGTACTACGGTACGGGCACCTTCACGCTGAAGGACGGCATGACGGAGCGACGGCGGATTTACCTCTGCCAGGCTTATGCTTCGCTCACGATTACTGTGCGTTGGCAGACCACGGAGCGAGTCCGGCTTCCTGCAGACGGCGTTTACCGGATGCGCTTGAAAGGCATTCCGTCGGTCTACGGCTTCTCCGGCGGACAGGAAGTGACGGTACCTTCGGGCGATGGCAGTTGTGTGCTGCCCCGTCCGGACCGCACGGTGACATACCACGAAGCACGCGCTTCGCTGAACTATGAGAACGAGGTGATTGGCGAGTTGGTCACGTTTCGCTATACAGCAGGTACGCACGAGCTGTGGAGCCTTTGGTGTAATGGTGAACAATTGGTGCGGGACCTCGACCTCTACCTGTTTTTCCGTAAGCTGCCCATGGATATGGACACCAATATGGAGCAGAATTTCGACCTCGAAGTGACGGTGTACGATGACAACCGGGTGGTGGTGACACAGGCTTCGGCTGCCGACTGGGAAGAGGGTGGAGGAATTGGATAAAAAGACGGATTTGAAAAGAAATACCGACAGCGTTCTTTGACATATTGAGAGCTTAAAAAAGAAAAAGGAAGTTCCTGAGTTTTAAAAGTAAATCAGTATCTTTGCAGATATTGGTTTGCATAAAATTAATATATAATACTTTAGATGTATGGAAATAAACAATAATCATATACGTAAATATCCCATCGGGATACAGAGCTTTGAAGACTTGCGTCGTGAAGGCTATCTTTATGTAGACAAAACGGCACTGATTTATCGGCTGATTACTACCGGTAAGCCTTATTTCCTTTCCCGTCCCCGCCGTTTCGGTAAAAGTCTGCTGCTTAGCACGCTAAAAGCTTACTTTGAGGGGAAGAAGGAACTTTTCGAAGGTCTTGCCATCGAAAAGCTGGAAAAGAAATGGGCGGTACATCCGGTATTACATCTTAGCCTGAATGCAGAGAAGTATGACTCGGTAGAACGACTGCACAAGCAGATGGATAGTCAGCTTCTGAATTGGGAATCGCAGTACGGCTGTGATGCCAAAGACTGGACTTATTCCATTCGCTTTATGAACGTGATAAAGGCCGCTTATGAGCAGACAGGGCAGCAGGTTGTGGTACTCATCGACGAGTATGACAAACCGATGCTCGAAAGCCTGCATGACAAAGAGTTGCAGGATCAATTCCGCAATATACTTGTGGCTTTCTATAGCGTATTGAAAGATGCCGACCCCTATCTGAGATTAGTCTTCATCACCGGCGTGACGAAGTTTGCCCAAATGAGCATCTTCTCCACACTGAACCAACTGATAGATATTAGTCTTGAGAAAACCTACGAAACTCTTTGCGGCATGACACGCACCGAGATAGAGCAGAATTTCGCACCTGAACTGGAAGCTATGGCGTTGAAGAACAACACTTCCTGTGAAGCGATAGTGGAGCGGATGGAGGCGATGTACGATGGTTATCACTTTTGTGAAGAACAGACCGAAGGAATGTTCAATCCATTCAGTGTACTGAATATGTTGCGGCAGTTGAAGTTCAACTACTACTGGTTTGCCACCGGCACTCCCACTTTTCTTGTGAAGATGCTGCAACGCTCCGAGTTCGATGTGCGTGAACTGGTGAATGGTATTGAGGTTTCCGAAGCTTCTCTCATGAGTTACAGGGCTGATGATGATGATCCGGTTCCGATGATTTATCAGAGTGGTTACCTCACTATCAAGGGCTATGATCCGGAGTTTAACCTCTACAAACTGAAGCTTCCCAATGAGGAAGTGAAATATGGTTTGCTGAACTATATGGCTCCGTATTACACTCCGGTGATGGAGCGTGATGTTCCTTTTTACGTAGGTAAGTTCGTGAAAGAACTTCGTGCTGGCGATGTAGATGCTTTCATGAACCGTATGCGTGCTTTCTTCGGGAACATCTCATACGAACTGAGTGATGATACGGAACGGCATTATCAGAATGTGTTCTATATCGTTTTTACCCTGTTGGGACAATATACCGATGCAGAAGTGCGCAGTTGCCACGGCAGGGCGGATATGGTGGTTAAAACTTCCGATTACATATACGTCTTCGAGTTCAAGCTAAACGGCACCGCCGAAGAGGCACTGAAGCAGATAGATGAAAAAGATTATCTTATTCCGTACGTCGCAGACCACCGCAAGCTGGTAAAAGTAGGGGTGGACTTCAACAAAGATACCCGTAACATAGGTCACTGGCTCGTTCAGTAAGACTTCACTTTTTTCTTTTCATGACCCGGCGGGATCAATCTCCGTAGGGGAAAACAAGCTCTCAATATCTCAATAACCAAAAGATATTGGGAGCTTGCTGCGTTTATGCGCGGCAAGCTCCCGGAACAGTAAATGAGATATGAAACAACATAGAAATCAATTATTAATAAAGTGAGCTTATGACACGAAAAAAAACAATGATTCACTGCATGCATGGTTTCCTGCTTTTAGGTAGCCTGCTGCTACACTCCTGTTCCGGCGAGACGCAGCTGGACGGTGAGAGTGAGATGCCTGACGGGAAAGACCCCGCAAGACAGGAAATCTTGTTGAACATCAACAACAAGTTAGTATTGCACAAGACGGATACGCGCACCATTGCCACCGCCGGGGAGAACGCTATCTCCACGCTGGATGTCTACGTTTTCGGCTCCCCTACCGAAGACGGAACTTATACTTTCCAGGAGCGGTTCGCCTATCGTGAAAACAGCGACGACCTTCCTGCGGATGCCAAAGAACTGGTGCTGAACGCCGGAGCTACGGACAACGTCACCACCGGATTGCTCAGCCTGCACCGCGGACTGTTTGTGAAGTTCTATTGCATTGCCAATGACACGCAACCGGTGAAAGCGGATGGCGATGAAGTAGTAGCCGACGACTTCACGCCTATCACCTTTACCGCCGGAAGCAGCACGATGGAGAGGGCGGGTAGCCCTACCGAAGCGGATTTTATTCAATATCACACCCGTTTGCTGGATACCGATGTGCTGAACGTACCTCTGGCAATGGCAGGGGCACAGACTTTGCCGCTGGATTTGACGGATGCTTCCATCAGCACCCGCCAGCAGGTAAACTTCAAGCTCACCCGCCTTGCCGCCCGCTTCGATGTGGTGAACAAAGCGGATGAATCCCGTTTCACTATCGAGTCCATCTCCATGCTGAATGCCCGTCGTGCGGCAGGCTACTTCCCGATAGTTGCTTGCGGAACATATCCTGCCGCAGCTGCCGACCTGATGACCACTGCCGACAAACCTTTCACAGGTGACAATGCTAATATTGGTACTCAGACGGGAGCTTTCTACTGCTATCCCAGCTTGCAGGAGGATGGGGGAGCGCTTCTGCTGAAAGGCCGCTACAAGGTGAATGAAACCGAAACCAAAGAAGTGTCCTACCAGATTCCTTTCCGCCAGCAAGGCGTCGATGGACAGGAAACCTATCTGGACATTAACAACAACCACCGCTATACCATTGGCATCACTGAAGCTGATGACCTGAGACTGGAATTTACCCTGAGAGTGGCGGACTGGACGGACGATGGCAGTATCGACGATTATGAACCGGACAACGATCCGGGAGAAATTACGGTTACTATTCCTGATGCCTTTCAAGGCCGGTCAACGGCTACTTTAGATCCTGACCGTAATGTATATACCGTAAGCATGTCTCTCGATGCCGGAAGTTCTTTCGATATGACGGTGGGCTCCGCTTCTCCGGGCATCAAGATTGTGTATGCCGGTGGTCCTTCCGCACAGAGTAATAATTGGCTGACTTGTACCAAAAATGCGTCTACAGGCTTGGCTTCGGGTAGTAGCTATACATTTAAAGTGACGGACGGTTACAGTAAACTTTTTCCCCGTGCCACGGTACGCGTGTACGATGTGCTTTCCGGTACGGAAAATATACTTTATGTAGATGCTGTTTCCGTTCCTCAACCGCTGGCTACAACGCAACCTGCTAAAGCTCCCAATGGCACGAGTGATAATCCGAATTCATTCGATGTTGCCAATGCTACAGTAACGCTCTATCGCATCACGGGCAGTAGTGCGGATGTGTCATTTGTGTGTCCCGATGAAATGGTGCTGGTGGGTAAACCGGGTTGGATGGATGTATCGGAGCCGGTGAAAAACGGTACGAAATACACGTATACTTTGACGCTGAATGATCGTGATGTTGAGTTGACAACTACCACTGCAGCAGGCACACGCGCTTCAGTGGCGGAGACAACTGACAATACCGTAGTATTTGCCAATTCTAAAAACACCTCGACTCTGAAGGTGCCCATTACCATAACATTGAAAGATGCCCCCATGAGGCTTGATTTCGCCGCACTTGGAGGAAGCAATAATAGTTATACTGAACCTTCGGGAGATGTTCCAGGTAAAATCACCATGAGTGTGGCGAATGGTAATACTTGTTTGGTTCCTGCCGTCTCGATGGATGGAGTAGAGGTCGTGTTCGATTTTGGCGGAAATACTGAGTGGCTGACATCTACGGTAACCACCACTGATACTTCTGCGGGATCGAAGCAGCAAAATGTTAAGTTTCAATTGGCGAATGATAAACTTGCAGGAGCTAAAGATGTGACCGTGACGCTGAAGAATAAGATTGGCGGAGTAGACCGGAAGTTTACGATTAGTCCGAATGTAGGAAGTCTGTCATTTTCGGGAAATTCCTCATGGGGAGTGGATGTTCTTAATACAGGTGCTAAAGCGATGACCTTATATAAGGTAGCCAGCGGTAATTCAGAGAAAATGAAGATAACAGTAAATTCCTGGGGTGGTAGCAAGGTAGAGAGCAGTAATACAAATATAGTGAAAGTAAGTGGTTCTGCTGAACAGAGTGTAGATGCTGCTACCTACCAACTTGTAACTACAGGTTTTGGGACTGCAACATTAACGTTTACCAATCGTGTGGACCCGACAAAGAACGTAACTTATAATGTGACTGTAAACAGTTTTAGTGCTCCGACATTGAATAGCTCTTCCGTAACGTTGAAATCTGTTCCAAGGAATCAGGGAAGCTCTAATTTATCCGCTACTGTCACAGTAACTTCTCCCGTTGGGGGATACGAAGTTTCATCGGGTACTAATAGTTCTATTGCGAGCTACAGTATGTCTGGTAATAACTGTACTGTAAAAGCTGTAAAGGCAGGAAGTACTAGTATAACATTCCGTAATAAGCTGGATAATTCCAAGACTAAAACTTATAGTATTACGGTTCAGGGCATCTTATATCAAGGAGATCCAGTGTGGTATTATTATGGATATTATATTGCTGCTGGAAATGCTGCTAATAATGTACCGTGGGACAGTAAAGTGAGCAATAATTCTTATTGTAGTAATAAGACAGGAGCATCGTGGTATACACCTTCGGTAGATGAATGGCGTGCTATATTAGGTGGCTCCAATGAACCTGGTGAATCTGTATGGAGAGAGTACCAAAACAAGGGTGTATTTACGAATCAGTACTATTGGACCCGTAATGATGCTGGGGATGGTAACGCGTATATTATGTACGTGTATTCAGGCGGTAATATATTTCTAGATAAAAATACCAAAAGTTATAAAGGTGTGGTGCGCTGTATTACCAAATAGAATTTAAGAACCCAAACATATTGTTCAATTAAAAACTTTAAAAATCAATGAACGTAAAAAGTTTAATCACGCTGTTTGCCTTTGCGGGCTTTGCAGCGAGTTGCTCCAACAGCGACTTTGATGACCCCGGCACCCATCCTACCGATGGCCGCGCCGAGATTCAGATCGCTTTTAGCGGAACCGGAGAGAGCCAGGAATATACCCGTGCCATCGCCTCCGAGAGTGAGAACAAGATAGAGCAGTTACACATCTATCTCTTTGCCGCCGCTGCCCAAACGGGCCCCTTCTATTACCTCGAAACATGGACCGAGGGTACGGATTATGATCCTGCAAATCCCGGCACCACCAACTTCAAGATTCAGGATACCGGTACTTCCAAAAAGGGCATCCTCTATCCCAATGAACTCAAAGGGCTTCCCTGGATAAAGTTGCTTTGCGTGGCAAACAACGGCACGGCTCCGAAGTTCTATGACGAGTCGGGCACGCAAACTCTGAACGCGCTGACGAAAGTAACGACCAATGCCGATGGAACCATCGCTGCCGCCGGCACTACCGAAGCTGATTTCAAAGCTGCCTTTACGGAAGCCAATGCCGATGCTACCCTGATTGAAACCCCACTGCTGATGACCGGTGAAGGCATCACCAAAATCAGCGGCGTGTCTAAGGTAGACATCAGCCTGAAGCGCGTGATGTCCCGCTTCGATATCGTGAACGACAAGGCAAAGACGAACCTCACCATTCAGGATATCTACATGGTGCAGGGCCGTAAGAGCGCATCGCTATGGGGAGCAACCCTCACCCCGGTGGATGCCGGGGATTTGACTACCGATCCCCTGCTTGCCCAATACGCCAATGTGGACTTCGACCAGATTCCCGGTGCTAACACGGGTGAGACCGCCAGTGCCTTCTATGTCTATCCCAATCTTGCTACGGATCAGTCCTACCTCGTGATAAAGGGCACCTACAAAAGCCCTGCCACCGGTAAACAGGAACCTGTGGAGTATCATGTGGACGTGGCCCGCACTCCCGATGGAGCACCAAAAGCGGAGTTCATCAAACTCCTCGCCAACAATCGCTATAAGTTGAGAATCAGCGACGTCACCAGTTCCAATATCATGGGTACCTTCGAGGTAGTGGATTGGACCAGTGGCGGCGGAATCATAGTAAAGCCCAGCAATGATTCTCCTGTCTTTGTAGCAGCAGAAGCCTTCACCGGTGCCAATGCACCCACGGAACTGACTGCGCTGAATACGGACGCTTCCCCCTACAACTATGAAGTGACGGGAACTGACGGCACAGGTTCTTTCACCATCGAGATAGGTGCCACCGGAAAGGTACGGGCTGAAAAGGATGCGGTGCAGACCACTACCCGTGCGGAAGCAGATAGCGAAGTTACCCCGCAGAGCTGGCTGGTGATAAGCGAACCTGCCTTTGAAGAACGGGATGGCGTGTGGTACACTAAATTTGATATCTCTTATACCAATGCTGTAGGCGTATCTCCCGTAGCTGTGCACTTTATCAACGAAGCCGCTTCTTATGATCCGGCCTTGTGGACAACGGTCAACTTCTATGGTCAGAAGAATGTGCCCGTGTTTGCGGCTGCTACAACGGGAACAGGCTCCAAGGGAAATACGGTAAACGTGGATGATGGCAAAGCGCCTGCCGCAACTATCTTCAAACTGAAAAACAGTTATGTGCTGTTTGATGTGACCTGCGTGGAGGGTATCACCGTAGGTACTACGGCTGCCGGATACAAGGCGGAAGAGATTGCCGTGAATGGTTTTGTACATACGTATAAGGTATCGGTAAGCGATGAGAATACTGTTGCTAATGGTACTATTGTCTTCCAGAATGCAGGCGATACCAGTAAAGAAACGACACTGACGCTGACTGTTGCTGAACCGAAGATGACGTTTGAAAAATCTACTGATACCAATAACGCGGCTACGTGGGATGAAGGAAGTAGTATGTTGAAAATCGACCTCGATGCTTTGGGAGATGGTACTTGCGACTTCAAAATCAATGCTCCGGCTGGAGTATCGATTGCGAGTCTGGCTTGTCCGTGGGTGAAAATCACTGAATCGAAAGAGTGGGATGCTACGGATACATTTGCTACGTATACCATCGCCAAAGCCACTTCTATTACGGGTACAGACGACGTGACGCTGAACTTTGTGAATGGGCTGACGGAAACAGGTAAGGATATCAATGCTCCGGGACTGGATGTGATATTACAGAAGCAAGCTGGTAAACCCAGACTCAGTGCGGGTACTACTGAAGCAAATTGGAGTACATTCAATAAAGGGCTGGATAAAGACTTTTCGGATGCTGCGGCTGCCACTATCACGATGTATAAAGTGGCGGACAGTCAGATCACTGTAAAGATGGCTTGTGGCGAGGCGGCTACGTTTGAGACGGCTACAGGATTGGCTATTGAAAAGATGGGAGCTACGGATGAGTATACTGTTAAGGTGTCTGATGCCAGTCAATTGACTGATGCGACTACTGTGGTGACTGCCAAGAATAGCGTGGATGAAAACCGTACGGCTACACTGACGATCACTTGGAAAGATCCGGCTATCACGGTGGCATTGACGGATGCTGCATCGGGAAATGTAACGGAAAGTGCTGAGGGTGAAAGTATTGTCTATACAGTAGATGTGGACAATATAAGCACTACACCTTTCGTCTTTACCGTAACTGCTCCGGGCGGTGCGAGTGTTGATTTTACGACGGCCATGGCAGATCAGTTCCTGGCAGCGAATGCCGGTAATGCCGGAGGTGATACGGTTGCTGCCGGAACGGCGGCGGTATATACGCTCGAATTGTCTGATGGATCTAAAACGGATGACATTACGCTCGTGTTTACCAATGCTGTGACCGGTGGGGGAGATAAGACGGTGATTCTTAGAAATAAGAATAAACCTTGATACTCCTTGGTATAGCTTTGATTAAATGATAATTTTAGGCGCGGATTACGCGGATTACACGGATTTTTTGATGAATCGATGTAATAGCGCAGCCTTTAATCCGCGTAATCCGTGTAATCCGCGCCTAAAATTATCATTTATGTAGTGACGTTGTACTTACTTTTTCTCCCATCGCTGTTGTGCATCGGGTAGTTCGTCCCATTCTTTATTTACATAGTCTTTACTGCTGTCCACTACAATCAAGATATGATCGTTTCCGCTGCTGTAGCCACTATCGTGCTGGAAATTGTGTATTCCGTTTTCAAACTCACCGATATATTCCAGTTTGCCGTCTTTGGTGGTATACCACCAGGCATTCTTTCTGGCACCGCTGATTTTGCTGAAATCTACTTTCATCGGACGTCCGGTGTAGTTGTACACCATCAGATAATCTTTGCCGCGTGTAGCGATGGCGCGGTCGTAGCGTTCCCCGTTTGTGCCGGCAATGATGGACTGGTCAGGTACACGTTCGAAAAATGGGAAAGTCAGCATCAGGTTTTTGAGATACTTCATTTGGTTGAAGCCCGGATTGTTCAGAGCATCGTACCAAGGTTCCTTTGCACCGTATGCACCGCCAACACCCGGTTTAATGAATTGCATGATGGAATTATTACCATAGGTATGTCCAAAAGAACCGGCAAAAACCGACCAGTAGGCATAACGGCGCACATCGTAATCTTTCCAGCGCAGTTCATTCTCATCGTGCAGACCGTGAGGAATTTCCTCGTAGATAGGTTCACCGTCAATTACGGGTTTCATGGGATTTGTGGCCATACTGCGTTCTACAAAGCGCCAGTTATCTTCTTCGGTATTCTCTTCGATTGGATAATCACCATCACCGAAACGTTGCCCGTAGCGGCGATGCCCGCTTTGGAACATGTTGAAGTCCAGCCAGGGGGCGGCATTGAACCAAGTTGAGGAAGTGGTACGGCCGCGTGGGTGGAAGGTCATCAGGTGATTCTTGTCTATTGCTTTGATGGATGTGGCGAGAGCTTCCCATTCAGCGGTTTTTACGTCACCACGAATATCGCCTCCGATAAACCAGATGATATTCGGCTCGTCTTTATAGCGTTCGGCGAGGAATTTGCCGTAAGCCTTGGCTTGCTCTACCGTCATTTCTCCGCGACTCACAGGACTGCCCCAGATACAGACCATACCGATATAAAGTCCTTTCCGGGCAGCTGTACGGATAATGTAATCCATGTGGTCCCAATAGCCGTATACGCCTTTCTGATTGATGTTTTTGAAGTTATATCCATCAGTCATAGAATATTGTCCGTAGGTATTTATGGAGGGGACATTATTCAGGGTCTGAACTTGAATGACGTTATATCCCCGTTGTTTACATTGTTCCAGATAATACTCGGCTTCATCGCGGTTCAGACGTTGAGGCAGTAGCCATCCGGTTTCTCCTAGCCAAAAGAAAGGAGTGCCGTTTTCATGTTTCAGATAGCGACCTTCTTCGGAGACCATTAGTTTGCCATTGTTCCAGGGGATATACGTTTTCTGTGTTTTCTTCTGTGCAGAGGCGGGCATTGCCATAGTCAGCAAAAGCAGAAGAAAAGGGATTAGTTTGAATGTTTTCATTGTTATTGATGTTATTATAATTGTTTGCTTAATCACTAATTCATTCGTTCATATTCAATTGCTGCCAATATGAACGCCCCTACGGATTTGGGATCATTTTCTATCACGGGTTCGCCAATATAATACTCGAACGAGCCGTCACGATACTTTCCGGAGTTCCCGCCCAGTCCGGCTACGGCACAACAATGGGTCAATGTGTAAGTGCCGTCTTCTTCAAGACGGGTGAACTCACGGATCATGCCGTCGAATGCTTTCTGTACAGGGGTGATGTATTCGTTTCCGATATATCCCTCATTGATGGCTTTAGCAAGTGTATATATGAACAGGGCTGTTGCCGATGATTCCAGATAATTACCCTTGCGTGCTCCCTGGTCGGTCACTTGATACCAGGTTCCGGATTGCGGGTCCTGATACCTCACCATTGCCTGTGCCAGGCCTTGTAGAATTTGCAGTACGCTGTCGCGTCCTTCGGTTTCCTGTGGCAAGTAATCCAATACATCCACTATGGCGGCTCCATACCATCCGATGCTGCGACTCCAGAAATTCGGTGAACAACCTGTTTCCCGGCTTGCCCATTTCTGCTCGCGGCTTTCATCCCATCCGTGATAATAGAGTCCTGTAGCCGGATCATAAGTCTTGCGGGCTATAAGCAGAATTTGTTTCACAGCTTCGTCTTGCAGGGTCGGCTCCCCAAAAGTGGCGCCATATTGCGCCAGATAAGGAGAGGCCATAAAGATACCGTCCAGCCACATCTGGTGCGGATACCTCAGCTTGTGCCAAAAACCGCCTTCGCTTGTGCGGGGCTGCTCCCTCATTTGTTTGCGCAAGGTGTCCATGGCTATTTTATAGCGTTCATCTCCCGTTTGGGCATAGAAGTCGAAAAGAATCTTTCCGGCATTGACGTTGTCTATATTGAATGAAAGATATTTCATGGTTCTGATGTGTCCATCGTTATCAATCAGACTGTCCGCATAGATTTTGGCATAATCGTAGTAAGTGCTGTCTCCTGTATGCTTCCATTCTTCGAGCATGGATTTTACTACAAGTCCGTGTGTATATCCCCAGCGCGGTTTGCTGGCCTTTTCAATCATCCAGGGTTCAGGAAAACGCTTCATTTCGGAGCGTGCCATGCGCTCGCTCCATTTTTCGGTCTTTGGTTTTTGGGTGGTTGTGCAGGCCATGAAACAGGTAATCCCGCACACCGTCAGTAGTTTCAGTGAGATACGATTCATATAAGTTCAGTATTTAGTTTCCAATCAATGTATATTCTTGTCCTGCCCGGGTGGGCAGATCGTATAAATAGGTCTTTGCTATTTCCACTTTGTTCAATTTGGCTTCGGGGCTGATTAACGGTTGGGCAATGACGGGAACTGCATAAAGCGGGTTGGGATTCTCACCTTTGGCACGTTTCAGACCTTTGCCTGTCAACGGACTCGTTGAGCGAAGGCGGCAATTGCCTCCTTTATGGGATTTTACAACCAGACGCTCCACTTTCCCGTTTTTCCAGCTTAGTTCCAGCTCGAAACCTCCGCGGGCGATGATTCCTTTCACAGTTCCGTCCTTCCAAACCGTCGGTAATGCGGGTAGCAGATAGATGAAACCGTCATGGCTTTGCATTAGCATTTCGGCAATGCCTGCGGCACAACCAAAGTTTCCGTCAATCTGGAAGGGTGGGTGTGCATCGAATAGGTTGGGGTAGGTGCCTCCTTTCTTCTTTTCATTACGCACCAGGGTCAGTTGGTCTGTAATGAGCTTATAGGCATGGTTGCCGTCGAGCAGACGCGCCCACAGGCAAACTTTCCATCCCATGCTCCAGCCAGTGGATGGGTCGCCGCGATGAATGAGGGAAGTGCGGGCAGCGTCGAATAATTCCGGGCTGCGGTAGGGAGATATCTGGTTGCTTGGAAACAGTCCGTACAGATGGGAAACGTGGCGGTGTACATCCTTCGGGTCATCCCAGTCGAACATCCATTCCTGCAACTGTCCCCAGCGTCCTACCTGCATGGGAGCCATTTCACGGAGGCGCTGTGAGAGTCGGGCGGCAAATGCCCGGTCTGTATCTAGGATGTCCGAGGCGGCTATGATGGCTGTCCAAAGGTCGAATATCAATTGATTGTCGAGGGTGCATCCGGCAGCTGTGGTAGACTTGCCGTTACTGCCCGAATGTACATTTTCGGGTGAGTTGCTGGGACAGACCACCAGCCAGTTGTGCGCAGGTTCTTTCACCATGATGTCGTCGAAGAAGCGTCCGGACTCTCTCAAGATGGGATAGACGGAGCGCAGGAATTCAGTGTCTCCGGTGTAGAGGTAACGTTCCCAAAGATGCCGGCAAAGCCATGCGCCGCCACTGGGCCATAAGCCTGACGGAGCTTTGTCTACTGCGCCCGTGATGCGCCATATGTCGGTGTTGTGATGTAGCACCCAGCCATTGGCGCCATACATGATGCGAGCGGTTTCCTTACCTGTTTCGCTGACTTCGCGTATCAGGCGGAACAGGGGTTCGTTCAGTTCGCTCAGGTTGGTGACTTCCGAGGGCCAATAGTTCATTTCCAAGTTAATGTTACAGGTATATTTGCTGTCCCAGGAGGGGAAAAGCTTATCGTTCCAGATTCCCTGAAGATTGGCGGGTTGCCCGTCGGGTTGGGATGAACAAATCAGGAGGTAACGTCCGAATTGGAAATAAGTAGCCACCAGATGTGCGTCATTGGTCTGTTTGAAGTTCTCCACGCGCTTGTCGGTAGTCACGTGTTCGTATCGGTTGTCTCCTAAATTTAGGGAGACGCGTGTCAGGTATCGGCGATAAAAGTCCGTATGGTTCTTCCGGGCTTCAGTGAATGAATGTGTCATAGCTCTTACCAGATAATCTTTGGCACGTTCGGCCGGATTGCCTGTGATGTCCTGATAGTTATTGAAGTTGGTGGCGATGGAGACGTAGACGATGGCTTCATCGGCTCCTTCTACTGAAAGCACACCGTCGGCACATGCCATCCGGCCGCCGGTGTTCCGGGCGGTCAGTCTTCCCTGAAACTCCACTTTGCCTTTCAGTCCTTCGTGCAGGGAAGATACGCCGGAAAGTGTTACGCAGTTTCCTTCTTCGGAAGTGACGACGACATCCTGATGAGGGGAGGTGAGTTGAGCGTTGAAAGTAATCCGTCCCGGACGGTTGGCGGTTAAGCGTACCATAATTACCTGATCGGTAAATGAAGTGATGGTTTCGCGCCTGTATTGCACTCCATCCACTTCATAGCGGACGAGGGTACGGGCGGAGTCGAGACTTAGTTCCCGGTAATAGTTCGTGTAACGGGTATGTCCGGGAAACGCGATCCGCAGGTCGCCAAAGCTTTGATAGGGCATTCCCGAATTGGTCTTTGCCATGACCTTTTCGGTGGCGAGCGTCTGTGCTTCCAGATATTTGCCGGCGAATACCAGGTCGCGTATCCGGGGAATGTATTCCAGTGCATTGGGGTTGGCGTTGTTGTTGGGGCGTCCCGCCCAGATGGTTTCTTCATTCAGTTGTATCTGCTCCGTGGCGGGCGTGCCGTATACCATAGCTCCCAGACGCCCGTTCCCTAAGGGGAGGGCTTCCGTCCATACTTGTGCGGGGCGGTCGTACCAAAGTTTGTATTCCTGTGCGGACAGGCGTGACTCCTGTGCAGAAATATTGCCTACGGATACCAGTACAAACAGATAGCCGAATAATCTCTTTTTATTCATCTTTTCTAATAGCTTTTATACTTTTAGAAAAGGACGGTTAAAGATAGCTTTTGTACCCAGCAAATAGGTGATAAAATGTCGTATTAATCCGGTCATTGCATGTAATAGCGCTTGCTGGACCATTTCTTGTTGAGTACAAAACGCGCTTCATTGCGTCTCTTCTTTAAAGATATTGTATGAAATTTCAGATGATTCATATTCATGAGACAGATTAAACTGATACTTCTTTTAGCTTCCGCCTCCGTCACGGGAGCATTTGCACAGAACAATGGACTGACGGATATGAGTCGGAGCCGCTACGCTCGGATGGTGAACACCGGCATTGATGCCGTACATTGGACGGATGGCTTCTGGGCAGAGCGCTTTGATGTGTTCAGCCGCACCTCCCTGCAAAGCATGTGGAACACCTGGAACACGCCCGAAGTATCTCACGGTTTCCGTAATTTTGAGATCGCTGCCGGCATTTGCGAGGGCGAGCACTGGGGACCACCCTTTCACGATGGGGACATGTATAAATGGATGGAAGGAGTAGCCTCAGTTTATGCAGTTAACAAAGACCCCGAACTGGACAAACTAATGGACCGTTTCATTACTTGCGTCGTAAAGGCTCAGCGAACAGATGGATATATCCATACCCCGGTTATTATCGAAGAGCTTAATAAAGGAATCGATACTCATACTCTGGAAGAGCCGCATAAGCAAACAGTCGTCGGAACCAAGGTAGGATCCGAAGATGAGAAAGGCGCCTTTGCCAATCGCCTGAACTTTGAAACCTACAATCTGGGACATCTGATGATGGCCGCCATCGTTCATCGTCGTGCCACCGGGAAGACCACTCTTTTTGATGCAGCCGTCCGTGCCACCGATTTCCTTTGTCATTTCTATGAAACCGCTTCCGCTGAATTGGCCCGTAACGCTATATGTCCTTCCCATTATATGGGGGTAGTCGAAATGTACCGCGCCACGGGGAATCCACGTTATTTGGAACTGTCGAAGAATCTGATTGACATTCGGGGGATGGTGGAAAATGGTACGGATGATAATCAGGACCGCATTCCTTTCCGTGAGCAGTACCGGGCGATGGGACATGCGGTACGTGCCAATTACCTGTATGCCGGGGTGGCGGATGTCTATGCCGAAACCGGTGAAGAGCAATTGATGAAGAACCTGACCAGTATTTGGAATGACATCGTTACCCGGAAAATGTATGTGACCGGGGCTTGTGGTGCCCTTTATGACGGCACTTCGCCCGATGGCACCTGTTATGAGCCGGATAGTATTCAGAAGGTACATCAAAGCTATGGTCGCCCTTATCAATTACCCAATAGTACAGCTCATAATGAAACCTGCGCTAACATCGGCAATATGCTTTTTAACTGGCGCATGCTGGAAGTGACGGGAGACGCCAAGTATGCGGAGCTAGTAGAAACATGTCTTTATAACAGTGTTCTGAGTGGTATCAGTTTGGATGGAAAGAAATATTTCTATACGAATCCGCTCCGTATCAGTGCTGATTTACCTTATACACTTCGCTGGCCAAAAGAACGGACGGAGTATATCAGTTGCTTCTGCTGCCCGCCTAATACGTTGCGTACACTCTGCCAGGCACAGAACTATGCTTATACATTGGGTTCCGAAGGCATTTATTGCAATTTGTATGGTGCGAATACATTGACTACAAACTGGAGAGATAAAGGAGAAATTGCTTTGACACAGAAGACCGCTTATCCTTGGGAAGGCAATGTACGTGTAGAGTTTGACCGGGTGCCCCGCAAAGCCGGTGCCTTCTCCCTTTTCCTCCGTATACCGGAGTGGTGTGAGAAAGCTATGCTGACAGTAAATGGAGAGCCGGTTCCGGTTGCCGCAAAAGCAAATACGTATGCGGAGGTAAAACGTACCTGGAAGAAGGGGGATGTGGTAGAGTGGGTGATGGATATGCCTGTCCGCCTGCTTGAGGCTCATCCGTTGGCGGAAGAAATACGCAATCAGGTAGTGGTGAAGCGCGGACCGTTGGTATATTGCTTGGAGAGCATGGATATGAGAGGTGGCGGAAGCATTGATAATGTACTGATCCCTGCTGATATCAAACTCATTCCAAAGAAAGTGACGATTGAAGGTAGTCCGGTTGTTGCTCTTGAGGGCAAGGCTCGTCTGATTTCATCCAATTCCTGGGAAGGGATACTTTACCGGCCTGTCAGTTTCGCCGGGAAGACGGTGGATATCCGTTTGATTCCTTACTATGCTTGGGGGAATAGGGGGAAAGGAGAAATGACCGTTTGGATGCCTCTGGGGAGATAAATACAGATACGCGTCGTCCGCGTATCTATAATCAAACATTATGTCGAATAGAAGAATCATACTAATAACTGCCTTGTCGCTCTTCACCCTTGTAGGGCATGCAGGCGATATTTGGGTTTCCCCACGTGGAAATGATCAGAATGATGGTACCCGTCAATCTCCGAAGGCAACACTGACCTCCGCCCTGCGTCAGGCACGCGAGTGGCGCCGGACAGGAGATAATCGTGTGCTGGGAGGCATCACAGTGTATATGGAGGGCGGTGTTTATTCCCTCTATGAACCGGTATTCATTCGTACTGAAGATAGCGGGACAAAGGGTTCGCCCACCGTTATTCGCTCCGTTCGTGGCGAGGATGCCGTATTAAGTGGTGGTGTGTCTATCAGGAACTGGAAAAAACAAGGAAAACTATGGGTGGCGGATGTACCGATGTTCAATGGCCGTCCGCTGGATTTCCGCCAACTGTGGGTGGATGGACAGAAGGCCACACGTGCCCGTGATGTGGAGGACTTTGAGAATATGCATCGCATTTGCAGTGTTGACGAGAAGACTGAAACTCTTTATGTGCCTGCCGCCGCCGTTCGCCAGATTACGGATGGGAAAGGCGCGTTAAAGTCAAGATACGCCGAAATGGTACTTCACCAGATGTGGTGTGTGGCTAATCTTCGGATTCGTTCTGTGCAGGTTTTGGGAGATAGTGCGGCAGTCCGTTTCCATCAGCCTGAGAGTCGTATCCAGTTTGAACATCCCTGGCCGCGTCCCATGGTAACGACCGATGGACACAATTCAGCTTTTTATCTGACCAATGCACGTGAACTGCTAGATGTTCCGGGAGAGTGGTATCATGATATAGATACCCGTAAGCTTTATTATTATCCACGTGAGGGAGAAAATATGCAATCAGCGGAAGCGATTGTGCCTGCTATTGAGACATTGGTGCAAATTGAAGGTACTTTGGATCGTCCGGTTACTAATCTTCGTTTCGAGCGGATCACTTTCTCATATACCACCTGGATGCGTCCTTCCGTAAAAGGGCACGTTCCTCTTCAGGCTGGTATGTATCTGACGGATGGGTATCGTATCGATCCGAAAATGAAACGGAATTACAGGAATCATCCGTTGGATAACCAGGGCTGGTTGGGACGTCCTGCGGCGGCAGTTCGGGTGGCTGCCGCTGGGGCGATAGACTTTGAACACTGCCATTTCGAGCATCTGGGCTCCACGGGGGTGGATTATGAAGAAGCGGTGCATGGAGGAATCATCCGTGGTTGTCTTTTTCGTGATATTGCGGGGAATGGTTTATTGGTCGGGAGTTTCTCCCCGGCTGCTCACGAGACACATCTTCCGTACGATCCTGCCGACCGTCGTGAAGTGTGTATACATCAACGGATTGACAACTGTTATTTTACGGAGACGGGTAACGAAGATTGGGGTTGTCTTGCCATTGCTGCGGGATATGTAAGCGACATCCATATCGTGCACAATGAAATATGCGAAGTGCCTTATAGCGGTATCAGCCTTGGCTGGGGATGGACTCAGACAGTGAATTGTATGAAGAATAATCAGGTTCATGCCAATCTGATCCATCACTATGCGAAGCATATGTATGATGTGGCAGGAATTTATACGTTAGGTTCCCAGCCCAAGACCTATGTAACGGAGAATTGTGTGCATAGCATTTATAAGCCGGGTTATGTGCATGACCCTAACCACTGGTTTTATCTCTATACCGATGAGGGTTCGTCTTTTATCACCGTCCGCGATAATTGGACGGAAGGGGAGAAGTATCTGCAAAATGCGAATGGACCCGGAAATGTGTGGGAGAATAACGGGCCGGGAGTGGATGCGGCTATTCGTGAACGGGCAGGGCTGGAAGAGGAATATAAAGACTTGAAGAATAAATGATAATTTATCGGCGAGAGAATTGTTACGCGGAAGTATCTTAAATTCTC
>ENA-OZGR01000373-OZGR01000373.1-human-gut-metagenome-genome-assembly--contig:-NODE-373-length-22213-cov-5.139408_pt1 | contig 22213 bp, 16 predicted proteins | sample MGYA00244660_ERZ653666 | MGnify/ENA primary metagenome ERZ653666 (study PRJEB26926, sample SAMN06165280) | human gut metagenome | biome: ENVO:00009003; feature: ENVO:2100002; material: ENVO:00002003...
CGAGATGAGCGCTAGTCTCGTGGGCTCGGAGATGTGTATAAGAGACAGTTACTATAAAGTTCATCTAACTCTTTTCCCTGAACAAATCCGGTAAAAATAATTCTGTCATCGTCTTTTGCCATTTCTTTTAACTGGTTAGCAAATTCATCAGTATCCGAACTGCCCCCTGCAATGACTAACTTCTTATCTGTTTTTACGTTCTTAAAGCCTTCAATCAGATAAGTAATTCCTTTTTCCGGAACAAGGCGTCCTAAAAATAAAATATAATCATCTTTCTTTAAACCAAATTTCTTGTCAATAAGTTCTGCCTTTCTAATAACTGGACGATTCACACCATTAGGGATAAACTTTGTATCACGTCCATAAGTCTCTTTAAAATAATTTTGTACTCCCTCACTGAGAACAATAATTTCATCTGCAAATTTAACAGCACATTTTTCGCCAAGCATAATATATGTGCTGGCTAACTTGCCCCATTTTGCTCTTTGATGATCAAGTCCATGAATCGTAGCGATACAACGTTTTCCAAATAATTTTGGCAACCATAACATTGCACATGGTCCTTCTGCATGAAAATGTACCACATCATATTTTCCAAACGCTGCTGCTACCGCTGCAAAAAATGAAGCACTCATCGCTGCTAGTCCTTTTTTATCTATCGTTGGTACATATTTCATTCGGATACCTTTATATTCTTTTAATTTCTTCTCATCAAATTCTTTACCACTTACATGATGTCCATTACGGTTATATACTGTTATCTTATGTCCTAGTTTTGCCATGCGAACCGTTAATTCTTCAACGACAATTTCAATTCCACCTTGACGACTCGGAATTGTCTTATGTCCAAGAACTGCAATTTTAAGTGGAAAAGTATTAATTTTCCTTTTATTCATAACTTCCTCTTATTATATTTATTACTTATCTATTATTACCTTCTGTGGCTTAAATTCTATTTACGGAAATCAAGCCACAATCATTTCATCACATAGATCCATCTTTTCTAAGAACTACCATTACTGTTTTAAGCAATATTTTTATATCTAGCCCAATGTTCCAATTTGTGATATACTCTTTGTCAAGACGAACCACTTCTTCAAAATCAGTAATGTCACTACGTCCGCTGACCTGCCACATACCGGTTATTCCTGGCTTAATTGCCAATCTTGCACGATGGTGCAGCTCATAAAAATTCGTTTCCGAAATCAAAGGTGGCCTGGTTCCAATTATTGACATATCACCTTTCAACACGTTAAAAAACTGCGGAAATTCGTCAATGCTTGTTCTTCTAATAAAATCCCCAATACCAGTCTTATGTGTTCCATCTGGAAGAATCTTATTTCCAATAACTCGTGGGTCAAAATCCAATTTGAACATCTTTTCATCACCCAGCTTGTTATCTTTCATAAGTTCAGCCTTACGTTCTTCTGCATCCATATACATGCTTCGGAACTTATACATTTTGAATCTCTTTCCATTCTTTCCTACACGTTCCTGTGCAAAGAAAATCGGTCCCGGTGATGCTATGTAAATTGCTGGAGCAACAAATATAAACAAGATTCCAGTAATCAGGCATCCTACCAAACCTCCGGCAATATCCATCAATCGTTTCAGCATCAGATCTCTTGTAGATGCATAGTTAATACTGGTAGTCAGTACTGTATAATCTCCAACTTTTTCTACAAACTGTTTTTTCCCCGGCACGCTTTGTACCTTTGCAAGATTCAGATGAACGGTTACTCCGGTTTCTGTAAACTGCTCGATCAGTTCTTTTGGATATGGAACTACACCGGATGTCACAATCAGAACTTCATCAATCCATTCCTTGCAGACATATTCAGCAGCATTTTCCATATTTGCAACTACTTTCACACCATCAATATACTTTCCTGTCATTTCTTTATCTATGACAGCAATTCCAGCAATCTTATACCGGGCATAATTATGCTCTTTCATGCTCTCTACTACTGAACTCACTACATCTGCTGAAACAACAAGAAGTAAGGAACGATTTTCACCATCTTCCATTTTCTTTCTAAGCAAATGTTTCCACAGCTCTCGTACCAGATAAGTAAGTAGAATATAGATAACGATATTCAGTACCAATGCCAGTCTGGAATATTGTTGTCCTTCCTGAAGCATAAACAGATAAAGCAATAAACATGCTCCGAGAATTATTCCATGCTGTGCTGTTACAACAAAATCTTTATAGTAGCCTCTTTTCAAAACGTTTTTCAATGTTCCCATCGCAAACAGTACTACCAAATCTGCTACTTCCATAAAGACAGCCATATTTCTGTAAAGAATTAGCTGGTATGGATTAGCTCCATATCCGCTTAACGCATACGCCAAAACGAACGCCACCTGCAAGCAGATTAAGTCCAAGATGATAAAATCCACATGTTTTATCCATCCTGTAGAATCTTTTCTATACATACTTTCTTTCCCCTTTACTCATTTTTCAGATCCCATTACGTTCGTTTTCAACTAACTGCTACAATCCTCTGACTTACCAACGAACAAAGACTTTTTATAAGAAAATACGCAGTCCTTCACAGAACTTTGTATATTACATTCAATACTACTAAGAAACAATCTATGCCCAGCACATAACCCAATTATCAGGGCAGGCAAAGCACAATAAAAAAATGGATTTCGATTAATTAAGAAATGTGATGCTATTTGATAATAGATAGCAGCCATAAGCAGACAGCCTATAGAAACTGCCAGATAGATTTTCCGATGTTTCATCAGATTCTTGCCATATTCAATTTTTCCGTTTGCTTCTTTCCCACTATAAGGGGCTAGGGAATTGCATTTGCACTCAGCGATCCGCTTCTGCTTCATTTTTCATACCTCGCTTTACCCCCCCCCACACACATACACACTCTGGGGGATTTTAATTTTTTAGTTTTTCATTGTTCATATCTGCAACTAACGTCCCTTAGCCTGTCATTCTTTTCAGACTAACAGGCTCAAGTTTTCTCCTTTTCGATTTTTTTATTGCTCTGTGATTGGGTCAAACTGAGCATCCAAAGAGCCATCCAATATCTATGAACCGCTATAATGTGACCCTGCTGCAGCAATGAAAAATCGAATTATCATAAAACGCTTAAGCCACACATGCCGCATAAATACTGGAGTTTTCTCTGGTTGTCCCTATTATATCTCGGACTCCGGTATACTCCACCTTAATATCCACATCCGGTGTCATCCCCGACATCTTGATCAGGTTCCGTGCCAGTGTATCGATCTTCACCGGCGCTCCCATATCCAGCACAAAAATCTCTCCGCCCTTTGCATAGGTTCCAGCCTGAAGCACCAAACTCACAGCCTCCGGAATGGTCATAAAGTACCGGATAATATCCGGATGGGTAACGGTCACAGGACCGCCCTTGGCAATCTGCTTCTTAAACAGCGGGATCACAGACCCGTTGCTTCCCAGTACATTTCCAAACCGCACTGCCACAAACTCAGTTTTCAGTTTCCGTTCCCCTTTTTCCTCAGGAAACTCTCTGGTAACTGCCACTTCTTTCAGCGCTTCCTCGCTGTCCTCATAGTGGCTTCCCAGCAGTGGAAGCATATCTTCTCGTCCTGTTCTGCTGATCTTATCCATAGTCTGGATAACCATCTCGCAGAGACGCTTGCTTGCCCCCATAATGTTGGTAGGATTCACAGCCTTATCTGTACTGATCAGTACAAAACGCTGACATCCATTTTTCAGGGCAGCATGTGCTGTCTTATAAGTTCCCATTACATTGTTCTTGATTGCTTCACAGGGGCTGGTCTCCATAAGGGGTACATGCTTATGCGCAGCTGCATGATAAACAATGTCCGGTTTATAGGTTTCAAATACATCATTGATCTTTCTGGTATCACGGACAGAACCGATCAGTACCACCAGATCCAGCTGAGGATGTTTGGACCGGAGCTCCTGCTCAATGTCATATGCATTGTTCTCATACACATCAAAGATCACCAGTCTCTTCGGTGCATGCTCGGCGATCTGGCGGCAGAGCTCACTTCCGATAGATCCGCCTCCACCGGTCACCAGGATAGTTTTTCCGCTGATATAACGGAAAATCTCATCCATATTTACCTTGATCGGTTCTCTTCCCAAGAGATCCTCCACAGCCACATCCTTCATTTTGCTGAGGGATACTTCCCCTGTGACAAACTGATAGACACCCGGCAGGATCTTCATCTCGCATTTGGTTTCTTTGCAGATATTTAAGATATCTCTTTTCTCTGCGGCGCTTGCACTTGGGATAGCCAGAAGGATCTGGTCGATTTTATATTTCTTTGCATTTACCAGAATCTCATCCCTGCCCCCTACAATAGGTACGCTCTCCATATAGCGTCCCCATTTGTTGGGATTGTCGTCAATAATGCAGCATACCTTTCCCTTTGGTTCCTTTGCACACTCAATATCACGGAGAATGATCTGCCCAGCCTGGCCTGCGCCGATCAGCATGATCCGATGGAGAGGTCCTTCCTCTTCCTTCTGTCTCCGTGTCCTCTCCAAAAGGACAAAACGGTAGGAAAAACGGATCCCTACGATCAGGCAGAACTGGATGATGGTTCCAAATAAGTAATAGGACATTGGCATCTGCTGTATGGCAAGGGTGATCCCAACTGCCTGGAACAGAAAGGTAATCACCGTAGAGATGCCAACCCTGATAAGCTCACTGTAGCTTGCAAAACGCCACATACTGTTGTACAGACGCAGCATCCAGAACACGAAAACAGAGAATACCGTATACCATGGTGTAAACTTCAGATAGGCAGACAGATATTCTCCGGGTATTGCTGAATATGTACAATCAAAACGAAACCACAGGCCAAGAAAATAGGCTGCATTTACAGCGATCACATCATAAATGACCAGGTAAAGGGAAATCACCTGCCAATGCTCCAGTTTTCTTCTCTTACAATTTTTCTTTTGATTCATTGATGTCATTTCTTAATCATACGGACAGGTTCACTCTGCCCTTTCCTCCCTGATAAATATTTTTCTTTTCTCTTCCTATTTCCAATCCATTCCTATACTGTCCAGCTGTCTGATCCGTTCTTCCCCCAGAACCATTCCGCTGGATCCGGGATGTTTCCGTTTGGATCGTATATTTGATATCCATCTGCCCAGCTTTACACCATTTACGGAGTATGACAGCGGAATGTTCAGGTTTCCGTGTGCTTCGTAATAGCTTCTTGCCAGTGCATATTTCTCATTCCACTGTCTGGCTGTTTTTTTCTCTGTTTTGAATCCTATCTTTTTGAGACGTTCCATCTGCTCCTCTGACAATGGAGTCCGTTGTGGATTTTCACCGGATGTCTGACGGCTGATATCAGAAAGCCATCTTCCAAGAGGGATTCCATCCTCTGTGATATATTTCGTCATTACTTCAAGGTTTCCATGAATTTGGTAATACTCCTCGGCTGCCTTGAAATATTCCTCCCACTTCTCTGTGTTTCTGTCCCAGATCATGCCCAGTGCGGCAAGCTGTTTCTGCTGTTCTTCTGTAAGTGTCTGATCCAGACCTTTTGTTTTTACTTTTGCCCGCAGGTTGCTGATCCATCTGCCCAGTTTGAAACCGTCAGATGTTTCATACCTTGCTTTAATATCCAGATTTCCATGTTCGCTGTAATACGTCTGTAATTCTGCCAAGGCTTTCTTCCAGTTCTGGTCTTTGGTGTCCCAGATCATACCAATCTCACTCAGTTTTCTTACTTTCACTTCTGTCAGGTTTCCGGTTACTGTGCCAGAATAAACTCTGCGCTGGGTCTGTATCCAGCTCCCAAGGGTAAGTCCTGTTGAAGTGACATAGCTTTTGGGAATCCTGAGATTGCCATTTTCCTGGTACCATTGTCTGGCTGCAAGGTAATAGGTTTCCCATGCAGAGCTTAAATTTGTCTGCAGTTTCTGAAAAAGCATTCTGCAGTCTTTTGTTTCATCTATGATCTGGAAGTGACCACTGAAATGCGGACCTTTTCCATATGTAGTCGGAAACAGCACCATTGCTTCTTCCAGTTCTTTTTTCAGACAGTCAATGCAATAGAGACTATCGAAATTGTTGACCAGGTCAAAGATAAGCGGTGTTTTTTCCGATCCTGCCGAAAGCGCACGGCCAATCTGCTGCAGATAAATGATCGGAGAGACTGTCGGACGTAACAGGATCACGCCGTCTACATCATCCACATGAATTCCCTCATTTAACATGTCAATACAGAAAAGCAGTTTCAGGTGTTTACTGTCATCTTTTTTGAATGCTGTAAACTCTCTGCCTGTGGCAGCATCACTGTAAAATGCAGTGTATACATGTGGGCTGGGGTCGACCTGTCGAAACCATGTGCTGACCTGTTCTTTCATCTCGTCCATATGTTCTTTGTCAGAGCAGAAGACAATGTATTTGCCATTTTTCTTTGTCATGTGTTTCTTAAACACTAGTTCCAGACCATCTGCGTGTTCCAGCGCACGGCGCAGCTGTTCAAGCAGCTTCTGGTTTTCTGTGATCAGTCCCTGATTCGATAAAGTCCGGATACGTTTTTTTAACTGTTCCAGTTCTTTTTGATAGGAATACATGGCTATCACGTATTTGGGTTCCGGCAGAATCTCACGGACAATTGCTTCTCCAAGAGTCATTTCAGAGGCAATTTTTCCGTCAAAAATCTCTTCTGCCATGTTCCTCTGATTGTCCAGATACCGTATATTTGTCGCAGACAGACCGAGACGCTTTGCATTTGGATATGTATCTAGAAGTTTTCTTACACTCCTTCCCCATTCCTGCGCGCCACAGCGGTGAAATTCGTCCAGAATGATATAGTCCAGATGCAGGGTTTCGATGCTGTCTTCGTTCTTCATCAGACGGCTGTAGGACATAAACTGAATGTTTGGAAATTTCATATTCAGTTTTTCCAGCTGAGTCTGATAGATGTATTCACTTGGTGACAGCCACAGAAAATGTTTTGATGGATTTTCTTCTGCCAGCTTGAATGCGATCAGGGATTTCCCTGTGCCTGTGGGATGAATGACTGCTGCCATTTTTTCCTTTTCCAGCATGGCTGTAACTGCCCTGTATGCCTGCTGATTGTGTTTGAAAAGATGTATGCTCATTTCCTGTATCCCTCCCAGAGGTACGAAACAGGAGGAAGTTTGATTTCGCAGATTGTTTTAATCTGCGAAATGGGCACATACGCGCCAACCTCCCCAATTTTATTAAATTTCTTATCAAATCACTGCTAATATAATATGCTGAATAAGTCATTTTGTCAATAAATGGTTATTTATTTAGTACATTATAACATAAACTGACCAATTTATTTAGTGCTTTTTGTAAGAAAATCAATCTGACTGCTGGAAAGTATCTCCATTACGGGTCAGAATCGTGGTCAGGAGCCATAGAAAGGAGTTTTATATTTTGGCAAGACGAGGAGAAAACATACGAAAAAGAAGTGACGGCAGATGGGAAGGCCGATATCTGATCCATATAAATGGAAGCAAAAAATATCGTTCCGTATATGCCCCTTCTTATAATGAAGTAAAACAGAAACTCTTTAACAGCAAGAAAGAATCTGAGATTACTCTGCTCTCCCAAAAAGAGCAGACAGCTCCCCTAAACGCCAGTGCTGATATGAGTCTTGATGAAATCGGTCAGTTGTGGCTTATCTATATTAAGGATAATCGCAAGTACTCCACCTACAGAAAATATGCCAACATCTATGATATGCATATCCGGGATATTTTTGGCAGTCTGACAGCAGACGAAATCAGCCTGGAAATCATAGAGAAAGCCCTGCCAAAGGAGATGTCCGCCAGTCTATATAAAAGTATCTACTGTGTACTGAACCAGATTTTATCTTATGGAAACCGATACTGCGGCACTCCGAAAATTCATTTAAAAACAGAAAAGCTGCGGACAGTTCCCAAACCCGTGCAGACAATAAACGCTACGGACCAGCAGAAGCTATGCCGCTATCTGCTCTCAGATCTTGATTCCTGTAAGCTTGGCATTCTGATATGCCTGTATATGGGACTGAGACTCGGGGAAATCTGTGCCTTAAAGTGGGAAGATATCGATTTCCAGAGAAAAACGATTCATATTAACAGGACTGTCCAGAGGATTCAGGTCAGGCAGGAGGATCGGAAAACGATTCTGTATGAGGGGCCGCCCAAAACGCTCTGCTCTGTCCGCGAGATCCCGATTCCGGAATTTCTCTTTCCACTTCTTCTCTCTTGTAAGGATGATGGGGTTTATGTGTTGAATAAATTTTCCCCGATGGAACCCCGTACTTATCAGTACAAGTTTTATTCTTATCTGGATAAAGCATATATAAAGAAGTCTCACTTTCACGCACTGCGCCATACATTTGCGACAAACTGTATCAGCAATGGGGCTGATGTCAAGAGTGTCAGCGAAATGCTTGGCCATTCTAATGTAAATATCACTTTGAATAAATATGTCCATCCATCTATGGATACCAAGCGGAACATTCTGGATTCGCTTTCTTCTATCTCATCTATAAATGGTCAGATCAGTGGTCGGATCATTTCTTAATCTTTGATCTCATGCACGTTTCCGGTGCCCATTTCGCAGATTAAAACAATCTGCGAAATCTCTGTACGTGAATGGTCCATCCGGCGTTTTTTAGATGCGCGGATGGATTTTTTCTCTGTCATTTTAGAACTTTTTGTTCTTTTTATTATATTATACTCTGCTCTTTCGCGCAAGTAAAATATCAGACAGTTATCGTTCCTGCCATGGGCATGATTTCTAAAATATCTCTGTATAAATAAAATACCCGCCGCGGAAGATATTATGCATATCTGTCCACAGCGGGTGTTTTATAAATTTTCGAAAATCACATCGAATCATCCGGATGATTGTCGATTTATATTCGAAATCAAAGCAAAAATATCACATTATTCGATAATATTATTTGAATATATTATGAAATAAGTATATACTAATAGAAAATGAATTTGGAGGGATAATTATGCTGATAGAATTCAGGTTCAAGAATTATAGATCATTTCGTGATGAGGCGACGCTATCTATGGAAGCAACGGGGCTTGGCCCCTTCAAAAAGAGCTTGATTTCATATGGTTCGTTGAACTTATTACCGAACGTTGCTATATATGGAAAAAATGGTGGAGGTAAAAGTAATGTAATTCGGGCGTTTTGGCTGGCTGTGCAATTCATTAAAAATGCACAAAGAACACAGCACGAAAACGCAAAAATACCAGTAATACCATTTGCTTTAAATGATTATTCTGAAGATGAACCAACAGAATTTGAATTTATCTATACTCTAGACGGAATTAAATACTGGTATTCCTTTGCTGCAACGAAGAAAAAGATATATAAAGAATATTTATACCACGCACCCAAGGGACAAAAAGCGTTAGTTTTTAAAAGAGAAAATCAATCATTTATTTTTACAGAAGAAAAGGCAAAGAGAAAGTTAATCAGCGAAACCGTTGCATCGAATCAGTTGTTCTTTTCGTTGGCTTGTACAATGAATGACGCTATTTGCGCAACTGCAATGAAGTGGTTTCGGGAATTGCTTTATTTTTCAAGGGATTATTCAGATATTCCTAAACAGCTGTTGGATTATTCTAATGATGCCAATATGCTGCAGGCGATTTCGGATTATGCCAAAGCTGCGGATCTCGGTATTGAAAGTATGCAATTTGAAATTGACAGTAAGGAAATTAAGGACAATCTAAGTTTTCCCGAGAATATACCAGACGGTATAAAAGCAGCCTTGATTCAGTTTATGCATATTCTGGCAGATACGTCGAGCAACTCAGAAACAAGATTAAAAATGAATGAGGTTAAAGCAATATCGAAACATCAGGGTATCAATGCTAATGGAGAAGCGGTTTTATACCCGTTAGAATTATCGGATGAATCAGACGGAACCAGAAGACTCATGTCTATTGCACCTGCAATCGAGTCAGCACTGAAAAAAGGCGGAGTTCTTATCGTTGATGAAATTGAAAAAGAACTTCATCCAATGTTAGTAGATTTTGTTGTGGCAAAATTCCAGAGTAAGCAGTCTAACCCAAAAGGAGCGCAGCTTATCTTTACGACTCATAACACGGAACTTATGAATATGGAAATCCTGCGTAAGGATCAGTTGTACTTTGCAGACAAAAGCAATGAAGATGGGATATCAGAGCTTTATAGTATTAGTGGATTAGGTACCAGAACTACAGAAAATATCAGAAAGGGATATTTGCTTGGTAAATATGGTGCAACTCCTGATATTGAGATTGAGGAGGTGGAATAATGCCTCGTAAAGTAAAATCTGCCAAACCACTAATCTATGTATTTTGCGAAGGTGAAAGTGAACAGGCATACACTGATTATTTAAAAAAGACTTTCTCGGACGTTGCTGTTTTAAAAAGGCCACCAGATACAGGACTGTTTGAGGAAGCAGAAGCAAAGTTTTCAAAATCACCCAAATATAAAAACAGCATAGATGTAACAGATGAAATATGGTTTTTTTATGATGTAGAAGAAAAGGATATTCCAAAATGGAATGATAGGTTTACGATTATAAAGAAACTTCGTAAATTGAGAAAAAAACAAGGAATACGGGTAAGATTACTAATGACTAGTGGATGTATTGAGTATTGGTTTATGTTGCATTACAAATACTATACTCCGAAACTCATTACCGTTCCTGAAAAGGAAAAGGTTATTAATGAAGTTAAAAAATTAATCCCAACTTACGTAAAAGGAAATTCTGCGGCAACAGAGAAGATTGCAGTCAATTATCAAAAAGCAGTAGAAAATTCAAAGAAAACTGTAAAAGCATTATTGCCAGATGGACTGCCGGGAATAGATGATACAGATGTCAGAAACCAATGGTTAAATACAAAGAGCGTCACATTTTCTAATGTATATGAAGCAATTGAATTTTTACAAAACTGTGGATAAAAATGTATCGTAGCATTTGAGTCAGACTCGATGATAGGAAAGGGGCTGTCTATTTCCCGACAGCCCCTTTCCTATAAAAAGAGCTGCCCGCCCCGAATGCAGATTTCTGCATCCGAAATTCAGACAGCTCTCTGAATTACTCAGATAGAGTAATATTTAATTTCTTAGATCTCAGCCAGTTTCAGCAGATCCGGGATCTTGGATTCCCAGCCAAGTGCCATGATATGTACACCCTGACAGTATGGCTTACACTCTTTGATAATACGTGCAGCGATCTCAACACCTGTGATACCTGCTTTTGTCTTTTCTTTGTCTGCTTTCAGTTCCTCGAGCATTTCGTCCGGAACATGAATACCGGCAACATTATTGTTCATGAATTTAGCCATTCCGGCGGACTTAGGAATAATGATACCAACCTGTACAGGTTTTCCGAACTGTTTTGCTTTTTCCATGAATTTGATGAATTTCTCCGGCTCAAATACTGCCTGTGTCTGGAAGTATTCTGCACCTGCAGCTACTTTTCTTTCCATTTTTGCAAGCTGTGCGTCAACGGAATCGCTGCATGGAGATACAACAGCACCCTTGGAGAATTTCGGAGGCTCGCCAACCAGTTCGTTTCCACCAAGATCCACACCGGATTCCAGAAGCTTCACTGTGTGAAGAAGGGATACGGAGTCAAGGTCGAATACAGGTTTTGCCTGTGGGTGGTCACCCATCTTTGTATGGTCACCTGTGAGGCAGAGGATGTTGTCAATGCCCAGCATTGCAGCACTGAGAAGATCAGACTCCAGAGCGATACGGTTTCTGTCACGGCATGCAAGCTGGAAAATAGGATTCATGCCTGCATCCTTGAGAACCTTACACATTGCAAGAGATCCAAGACGCATAACAGAAGACTGGTTATCAGTTACGTTAACTGCATGAACATCCTTAAGGTATGTTTTTGCTTCTTCTACCAGCTCATCTACGTGGATTCCTTTTGGCGGTCCTACTTCTGCAGAAACTACAAATTCACCACGGTCGAATAATTCTTTCATTTTCATTGTACATTGCTCCAATCATTATAATCTATTTTAATTCATCGTCTGTTGCAAAGTTATGAATCTGTGTCGGACATTTCAGCGCGTCAAGGCGTCCGATCTCTTTCAGACGTCTGTAGATGCGTTCCCATCCACATTCCATCTCGCTGTCCACTTCACATTTACCGTTCTTGGAACCACCGCACTGGCCGTTCACAAGGCTCTTTGAACATGCTGTGATCGGGCAGATCCCGCCTGTCAGGTTCAGGTAGCATTCACCGCACTGGTCACATTTGTACTCTAACGGTGTCACGCCCTGGAAACCAGGTACCGGGTATGTATCGCAGGCTGCACAGACCATCTTGTCTTCCAGATATTCTGAAACGGTCTGTACACCAACACCGCAGGAGAATACCAGAACCAGATCTGCTTCCTGGATCTTGCTCATATGTTTCTTAAGACGTAATTCCATATTTTCCGGATTACAGATGTAATCAGTTGTCATGATTCCTGTCACATTTCCTTCAGCAGCAAGTTCCTTCTGAAGTTGGGCAGCTTCTTTTTCCGGAAAACGAACTTCTTTACATCCATGACAGTTGATAATGAAAACTTTCTTTCCGGCTGTCAGTGATGTAATCGCTTCTTTTGCTTTTAACTGGGTAATCAACATATTACTTCATCCCCCTTACTGCATTTTTTCCGGCTTTGATACTGTTAATGATCGGAATCTTGGAAGAACAGATATACTGACAGCATCTGCACTCAACACAATCCATAACGTTCATGTCTTTCATGCCCTGCCAGTTCTCATCTTTCGCATATTTCACGAAATACAGAGGTGAAAGTTCCATCGGACAGACATCTACACAACGTCCGCACTTGATACACGGCTGTTCTTTTGTCTCATCCGGTTCAACGGCAATGATACCATTGGAGCCTTTCATCATCGGTACATCCAGTGTGTTCAGAGGGAATCCCATCATTGGTCCGCCCATCTTAACCAGAACATCGTCATCTGTAAATCCGCCGCAGTAATCGATCAGCTCTCTTACGCTTGTACCGATCTTGATAACGAAGTTTCCAGGATTCTTGATCTTCTCGCCTGTTACTGTAGCAACACGCTCAACCAGAGGCATTCCTGTCTGGATCGCATCGGAGATTGCTTTTACTGTACTGATATTATCTACTACAACGCCGACATCTGCCGGAAGACCGCCGCTTGGAACAATTCTTCCCATAACGCGCTTAATGAGAGTTTTCTCAGCGCCCTGCGGGTATTTTGTTCTTGCAACAAATACTTCCATATTTCCGATATCAGCAACTTTTTTCTGCATTAATTCAATGGCATCCGGCTTATTATCCTCGATAACGATGATACCCTTCTCGGCACCTGTTGTCTTAAGGACTGCTTTCAGACCAAAAATAATGTCATCTGCATACTCAAGAAGTACTCTGTGGTCTGCTGTTAACAGAGGCTCACATTCACATCCGTTGAGAAGGATGGTATCTACCGGTTTTGCAGGTTTAAGTTTGACACAGGTCGGGAAACCTGCACCGCCCATACCAACGATTCCGGCTTCACGGATGATATCAATGATCTCATCCGGAGTAAGATTGTCAAGATCACCATGTGGCTGTACGGATTCGTGCAGAGTATTTTTTCCATCCGATTCAATGACAACAGCCATCACTTCGCTTCCGCGTGTGCCATGCATACGCGGTTCAACAGCAACTACGGTTCCGCTTACGCTGGAATGTACCGGAGCACTGATAAATCCGGCAGCTTCACCGATCTTCTGACCAACTTTTACAGTGTCACCAACCTGAACGATCGGATTAGCCGGTGCGCCCAGATGCTGTGACATGGAGATTACAACTGTCTTCGGATCCGGGAATTTCTTCAGAGCGATGTGCTCACTGAATTCCTTGCGTTCTGACGGATGAACACCGCCGTAATATCCGTCCAGTCTGTCTTCTCTGATGGACTTCACATAGTCGTTGATCACTTTGAAATTAACTTTGGAGAAATCACGAACCTGTACAGGCTGGTTTAAGAATTCTTCCAGACGTCCCTGTTTTGCAAGTCTCTGGTAAATCTTCTCCCATGCACAGTCTTTGTTCGGATCTACTTCGCATTTTCCATTCTTTGCTCCACCGCACTGCCCATTGACAAGACTCTTTGAACAGTCAACGATCGGACAGACACCTCCGGTAATGTTCAGATAACACTGCGCACATGCGTCACAGCTCTTCTTGGTAAGTGCCATGCCATGATGACCTCTGTAGTTAAGGGTGTTGCTTGCAGCAACTACCGGCTTACCTGCCAGATCCGCAACGGTCTGAATACCAAGGCCACAGGAAATTACTACTACATTCTCTGTACCTTCCGGAATCAGATCCTGTAATTTTCTTTCTGTGTGCATCTTGTTGCATAAGAAATCAAATTTTGCACTGCCTGTAACATTCTTTCCCTGATCTGCAGCGAATTTCAGAAATTCGTCACAATCCGGTTCGTCAACAGTTTCAAATTCTTTGAAACATTTGTTGCAGGCAATCACAAACAGGTTGTCCTTACCGTCAAGCACTGATGCAAGTTCATCACTGCTTTTCAGTTTGTACTTAGTATAGTTTTCCAATTGCTCACCTTCCTTATGATAAAATAGTAAAAATTATATCCTTATGGTATCTGCTCTTATACGTTCCCTCCATCTCTCTGCACTCAAAAAAGGGCCAATAAAACCAGATAAATAAGTTCAATACATATTCCTTAATAAATGTATCACAAAACGCTCATTTTATCCAGTTTTATTGGCAAATTTTATAAATTTCTTCTATGGTTTCGTTCTAAAATTCTATGAAGTGCAGATATTTGTACTGTAAAGGATGTGAAATCAGTAAATTGTATACAATATACTTTATCCTATAGTAACTATGGCGATTCCACAAAGTATGCTAATGCAGACTACAAAAAGATATGATATGATAAAAAAAGAGGATATCTGCAATATCCCCAGACCACTCATTTATCAGAAAGAAGCGTGTTTATATGAAAAACACCCGTTTACAACTTTATAAATGATAGACTTGTTAATGAATCATCTGTTTTAAGGCCTTTGTTATAGCATTTGATTTTATATGTGTTTCGATATTTTTCACGAAAGTGGCAAAGTATACCAGCTTTCACAAAGGATGATGACATGATCTTTGCTGTGAAATTCAGGCATAACCTGCCGGATCATGGAGACTGCCAGTTCCAGTTTAGACTCTTTTTCTGCCACATACGATAACCAAGAGGAACGGAAAGATAAACCTGCTGAAAAGTTTTTAACTTTTCTTAGCAGGTTTATTATAAGTACTTTCTGTTTTCGTCAAAAGCATTAGAGCGTGTCTGAATTTTCAGACACGCTTTGGTGCATTCTCTCCAGATTTTCCAGAATTATATCTACACTGATTGGTTTGGCAATATGAGCGTTCATACCCGCTTTGATTGCCTTTTTACGGTCTTCTTCAAAAGCATTGGCAGTCATCGCAATGATTGGTATATTTGCGCATTTCGGATCATTCAATGTACGGATTTCCCGGGTTGCGGTGTATCCATCCATCTTCGGCATCTGAATATCCATGAAGATCAGATCATATTTTCTGCCTTCTGCAGATGACATGATATTCACAGCATCTGTACCATCCTCAACGCAATCCACATCCAGACCAATTTCCTCCATGATCGCTGTTGCGATCTCCCGGTTCAGCTCATTATCCTCTACAAGAAGAACTTTCTTCCCTTCATAACGCCTCTGGATTTCTGCCCGGATTTTCTGCTTCTCATTCTTAAGGGGCTCTCTTTGCTCCGAATCAGGTTCCTCCTTCACAGTCGTCCCTGATATTTCACATTCAAGCATAACCGTAAACTCCGTTCCCCTTCCTACTTCGCTTTCAACCTGAATCGTACCGCCCAGCATATCCACAATGTTTTTGGTGATTGCCATTCCGAGACCGGTTCCTCCTATTCCATTCTCCGTAACGGTATGTTCTCTTGTAAATGAGTCAAACACCTGCTCCCTGAACTCCGGCGACATCCCAATTCCATTATCCTTCACACTGAATACCACTGTTGTACATCCGTCTCTTCTGCATGGTTTCTCAGAAACACGAATGTTAACCGTACCCCCGACCGGTGTAAATTTCACAGCATTACTGCTGATATTCAGAAGCACCTGCGTCAGGCGCAACTTGTCGGTAATGATATCTTCATGGAGTACATCCTGTGTATCAATATACAGCTCCTGCTGTTTAGAATGTACAGATTCCTGTATAATTGTATTTAAGTCATGCAAGATATCCGGCAGGTGTACAACTGTATATTCAATCCGTACGGAACCGTTCTCGATTCTGCTCATATCCAGCACATCATTGATTAGGCTGAGCAGATGCTGACCGGATATATGGATTTTTTTCAGATAATCCAGAACAAGCTCCTTATTGTCAATATGTGTTGTCGCAAGCGCAGTAAATCCAATGACCGCATTCATCGGCGTGCGGATATCATGAGACATATTATTCAGAAACACAGTCTTCGCCCTGTTCGCATGTTCTGCAGCCGCAAGTGCATTTCTCAGATTCCTATCCTGCGCAATCTCACGTTCTTTTTCTTCTGTCGCATCACGGATTGCAACCAGAACTGTACACAATTTCCCATCTTTATCATATCCCTGTGGCACAATGATCATTGTCATCCATCTTTCATCCACTGTCCGAGCTGTAAAACTCAGCGTTTCACGTTCTTCCAGACGTTTTGCCACCGTACTTATATCGACAAATTCCCAGTATGCCTTCTGAAATGGCTCTGCAATCACCTGCCTTATAAGTTCTTCCTGATGCGCTTTGAAAAGCATATCCCCTTTCTGATCTGGCTTCATATTTCCTGAAGATTTCAGGATTTCGATTTCCTCTGTTTTTAGATTCACAAGAGAAATAGAGGCATATGCATGCCCCAGTGCATTGATCACCCGAAGTCTTTTCTGGTCCTGAAGGATACTTCTCTTTTCTGTTCTGCTCCTGTTCACCCGATAAAGTAAGAAAAGGAGCAGTGCAAGCAGCACATAAATCACACATATAATATTTCGTGTGATGTACACCTGACTTTCCGGGAAAAAGATATATGCATCGTAGTCTTTGATCTTCTCCCGACGTCCGAACCAGTTTCCTGTCTCTGAACGAAGATGGACAATTCCATTCTCATCTGCCTCAAATTTATTTTTATACTGACTTTTTGCTTCTTCTATAGAGCGGGCAGTCAGCTCCTGTCTGTTTGTACTGACAACCTTATCATCATCACAGATCACAACACTTCCATTCATCTCAAAAGGAAAGTCAGAAAATAACGATGCCATCGTCAGATCTCCGTTAAGCTCATTTACTTCCTCCTTCTGCGCATATGTGATCAGGATACCTGCTGCATCCTGTCTTGCCACTGCCGCAAAATCATAGATCTTTCCTTTATTTCTCAGACGAGTGGTATAAGTCTTTTCCGGATGCTCTGCAATATCACGTACATAATCACTTTTGATCAGCTTCTGCCACAGCGACATAGTATCTCCATCTTTTGCACTCTGTTCTGTCACCTTCAGATTCTGATCCAGTACAAGGATTCCTGTCAGGCGCTGTTCCCTGGCATATTCGTCTAGCATTTCTGTACTGAGATTTCCTTCCTGTTCTATGACTCTGCTTAATTCTGTTGTTTTGTCCAAAAGACGTACCAGGCTTTTCACCTGATCATTGGTGTTATAAATCTCATAACTTTCAATTCGGTTTTTTACAAAATCAAAGGTCTCATCCAGAGTACTGTTCAGCTTGCTATTATCTCTCGCTGTCAGCAGAAGAAAAGTCAGTATTCCGGAAAAAATCAGAATAAACACAAGCAAACACGCATTTCTGTCGACCCTCTTTTTCTTCTGTTTCTGCGGTATCTGCCTTCTTATCTGTCTGCTCATTTACTTTCTCCTCCCGGCAGAGTTTCGTCCGCATCCAATCCGTATTTTGTAACTATTTTTTCTGTAATCCCTTCGCTTTGCATCTCTGTAAGCGTTTCTGTAAGCTTTTCTGCCAATTCTTCGTGAGTTCCTTTTTTGAAAGCAATTCCAAGTTCTGATTTATAAGGACTTTCCTCCAGCATACGGTAAACGCCCTTGCCATCCTGTATCAGACTGCCAAGCATTGCCTCATGTCCCGCAATCGCATCTGCATAATTTTTTCTAAGTGCAGCATAAAGCTCATTCGACGAAGAAAAACAGTTCACCTGTTCTGCATGCGGAAGATCTGATTTTATATTATGAAGAAAGAGATCTTCTGCTTTTGTAGTCGCCTGAACTGCAATCCTCTTCCCTTTCAGATCCTGAAGTGTCCGGATTTCACTCTCGGCTCTTACAACCACCATCTGACGACTGTACATATACGGTCCTGCCCACTGATATTTGTTTTCTCTTTCATTCATGGAATAGCAGCTCCACAGACAGTCTATTGTTCCATCTGACAAAAGTTTCTCTTTATCTTCCCAGACAACCTTCTCAAATTCAGGCTGATAACCCAGCCTCTGAAAGGCTTCCTCTGCAAGTTCCACATCAATACCTTTATACTCGCCATCACTCGTCTGATAGCTGTAAGGTTCAAAATAATCTATTCCGATAACAATCTCCGGCAATTCACTGTCCGATGTTTTCTCTTTCTTTATTCCACATCCTCCCGGTATAAGGCTGCCTGCCAGAAGAAGTGCTGCAATACAAATTCTTTTTCTGCGGGTATGGGAGTCATTCTTTCGATTTTTTCTCATATCCAGTTCCTTTCCATTTATTACTGTTTCATAACCTGCGTGTCAGTGACCTTGTTTTCCCAATTAAAACAGAGGGCTTATCCAATTCGGGTAAACATCAAAACGGTGCAAAAAAAGTCCCACGTAAAAAACTTTTACAGGAACTTTTTTCATAATCATCTCAGTTTTTTGACTGATCTTCCTATAAATCTATCAACAAAACTTCTGATACAGATTATACATTTCATATACTTTCATGTCTACAATTATTTACTGCTCTGAAATATAAAACACACGTTACTGTTCACAGTAACGTAGCCAAAATTCATTCCAGATTGCCTGCGGCAATGGAATTTTGAATAGGACCTGCTGATTGCGGGAATACTTTTTTATTTCCAGTCAGAAGCAAGGCATACAGGTACCGGATCCTGAATTTCCATTCTGTCAGGTTCTACCAGGCAGTCATAGGCCAAAATATGCACTCCTGCCTTTTTTGCCTCCTGCAGGGTTTCTCCAAATTCCCGATGAGTCTCCCAGTTGGGCTCAAACCTGTCAACTCCCTTCATCTGGATCACCAGAAGCAGATAAGCTTCGTATCCTTCCTGCATACAATGGATCAGCTCCTTCAGATGTTTCACACCTCTTTCTGTCGGTGCATCGGGGAAGCGTGCTATATTATCCGACTCCAGAGTGACACCTTTTACTTCTATAAAAGCCTTGCGTTTCTCTGAACAGACATAAAGATCAAATCTGGAATTTCCATAGGTCTTCTCCGGCGTTACCTGAACTTTTTCCGGAAAAAGATGTCCTGCCTTTACCCACTCCAGTGCTGCTTTATTGGGAATCTGAGAATCCATATTAATCAGGCCCCTGCCCTTTTTATTTACGCAGATTAGATCATAGGCTGTCTTTCTCGCCGGATTGCTACTCTTTTCCAGAAAAACCTGTGTACCCGGGACCAGAAGCTCCCTGCACCTGCCTGTATTCTTTACATGAACCGTTTCCACCTGCCCATTGATCTCCACATGTGCAATAAACCGATTAGGACGATCTATGAAACGGCCCTCTGTGATATGTTCGTACTTCATTTTTTCTGCTCCTCTTTACGCATTGTATACATACCATAACATGTTTTCCTCATACCTACAACATTTTCATTTTGGAAAACTATTCTCCAAACAAAGTGCCCCCGAGGATGTCAAGTCATTGCTACAAAAAATATGCGGCTCTTTTGCCACCAAAATGGCTTAAAACCGCATATTTCTGTATAGAGGACGTTATATAATTGTCACAAAGTAGGTGGGGAGGATGTAACGTCATTGCTACATCTTTTCTATCCTAATGCGTCAATATTTATTCCTACTTTCGCAAATAAAAATTGTAGCAACACATGCATTTGCGTATCTGGATTATCATAATATCTGTTTTCTTTTGGCGTTTTATTTGCCTCTTTACCCTGATTATCCTCTGATATTTTTTTACCCCTTTGAATTGCATTCTTTATATCAGATAATCCGATTTGATTGACTATTTCCGTTACCCTTTTTTCTTTTTTTATGTTTGCATCTGCTGCTAACCCAAAAACTTGTCGTAATTTATCAGCATATGCATCCTGATTTTGTACTATATCAAAATAGTCTTCTTTATGAAGAATCAGCCATAAATCAAAACAATAATTTGTATATCCTAATTCAATCTTATTTTCTATTGCCAAATCTATTGCTTCTTCATACTTATCCTTTTTTCCGTCATAATCAAAAACAGATACTTTGTTTTCCTTACCAATAGATTTCTGAATAGTTCGTTCTACCACACACTTAGGATTTCCGCCATATGGTTCCGCATAATCAAATACTAAATCATGCGTTCTTTCTTCAACGCAATTCACTAATTCTGCTACTTTATCAAAATATATTCTTTCCTGGTTTTTTCCCTCACATCCTACAATGCAGAGGAATTGTGGTCTTCGTATTTTATTGTTCTTTGGACGATTCAAGATTATTCGCCTCTCTTTCCAATATGTGCTTAAATGCAATTTCCAAATCCATATGTGGCAATGCTCCATATTTTCCATTCAAATAATTTTTTAATATTCTTTCTTCTGGACGTAATTTGTAATCTGCTAAAGAATATATCTCGCTCACCATATCATTCCTTCGCTTTTCAACCATTACAATTTGATCATGTCTAAGCAATTCACCGTCTAAATATATTGGATTATGCGTATTGAAAATTAACTGAGCATTATTTTTATTGATATCTTTATTGTTAAAAATTCTTATCAGCGATACAACAATTTCAAAATGCAATGAAGCATCCATTTCATCCAAAACAATGACCCCGCCATTATCTAAAACATCTATAAACGGTTGTAACAATCTAATCAAATGGATAGTTCCTCTCGATTCCATCAGCTCTGAATCTACAATCATGGATATTGCATATTTTTTTTGTGGTTGCTCATCTTTTCTTAATGGTACTTGATACATTGAACACATAGATAATTCATCATTATCTGTTTCTGCCATAAATCCAATTTTTTGATTTCCAAACTCAGCTATATTCATAACTTCTTTAACTGAGGCACTTTCGAAAATATTTCTACGAATATCTTTATCTGGTTTTTTATTAAATATCGTCTTTAAGTCTTTTTGTCTAAAATTCATGTCATTTGCATTCATAATAACATTAAATTTTTCAAACCATAAATTAAAATCCTCAAAATATTTTTTATCAAACAAATTGCTAATTGCACCTGCTACAACTAACTTTTGTTTATCCAATGTCTGGTTCAATTTGTGAATCAAGCGTTCAGAAAAATCCGCATCATCCTTATTAATATAACCTTTTTTTACTAATTTCTTTACATCCACATAAATTTGATTTTCATCATCTCGTGAAAAGAACAAGTCATCATTAACATAAAGAACCTCTTCTTCAATTTTATATACATCAATATCCGTAAACTTAATTCCGTATCTATAAATATTATTTTGAGTGGAAAATGTAATTTCTAAAGAAACCGGATCATACCAACTTGTATCTCTAATAAAAGATAACATACTTTTATAAGATTCCAGCTCTTTGCAATTTAAGGTTCCTTTCATAACCATTTTTTTTAATATATCCATTGCCAACACAATGTTGGATTTTCCACATGCATTTGCTCCATAAATGACAGTCATTGGTAATACTCTTAACTTATTACCATTTACACTTTTATCTATCACATAATCATTATGCGTTTTCTGTTTACTTGAAAGCATTGTAAAAAAAGTCTCATCTTTAAATGACCTAAAGTTTTCCATTTTAAAGTTTAACAACATTTTTTTTGCATCTCCTTTCCATTTCTTTATATAATTATACATCATTATTGCTTTTTATCAACAATTTTATTGCTGTCTCTTATACACATCTCCGAGCCCACGAGACTAGCGCTCATCTCG
>ENA-OZGR01000423-OZGR01000423.1-human-gut-metagenome-genome-assembly--contig:-NODE-423-length-19553-cov-5.436763_pt1 | contig 19553 bp, 17 predicted proteins | sample MGYA00244660_ERZ653666 | MGnify/ENA primary metagenome ERZ653666 (study PRJEB26926, sample SAMN06165280) | human gut metagenome | biome: ENVO:00009003; feature: ENVO:2100002; material: ENVO:00002003...
AATTGCACAAAATCGTCAGTCGGCGGGCAATGGTTTCTTATTCGGAGGCAGCCAACAGCGCCCCCTTGTGGTCACAAACCTCTGTTATAAGCTCAGATCTCGTACCATTTGATCTCGTTGGCCTCCAGGTGCAGGGCAAAGCTGCTGCCGTCGCCACGGTAGATCGTGGTATCCTGGGGCTGGTAGGTGTTGTTCACCACGCAGTATTTGCCGTTTTTGACATAAGCGTGGACTTCCACATTGCAGTTCTCGCTGAACCAGGTGTGCAGCTGCTCCTCGCTGTGGCTGGCCCACAGGATCGCGCGGTGCAGCACACGGTTGTTGACAAAGCTGTAAGGCAGGCCGCTGATGTACACGCCGCGGCCCTGGCCGTAGCTGTGCACGGCCATCTGCACTTCCTTGTCCTGCTGCACCAGCACCTGGGCATCCTCCAGGGCGTAGATGCTCTTTTTGCCCTCGCCAAAGTCCACCGTGTGCTCGGGGCAGTCTGCCAGGATAAAGTGATCCCGGTGCTCCTCCCAGTTGTACTTGTCGTAGTTCAGGGTAAAGCCGGTCTCCTTCTCCACACCCAGCACGCTGGCCAGCTGCAGGAAACGGCCCTGGTACTGATGGCCGCCCGGCTCGCCCACGCCGATGATGCCGCCGCCGTTCCAGACGAACTGCTTGATGGCAGCTGCCACGGTGGGCTCCTCCCACCAGCGGCCGCCGGTGTGGGCGGTGTCGGCATCGCCCACGTTGATCAGCACGTCGATATCCTTCAGGATAGAGGGGTCAGCCTGGATGTCCGCAAAGCTGATGAACTTCACATCAAACGGTGCGCCGGACAATGCCTCGATGACGCCGGCATAGCTGTAATTCTGCTTCTGGTACAGTGCGTGGTGGACCATATGGCAGCCCCAGGCACGCATCTTGCCCCAGCAGTTCAGCACGGCCACCCGCTTGACGCAGTAGGGGGTGGTGCCCTTGATGTTCTCGTACAGCTCACGGAACTCATCGCAGACGCTCTGGACGTAGTCCACAAACTCCGGGAAATCCAAAGCCAGCTTCAGGTAGCCGCCGTAGCCGATGCGGTCGATGGGTTTGCGCAGGATGGCGCGCCGGGCCGTGACCCAGTTTTCCTTTGCCTCCCGCACCGGGTCGCCCCCTTCGTGGAAGGTATCCGGGAAGAAGTAGGGCAAAAAGCGGCCCTCGGTGTACTTGACGCCCTCGATATCCGAGATCAGACGCAGGGTGGAGCCATTGCCCACACTGCCCACCACGGCATCCAGCCCGATGGTCTGGAACTCCGGCATAAAGGGCTCGGTGCCGATCCAGTGGTCGCCCAGGAACATCATGGCTTCGCACCCGCACTCGTGGGTGATGTCCACCATCTCCTTGGCCAGCTTCGCCACCTCCCGGCGCTGGAAGGCCTGGAAGTCGCTGAACTCCTTGCTGGGCACACGATACTGGTTGTTGTAGTAGCCCTGGTCAATGATGTACTCCGGGCGGAACTTATAGCCCACCTCCTGCTCGAACTGTTCCAGGATGTAGGGGCTGACCGAAGCCGAATAGCCGTACCAGTCCACATACTTCTCCCGCTTCAGCTCATCAAACACCAGGGTAAACTGGTGGAAGAAGGTGGTATAGCGGATCACGTTGACATACGGATGCTCGGCGATGAACTTCCGCAGACGCTCCATGGAGTATTTGTGGGTCTTGGGCTGGCGTACGTCAAAGGTGATCTGGTGCTCAAAGTTGGTCCAGCCATTGGTGGTGGCGTTGTACATATGCACCGGGTCCCAGATCAGGTAGGCCAAAAAGCTCACCGTATACTCATGGAACGGCTCGGCCTGCACGGTCACGCAGCCATCTGCATAACTCCAGCGGTCAGGGGAGACCACCTGGCCGGTGGTGCGGTCCACTACCTCCCACCAGCGGGTGATATCATCGTTGGTGTTCACCATCATCAGCTCCGGGCTGATGCCCTTCATCAGCGGGATGGTCACCGTGTCCCCGTCAGCCGTGTAAAAGCCGGTCATGATATAGCACTGCTGCACCTCGTCGGGGTTGGCTTTGGCCCAGGCGTTGTCCTTGCGGGTGGTGTAGTAGGTAGAGTAGATCTTTGCATCTGCATCCCGCAGCTGCTGGGGAAAATCCGTTCCGTCGCAGTCACGGATGGCATCTGCGCCCCACTGCTGCAGGATGTCCAGTGTCTGGGGCACAACGTCCAGGTCCGTGGGGATAGTCACGCGGCCGGTCTTTTTGATATCAGCCATATAGTTTGCTCCTTCAAATCCAATTCAGGTCCCGACCGAGGGTCAGTCCTGGTACTTATTATTATAAATGTACAGCACAGCCAGCAGCAGCGCCACACCCACGAGCATGATGCCCAGGCCGGCCAGCTGGCCGGTCATCTTCCAGCCAGCCACCACCAGCACCAGCGCCAGCACAAACAGCACCAGCATCAGGATCACGCGCACCATGGAGTTAGACTCGTTATGTTTCATTCCGGCTCACCTTACCCTTTCAGGCCGCCCACGGTCATGCCCTGGGTCAGCTGCTTTTGCACACAGATGTACAGGATCAGCGTCGGCAGCATCACCAGAACAAGGCCAGCGTACATGGTGCCGTACTGCGCGGCACTCTGCTGGGCCTGCATCAGGTTCAGCAGACCTACCGGCAGGGTGCGGGGGGCTTTGGTGGAGCTCATCAGGGTCATGGAGATGATGTACTCGTTCCAGAACGAGAGGAAGTTGAACAGGATGATGGTGATGATGGAGGGCTTTGCCATGGGGAAGATGATCTTGACCATGGCGGAGAAGTAGCCTGCGCCGTCGATGTAGGCGGCCTCCTCAAAATCATGGGGCAGGGTGGCAAAATAGCCGGACAGCAGGTAGATGGTAAAGGGCAGCGCCGTGGCAGCGTAAACCACCGCCAGCACAAACAGGTTGTTCAGCAAAAAGCCGCTGCCAAAGATGGATTTCAGCGCCACGTCGCCGTCCCGCAGCATCAGGAAGATGGGCACGACGATGTAGTTGACGTTGATGAACAGGCCCGCCATGAACAGGGTGTTCAGCACCTTGCGGCCACGGAACTTGAACCGGGACAGGCAGTAGGCTGCGGGCAGCGCGATGACCAGCAGCAGGATCAGGGCCAGAGAGGTGACGATGACCGAGTTGAGCATATACTGGCCCATCTGCGCACCGTTCCAGGCGTTGACAAAGTTCTGCCAGTAGAAGCCCGCAGGCAGTGCCCAGGGGTTGCCGTAGAACTCCGAGTTCTGCTTGATGGATGCCATAAAGACCCAGGCCACCGGCACAAGGATGGTCACTGCCAGCAGGATCAGGACCAGATAGATGAAGAATTTGTACAGACCCTCAGCAGAGCGGGGGGCCTTTTGGGCAGTTGTTTCCTGCATAGTTCAATACCCTCCTCTCAGAATTCCAGGGGCTCACGGCTGGTGGCCCGGTTGACACAGGCGGACAAGGCAAAGGAGAACAGGAAGATCACCACGCCGATGGCCATGCTGTATCCGTACAGGCCAGCGTCCTTCTGGCTGTACATATAGTTCAGCGCCACGTCCGATGCACCGTTGGGGCCGCCGCTGGTCATTGCCTTGACGAACAGGAAGGCCATGTTGATGGTGGAGATAATGAAGAAGGTCAGGGTGGTGCGGATGTTGGTCCAGATCAGGGGAATGGTGATCTGGAAGAACTGGGTCAGACGTCCGGCGCCGTCCAGGTTGGCGCTTTCGTACAGGCTGGCGGGCACCGAGGACATGGAGGCCATGTACATGACCATGTAGTAGCCTACAGCCTGCCAGACCATGGCGATGATCAGAGAGGGGATGACCAGCTTTTCGCCCTTCCAAAGGATGGGGTCGGTCATATCCCGGAACAGGCCGATGATGCTGTTCAGCATACCATTCTCCGGCTTATAGATGGCGGAGAAGATGCCCGAGATGACGACGACCGACAGGATGTTGGGGATGTAGAATACGATGCGGAAGAAGTTCTGCCCCCGCAGCTTCTCCCGGGTGAGGATGGCCGCAAACACCAGTGCAAATGCAAAGGTGACGATGGTGACCACCACCACCAGCAGGATCATGTTCTGCATCGAGCGGATGAACTGCGTGTCGTGCAGCAGCTGCCGGAAGTTTTTCAGCCCTACGAAGGTCTCGTTGGGGGAGTAGGCGCCACGCTCATACAGCGACATACGGAACACGTTGAGGGTGGGCAGGATCATGAAAATAAAGAACAGGATGGTGGCAGGTGCAACGCACAGCACCAGAAACCGCTTGCGGTTTTTATCTTTGTTCATCTGGTATGACCGCTCCTTTCAAAAAATAGGGACGCGCCTTATCCGGCGCAGCGGATAAAAAAGGCGGGGGCGGACGAACCGCCCCCGCCGGATAGGGCAGGGTTTCGGCAAAGCCGTGCGATCTTATTCCTGGCGGTTCAGGTGACGCAGCCAATGCTGCGGTTTGCAGGATCGCGGGTTGTCGCCGGTTTACTCAATGATGTTGGCACGCATCTGATCGCTGGCGGACTTGATGCCGTCCACCCACTGCTGCTCGGTCATGCTGCCGGAGACCAGGGAGTTGACGGGGTCAAAGAACACGGTGCGGACTTCCAGGCCGGGGATAGCGGTAAAGGAAGCGAAGTTGCCCATGGCAGCCTTGGCGCCGTTGTCGTAGATGGAGTAGAACATCTTGTTGTCCCCCTCCAGGGTGTCGGCCACGCCCAGCACCGGCTGGATCGCACCAGCCTCAGCAAACAGCTTGCAGGCAGTGTCGCTGTACAAGAAAGCCAGGAACTGCTTGGCAGCGTCGATGTGCTCGGCGCCAGCGGGGATCCAGGCCTGCTCGAACCAGGTGTAGCTGTAGCTGTCGCCGCCAGCCTTGACAGCGGGCAGAGCGGTCATGCCCCACTTGAAGCCGTCAGCACGGGGAGCCTCTGCCATCTCGCCCACGATCCAGGTGCCGTTGGGCATGAAGATGGCCTTGTTGTCCAGCACCAGCTGCTGGTTCTGGGTGAAGTCCTGATCGTTGGCCTGTGCCGGGGTGATGGGGTTGGTGTAGGAAGCCAGCTTGTTGACGATGTCAAAGCAGGTCTGTGCCTCCGGGGTATCCCAGATGCCTTCCTCGTAACGGGTGGCCTTGTTGAAGAAGTCCGGGCCGCCAGCAGAGTACATCAGAGCATAGAAGAAAGCGTCAAAGTAGCCGGTGGTGGGGTAGGTGAACAGGTAGCTGCCGTCTGCCTTGGCCTTATCGCCCAGCTCCCACATCTCGTCCCAGGTGGTGGGCACGGTCCAGCCCTTTTCCTCCAGGTAGCCTGCGTTGTAGAACAGGCCGCAGGGGCTGTAGAACATGGGGGCCAGGTAGGTCTTGCCGTCGCCGTACGGATTGGTCAGAGAAGTGTCGGTAAAGCCGCCGGCGATCTTCTCGCTGACCTTAGCGCTCTCGCCGGGGATGGTCATGCTCAGCATGTCGGTGATGTCGGCGATCAGGTTGCCCTTGATGAACTGCTCGGTCAGAGCAGCCTCACGGCCGGTAGCCAGGTGGACCACATCGGGGTAGTCGCCGCCCTGCATGGAGGGGCCGATGACATCCTCCAGGTTCTTGTCGGTGGTCAGCTCCACCTGGATGCCGGTCTCAGCGGTAAAGGCCTCGGCGACCTTCTTCCACATATCAGAGCCATACGCAGTCTCAATGGCGGCCACCTTGATGGTCTCAGCCGGTGCAGCAGAGGATGCTGCGCTGGAAGCTGCGGCAGAGCTGGAAACAGCGGTGGAGCTGCTGGAAGAGCCGCCGCAGGCTGCCAGGCCCAGGGCTGCTGCACTCACGCCAACGGCTTTCAGGAAATTGCGACGAGAAATGCGTTTCATAAGTCATATCCTCCATTATTTTATAGGACGCTGCGCGCCAGGACAGGTCTGGCCATGCGCTCGATCTTGCAGCGCCCGTCAATCCTGACTTAATAATAGTGGCTTTTTTTCAGTTCCACAAGGCTTTTCTTGTTGCAGTTTTTAGAAATATTGCTTTTAGAAAAAATGGATTCGTTAAAGTGACGGTTCCGGAGATGGTTTTTTGTGAGAAGTGCTGTTTTTCCGACGAATGTCCCGTGTTTTACACAAATCAAAGCCCGAAAATCGGCGTGTTCTCTGTGTATGCTGTCCAAAAAAGACTCTTGCAAAATGCGGCATCATTCCCTATAATAGAGGCAGCCGCCAGGGCGGAGCAGCAGGGAGACCGGCTGCTGCCTGGCTGCATCTTGCGATGCACTTTAGATAAATTGCTGAAAGTGGGAAGGGAGGGGCTGTCCGCTGAGTACCGACCGCTTTAATATCCGTCATGCGCCCGCCCCGCGGGAGGCGTTCCGCCTGTTATACATCAGCAAGAGCCGCTTTGGCGGCGACTGGAACAGTGCGGCTCACACCCACTCCTGCACGGAGCTGTTTTACTGCCTCAGCGGCGAGGGACAGTTTTTTATCGACGGAAAATATTACCCGGTGCATCCGGATGATATGGTCATTGTAAACCCGCAGGTGGAGCATACCGAGCTGAGCCTGAATTCCTCTCCGCTGGAATATGTGGTGCTGGGCATTTCCGGCATCGAGATCGTTTTTGGCAAGGCGGATGTTCCGTATGCGCTGTTCAACTGTAAGGAACAGCGGGACCGGCTGCACACCCTGCTGAATATGCTGCTGGCCGAGGCGGACCGCAGCCTGGATGGCTATGAGACGGTCTGCCAGGACTTTTTGGAAGTGCTGCTGATCTGGCTGGTGCGCTCCACCACGCTTTCTTTGCAGCTGGAGCAAAGCCCGGCCCGGCCCGACAACCGGGAGTGTGCGGAGATCAAACGCTATATCGACACCAATTATCGGGAGGACCTGTCTCTGGACAAGCTGGCGGCCCTGGCCCACCTGAACAAGTATTATCTGGCCCATGCGTTCCAAAAGGAATACGGGGTCTCGCCCATGAGCTACCTCAGCCGCCGCCGCATTGAGGAGAGCAAGTATCTGCTGGGCAACACCGGCCACAGCCTGGCCCAGATCAGTGAGCTGATGGGGTTTTCGTCCCCCAGCTATTTTTCTCAATGCTTCCGCAAGGCGGAAGGCATCAGCCCCAACGAGTACCGCCGTCAGGTCCGGCAGGGTCAGCGCCCTGCTCCGCCCCAGCGGCGCTGACCCTGTAAACCACCAAGAACACACGAACAACGAGGAGGATTTTTGCCATGAGACCCATCACCGAAGCCCTGCTCCAGCAGGCTGCCGCTGCTTTTGATTTTGGCTGCGAGACCAGCCGCATCGAGCGTTACGGCGCAGGCCATATCAACGACACCTTTGCCGTTTGGGCTGCGGACGAGAGCCGCCGCTTTATTTTGCAGCGGATCAACACCGATACCTTTACCGACCCGGTCGGCCTGATGGAGAACGTCTGCGGCGTGACCAGCTACCTGCGCAAGCAGATCCTGGCACGGGGCGGCGATGCAGAGCGGGAGACCCTGAATGTGATCCTGACAAAGGACGGAAAACCCTGCTTTATGGATGATGAGGGCGGCGCATGGCGCGCTTACTTGTTTGTGGAGGGGACCATCTGCCTGCAAAAGGTGGAGAACGAAAAGGACTTCTATACCACGGCGCAGACCTTTGGCAGCTTCCAGAACCAGCTGGCCGGATATCCTGCCGCCACGCTGCACGAGACCATTGCCCGCTTCCACGATACCCCCAACCGCTATGCCAACTTTGAAAAGGCACTGGCTGCCGATGCCCTGGGCCGCGCTAAGGAGATCGCCCCGGAGATCGAGTTCATCCGCGCCCATGAGGCAGATTGCCATGTGCTGGTGGATCAGCTGGCAGCCGGTGTACTGCCCCTGCGGGTGACTCATAATGACACCAAGCTGAATAACGTGCTGATCGATGAAGCCACTGGTAAGGGCATCTGCGTCATTGACCTGGATACGGTGATGCCGGGTCTGTCTGCGTATGACTTTGGCGACTCCATCCGCTTTGGCGCCAATGACTGTGCGGAGGACGAGCCGGATCAGAGCAAGGTGCATTTCAGCCTGCATCTCTATGAGGTGTTTGCCAAGGGCTATCTGGAAGCAGCCGGCAAGTCTATGGACGAGGCCGAGCGCCGCAGCCTGGCATGGGGCGCCAAGCTTATGACGCTGGAGTGCGGCATCCGCTTCTTGACCGATTATCTGGAAGGGGACCATTATTTCAAGACCAGCCGTCCGGGTCAGAATCTGGATCGTGCCCGCACCCAGTTTACGCTGGTTAAGGGCATGGAAGCAGAGTTTGACCAGATGCTGAAGATCGTCTGCGAGGCATAAGGCATCGCAAAGAGCGCTTGTTTTCTTCTGCTGTAAAAAGGGATCGTATCCGGCTCGTGTACAGGCATGAGCCGGATTTTTTGAAGTGTAAAGCGGAGAAAATGGGCAGCTCTGTGACGGAGGCAACCAAAAACACTTTTTTCTCCTGAACTTCACTGAAATGAATTTACAAACCGAAAGTCTTGTACTATAATGATGGCGCGGTATTTGCAATTTGTTCATATTACAGGGAGGAAGCATTGTGTTGTCTCAACTGATCCAATCGGTCTATGGCCTGCTGTGGGGGGATTTTATCGTCCTGCCGCTGGGTCCGGTCACGCTGCCGCTGTCGCCCATGGCGATCCTGCTGTTTACAGCGGGTGTGTATTTTACCATCCGTACCCGGCTTTTGCCGGTTCGTCTGTTCCGGGATATGGTGTCTGCCGTTGGCAGCAAAAAACCTGCCGGACGCAGCTTGTCCTCGTTTCAGACCCTGGTAGTCTCTACGGCTACCCGCGTGGGCATGGGCAACCTGGTGGGCGTTGTGGCGGCTGTGTCCGCTGGCGGCGCAGGCGCAGTGTTCTGGATGTGGCTCACGGCGCTGCTGGGAGCTTCCACTGCATTTGTGGAGTCCACCCTGGCGCAGAAATATAAACAGCCCGACCCCCTGTATGGCGGGTACCGGGGCGGGCCGGCTTATTATATCCATAAACTGGCCGAGCGTAAGCGGGGCAAGGCTCTGCGCCGGTCGGTGGTGGCAGCGCTGTTTGCGGTGTCCGGTCTGATCTGTTGGTGCGGCATCAGCCAGGTGATCAGCAACTCGGTAAGCGAGGCGTTTTATAATGCGTTTTCTCTGCCGAAGCTGGGCACGACGGTGGTGCTGGTGGTGCTGGCAGCCGTCATCGTGCTGCGCAAGGATGCAACCATCAAAAGCCTGGATGTTATGGTACCGGTGATGGCCGGATGCTACTTTGTCATTACCCTGTACATCCTGCTCACCAATCTCCCGCAGCTGCCGGCGGTGTTCTCCCGTATCTTCTCCGAAGCATTTGGCCTGCGCCAGGTGGTGGCGGGCGGCTTTGGAGCTGTGGTCATGAACGGCGTGCAGCGGGGCTTGTTCTCCAACGAAGCAGGCTCGGGTTCTGCTCCCTGTGCAGCAGCGGCAGCCGAATGTTCGGACCCGGTGCAGATGGGTCTGGTGCAGTCTCTGGGCGTGCTGATCGACACCATTGTTATCTGCAGCTGCACGGCTTTTGTGATGCTGCTGGCACCGGAGTCGGTCACCGCTGGCCGGCAGGGTATGGATCTGCTGCAGGCGGCTATGGAGTATCACCTGGGCGGTTTTGGCGGCATCTTTATTGCGGCTACGCTGGCACTGTTCAGCTTTTCTACCTTCCTGGGCATTTTGTTCTACGCCCGGTCCAACGTGTCCTATCTGTGCGGAGACCGCTGGTGGTGCCAGACGGCATATAAAGTGCTGGCCTTGGTGATGCTGATGGTGGGCGGCCTGAAGTCTTACAGCATCGTATGGACTCTGGGAGATGTGGGCATTGGTCTGATGACGGTGTTCAATATGCTGGCACTCTATCCGATGGCCTCGGAAGCGCTGGATGCACTGCGGGAATATGAGCGCCGCCGTCAGTGATAAAATTATTTGCAGAATATCCGGAAAACCTGTTGACAAAACCCGATTTGCATGATAAAATAATCAAGTCGTCCGGGGCACACCGCTCCACGACTTGAATATGGGCGTGTTCCCGAGTGGCCAATGGGGACAGACTGTAAATCTGCTGCTTTCAGCTTCGGTGGTTCGAATCCACCCGCGCCCACCAAAAAGATCAGCGTAGAAAATACGCTGATCTTTTTCTTTTGCAAAAACCCAAAGTCACACCTTCGCAGGTGGATTCGAACAGCTGCGGCCCGGCGCTTGCGTCCCGCCGGGCAAAAAAGCCCCGGTGGGGGCTTTTTTAGCAGCGCGGCTCGCCGAACAGCCTGCGCCCACCAAAAATCCGCGACACCGCCCGTGCCGGACCCTCTCCGTCATTTCGCAAGCGAAATGCCACCTCTCCCGAAGGGCGAGGCTTTGGCAGTGCGGAAAGGTCTCCTTGCCTTTATAAAGATCTCCCCGCACTGCATCCACACCACTGCCAAGGTTACGGCTGTTTGTTATATACAGAAAACCACCCGCAAAACGAGTGGTTTTCTTCATATAACAAAGCAGAGACGGTGCAAGACCGTCTCTGCCAAATGTTTTATACAACGAATCCTGGGGCGATGCCAGAAAAGGCTCAGCCCTCGATCAGGCTCTTGCCGGTCATCTCAGCGGGGACAGGCAGGCCCACATAGGGCAGCATGGTGGGGGCGATATCCGCCAGGCAGCCGCCCTCACGCAGCTTGACATCCCCGCAGCCAATGGCCACAAAGGGCACCACGTTGGTGGTGTGGGCGGTGAAGGGGGTGCCGTCCGGGTTTGCCATCTTCTCCGCATTGCCATGGTCAGCCGTGAGGAAAGCGCAGCCGCCTGCGGCCAGAACTGCCTCTACCACTTCCTTGACGGCGGCATCCACAGCCTCCACAGCCTTGACGGCGGCATCGTACACACCGGTGTGGCCCACCATATCGCAGTTGGCAAAGTTCAGGATGATCACATCATACTTGCCGCTCTCGATCCGGCGCTTGCACTCATCGGCCACCTCGGGGGCGCTCATCTGAGGCTTCAGGTCGTAGGTGGGCACGTCCTTCGGGCTGGGGATCACCACGCGGTCCTCGCCGGGATAGGGTGCCTCCACACCGCCATTGAAGAAGAAGGTGACGTGTGCATACTTCTCGGTCTCGGCAATACGCAGCTGGGTCTTGCCGTTCTTGGACAGGTACTCGCCCAGCACGTTGGTCAGCTCCACCGGCGGGTAAGCAACTTCGCAGTTGGGCATGGTGGCGTCGTACTCTGCCATGCAGACGTAATGCACCTGCTTGCGGCCGCCCCGGCGCTCAAAGCCGGTAAAGGCATCGTCGCAGAAGATGCGGGTCATCTGACGGGCACGGTCCGGGCGGAAGTTCATGAAGATGACGGTATCGCCATCCTCCACACGGCCGCCCTCGCAGGTGACGCAGGGCACCACGAACTCATCGGTCACATCCGCTGCGTAGGAAGCCTCAATGGCCTGCTGTGCATCGGCATAGCGGGGGCCTTCGCCGTAGACAAAGGCAGCGTAGGCTTTCTCCTCGCGGTCCCAGTTGTTGTCACGGTCCATGGCGTAGTAGCGGCCGCTGACGCTGGCGATCTGACCCAGGCCCAGCTCGTCCAGCTTTGCCTGCAGATCTGCCAAAAAGCCCTTGCCGGAGTGGGGGTCGGTATCACGGCCATCCATGATGCAGTGCAGGTAGACCTGCTTTGCGCCCATGTGCTTTGCCATCTCCAGCACGCCAAACCAATGCTCGGCATGGCTGTGGACACCGCCGGTGCCCACCAGGCCCATCAGGTGGATGGCCTTGCCTGCATCGATAGCAGCCTGCATATTGCGCACCAGCACCGGGTTTTTCAGCATCTCACCGTCCTGGATGGACTTGGTGATCAGGGTCAGCTGCTGGTAAACGATGCGGCCCGCGCCCATATTGGTGTGGCCCACCTCGGAGTTACCCATCTGCCCATCCGGCAGGCCCACGGCCATGCCGGAGGCGTCGATGGTGGTCATGGGGTAATCCTGCATCAGGTGATCCAGGTAGGGCTTGCGGGCGGCGGTCACTGCGTTGCCCGCAGTCTGGCTGGGGGTCCAGCCAAAGCCGTCCATAACGCAGAGAAGAACGGGTCTCTTAGACATAAAAGTTTGCTCCTTTTTGTAAAAAACGAATCAGCCCTTAGAGGCTGCGTTGACGATGACAGCAAAATCTGCTGCCTTCAGGGATGCGCCGCCGATCAGGCCGCCATCCACATCCTGCTTGCTCAGCAGCTCCTCGCAGTTCTTTGCGTTCATGCTGCCGCCATACTGGACGGTGGTGGCCTGCGCCACAGCGTCGCCGTACAGCTCGCCGATCACCTTGCGGATCTGGGCGCAGACTTCCTGTGCCTGGTCAGCGGTAGCGGTCTTGCCGGTGCCAATGGCCCACACAGGCTCATAGGCGATGACCACGTTGGCCATCTGCTCAGCGGTCACATCCCGCAGGGCGATCTTGGTCTGCATACGCACCAGCTCCTCGGTCACGCCCTCTTCCCGCTGCTGCAGGCTCTCACCCACGCAGACGATGGCCTTGAGGCCGGCGTTCAGGGCGGCCAGCGTGCGCTTGTTCACGGTCTGGTCGGTCTCTGCAAAGTACTGGCGGCGCTCGGAGTGGCCAACAATGACGTACTCCACGCCCAGATCCACCAGCATAGCAGCGCTGATCTCACCGGTAAAGGCGCCGGAAGCCTCAAAGTGGACGTTCTCTGCGCCCACATGGATATTGGTACCCTTGGTCTTGGCCACAGCGGTCACCAGGTCGGTATAGGGGGTGCAGATGACCACCTCGCAGGATGCATCCTGCACGGCGGGGATCAGCTCGTCTACCAGCTGGGCGGCCTCGGTAGCGGTCTTGTTCATCTTCCAGTTGCCTGCAATAATAGCCTTGCGCTTTGCCTTATCCATGATACTTTCTCCTTTTTTCCATTCTTATCAAAAAAGGTGCGGCGGCGCAACAGCCGCCGCACCCGTGGATGCTGGGGGTTAACTTATGCGTTCTGGATCACAGCGATACCAGGCAGCTCCTTGCCCTCCAGATACTCCAGAGAAGCGCCGCCGCCAGTGGAGATGTGGGTCATCTTGTCGCCCAGACCCATCTGCTGGACAGCTGCTGCGCTGTCGCCGCCGCCGATCACAGTGGTAGCCTCGCTCTCAGCCATAGCCTTTGCCACAGCCAGGGTGCCGGCTGCCAGGGTGGGGTTCTCGAACACGCCCATGGGGCCGTTCCACACAACGGTCTTGGATGCCTTAACAGCATCTGCAAACAGCTTCATGGTCTCGGGGCCGATGTCGCAGCCTTCCATGTCAGCCGGGATAGCGGTGACCGGGACGACGGTGGTCTCGACAGGAGCGTCGATGGGGTCGGGGAAGTTCTCGACGCAGGCGGTATCGACGGGCAGGAGCAGCTTGACGCCCTTCTCCTGAGCCTTTGCCATCATCTCCTTGCAGTAGTCCAGCTTGGAGTCGTCGCACAGGCTCTTGCCGACCTCATAGCCCTGCGCCTTGACAAAGGTGTAGGCCATGCCGCCGCCGATGATCAGGGTGTCCACCTTCTCCAGCAGGTTGGAGATGACGTTCAGCTTATCCGCAACCTTTGCACCGCCCAGGATGGCAGTGAAGGGACGGACGGGGTCGTTGACAGCGTTGCCCAGGTACTTGATCTCCTTCTCCATCAGGTAACCAACAGCGGTATCCTTGATGTAGTCGGTGACACCAGCAGTGGAGCAGTGAGCGCGATGGCAGCTGCCGAAAGCGTCATCCACATATGCATCTGCCAGGGAAGCCAGCTCCTGAGAGAACTCAGGCAGGTTCTTGGTCTCTTCCTTGCGGAAGCGGGTGTTCTGCAGCAGCACCACATCGCCGTTGTTCATGGCAGCCACAGCAGCCTTGGCGTTCTCGCCCACAACGGTATCATCGTTGGCGAACACGACCTGCTTGCCCAGCTTTGCGCTCAGAGCAGCAGCCACCGGCTCGATGCTGAACTTTGCCTCGGGGCCGTTCTTCGGCTTGCCCAGGTGGCTGCACAGGATGACCTTTGCGCCATCGTTGATCAGCTTCTGGATGGTGGGCAGAGCAGCATTGATGCGGTTCTCGTTGGTGATGACGCCGTCCTTCATCGGGACGTTGAAATCGCAGCGGACCAGCACCTTCTTGCCGCAGTAGTTCGCATCGTCGATCGTCTTCTTACCTAAACCCATAGTGATAAACTCCTCTCAAATCATGTATTTCTCTGGTTAGAGTTGTTACTTTGCCGATACTTCTATTATAAACAAATTCCGTGTCTATTGCAAGGACAGCGGATAGATATTTTATTAACAAACATTCCGTTCCATTGCGCGCAAATGTGTCTATTTTGCCGGATGCTCTCCCCCGGCAGAGCAGCTGCACTTTGTAAAGCACGCAGCCAGGCTTTTCTTTGCCAAAAAAGCGGGGCCGCAGACAGGCACATGACCCATCTGCGGCCCCGCCGCTTGGTTTTAAGAGCGCGAGCCTCTCAAGTTACCAGGCAGAGACGCAATCAGCAGTTCTCAGCGAAGTACTTAATGGTGCGGACCATCTGAGAGGTGTAGGAGTTCTCGTTGTCGTACCAAGACACGACCTGGACCTGGTAGGTATCCTCGTCGATCTTAGCGACCATGGTCTGGGTAGCATCGAACAGAGAGCCGTAGCGCATGCCGATGACGTCAGAAGAAACGATCTGATCCTCGTTGTAGCCGAAGGACTCAGAAGCAGCAGCCTTCATAGCAGCGTTGATGGACTCCTTGGTGACGTCCTTGCCCTTGACGACTGCGACCAGCAGGGTGGTGGAGCCGGTGGGAACAGGCACACGCTGAGCAGAGCCGATCAGCTTGCCGTTCAGCTCGGGGATGACCAGGCCGATGGCCTTAGCAGCGCCGGTGCTGTTGGGAACGATGTTCTGAGCGCCAGCACGAGCACGGCGCAGGTCGCCCTTGCGCTGGGGGCCGTCCAGGATCATCTGGTCGCCGGTGTAAGCGTGGACGGTGGTCATGATGCCGGAAACGATGGGGTAGGTCTTGTTCAGGGTATCAGCCATCGGAGCCAGGCAGTTGGTGGTGCAGGAAGCAGCAGAGATGACCTGATCCTCAGCGGTCAGGGTGTTCTCGTTGACAGAGTAGACGATGGTCTTCAGGTCGTTGCCTGCAGGAGCAGAGATGACGACCTTCTTAGCGCCAGCAGCGATGTGAGCCATGCTCTTCTCCTTGCTGGTGTAGAAGCCGGTGCACTCCAGAACGACGTCAACGTTCAGCTCGCCCCAGGGAGCGTCCTTTGCGTCCTTCACGGCGTAGATCTTGATCTCCTTGCCGTCGACGATGATGGAATCCTCGGTGGACTCGACAGTGTGCTTGCCCTCGCCGATCTTGCCGCAGAAGGAACCCTGAGCGGTGTCGTACTTCAGCAGGTGAGCCAGCATCTTGGGGCTGGTCAGGTCGTTGATTGCGACGACCTCGTAACCCTCAGCATCAAACATCTGACGGAAAGCCAGACGGCCAATACGACCAAAACCATTGATAGCAACTCTAACAGCCATGTTAATATACCTCCTAATGATTCTTACCCTTTAATCGGATAATCACGGTACTTCTATTTTAGACCAAATCCCAAAAAGTTTCAAGTATCTGCCAAAAAATTAACGACTTGTTCTCATACTTTTTTTGTTTTGTACGATTTTGCAGTAAAGGCTGGACGGCTTTTGGGCATTTCAGCCAAGGGAGTCCCGGCTCAGCTGCGGCGTCTCAGGCCTGTAAGCGCCACTGCACCGCCCAGCAGACCGGTGCAGCACAGCTCTGCCGCCCCCAGCAGGTCCAGCAGATCTCCTGTTCCGGTCAAAAGCGACCCCAGCTCCGGCAGCTGCCAGCACAACCCCAGGCAATATGCCGCCAGCGCTGCGGCGCACAGGCTCCAGCCGTCGGAGGTGCCGGGCAGGTAGACACTGCGGATCAAAGTGGAGGTCAGCACCAGCACGGCCAGCATCTGCCACACCTGCGCAGTGGGGGCCACCCGGTGCCAGCTGGAACTGTTCTCCATAAAGCGGCCCAGCACCTGCATATAGAACACCGCACTGCCAAACACCGCCAGCACCAGCCCCCCCGCCGGGGCATGCCAGTGTCCCCGGCGCAGCCATGCGGCAGCCAGTGCGCCCATCCAAGCCGCACACAGCAGCTCCAGCCCGGCCCGCAGCAGCATAAAAACACCGCCGGACAGCCCGGTCAAGGCCAGTCGGCCCAGGCCGCACAGCGCAAAGCAAACACTGCACAGCAGCGCCGCACCGCCCAGCACAGGGCGGCGTCCCAACAGGGCGGCACTGCGCACCGGCGCACGGCGGCCGGCAGCCAGCGTCAGGGCGACAGTCAGCGCCAGCGCTCCATACCGCCACCACACCGACCCTGCGGCACACAGACCGGTAACAGGATCAATACCGCCCAGGGCCAGATCCAGTCCATGACCCAGCCCCAGGGCAGCGCCCAGGGCAAAAATGCACAAAACAAAACGATTCATCAGCGTTCCTCTAATGGTTTATACTTCTGGCGGACACCCAGGTACTTGTAGGCCGGGCGGATGATCCGGTTGGCGAAGAATACCTCCTCCACCCGGTGGGCGCACCAGCCCGGTACACGGGCAATAGCAAACAACGGCGTATAGATATCCTCAGAGATGCCCAGCATATGGTAGATCAGACCACTGAACAGGTCCACATTCGCGCACACCGGCTTCTGGCTGCCTTTTTCTTCGGCAAAGATGCCGGGGGCCAGCCGCTCGATGCTGCACAGCATATTATACTCCTCTTCATAGCCTTTTTCATAGGCCAGGTGACGAGCACGCTCTTTCAGGATGATCTCGCGGGGGTCGCTGACGGTATACACCGCATGCCCCATACCGTAGATCAGGCCGGAGCCATCCCCCGCCTGCTTGCGCAGGATGCGGCGCAGATATTCCCGCACCTCATCGTCATCCTCCGGATTCTCCACGTGCTTGAGGATATTTTCCAGCTGACGGTTCACCATCAGGTTTGCGCCGCCGTGTTTGGGGCCTTTCAGTGCGCCGATGGCTGCTGCAATGGCCGAATAGGTGTCCGTGCCGGAGGAGGACAGCACCCGGGAGGTAAAGGTAGAACAGTTGCCGCCGCCATGATCCGCATGGACCAGCAGGCACATATCCAGCAGCTTTGCCTCCTCGTGGGTATATTTCTGATCCGGACGGTAGGTGCTGAGGATGTGCTCCGCTGTGCTCTGGCCGGGCCGGGGCAGGTGGAAGAACATACTCTGCTTATCATAATAGCGGCGCTTCATCTGGTAGGCGTTCACCATCATGGTCGGCATACTGGCGATCAGGTTGATGCTCTGGTTCAGGATATTTTCCAGGCTCAGGTCCTCTGCCCGCTCATCATAGGAATACAGGCCCAGCACGCAGCGCTGGAGCTTGTTCATGATATTGGGCGAGGGGGCATTCATGGTATCCATGAAGCCATCGGGCAAGGCACGATGTTCCGCCAAAATGTCGCAGAAATCATCCAGCTGACCTTTGGTCGGCAGACTGCCGAACAGCAGCAGCCAGATCACTTCCTCAAACACAAAGCGGTCATTGCGGTAAGCTTCGTCCACGATCTCGTTGATGTTGACCCCCCGGTAGATCAACTTGCCTGGGATGGGCACCACATGGCCCTGCTCATCCTTACGGTAACCTACTACGTCGCACACATTGGTCAGCCCCGCCAGCACGCCGGTGCCATCCGGGTTGCGCAGGCCCCGTTTGACCCCCAACTTCTCGCTGGTCTCCGGGTCGATGTAGTTGTTGGCGATGTACTCCTCACAGAGAGTCTGCATCGTGATCGGGTCCAGCGAGGCGACCTCTGCCGGTTTTGCAGTCATTGGCGATTTCCCCTTTCTTATTTCCAAAATATACTTTCCCTGTCCATCCTCATTGATGGACAGCCCTATCATAGCGCTTTTGGGGAGTAAATTCAAGCAAAATCCCCCTTACTTTCCCCTCTTTTTCTCAAAAACGTATTTCCGCCATCCTCTTTTGTTCGCCCAACAAACACACTTGCGGTGATTTCCCATCCAGGAGCGGGATTTTTTCGGTAATGGCCCTGCCTGCAAAAACACCGGTCCGGCGGCATCTGCGCTTTTCTGCCGGAGAGCAGCGGTATACTGCCCCCAACGCAATGCCATCCCGGGGAGGAACTGCCATGAAAAAAGCCTTTTTGCTGTTGTGCGCCGTACTGCTTGTATTGGGCAGCGTACTGCCCCTGGCCGGATACCGGCTTGCTGAGACGGTTTGGGGCCGCGGAGCCGCTGCACCGCCCTCTCCCCCGCCGGAAAGCGCCGAGCCTGCCGCCCCGGAACCAGTGCCGGACAGCGCCCCTGCGCCCAGCACATCCGATGCAGAGACCTTTCTGCTGACCAACGCCGCCACCGGCGAGGTGTTTTCCCTTTCACGGCGGGACTACCTTATTGGCGCTGTGGCCGCCGAAATGCCGGTGAGCTGGCCGGACGAAGCACTGAAAGCCCAAGCCATTGCCGCCCACAGCTATCTTTTATACTGCCGGGATCACAGCACACAGCCTGAACAGGGCTGGCTTTCAGTAGACCCGGCACGGCGGCAGGGATGCCTGACCGAACCGGTCCTGCGCAGCTACTGGGGCACCGCCTACGACGCCAACTACGCTCGCCTTTCCGCTTTGGTGGACCAGGTGACCACCAAGGTCTTGTATTACGAGGACGCCCCCGCTGGCACCAGCTATTTCGCCATTTCCAATGGACGCACCGAAGCCAGTGAGAATGTCTGGGGTGCGCCTTTGCCCTACTTAGTCCCGGTGGACAGCGCCACCGACCGAACTGCTGAAAATTTCACCTATACCATTACCCTGACAGCGGACCAGATGCAGGCCGCACTGACCGAGACCCTGGGTCTTGCCCCCGACAGCACTCCGCCGGAACGCTGGTTTGGACAGCCAAGCCTTACCGCTTCCGGCTATGTAGCCAGCATCCCCTTGTGGGGGCAGAGCGTCACCGGGCCTGCACTGCGGCGCTCTCTTGGACTGCGCAGCGCCTGCTTTGCAATCGAATGGGGGGATGGCAATTTCACGGTCACCACCCAGGGCTATGGCCACGGCGTAGGGTTGAGCCAGTGGGGCGCCAAGGCGTTGGCAGAGCAGGGGGCGTCCTGCCAGGAGATCCTGGCGCATTATTTCCCCCATACCGAGCTGCGGGAGTGACCCCGAAAGAAAAAAGAGACGGCGTTCTGCCGTCTCTTTTTGTTCTGATTTCAGAAGCTGGTGTTCAGCCAGTCAAACAGCCCCTTCAGCACCGGGGTCTCGGTCTGTTCTGCGGGCTGTGCTTCGGTCTCCTCCTCCGCACGGACCAGTTTTTCACCTTCAGCATCGTGTGCCGACCAATAACTGACCGTGCTGGTCGCAGCGTCCGATACGGTAAACTCGCTCATAAAGCAGAGGGATTGTCCATCCGACTGGGTGACCAGCACCATATAGCTGTAATCTGTCTCTTATACACATCTGACGCTGCCG
>ENA-OZGR01000441-OZGR01000441.1-human-gut-metagenome-genome-assembly--contig:-NODE-441-length-18536-cov-12.169904_pt1 | contig 18536 bp, 16 predicted proteins | sample MGYA00244660_ERZ653666 | MGnify/ENA primary metagenome ERZ653666 (study PRJEB26926, sample SAMN06165280) | human gut metagenome | biome: ENVO:00009003; feature: ENVO:2100002; material: ENVO:00002003...
GTGTATAAGAGACAGATTATTCACTTTAATAGTAACCACTTTCCGGTTCTTATTTATTATTTGTTTATTTACTCTTTTTCTTGATCTCAATAGCATTAGCTTTCTTCTTAGCTAATTCTTCCAAGTTGCTTTTGGCTACATCCAGCCCCAACTCTTTGGCAATCTTTAAATGTTTCTCTGACAATTCATAATCCTCCTTCATTAATAGTAATACTCCCATTGCATTATTATACTCCGGTGAATAGTCTGCTGACTTCACCCTCTCTAAATAGCGTTTCGCAGAAACCAGATCATTGCGTGAAAGGGCTGCGGTAGCTGCATTCATATTGGCTATTTCACTCTCCGGATAGATACGGACAGCAGTTTCGAAGATATCGATAAACTCCTGCGAACCTTTCGGATACGTATTAGCCACCATAAACATCTCGTTCAAACTCAGATTCTGAGGCCGTCTCTTTATCACTTCTTTCGCCTCTTCCAGATTGAAATTCTTAATATCATAGCTCACTTTACAGATCGCGACACGTAGACTCGGAAAAATATTCTTCAACATGAACCGGTATGGCACGCCACCATGTAACTTCATCAGCTTCGTCTCTCTTCCTTTCTCTATCGGAATATTCTCAATGATATCCAGCACTTCTGCTTTATCATCCATTTCAACGGTAGCAAGTACCCTCACCAATCCTTCCCAGTTTTCACCTCCAAACTGGATATGATACTGGTTCTTCGGGAAATCATACTGCGTAGCCAGATAGTTACGCAATGCCATGGCACGACCCTCAGACAAACGTTTATTCGCTTCCAGCGTTCCTTCAGGAGAAGCATAGCCAATAATATCCAAGCGCTTCACATTCACATTAGCATCATTCTTCAGATCGTCAATCATGGCACGTATCTTACCCAGTTCCTTGGGATTATTCATATATTCAGGACGAATATCCACTCTGTTCACCACAAAGTCCAGGAAACATTCAGCTTGTACATCACGACTCTTTATCTCTTCCACCATCGGTTCTACATAAGACAAATAGGGAGTCACTACATATGGCACCAGCATACGTTCAAGCGTAACCTTATCAAAAGCATATTCCACATTCATCAATGTGCTTTCACCACAACCACATTCGTCACGCTGCACGTTCAACCGGGCATCTGCCATCCAAGGTTCATAGGGTAACGCATATCTGTATTGCAGCACACCACTTTTTTTCTTGTAATTCTTCTCTACCAGATAGGGAAGTCTATAACTATCCTTCTGCTTCCGGCTCATTACCGATAACCTGCGTTCATAGGCCAGATACTCATTCCGTCCTTTAATAGATATTCTCGGAAGATCGCGGGTGGTAGTAGACGAAATCAGCTGAGGAATAAAATCCACTCCACGTGCAGACTTCACTTTCACATCATCCATAATGACATCCAGATCTATATGGAGGAATTCACCCGATTGTTCCAACCGTACAGGTTCTATCCTGATAGTACCTTCGTATGAACGGTCCTGAGCCGATGCTCCGTTCACATTTAGGAATAAGAGAGCCAGTGCCAGTGCAATGAATTGCATATTTATTTTCATCATTCTCAATCTATTTAATTAAGTAAATAAGTGATAAGCTCGCTTTTGTAGGACCCAGATAATTTTTGCTGGTATCTTTCAGTTTGGTGCCACACGTTGCACAAGGATATTTATCATATAAAATACGTGCATATCCCAGTCCGATAGAAGCCTCAAGGCTCCAACGCTTCTTTAATATCCATGAATGCCCGATTGAAAGCCCACCACCATAGAGACGTCCCTGATAGCGCATATTCTGCATATTCTCACTGATTAACGGCCAATCTGGCCATCCACCTACATTGAAGTCGGCATAGTGCGCATGCAACCCGATGAACGTACGGTTAAAGCTTTCGCAGAACCAGTATCGAAGCTCCGGCTGTATACCCCAATGCTTCAAACGGGCATCATCAAATTTCCATGGATTATAGTTGACCGGGATATCCAGTGTCCACTTGCGTGCCAAAGCAACTTCCAAACCAAGATTCATAGTAGTAGTGGCATCATAAAGCAGGTTACTTTTTACGGCAACCTTTTGAGCTTTACTTTCAACCGACAATAAACCCAATATGAATAGTATGCAGACTAGTATTTTCTTCATTTATTCCTTCTTTTTATTTTAAAACCATTCTATAAATCCAATTTCATGCCGTGAAACTTTGATGAAGGAGAGCATTCTTTAAAGAAACATTTTATATCTTTGCACTCTCCATCTATTCCATGCTTCGGCATCCCGACTTCATCCCCTTCAAACCTTGAATAACAAACCGAAAAAGGACAAAATCTCAGATTGCAAATATCGTGGAAATAAAGAAGACTGGAAATCGTATCAAGTTCTGTTATAGGCACTAAAAAAGAGGCCACACAACTAATAATGCTAGTATGCACAATAAGAATGACCAAAATAAGAAAAAAGAGAAAATATCAGTTTGCATTTCCATTATCCGCATATTTTTATTTTATTTGTTTCAATATCCGAAACTTTCTAAAGAAATTAATCCAAACTATTTAATATAAGAAAGAGCAAGAAATAATCATTAAATACAATAAATACAAGATAGAATATACAACTTTACTATTCTCGCCCAGGCTATACACACTCCTCGCCACGATTAGAAAGGAAAAGGGAGGAAATTTCATAGAAGACAATTTTGTATTAATTACTACATTATATGCTTTATAGTCTTGCCTTTATTATAAAACAAATGAGTTGTCATCTTTTTCTTGCAGACTGAGCGATTATTCCCCCAGTAAACACTACCTTTGCTATTATTTACTTATAAACGAATACAATCATGAGTCCCGACTTTAACTACAGCGAGGTACCGGCCACCTTCCTCCACTGCCTCAACAAGCAATGCAAACACTCCTCCAAATGCCTGCGATACTTGGTGACGGCCTATGTTCCGGACAGCTACCCGGCAATCAGTACTGTAAATCCAAACTATTTTAGTTCGCACAAAGAATCCTGCCCATACTTCATGGCAGATAAAAAGAAACGTTTCGCACTCGGCATCACCCACCTGCTGGATAATGTACCGCATAAAGAAGCCCTCGGCATCAAACGAGAACTGATGGCAGAGCTTAATCGGACTACCTACTACCGCTGTTACCGAAAGGAACGACTTCTTAAGCCCAAAGAACAGGAATACATCCGTCAACTGTTTCTCAAAAGAGGAATAAAGGAAGAACCCGTATATGACGAGTACGTAGAACAATATGAATGGTAAACTTCTGTAAATAAGTCCGATGCCTTCCTATCCCGGAAGGCTCTACTGAACCGATATCGTTCCATTGTGAAGAAACATCCGTTTCACTTTACTGGCATTTTTGTTTCTTAGGTAAGGCACTCTTGTTTCTTAGGTAAGAAACTTTCGTTTCAATGGGAAGAAACGTTTGTTTCTTAGGCAAGACACTTTTGTTCCAACAGGAAGAAACTAAATGGAACAGATAGAGGTTCTGTAAATCGCCTATATCTTCCTGACTGACAACAAGAAAGGGCGTAATCTTGCGACTACGCCCTTCCTCTTGTCAACTTAATAACGTTATTACTTCAATTCAAAAGGAACGATCCCTTTGATATCCGCTGCCGAAGCGGCGATAACAGCTTCAAACTTACCCGGTTCGGCTACCCAGGCATGTTGGGCATCGTCAAAGTAGCTCAAAGCTTCTTTATCTATGGTGAAGGTTATTTCTTTCTCTTCGCCCGGAGCCAGTTTCACTTTCTTGAAACCTTTCAACTCTTTGACAGGACGGGGCAGAGAGGATTTCTTATCACTGATATACAATTGCACAACTTCCTGTCCTTCGCGGTCACCGGCATTCTTCACGGTTACGGTAAAATTGATCTGATCATCGGCAGACATCACTTTCTTATCAGCCGCAGGTTTGCCATAAGCAAACGTTGTGTAAGACAGCCCGTGTCCGAAGGGGAACAATGGTTTCACCTTCTTCTGCTTGTCCGCCCAACGATACCCCACAAAGATGCCTTCGTTGTATTTCATATCTACCACATCCTTACTTCTCTGACTGATATATTCGCCAACGCTATGAGCCGGAACATCTTCCAGACGGGCAGGGAAAGTGAAAGGCAGTTTGCCGGAAGGATTGGCATCCCCCATCAACACGGCAGCGATTGAGTTTCCGGCTTCCGATCCCAGGAACCAAGCTTGCAAAACAGAAGGAACTTCCGCAATCCAGGGCATAACTACCGCATTGCCGGAAACATTGATGACTACAAGATTCTTGTTTGCCTTCGCCAAAGCTGAAATGACAGCATCCTGTCCGTACGGCAATTCCAAGCCAGCACGGTCGGTATCTTCGCAATCCTGATTGTTACTCTTGTTCAGTCCACCGATGAAGATCACATAGTCGGCATCCGCAGCCACCTTTACGGCTTCGGCAATCAGCTCCTCAGGCGTACGGTCATCCTGTAGATTCTGACCGGTTACCACACCATTATATTCGCCACGGGCATCGCCTACGTATCCACGGGCATAAACAACTTCCGCCTTGTTTCCTACGCGGTTCTTGATACCATCCAACGGAGAAAGTTCGCGCTGCACCTTCAGGGAGGAGCTACCACCACCTACGGTCATCATTTTCACAGCATTCTCACCGATAACGGCAATCTTCTTCACTTTATTCAAGTCGATGGGCAATACGCCGTCTTTGTTTTGCAGCAGCACAATGCCTTCTTCACCAATGCGGCGGGCAGCCTCGTAATGCTCGGGAGAAAGGATAGAACCGAAAGGACGGGTCACATCCATTGTAGTGCGGAATGCCAGGCGCAGGATGCGACGTACTTTTTCGTCCAGTTCCTTCGTACCTACTTTGCCCGATTTGATACGCTCCAGATAAGGCATAGCCAGATAATAGTTATCATAAGCGTTGCTGCTGCCATTGGCAAGACCATCCGTCCAGCTTCCGAACTCCATATCAAGACCGTTTGTAATAGCCTGATCAGTATCGTGCGTGCCGCCCCAGTCGGAAACGACCACACCGTCGAAGCCCCATTCGCCTCTCAGAATATCGTTCAGTAGATATTGGTTGTGGCAGGCATGCTGACCTTTATACAGGTTATAAGCTCCCATGATAGACCACGCTTTACCTTCCTGAACGGCCGCCTTGAAAGCGGGCAGATAGATTTCATACAGGGCACGGTCGTCTACTATGACATTGGTGGTGTGGCGGTTGATTTCCTGATTGTTCAGCGCATAGTGCTTCACGCAGGCTGCCACCCCATTCTGTTGTACGCCCTGCACGTAAGGAACCACCATACGGGAAGCCAGGTACGGGTCTTCGCCCATGTACTCAAAGTTACGTCCGTTCAGCGGAGTACGATAAATATTAACACCGGGTCCCAGAAGAACGGTCTTGTTACGATAGCGTGCTTCTTCACCAATGCTTTTGCCATAAAGCATGGACATCTCGGGGTTCCATGTAGCCGCCAAACAGGTCAATGCCGGAAAAGCTACACAAGAGTCATTGGTCCATCCGGCCTGATTCCATTCATCCCAAAGAACTTCGGGACGGATTCCGTGAGGACCGTCCGTCATCCAAAATTCCGGAATACCCAGACGGGGTACACCCGGACTGCTGAATTTACTTTGTGCATGCAGCATGGCTACCTTTTCTTCCACGGTCAGCCGTTTCAACGCATCTTCTACTCTTACTTCCATAGGTTTGCTCGCATCCAGATATACAGGTTTCTGTTGCGCAAAAAGCGGAAGAGCAACAGCGAATGCGAAACCGAATAATACTTTCTTCATATAAATAAGTGGATAATGGGGTTAGTAGTTAGTTTCTTTTTGTACTGTTATGAACCAAACTCAACTACTGACTCACATGATTAAATATTTAACAATAACTTCTTACTTCATTCCCAACGATTGAATATACCCTTCCTGCACCACACAGTTTTTCAGCTTGCAAGCCTCGATGAAATCCATCATGGCTTTGCGAGCCATTGCCTGGTCGGGACGAGCATCACGAACTTCTTTATAAGATGCGCGGGGAGCCTCGGAGAAGTAAACGATATTCGCCCAATTCTCCGGAGGAGTAATACCGACGAAGCTGGAACCATCCATCTTCTTATATGGCCAGAAGGTATAGCCAATATTATTATCACGCATAGTCTGGCAGAATGCCGCTTGCCATTCATCCGTATTATGTCCTATTTCGCCCATATACATCGGCAGGTTCACTTTGTCACGGAAATCAATAATACTCTGGATAGCTTCTTTGGTAGGATCGCCTCCGTAGCGGTGGCAGGTGTACATTATCTTATCGTCGAACTTAGAATCCGTAAACGGCTTGAAGTTACCGTTCCATTGTGCACCGCCCAACAGGATAATATGGTTGGTGTCCACCTCGCGGATAGCGGCTACTCCCTTCTTATAGATATCTTCCAGCTTACCGTTCAGTTCTTCCATATTCGGGAAGTACGGGGCAATAGGTTCGTTGAAAAGCTCATAACCCAGAATCACCGGTTCATTTTTATAACGCTCCGCAATCTTACGCCAGATGTCACAATACAACTGCTGGCTGGTTTCACTTTCAAACAACCAGAGATAGCCATAACTGTCGTCAATGTTATCTCCCGTTTGTCCGCCCGGAGCATCGTGCATATCAAGAATCAGATAAAGATCGGCTTCACGACACCATTCCACCACACTGTCCACCCGGGCGAAACCATCCTGATTGGCAGTCAGCCCCATAAAGTCCTCATCTGTGAACAACTTATAGTGAAACGGCAGACGGATTGTATTCGCACCCGTATTCTTGATGAACTGAACATCTTCACGGGTGATATAATTGTCCTTAAACGCTTTCCAGAACTCAGCGGTAAAGTCGGGTCCCACCAACTGACAGAACATCTCGTTGATGAAACGGGGGGAATTCGTCTTACTGAACTTGAACATATATCCTTCCGGATTCAGCCAATTACCCAGATTGGTACCCATGATAAAGAGTTTCGTACCGTCGGGCTTTATCAGATCTTGCCCTTGAATTGTTACAAATGCGGCAGGTTCCTGTGCTTTTTCTGCCTTTTCACCGCAACTCCCTAACATCAGAGAAGCTGCCAAGAGGGATGTACCCACTAAAATAGATTTCAACATGGTATTCTAAATATAAGATTATTTCTTCCAGCGATAGGATGCTACAGACTTGGCAGGCACCACACAATCCACACAGTTCTTTCCGTCCGTTACCGTCAGGCGAACTTCCTTCGTACCCTCATTCAACAGCACAAAAGCCACGGTTTCATCGGGATTTTCGAATGCAGAGTACATCAATCCCTTCTCTGCAACGCCTTTGCTTTCTATGCGGACAGCGCCCGGTTTCACTACGGTAGACAGATGTCCGATGATATAGTAATGGGAGTTGTAAGTCATTGTTTTATAGTCGTCACGACTGATATCCACGGCTCCGTAACAAGTCTTGCAGCCACCTTCACGCCAAGGCCCACGTTCATTGTCCAGCATCAGATTCCAGACTATGACACCTTTACACCAGTTGTTCACTGTGCCAAGGGCTACTTCACACATATCTTCCATCAGACGTTTCTCCAGGTTACGACCATCATTCCACATGCCGATAGAAGTTTCGGTAAAGATCAGTTCCTTGTCAGGACGCTTCTGTCGGATATTGTTCAGTTCTTCGCGCCTGCCGCCATAATTGTGGTAAGCGGCTCCGGTCAAGAAAGCGGCGGCTACTTCATCATCATACATCTTAACGGGGTATTGTTGCTGATCGGCCATGTTATCGTAGTTGTAATTATGATCGAAAGCATAAATCTTCGTATCCAGTCCGGCAGCCTTGAAAGCAGGACCAAGAGCGTCACGCACAAAGGCCAGTTCTTCCTTCCAACCCATGAACAAAGATGCGGAATTTCCCCTATTCAACGGTTCATTCTGTGGAGTAACGGAATAAATATCAATACCTTCATTACGAAATGCCTCAATCCATTTCACGAAGTAAGTGGCATAATCCTGATAGTAATCCGGATTCAGTTGTCCGCTTGTCCAGGAATCGAAGGGTTTCTTTTCCTCCAGGTTATTCACCTTCATCCATTTGGGGCATGTCCACGGAGAGCCCAGTATCTTAATGGTGGGATTAATCGCCAGAATATCTTTTAAGATAGGTATCACGTATTCTCTCTCTTCCATCTGTAAGGCAAAGTTTTCAATGCCTTTCGTATCGCAGCAGGTATATTCGCTCAGCGAGAAATCGGAACAGCCTATGGAAATGCGGATATAGCTGAAGCCTAGTCCGTCTTTATCCGAAAAAGTTTCGGTAAGAAACTTCGCACGGTCGGCAGGTGTCATTTGCATCAGATTGTAGCAGGTAGAACCGGTTACGGCAGCACCGAAACCGTCCATCTCCTGAAATTTCACCTTCGAATTCAGGGTGATTACGGATTCAAACGCAGGAGTTTTAGAGAGCTTCTGAGTAGTGTGATTAAAGCTTTGCTGACGGTCGGCAGTCGTGATGTACACATCTGCTTTCTTCTTTCCTGCCGCATTTTCGTCCAATGAAGCGGAAGTCTCGGCACAAGCTGTAATGGCAGCGAATAAACAGCATCCTAATAAAAGAGGTAGTTTCAAGTTCATGGTATGTTTTCCAAGGGTTAATTAATCTTCCCCAAAGGTAGGCAAGATAAAGACAGTATGCACCTCCGGTTTATCAAGATGTGGATAAGATGAAAGCATGCAGAATGATAACAGACTAAATAACAATACTATAAGTTTGCGGTGAGAAAGTAAAAAAGTGGATAAACAGGAAAGAAATGGCGTATGTTTAGCGTATCCTCATAACACACATTTCAAAATCATCCCGCGAGACGCACGCTTTATTTTTCACTTTAGCACGGTAATTATAGATTGTATTGACGGAATAACGAAGGAACTCGGCAATCTGCGAACTATCGTCAATACCCAGACGGATCAAGGCAAAAATACGCAATTCTGTATTCAGCAGTTCGCCCTTGCGGAGAATGATCCGTTCTTCAGGCTGCAACAGCTGATTGAACTTTTCTACAAAGTCAGGGAAAAGATGGAGGAAGGCAGTATCGAAGTTCTCGTACAGTTCCTTCAGATCAGTGTCAAGCACATCTCTTGAACGCACCATCTTCAGCAGTTCTTCCGTTTGCCCGCCGGAAAGCTTCTTGTTGACCATGCGTCGGTAAGCATCCAGACGGTCGATATAGGTAGAACACAGTTTCAGGAAACGGCCGATATATTCCTCTTTTATATGATTGGACATCTGCAACTGTTCATTAGCCTGTTCCAGATGACTGCGGGCTATGGAAAGATGCTTCATCTGCCGATATATCCAGATGACAGCCATAATCAGCAACAGGGACAGGATACTGATCATCCAAAGATAAAAGAGCAGACGGTCGTTCTGCTTCTCCTGCATAGCCTGATAGGTAAGATCTATGAGCGACAGAATACCTGCCGTCTGCAAGCTGCGGCTACGGGCATTGTAGTGGTTAGTTTCATCCCACGAGAAGCGAATGTAGCGGTAAGCACGTTCAATGTCTCCTTCTTCATAAAGCAGTTGTGCCAAGGTCCACAAGGAAGCATGATCAGTAATTGCCAGCCGGACATCTGTCAAAGCAGACAAAGCCAGATAATACTTTTCCTGCTGCCTGTCTCCCAAACTACGGTAAAGCTGGGAACGGTGGTAAGTGACCAACGCATATTCCGGGGTATCGGGACGTATGCCCGCCAAACGGCTATCATTCATCTTCAAAGCCTCCTCCAATTGACCGGAGCCGGCGGCTTTCATCTCTTTACGTTCCAGGTAGAGGGCGGAGGCAGGAGAAAGTACCTGCATCAGAGAGTCTCCATAAGCGACAGACAAACCGTAATAACGGCTGCGCCGGAAGGTATCCTGCGTATACGCCCCCAATTCATTGTATAAATGACGGTAACATTCATAATAATCGGGTAACAAACGGGGAGAAAGCTTAGAGGAATTTATCTTTTCCAGATCTTCGGAAGCTTCTTTATACATACCTGCCGCTGACATCAGATGCGCCCTCCGGATACGGGTTTCATCTGCCGCATCCTGCTCACCGCGCTGTTGCGCCCAGCGCAGGTTACGGCTCAGATAGTAAAGGGCGGAGTCGCAGATGTACGCTTTGTATTCCTGATACATTTCCGCATTCAGCCGGAAGAATTCCGGGGTTTCTGAACCGGCCTGTACCAATTGCTGCCTCAACGCCTCAATACGGGCTTCACGCACTGCCACATATTCTTCGTGCTTACCGATGGCTACGTCCAGAGCATCAGTCCAGCCATCCATTGCAGGAACATCGGCCGGAGCCGACATTCCGTGAATGCCAACTAAAGCCAGACCTAGAAATATCAGCAGTTTTATCTTCATAGGGGACAAATATAAAAAATTTGTTTCCTATATTTGCAGCATTAACCCCCAAATGTATTCTATAATGAAAAACTTAACACCTCAACGAGTGGCGGCGGTCGATGTATTCCGTGCGCTTACTATGTTCCTTATGCTCTTTGTGAATGATATCCCCGGTCTGAAAAACATCCCCCACTGGCTTAAACATGCCGAAATGAACGAAGACATGCTGGGTTTTTCCGACACAATCTTTCCCGCATTCCTCTTCTGTATGGGTATGTCCGTTTCCTTTGCTATCCAGAACCGCTATCGAAAGGGAGACACTACCTTGCAAGTGGTCGCTCATATTTTCTGGCGCACGGTGGCTCTGATTGCCATGGGACTGTTCTCACTCAACTCCGGCGGCATAGAGGGCGGCATCTCCCATCAATGGTTCTGCATACTGATGGTTATAGGTTTCTTTCTGGTCTGGGCGGTCTATCCCAAGGCCGAAGGTTCAAAAAAGTACCTATTCATCGCAATGAAGGTGCTCGGTGTGGCCCTGCTGGCATTCCTCGTATTATATAAAGACTTAAACGGAAAACCTTTCCATCAGGGTTGGTGGGGCATTCTGGGACTTATCGGTTGGACTTATGTCGTATGTGCCGGGATTTATCTGTTTACCCGCGAAAGTCTACGCAAGAATGTAATAGCATGGCTGGTAGTTATGCTGCTTGCAGTAATCAGTCATTCCAGTCTGATACCACAAGAATACGGTTTACGCGTCATACTGTTGCCTTTCATCCCCAGCGATTGGACGCTGCACGCATTCGGTATGTCGGGTGTACTCACTTCGTTGCTGATGCAGAAATATGCTGACCGGGAACATCCGCGTAAGTTTATCACAATTCTTTGTGTATTGGGTGTTGTCATGCTTATTGCTGCACTCTGCTCGCATCCTCACTGGATTATTTCCAAGATACAGGCTACCCCGAGTTGGTTGTTTTATTGCCTGGCTGCATTCTTCCCGCTGTTCGGCTTGTTCTATTGGCTGACGGATGTGAAAGGCAAAACGCCCTGGTTCGATATTATCAAACCTGCCGGAACAGCTACACTGACATGCTATATCCTTCCTTACATATGGTATGCTGTGCAGCAATTGCTGGGTTTGCATTATCCAGAGCTATTGAATGCCGGTGCTCCGGGCTTATTAAGATCGCTTATATTCTCCCTCATCATTGTCCAATTGACCGGACTGTTGGTGAAGGTTAAGATAAAACTGAAAGTATAAAGGATTTCAGGTGCGGATTACGCGGACTATACGGATTCTCAAAGAATCGGAAAGGAATAATTTCCGTGTAATTCGCGTAATCCGCGCCTAAAAGAAAAACAAAAAGGATTATGTTGAAAATAGAAACTCCAAACAACGAAGACAAAGTACTGCTACATTCCTGTTGCGCACCTTGCTCTTCTGCTATTATCGAATGTCTGCTCGCCAACAACATTCGTCCCACCGTATTTTATTATAACCCCAACATCTATCCTCAGGCAGAATACGATATCCGAAAAGCCGAAGCTATCCGTTATGTAAAAGCCCTCGGACTTGATTTCATCGATGGAGATTACGATTATCAGCTTTGGCGCAGTTTCATGTCAGGGATGGAAGATGAGCCTGAACGTGGGGGGCGTTGTCTGCAATGTTTCACTCTTCGCCTGACGGAAACAGCCCGCTATGCCGCAGAGCATGGTTTCACGCTATTCACCACTACCCTTGCCTCTTCCCGCTGGAAAAGTCTCGACCAGATTAATCTGGCAGGCCGTCGCGCTGCCGCTCTCTATCCCGGCACCATCTTCTGGGAGCAAAACTGGCGGAAAGGAGGATTACAAGACCGCCGAAATCAACTTCTTAAAGAGCATGACTTCTACAATCAACAATATTGCGGTTGCGAGTTCAGTATGCGGAGGCTTGAAGAGAAAGAATAAAAATCACCATCCCTCTTAGTCCTTTGGAGTTCGCCCAGCAAGCACTTCTCCGAAGTTTCTAAAGGAATATAACTAATGCTGTCCACCATATCGTATATATCCAATTCAATAGGGCGGTCTTTATTTATTATATTGATTGCCTCTAAACCATTCGGCAACGGTTGCTGGCGGCAGGATGACATAAGAATTATGACTGTCACTATTAGGCTATATGATTTCCTATTTATGTTCAGCATTAGTTTCATATTAAAAAAATTCTAAATTAAGGTATATTATAAGTATAAATCACATCTTCCCGTTCTTGACAGACAGCAATACCGGAGGAATAGAAATACTGTCCGCAAAATTACAGTTTATACCTTAATAAATAATCTTCATAGTGTGCATTAGTCGCATATATATATCCATTTTCTTCATCAACTACAAAATAAAAAGGAATTATATCAAATGTATATTTGATTATCGGGTTCCCTTCATAATCATAGACCTCTAAAGTTCTGCCTAAGAAATTATCATCCTCCTTATGTCCGACATACAAAGCATAAAAATATTTCTTCCCCGCATAGACATTAAGATAGTGATAAGTTATATCTTCAATGTCATTAGCTATAATTTCGGGATAATGCTTACCATCATTAATTCTTTTTACCAACTTAAAATCTTTCACGGCATAGATATCTATTTGCTTTTTATAGATGTAAGGATAAACCACAAATGAATCATTTGCAGCAATAATTCCTCTATTAGAATAGAAATAAGACTCATTATCGTCATCTTTTTCCAGTTTTATTTTATCCAGTTCAGTTTGATTCTTCAAATCATATTTTGTAATGGCAAGTTGATTACTGCTATAATATATAAATAAAGAATCATTTATAATATTCATGAAATTATATTCATCATATTTACCCAATTCATACTCATCAATAAACAATAAGTTACCATCAAGAGCTAATGATATTTTTCTGATTGACGTAGGGGAATAACCTCTTATATATAAATAATCATTATCTAATGTATGGCAAAACATAGGAAACATTTGGATCTCATCCGGACCATTTCCTTTTATACCTGTGGCATTTTTAAATGTCAATGAAGGAGTCTCATATAGGAATAATGTTGTGTCAGATCGTGAACTTGAAATAATAAAATAGTCTCCTGATTTTGTGACGAAATCAGGAGAAAACATTTCGCTTACAGGAATCTTTTCTGCAAATACCTTTTTACTTTCGTGAAAAATGGTTCCATCTACACGAGGTTGAGAGCATGCACTTAGCATCCAAGCCATTAAGAACACACATGTTGAATTATATTTCATCTGAGTCTAAATTAAATAAGAGGTAACTACATTATATTTGCTGTATATACCGGTCCAGGCTATCCGTAGCAGATAAGGACAATTTATTCTTTATGCGCTGTTTGGTTTTCAATACCGACTGGGAAGTAATATTGAAAAGAGCTGCAACAGCCTTGTTACAGAGTCGGGCACGCACCAGATAACACAACTTTAATTCCTGAGGTCCTAAACAGTAATCAACCAACTCTTCCGACAGGCAGTTCCCATAAAACCAATCGATAACGGTAAACAGATTTTGCCATTCGGTATCATCCCTGACAATGCCATAAGACGGATGCTGATGAAGTCGTAACAACTGGCTCATGGCCAATAATAACGAAGATGAGCAATCTGCCAATACTGATGCTTCCTGATAGTTTTTCAGTTGTTTTGTCAGTTGCTTATTTCTGAACAATAAGCAAGCATTCCAATTATCACTGTAAGTTTCCATATACATCTCTTGTTTTTATAATATTTTCCTAATTACTTTTCCAGTTCCTTTGCTATTTCCTCTACCTCTCTGCGCATCTCCTCAATGGCCGTAGAATGAATTTTAGGCGCTTTCATCAGCACTATTCGTTTCATCTCCTCAAACTTCTCCCTATTCAGAAATTCCGGTTCGGCATATAGCTTCGCCAGCAAATAGTAAGGATAAATCCGCCCGGGCAAACGATGAACCGAAGCCAGAAGAAGTTCCTCTGCCCAATGGTAGCAACGCAGTGCCTGATAATTCTTGCCAATGACATTCAGTATCATTGGATCAGCGCAATATACCAGAGCCTTATCCAGATATTTATTAGACTCATTATAAAACCCCGCCTTATGAAGGCTATGCCCATATTCAAACAAGAATGTCCCTTTCTCCCTCAGTTGCGGATAGAGCTTGTCATAAGCTGCATTTGCCGCTGTATAGACTCCCGCATGATAAAGCATACGAGTATTCACCCAGTCCCGACAAGCATCCTTTTCCCGCTGCCACTTGCCATGAAAACCGCCTATCCATATAATAAGACAAGCAGATAAAACAACCGGTTTAGCTATTATATCTCCTATCCCACAAGCCAGCAACAAGCACACATAGGCCACAATGAAAGCAGGAAGATGCATAGGATAAGAAGAAAAAGAAAAAATAAGCAAAGCGATAATTGCACCACACACACCGTAGCGTCTGAACTGTATCCCCGCCCATAAACAGGCAAGAGTAATCACCATCAGCATTATACAGATAACAGGTCCCTGTGTCAGAATCAATTCCAGATATTCATTAAATGCATATTCCGGACTTCCGGCCACCCTTTCTTCCCACTCGGCATAATCTCCCTGGGAAAAATAAGCTTCCTGCGCCTCACCATAAGCAAAAGCGAATCCCTTATCACATCCCCAGGGGTACTTGGTTATAGCCTGACAGGTTATTTTCCATAAAAACAAACGTCCCAGAGCAGAGTCCGGCTTCAAGAAGAAAGCTCCGGCACCTCCCACTATCAACACAAAAAATATCCCTATCCCATAAGAGATATATCGTTTTTTGTACCTTCTCCATAGTATATTCCATTTACGCCTATCCCGATGCATGTATATCACCCATACACAACCTATCACGGCAGCCACCCAGGCCGAACGGCTCATTGTAGCCGGTAATACGCAAAGAATCAGTACTCCCACTACTCCCGCCGCCACTTTCTCCAACTTTAAAGAAGCGCTCATCCACTTCCATGCTCCGAATTGCATATAATGATGCAGGCAGACAGGTAGTACCATTGCCAGATATCCAGCATACGGACCGGGATTAAAAAAAGAACCGGTAAGTGCATAACGAAAATGACCGGAAGCAGAAAAGCCATACAACTGACATAATCCCCAAACGGCTTCAATTCCTCCAAGAAGTATCAGACTCCATGATACACAAGCGGAAAAAGACGAAAAGGATAACATCTCCTTCCTAGAAGAACCATAGAAAAGTTGAAGCAGACAGACTGCAACGATACAACCGGTCGAAAACAATACAGCCTTTCCAAACCAAACCCACTGCCCGATAGTTTCTCCGGCAAGAAGTTCAGGTGTTGTTACGCAGACCAGGCTCAGTGGAGAGCAAACAGCAAGAAAATGTAACAACACAACGGCTGTGTCTTTTATTTTATGTATCCATATCTTTATTCTATTCTCTTCCATATTCTATCCCATCTTATCCTATCCTTCTCCCTATCTACCGACTTCCATATCCTGACAGCCTTGCCCACGATTAGAGGTTCCGGCAACAGTCCCCAATAGCGGGAATCCTGAGAGTTCATCACTTTATCTCCTGTAACAAAGTAATAATTCTCTTTAAAGCGATAAGCATATATCACACTGTCATTCAGTAAAATGGTATCTCCACGCAAGAAGAGTTTCTTTTTTTGTTCCCACTCTATTGCATTCTTATAGAAAGCGGCATGTTCAGGATTCATTTCCACTTCATCCCCTTTAGCGGGAAGATACAAAGGACCGAAATTCATAATATCCCAGTTTACCAGTTCATTATAAGGATAACCACTCATGACAATTCTCCAATCCCTTTCTCTCCCATTCTCTATGATACGCCTCAACCCATCCTGAGAATCTACGTTTCCTAACGGCATATTACAACCGCGCACTTTATAATGCGCCTGACTTATTTCAAATGTATCGCCCGGTAATGCCACACAACGCTTCACATAATAAGTCATTAAATTCAGGCCGATACTGTCCCACCGGGCCGGATAAGGAAAATTGAAAACCAATACATCGTTTCTCTTAATCTCGCCTAACCCCGGCAAGCGGAAAATCCTAACTTCTTTTCCTTCTGCGGCATCCCAAATATTGAAGATACGGGCACCCATCACCCACTTATTCACCAGAATGTTATCCCCCGGAAGCAAAGCAGGCTCCATGGAGTCCGAAGGAATCTTGAAAGTGGCAATACAGGTTACTTGAAGTAATACCCACAGAGCCACTAATCCACATCCTATCAAAAACAAGTTTAGCAACTTGCCGATAAACCTAGTGAGTTTCATTTTTTCACGAAATAGCTTCATTCAAATCCCAACAACTGATATCCTCTGCATATATATCTACCCTTTAAACCATAAAATATTCTTCCTATTTTAATCTTCTATTAACTTGCATCTCCGGTTATTTTCAATAAAACAGGAGAAGATTCTGCATTACAGTAGACTTTTATAGTTTTATCAAAATGCTCTGGTTGTCCGGCCTTATACGTTATAAACAAAGAAACAGTATCATTGGGAGGAATCGGTTCCTTAGAATAACTGGTCATAATGCATCCACAAGAAGTAACCACATCATCAATAACTAAAGGCTGATCACCTATATTCACAAGAACAAACTCTGTTTTTTGCTCTTGCCGCCAATCAAAGATACCAAATGACAAATTAGTCGTTTTCATATTAATCTTCGTTTTCATCCTTTCTTTCTCAATTACTTCCCTCTTTCCTTGAATTATATTCATATACAAATCTCTAATTTTAGGATTCTGAATGGGATTTCCTAATGCTACTATTTTATCATCTTTATCTAACAAGAAAGTCTGAAAATTCATTTTATCTGGAAAATTATTCAACTTATTAAACATGTCACTTTGATCAATGCATACCGGATATTTAAAATAATCGCGTTTTAGTAAATAAGTAACTTCTTCAATGTCCTTAGGGCAAAAATACAAAAGAACTGGTATTTTCTCTTGAGATATAGAATCCAACTCCTCAATAAATAACTTCCAACTTGAAAGATGTAATTTACAACTAACACACCCTATAGAATCCACATAGCTCACAATCGCATACGAAGAACGAGATAAGGAAAAGTCAATAGTGTCTTTTCCCTGCAAAGTAAATATCATACGATTAGGAAAAATGATTTCTCTTCCTACCCATTTCGCAATCAAATGAGATATTTCTTCTTTTTCCTTATTTACGCATGAAATTAGAAAAGAGCAAAAGAAAAACAGAAATATTATTTTTTTCATTATCTATTGTAAAAACTAATTAAAGACCTCATCCAAATCCAAATAATACACATCATCAGACTTTGGCCTTGTTACATATAATCTATTTCTAACTGTATCCAAAAACATTTTATCAATATCATAATCAGTTTCTAACTTTTGCACCAACCTACCATACCAATTAAAAACATGAATAGTATTGACATACGGAATTTCATACATTCCCCATCTGTCTTTTCCCCAATATAATGCATATATATAATTATCGTCAGCCTGTACTTCTACATAATAATTTTTTATATTTTTCTTTCCCTGAAAAACAGAAAAATCATCTCCCCCTTCCATACGATATCCCAGGACCTGACCAGTCTCAAAATCTAAAATATTCAATTGCGGGAGATGCCCCATCACTTGTACAGCTTTAGTCCCATCCGGTTTAAAAGCATCAGCTGAAGCAAAAAAAGCTTCTGATATAATGGGAGCTTCCTCATTTTTTACTGTTTGCTTATAAATTGAATAGTTCCTTAACGCCTTATTAGTGTCAACTGTCCGTTTCTGATAAAATAGTAAGGTAGATTCTTCATCACTTAAAGGAAAAGGATCTACCCTAGCCAATAATATACTGTCACCTTGAAGGTACATCTCATTATAACATGCTCCCCCATTCGCATCTCGCCAAGCATACGGGATAATCTTATCTATGACGGTAGTACCCTGTTTAATAGATTGAGTTATATTCCAAATAACTAATTTTTCTTCATAAGGAGCGAATAATAAAGTCTGTCTCTTATACACATCTGACGCTGCCGACGAAGCTAGAAGTGTAGATC
>ENA-OZGR01000492-OZGR01000492.1-human-gut-metagenome-genome-assembly--contig:-NODE-492-length-16582-cov-9.942639_pt1 | contig 16582 bp, 17 predicted proteins | sample MGYA00244660_ERZ653666 | MGnify/ENA primary metagenome ERZ653666 (study PRJEB26926, sample SAMN06165280) | human gut metagenome | biome: ENVO:00009003; feature: ENVO:2100002; material: ENVO:00002003...
TCGCTATTGTTGTATATAAAGGTTTAATACCTGTAGTTGGCCGAATACTTACATTCAACCCCATACAGAGGCATTTGTTGGAAATGTTTTCTTACGATAAATCTCAGGAAGGTCTGGAAGAATTGAAAGAGGTGCTCTTTCAATATTATTCCAAACGGATGAATACAAAGTTGGATGAACTTTGGGATAAGGGAATTCTTGACCAGAAAAAGCTGGATGAAATAGCTGAAATGGATATCCATTCATTAAAATAACGTCAATGGCTAGCTGGTTCTTGATACGAATTGTCTTATTCAAAGCATTCCTCAAAGGAGTCGTTACCATGTCTTGTGGCAATCCTTTGTGGACGGAAAGAACAAGCTCTGTGTATCCAATGAAATATTGGAGGAATATATAGAAATTCTGCAAAGACTTACCGACAATGAAACGGCGGAATATGTGGTGAAAACCATATTGAACAGTCCGTTTGTTGAATTGATAACTCCATTCTATCACTTTAATCTGATTACAGTCGATCCTGATGACAATAAGTTTGTGGATTGTGCCATTTCGGCCAATGCGCACTACATTGTTACCAACGACCATCATTATGATGTGCTGAAAGATATAGATTTTCCCAAAGTGAATGTTGTAAATATTCAGCAATTCTGTATTTATCTGTCACAAGAAAAATAATTTTTGAGTAAAAAGGAGGATTTATAGTTGGAAATAAAATAACTATAACTCCATGCATCCTGGGTGTAAAAAACCGCCATAGAGGCAGTCTCCATACAGAGGCGCTCTATGGCGGTTTCCCGTTTCCCCTCGTTTACCGGGGAAAATTCCCGTTTCCGGGAAGCCGGGAGGTTACTCTTCCATTTTGAGTTTGCCCAGTTCTTTCAGGATGTGCTCCATGGCTTCTTTGTAAACCTCCGGTTTCTCCTTTTCCATCCATTTCATCAGTTTGAAGTAAGAATTTGGAGTCACAATCTTTCCGTCTCGAATTTTGGTGGCGGTGGACCGGCCTATCGCACCTTTGTCGTTCAAGTTGTTGGGGTTTAAATCGCTTCTTCGCACGGCATTACTGATGCAAGTGCTGATGATCTCAAATTTTTTTCATGTTACTAAAAATTAAATTATTAAATAATGATTTGTAAACAGCATAAACATAGCTACTTACAAAATGTCTCGGCAAAGATAGGAAATGTTTATTAACAATTGCCTGTTTTTGTGAGCAACGCCCTATTTATATTTTGCGTTCCTTTGCATTATATTTATACTAACACACAAAAGAAATGGATTATACAGAGCAGTTTATCCGGCTGAATTGCAGCTTGATGTCGGATTACAAAATGATGAAGCTGAATGCCGATATGAAATGCATGGGGCTGGGGTTGTATCTTGAAACGATATTGTTTCTGCGAAAACAGCAGGAATACAAACATGATTTTAACGAACTGGATTTGCTGGCCGATCAGTGGGGAGTTACCGTGGAAAATCTGCAACATCTTATTAAGGACTTCGATTTGTTTCTCATTACAGAGGACGGGTATTTCCGATGTCTGTATCTGGACGAGGTGATGGGATATCAGAGCAAACTTTCCGAGCAACGTGCCGCTGCCGGCAGTAAGGGAGGGAGAAGCAGTAAGAAAAGTACGGTGAAAGCATCTGCAAAAGCAACTGCGTCTACAGCGTCTGCAATAGGGAGGGGCAGAATCAACGAAGGGAAAAACGATGACACGTCCTGCATGGATCGTAACGAGGAAATCTATACGAAAAGCGATGATACACCCTGCATGGATAATAACAAGGAAATCTACATGAAAAGCGATGATGCGCCCTGCATGGATAATAATGGGGAAGCCTACATGAAAAGCGGTGATGCGTTCTGCGTGGATAATAACGGGGAAGCCTACATGGAAAGTGGTGGTGTACCTTGCATGGATAATAACAAGGAAGTCTACCTGAAAAGCAGTGGTGCACCCAGTATGGATAGCAAGGAGAGAATTTATATGGAAAGCAGGAATGTAGATAGTAACAAGACTGTCTGCATGGAGAGCAGCAAGCCAATCCATTCGGATTATAATAAGGAAATCTACAAGGAAAACAGCACGGAAAGCAACGTGAAAAGTAGTGCGGAAAGTATGAAAAATACGACTGCAAAAAATACAAATGAAAATTCAGTCAAAAATGTGATTCAAAGTGTTGATAATGAGTGTTATGGAAAGAATTTGCAAGCAAGCTTTAAGCAAAGCTTTATAAGAGAAGAAAAGAATAGAGGAGAGAAGAAAAACAACAATAACAAAGAAAAAGAAATAATTGCTGTTGCTGCTGTTGATAAACTTCCCCGATTTTCCGAATTGTCCGAAACGATACCCCGATGGGAACAATGCATCAATGAAGCTTTCATTACTCAGAGTTGGCTGGAGGCTGTGGGGATGATGTCAGGTTTGAAAGAACTCTTTTTGAACAATCTTTCTTTTATTCGTGATCTGTTCAAGAAACATGTCGTGGCACAAGGAAACACAGGAGGAATCACTTCCGTGTCCGAAGCCGAAGCTTATTTCGCCAACTACATCCGCCGAGAAAGGCCCACCCGTCTTTTTCTGGAAGAAAAGCTGAAAGAAAGGAGCCGGATGCAGAATGAATCGACTTCGCTCTCGCCCTACGAAACGTACAATCCGCTGACCGGCGAACGTTCGTATTGCGGAGTTCCTCTTCCTGCCGATGCACCCCCGCGCCCCAACGGACGTGCCACCTGGGATAACCTGAAACAGAGCTGGATATGACGCGCGAAGAACATGCAGATTATGTGCGGTGGCTGAAAAGCCTGCCGCGCAGAAAGGACCATTTCCGTATGCCTTGTCCCGAATGTTCCGCAACGCGAAGCAATCCCAAAGATCCTTCGTTCAGTGTGCATATCACCCGTGAAGGGGGATGGGCGAAATGTTTTCATTGTGATTTCGCCATAGCGTGGAACGAGGACGAGATGTGGAAAAGAGAACAGAAACAACAAGACCGGGAACGGCAGAAACAGCAGAAGGATGCACCGCAGCACCGTAACACGTCGCAGCACCACGATGCAGCATCGCAGCACCATAACACGTCGCAGCACCACGATACAGCACCGCAGCACCATAACACGGCACAGCACCACGATGCAGCATCGCAGCACCATAACAGGTCGCAACGCAAGCCGCACATCCCCCTGCAACCGCCTGTACATTACGTATGCCCGGTAATTAATAAAAACAAACAAATTATGAATGGAGAAATGATGGAATACATGGTCGATAGACGAGGTATTCCGATGGACGTCCTGACAAGGATGAAGATAGAGGAACGCTTGGAATTCCTGCCGCAGACCGGCAAGGAAGAAGCCTGCATCTGCTTCCCTTACCTGGAGGACGGAGTAATGAAAAACATGAAATTCCGGGATGCCGCAAAGCATTTCAAGATGGTGAAAGGAGCCGAGCTGATTCCTTGGAACATAGACGCCATAAAAGGAAAGGAAAAGTGCTACATCACCGAAGGCGAGATAGATGCCCTCAGCCTGATAGCCGCAGGACTGGAAGAGGTGGTGTCCGTACCCAACGGAGCCGGAGGCGCGAACCTTCAGTGGCTGGACCGCTTCGTGGAGTCGCACTTCGATGACAAGGCGGAAATCATCCTGGCCATGGATACCGACAAGCGCGGAGTGGAGTTACGCGACGAACTGGTGCGCCGCCTGGGCGTGGACCGCTGCAAGGTGGTGGCCTGGGGGGAAGGCTGCAAGGATGCCAACGAGTATCTGTTGAAGTATGATCTTCCGAGGCTCCGCCAGCAGGTGGAGCAGGCGGCGGAAATCCCGTTGGAAGGAGTCTTCTGCCCCATGGACGAATGGGATACGCTGATGGATATTTATTACAACGGAATGCCGGAGGGAGCCGATACGGGACTGGAGAATCTGGACCGGCTGATCAAGTTCGAGCGTGGTTTTGTGCTCACGGTCACAGGCGTTCCCGGCAGCGGAAAAAGCGAGTTTGTGGACGAAATTGCCATGCGCCTGCTCCTGCGCCACGATTGGAAGGTGGGCTATTTCAGTCCGGAGAATACCCCGCTGGCCTATCACTACCGCAAGCTGATACGCCGCGTGGTGGGCAAGCGTTTCGAACACAAGGGGATGCCGTTGCCGGAAGCCGGACAGGCCATCCGTTACCTGGCACAGAGTGTCTTCTCCATTATGCCGAAAGAGGACTTCTCGGTAGAGAGCGTGCTTCGCATTGCCGCCCAACTGGTGAGCCGGAAAGGAGTGAAGGTGCTGGTGGTGGACCCCTTCAACCGCTTCGAGCATCAGATTCCCGACTGGGAAACGGAAACGCAGTACATCAGCCGCATCTTCGACGAGTTCTCCAATTTTGCCGTGAAGCACAAGGTGTTGCTCATTCTGGTGGCGCACCCCACCAAGTTGCGCCGCGAACCGGGAAGCAAACGCTGGCCTGTGCCCACGCTGTATGATATCAACGGCTCGGCGGCCTTTTTCAACAAGACGGATTATGGAATGGTGGTAGACCGTAACGATGAGCTGGGGCAGGTGCTGGTGCGTGTGGCCAAGGTACGTTTCGACCATCTGGGCGGACCGGGAGATGCTTTTTTCGCCTTCAGCACTTACAACGGACGCTACACGCCTACCGAGGAGAGGACCTTGGATCATAATCCGCCCGAACCGAAGTGGGAGCATACCAATTTCCTGACAGAGAAGCTGAAGCCCGAACAGCAGGGCCTGGGGTTTAATGAGGGGGAATGAAGTAGTTGAATGTTGCTGTTCCTGAATAACTTGGGGATAGGAGAAGGGAGATGTCAAAACAAAAAGGACAACCCCGAAAAGTTACAGATAGTAATTATAACACGTAAAAGGATCGTATCAAGCTCTGTATGGAGTAATGATACGACCCTTTCTTTAGTCTTTTAGGATGCTCAAATTTCAGATTGTAAGTTCATGTTTTCAAAAACTGAGTTTTGACACTCGCCTTTTAGGGCTTGTAGTTACAGTCTGTAACTTCTCGGAGTAGTCATTTTATTTTGACATACCCACTTTAAAAGTTGCTTACAAGTAGATCATGTTGCCGGCAGGCTTTACTGATTACTGGTCATTCTTCAGTGATCACTGATCATTCCTCATTAATCACTAGCCATTAAAATCCTCTCCACCGTTCCCGTTTTATCTCCTCGCACTGCCGTCGCTGCCATGCGGGCATTATTTTCTCCAGCTCTTTCAGTTTCCATCCCTTCATAAAGCGTATCTCGTCCTTTTCCTGCTCCGTGCACAGGCTGATGCGCAGCAGTTCGGGGTAGAGCACCTGTATATGGAAAATCTTGGCTCTCCACAGCAGCATGGACATCTGCCAGGGGGTGAGGGCTTGGATGCGGTTCAGGGTGAGCAGCATTTCCAGATAATGACGGTAGAAGGCTTTGTCCACGGTCATGAGTTGGTTTATCAGATAGTTCATTTTTATTATTGTTAAATGAAAAGATTAGTTGAATGAAGGGTCAGGAAATCAAAGCGGAGGAAAGGGACGCTATCTTTGGAGAAATCATCCTTGAATACAGTATCTTTGAAGAAGCCTCTTTGAAAACAAACAGTTCTCATTGGAAACCCTATCTTTGGAGAAATCATCCTTGGATACAGTATCTTTGAAGAAACCTCTTTGAAAACGAACGGTTCTCATTGGAAACCCTATCTTTGGAGAAATCATCCCTTAAAAGCGGTATTCCTTCACAGCATCAAAACAAGGGCACGGCTTCACGGGATTCAAGTCATGATGCCCCACTATCAACGCTTTGGGGAACAGGAGGCGCAGCTCGCGCAACAGTGCCAGCATACTTCCCTTCTGCATCAGAGTACGCGTATCGGCAGGTGTGCAGTCCGCCGAGAATCCTCCCTCATAGCAGATGCCGATAGAATGCCGGTTGTGGTTCTTGCAATGCGCTCCCACCTTTTCCAGAGGTCGTCCGCGGTGAATCTCTCCGTCACGGGTGATATAGAAATGATATCCTATGTCCGTGAAGCCCCGGTGGCGGATGTGGTCCCGGCGGCAAGTCTCAAAATCCAGCCTCCGCCCCTCAGGGGTGGCGGAGCAGTGGATAATAATCAGGGTGATGGTTCTCATGATCATCAGATACAGGCGTTCAGGCCGAGTGCGCCGGCAACGGCGGTGGCTACGGTGATAATTACTTTCAGAATCAGTGTCCAGGTGTTTTTCTTTGTTCTTGAACTCATTGGAATTTTGTTTTAGAGGTTGATAATAAGTGAATTGTAATGGAAGCCAAGGGCTGAATGTACCCCAATGAAAACGGCTTGTCACAGGGGCACATTCAGCCTTTTAGCGTCGTGCCTTTAGCGTTGTGCCTTGCTTCCGTCATACAGGGGTTCCGTCAGGCCTGTCCTCCGTTTTCCGGCTCCTTCGCCTCTCCGGTAAGATCCACACTGGTCTTTCCGGCTTTCAGCGCCTTCACCACCAGTCGGGCCGCTTTGCGCGTGGCCACCAGGTTGAACACGGCTTCCTCCTGCAAGTTCTGGAAACGTGTTCCGGCACTCCAGTTCACATTCAGCTTTCTGACGTGGATGGCAGGATTGTAGTCGGCAGCGCTTTCCGCTCCTATACTGTTGATGCTGATGGAGAAATCCCCCAAGTCGCCCAACTGTATCTTCTGTCCTCCCAGAAGCTGTTCCCTCATGCAGTCCACTGCCATGGTGAGGATAGCCACGATGTCCGCACGCTTGTACACACAGCCGTGGCTGGCAATGTGCTCGGCAAAGCGGTTGATGTCCATCACTTCAGCATACTGTGCACTGGCGTAGGCCTTCTTGGCGGCATCCACGTCCATCGGATTGCTACGCATAACGATACTGTAATTTACCATAGTCTGTTAAAATTAAAAGTTGATAATTGAGAATTAAGAAACACTGTTGCCGGGGAATGAAGTAAGTCAGCCGTCAGTCACTGTCCATTAACCGTCTGCCACTGGTTGCCGACTGCTGAAAGAACCCTATCTTTCACGTGTAAGATCCTATATCTTACGGCTGTAAGATTATAGATCTTTCGCCTTCATCGTCCCGACATTACAAAGATACGATGTGCGGATTCCGGAAAGTTGATTCCGGTGGATTGTGGTTGATAACAGTTGATTCTAGTTGATTATTGTTGGAAAAACATTCTTTCTTCTCGTCCGTTTTTCGTACTTTTATGGAAGTAAATAAAAAGTATGGAATGTATGGAGAATTTTGAGATACGCACGTACGGCCGCACCGAACTGGCCCTGTGTTATTTCCCGGATTTGAATCCGCAGGTGGCTTACCGTAAGTTGCAGTATTGGATTGACTATTATCCTCACCTCAGGGAGGAGCTGGAGAAGATGGGCAGTGGTTTGAGTTGCCGTACCTATATGCCGGCTCAAGTACAGCTGATTGTGGGGGCGATAGGGGAGCCGTGAAAGGGGATTGTGATGGGTGTGCAGCCAAATAAAAAGAATAGCTTCCCCGATTACGTAATCGATATTGCAAGTGAACGACCGGTTCGTGTTGACAGTTGCATTGAAAGATTGGCAATGTTGATATATGTGAATGTAAATGACACGAATGACGCCAATCAGAGATATAAACCCAATTTGCGCCATTCGTGTCATTTACATTCTGAATAAAGAACGGAATAGAACCTCTATTCCCGTATTTCCCCCTTATGCACCAGCATTTTCACCAGTGTCCGTTTGGAACTGTGCGTGTCCGAAACCCATAGCACAGAGTCGTTTTGCGCATAGATGCGGGCAGGCTGGGAAAAAGCATATCCTTTTACAGTTTTTATTTTCTTGCTCCATTCGTTGGACTGGCGTTCATATATGTTGATGGCATCATTATCGCCGGTAGCATACCAGCGGTCGCCGCACAACGCCAGTGTCTTGGGCTTGAAGCCGGGCGACAGGGAAAGATCGTCCAGATCGATGGAAGCGTCGTTTGCCAGATCATCGTTGACCAGTGCCGGATCGAGCACCCGTATTTTCTTTCCTTCATAATCCGTGAGCAGCAGATGCCCTTCCGCATCGGGCTGCATGGAATGGCTGGCAAAGCCGTTGTTGCCCGGACTGCCGTTGCCGGATGCCCGGCGGTAGCGGTTCACCTTCTGGTAATTTTCCGGGGTGGCATCCTCCTCTTTGTAAATGCTGACCATTCCGTTCTTGTCGCGTGCGAAAATCAGCCCGTCCTTTACCGTCATGGCCTGTGCCTGGAATACGGGGCCGCTCCATTGCCCGTTGCCTATGCAGGTGAGGTAGGACAGTTCCGGCAACCGGAATACATGGATGCGCGACTGGCGTTCGGCCACATACAGCCGGTTGCCCGACGGCACGATGGCTTCTATCTGACTTCCGAAACTCTTCTCCCCGCCGTCGTGCTGCCAGCTCTGCAAGGTTCCCAGCCGTTCACCTTTCTTTATACTGAACAGCAACAGGCTGCTGCCTGCCTTTCCGATGTTTGCGATGAAAAGGGTATCCCCCAGATGGGCGACGGTATAAGGGGTGAAATCCTCGGCCGTTTCCATGCCCAGGGTTTCCGCATCAATCAGCTGCGCCGCCTCATACGAGTAATACCAGTAACTGTTATAATCCCCGTTTCCTTCTCCTTCCCCGTTTCCTCCGCCGGGAGCGGAGGGGTAGCCGCAGATTTCATCCAGGGTGACTTTGCTGCATTGTGCCGTCAGGACTCCGGACAGCACAATCAGGATATAAGCGTATATTTTCATGTTGTTCTTACTATATTATATAGGTATATATTTATTTCAGCTCACTCATGGGGATGGCGTAAACGCATGTCCCGTTTTTCACGCGGTCGGTGATGAACAGCGTGTGGCGGCGGATGCAGAACTTCTCAGGTGCTTGCAGGGTGATGCCGCCGATGGTGGTATGGTCCTTCATGATCTCTCCCGTCCGGGGATTGACCTCACAGAACTTTTCTGTGCCGTTGGAACTTACAAACAGCCTTCCTTCGTAGAAATCCAAGTCGTAGGGTACATTTTTATAAGCCAGTTGCCCGGTGCGTTTGGGTGAAACTCCTTCCCCGTATCCCGTCAGGGGCGAACAGGTCTATGCGTTTGGCGGGATGGGTGGAGTAGAGCAGGCCGGTCTGTTCGTCCACCGCCATGCCGTAAGTGCCGTTTGTCTCGCCCAGATGTTCGGAACGTACATAAATCCGCGGAGTCACTCCGGACTGTATAGCCTGCTCTTCTACAAAGTTGACGTAGCGTTTGTCGTGTATCATGACCAGCCCTTTGTAGAGCAGCACATCGAAGGCATGTACGGTCTGCGTGGGCCCTGTTCCCCAGCTTCCATTGCCTATGCAGGTAAGGAACTGATGGCTCTTCGCATCAAAAATCTCGGTACGGCTTCCTTCGTGGGTGACATAAATCTTGTCGTTGGCACGGGTGATACCGTTCGGGCGGCCGCCGAATTTCCCGGTAGCTTCTCCGTGCTTCCATTCCTTGATGCTTCCCAAGTGCTTCTTGCCGCCGCCGGCAAGGCCGAACACCTCTACGCTGTACTGGTTGTCCGCATCGTTCACGGCATACAGGGTATCTCCGTACACATATACATCCTTGGGGCGGAAGGTGGTTCCCGTAGCGCCGGGCAAGTCGGTATAATCCAGCTTGAACGCCACCGGCTCCCCGTCGTTTCCTCCCCGGTCGGTCTCTCCGCGCAGGGGAGACAGGCCGCCGTCCAGCGCATCGAGTTCCGGGTCTTCGATAATGTGTTTCGAAGCCACGTATATATCATCAAAATAACGGTTCCTGCTCCAGCGGGTGTGCAGGAAGCGGCGGGAATAGACGGGCAGCTCCTTGTCCAGCGACAGCGCCACATATACGTTGTTGCACAGAGTGATCCATCCCGGACCCGTCTGTTCGTAGGTCATGTTTCCCGCATGGCCGTAGCCCACACAGTGGGCAAACTCGTGGAATATGGTTTCGGTGATGCTTTTGTCATCGGCATAGTGTTCCAGATAACACACTTCATGCATGCCGAAGGTGGTTCCTCCGCCCAGTCCCATCACGCCGGTGGTATAGCCGAAGGTCAGTCCGCGGTGGTTGAGCACGTTGGCCAGCAGGGCGGTCTTGTCTATTTCCGCCTTGTCATTGTTGCTGTGCAGCGGGCCGAACTCGTACAGGGCGGTCTTGAACCGTTCCGACGAGAACATATACGCCATGTTCAGCGCGATGGCCACCGCCTCACGCGTGTGCGAAGCCTTCATCTTGTACTTCCAGCTGTCCTGGGTGTCACTGTATCTGCCGAAGGCGATGTACCATTTGCACCGGATGGATTGCAGCCTTGTCCAGTACGGGTCGTCACACTCTACGGTGAAGGTCAGGTTTTCTTCCGTGAGGTAGGGGTTTGCCATGATCCGTATTTTCTTTCCGCTGCGGGTATAGGCGGTCAGGTCCTTGGTGGCGAACGGTATGTGTACCCGGAGTTGCTGGAAAGGCATGATCTTTTCCAGCGACATGAACTTGAACTCTTCCTCGTAACCGTCTATCCTGGCCCAGAAAGTTACGTTTTTCAAGGCTCTGGGACTATAGAAACGGAGTTGGAAACAGTGCTCGTCGTCCATTCCGAACTGAAGAGGCTGGCTGACGTAGAAGCTGCGCTGGCTGGAGTCGAAATAAACATCCTGGGATTCATTGTCATTCAGCAGGTAATACGTGTTGTCCGGGTTATAATCCGTTTCGGCCAGCCGGACGGGCAATTCATTGTTTGCCACGTTTCCTTCTCCGGAAACCGGAAGTTCGTCCTCTTTGCAGCCGCCCAGCAGTAAAAGCATACCTGCTAAAATCAACAGGCTGGTGGAAAAAAGTTTTTTCATCGTCTGTCTTTATTAGAATTACATTTAAATTTGAAATAATCACTCTTTTGAAAAAGGGTTGCAAAAATAATTGTTTTAGATCAGATGAACAAAGAACCCGTATTGCATTTTATATGAGTCCCTGTTTTTTATGTTCTTTTGTTTTTCTGCCTTAAAAAAATAAATCCTATATTGTTGCCCTGGGCTTTGTTCATAGGAAAATATGCTGTATTTTTGTTATCCGAAATAAAGATGAAGATATGGCACAACCTTTAGCAGAACGTTTGCGTCCGAAGACATTGGACGATTATATAGGTCAGAAACACCTGGTGGGGCCGGGGGCTGTCTTGCGCAAGATGATTGACGCGGGACGCATCTCCTCCTTTATCCTCTGGGGGCCTCCGGGGGTGGGGAAGACCACGCTGGCGCAGATCATAGCCAACAAGCTGGAAACTCCTTTTTATACACTGAGCGCGGTCACTTCCGGTGTGAAGGATGTGCGCGATGTGATAGAGAAGGCGAGAAGCAACCGTTTTTTCTCTCAGGCCAGCCCCATCCTGTTCATTGATGAAATCCACCGGTTCAGCAAGTCCCAGCAGGATTCCCTGTTGGGGGCGGTGGAAACGGGAGTGGTGACCCTGATAGGCGCCACCACCGAGAATCCTTCGTTCGAGGTGATCCGGCCCTTGCTCTCCCGCTGCCAGCTGTATGTGCTGAAATCATTGGAGAAGGAAGATTTGCTGGAACTGCTGCATAATGCCATCGCAAAGGACGTGATACTGAAAGAAAAGAAGATAGAGCTGAAGGAGACGGATGCCATGCTCCGCTTTTCGGGAGGCGATGCCCGCAAGCTGCTGAACATACTGGAACTGGTGGTGGAGGCGGATGCGGATGCCGGACCCGTGGTGATTACGGATGAGAAGGTGACCGAGCGTCTGCAGCAGAATCCGTTGGCGTATGACAAGGACGGGGAGATGCATTATGATATCATTTCCGCCTTTATCAAGTCCATCCGCGGAAGTGATCCGGACGGGGCGCTCTACTGGCTGGCGCGTATGGTGGAGGCCGGAGAGGACCCGGCTTTCATAGCCCGCAGACTGGTCATTTCGGCAGCCGAGGATATCGGTCTGGCCAATCCCAACGCATTGCTCCTGGCGAACGCCGCTTTTGATGCCGTGATGAAGATAGGATGGCCTGAGGGGCGTATCCCGCTGGCGGAAGCTACGGTGTATCTGGCCACCAGCCCCAAGAGCAACTCGGCATACGAGGGAATCAACAGTGCCCTGGAACTGGTGCGGCAGACGGGCAATCTGCCTGTTCCCTTGCATCTGCGCAACGCACCCACCAAGCTGATGAAACAGTTGGGCTATGGCAAGGATTACAAGTATGCACATGCCTATCAGGGCAATTTCGTGCAGCAGCAGTTCCTGCCGGACGAGGTGAAGGACAGCCGCATCTGGCATCCGCAGAACAATGCGCAGGAAGCGAAGATAAAGGAACGGATGCAGAGCCTCTGGGGGGAACGGTTCAAGGAATGAAAATGAATTGCATTGATCCTGTGCTATAAAATTAAAAATTGGAACGCAAATGACATAAATCCAACCTTCCGGCCGGTTTATATCCATACTGTGCAGCTGTTAATGTGCGTTATTCGCGTTCCAATCTAACCGAATAAATGGACAAAACATGGAATTTAACTTTTGAGCATATGAAAATAGTAGTTTTAGACGGTTACGGATTGAATCCCGGTGATTTGTCATGGGAGGAGATGCGGGCGTTGGGCGAGCTGACGGTGTACGACCGCACAGCCCCTGCCGAGTTATTGGAGCGTTCTGCCGGAGCGGAAGTGCTGATTACAAATAAAACGGTGATTACGGCGGAGGATATGGCCGCTCTGCCTGCCTTGAAATACATCGGCGTGCTGGCTACGGGATATAATATTGTGGACATCCAGGCTGCGAAAGCGCGGGGCATCATTGTCACCAACATACCTGCCTACAGCACCGCTTCCGTTGCCCAGATGGTCTTTGCGCATATACTGAACATCACCCAGCGTGTAGGCCATTATGCCTATGCCAACCGTCACGGGCGTTGGGCGAACAATCCCGACTTCTGCTACTGGGATACCGACCTGGTGGAGCTGGACGGGAAGAAACTGGGAATCATCGGCTTGGGAAACACCGGACAGGCGACGGCGCGCATCGCTGCCGCTTTCGGAATGCAGGTATGCGCCTATACTTCCAAGCCGCAGTCACAACTTCCCGGAGGAATCCGGAAAATGGAGCTGGATGAGCTGTTCCGCGAATGTGACGTGGTGAGCCTGCACTGCCCCCTTACACCCGATACCAAAGAGCTGGTCAATGCCGACCGCCTGGCTCTTATGAAACCGACGGCCATTCTGATAAATACCGGCCGCGGTCCCTTGGTGAACGAGAAAGACCTGGCCGACGCACTGAACAAGGGTGTGATAGCGGCTGCCGGACTGGACGTGCTTTCTTCCGAGCCTCCCCAATATACCAACCCCCTGCTGACGGCGAAGAACTGCTTCATTACGCCGCATATCGCCTGGGCCACGAAAGAAGCCCGTGTCCGGCTGATGCGGATTGCGGTGGGGAACTTGAAAGGATTCATCAAGGGTGAGATTGTAAACAATGTGGCGGAATGAGAACAAAGGAAAAAGACGGAAAGAAAAGAAGGAGGTAAGAAAAATGGAAGAAGACAAGAATACGTTGGATTTGCATACGGAAGCTAGGGAAGAGGACAGGGTGGCAAAGGCCGTTGCCTTGTTCAAGGAAGGATATAACTGCTCCCAGTCCGTAGTGACGGCTTTTGCCGATCTGTATGGTTTCACCCGTGAACAGGCCCTGCACATGTCCGCCTCTTTCGGCGGCGGCATAGGGCGGATGCGTGAAACCTGCGGTGCTGCTTGCGGCATGTTCCTGCTGGCCGGGCTGGAGAAGTGCGCCATCGAGGGGAAAGACCGTGAGAGCAAGGCGGCGAATTACGCTCTGGTGCAGGAACTGGCCGAAGAATTCAAGAAGCGGAACGGCGCCCTGCGGTGTGCCGATTTGCTGGGATTGTCCGGAAAAGAGCCGGTAGTATCCACACCGGAAGCAAGGACGGAACGGTATTACGCCAAGCGTCCTTGTGCAAGAATGGTAGAGGAAGCGGCCCGGATTTGGAGCGAACACCTCGAAAAACAAAAAAAATAGGTTGAAAAATCGCTTTTTCTTATAGAAATACAAACTTTTTCGATGCAAAAGTGTTGAATAACATAATTTTGTGTATCTTTGCAAGCGATAAGAAACACAAACATTCGTCAATGCTGAAAGCGGATGCGGATTAACGTTTAACTAAAAGTAAATCGAAAATGTTGAAAGAAAAAGCTGGTGCTCTTGCCGGACAAATCTGGGAAGCACTGAACGGAACCGAAGGTTTGACACAAAAACAAATCAAAAAGGCTGCGAAATTGAAGGCTGATAAGGATTTTTATCTTGGTTTGGGTTGGTTGTTAAGAGAAGACAAAGTAGAAACTTCTGAAGTAGAAGGGGAAGTCTTTGTAAAATTGGTGTAAACAAGAAAAAGAAACTCATAAAAAAATGCGTTGGCACATCGTTTTTTGTATGTAGCCAACGCATTTTTTTGTATATTTGCGCGAAATTTAAACGACGAAGATGAAGAATATCCGTAACTTTTGTATTATTGCACATATCGACCATGGAAAATCAACCTTGGCCGATCGTCTGTTGGAGTTCACCAATACCATTCAGGTGACTGAAGGACAGATGTTGGACGATATGGATTTGGAGAAAGAACGAGGCATTACTATTAAGAGCCATGCCATTCAGATGGAATATACCTATAAGGGAGAAAAATATATCCTTAACCTGATTGATACTCCGGGACACGTAGACTTTTCATACGAAGTATCTCGTTCGATTGCTGCCTGTGAAGGTGCTTTGCTGGTAGTGGACGCTTCACAGGGAGTGCAGGCGCAGACTATTTCCAACCTTTATATGGCATTGGAGCACGACCTCGAAATTATTCCCGTGATGAACAAGTGTGATATGGCAAGTGCAATGCCCGAGGAGGTGGAAGATGAGATAATCGACCTGCTGGGTTGCAAACGTGAAGATATCATTCGTGCATCGGGCAAGACCGGCATGGGAGTGGAAGATATTCTGGCGGCTGTGATCGAACGTGTGCCGCATCCGGTGGGCGATGACCAGGCTCCGCTTCAAGCTTTGATTTTTGATTCTGTATTCAATTCGTTCCGTGGTATCATTGCTTATTTTAAGATAGAGAATGGAGTGATACGCAAGGGAGATAAAGTGAAGTTCTTCAATACGGGTAAGGAATATGATGCCGATGAAATCGGAGTCTTGAAAATGGATATGATGCCTCGTAATGAGTTGCGTACCGGTGATGTGGGATATATTATTTCAGGTATCAAGACATCACGGGAAGTGAAGGTGGGAGATACTATCACTCATATTGCCCGTCCTTGCGAGAAGGCAATTGCCGGATTTGAAGAGGTGAAGCCGATGGTGTTTGCGGGAGTTTATCCCATTGAAGCGGAAGATTATGAAAATCTTCGTGCTTCGCTTGAGAAGCTCCAGTTGAATGATGCTTCATTGACGTTCCAGCCCGAGTCTTCATTGGCTTTGGGCTTTGGGTTCCGTTGCGGTTTCTTGGGACTGCTGCACATGGAAATTGTACAGGAGCGTTTGGATCGTGAGTTCGATATGAATGTGATTACTACTGTTCCGAATGTATCGTATATGGTATATGACAAGCAGGGGCATGCCAATGAGGTGCATAACCCCGGAGGTATGCCGGACCCGACTCTGATTGACCATATCGAGGAACCTTATATTGATGCTACCGTGATTACTGCAACCGATTATATCGGTCCTATTATGACTTTGTGTCTGGGCAAGCGCGGAGAATTGGTGCGTCAGAATTATGTATCGGGAAACCGTGTGGAAATACATTACAGAATGCCGTTGGGAGAGATTGTGATTGACTTTTATGATAAGTTGAAGAGTATTTCCAAGGGTTATGCTTCATTTGATTATCATCAGTCAGGTTTCCGTCCTTCCAAACTGGTAAAACTGGATATTCTGTTGAATGGTGAGTCGGTGGATGCTCTTTCTACATTGACACATGTCGACAATGCATACGATTTGGGCAAGCGGATGTGTGAGAAGCTGAAGGAGTTGATTCCACGTCAACAGTTTGATATTGCTATTCAGGCGGCTATCGGCGCAAAAATTATCTCACGTGAAACGATAAAGGCTGTCCGTAAAGATGTAACGGCAAAATGTTACGGTGGTGACGTGAGTCGTAAACGTAAATTGCTTGAAAAGCAAAAGAGGGGTAAAAAGCGTATGAAGCAGATTGGTAATGTGGAAGTACCGCAGAAAGCGTTCCTTGCAGTATTGAAGTTGGATTAAAAATCTAAAATACCCGGAATGATTGTCGCTGTCAGCAGAACTTTCAAGGCAATCATTCCATTATTATATAATCTTTAAATAAATATAAATGAGAAAAGTTCTGTCTTTTTCGGCCTTTCTGATGATGGGTCTTTTGGTGTCCCAAATCTTACCGGGGGCGGTAGGTGAAGGGTATACTACCATAAAGAGTGTGTCTGATGTATTGCTTTACATCTGCCTGAGTTTTATTATGATTAATGTCTGTCTCTTATACACATCTCCGAGCCCACGAGACTAGCGCTCATCT
>ENA-OZGR01000498-OZGR01000498.1-human-gut-metagenome-genome-assembly--contig:-NODE-498-length-16398-cov-4.919048_pt1 | contig 16398 bp, 15 predicted proteins | sample MGYA00244660_ERZ653666 | MGnify/ENA primary metagenome ERZ653666 (study PRJEB26926, sample SAMN06165280) | human gut metagenome | biome: ENVO:00009003; feature: ENVO:2100002; material: ENVO:00002003...
GAGAAAGGCTGCTGATAAAGTTCTTCAAGATAATATCGATGCAGAAGAAGCTGCTCGTATTGCTGCAGACACCGCTCTTGGTAAACGTATCGATAAAGAAATCCAAGATAGAATAGATGCAGATACATCTTTGGATAACAAATTTACCAATATTACCAATGATCATGAAGAAAGGTTGGTAGCCGAGGAAGCAACTTCTGATGCTTTACCTAATACCATGGTTACTGGTGTAAGTGAAATAAGTAGAGATGACTCTAAACTTACTTTCAAGGTAAATACTTCTACTAAGGACGTTTCTAACAACCAATACGGAGAATCCAATGAGGCCATTAAAGAACTTCTCCCGGTAACCCAATCTCTTGCAGGAGTCATGTCTGCAGCAGATAAGATTAAGTTGGATGGGTTGGATGAAAATGCCCTTACAGATATATCGGCTGATTCCGATGCAAGTAAAGTAACCGTAACCGTAACTAAGGATAATGGTCTGAATGCCGATACTACAGAAACCTTTGATTTGCCTCAGGCATCAGATACTAAAGCCGGTACGATGACTGCTAAGGATAAGGTAGAGTTAGATAGAATTACTACTGTTAACTTTGCTCTTGGGGATGTAACTCCAAATGAGACTTCAATAGGCATTGCTGCTACTAAAACTGTAATTGAGGATGGTACTGTAGAACAGAATCCTATTACCTTGCCTGCTTCTACTTCTGAGAAGGCCGGTGTACAATCTGCTGCCGATAAGAAGTTATTTGATTCTCTTCCCCCAAATATCATTCGAGGTTTTAATGGAAGAGTTCAACTCCATAACATGGTAGATATTTATTTGGACTTATCTACTATAAATCCCGATACTGGAGTATATGAAGATAATCCCATTGAAAATGCTATACGTCATCTAAATATACCTCCTGCGACGAATAAAGCGGCAGGTGTACAAACCGCAGCCGATAAGAAGTTATTTGATTCTCTCCCAGAATCCTTTGTACTTGCTTCTGGGAGCAATCTAGAAATTTCAGATTCTGAGGTCACCATTACTCATGCTGGAGCTAAACTAGACTCAGAATCTGGTGTCTATGTTAAGGGTAGTAGATATGTAATGGGTACTATCCCAGCAGCAACTAAGACTACTGCAGGTGTAATGACTGCCCAAGATAAGATTAATCTTGATGAGACTTTGCCCAATGCTATTGCTAAGGAGATTGAGGATAGACAAAAGGCAATCGATACAGCTATCAAGAATCTGGGAGATTCTCAGACTGCTGCTTTAGAAAAAGAGATTCAAGATAGAAAAGATGCTGATACTGCCCTTGATACTAAACTGCAGAATAACATTGATACTCTAGAAGCCAAGCATGATGCCTTTGTAGCAACTAAGGGACAAGCTGATGGGTTTGCTCCATTGGATGGTAATGGATTGGTACCAGCTAACCATTTGCCTTCATATGTAGACGATGTAATCGAGGTATACGCTACTTATGAAGTAAGCTCTACTGGAGGTCTTACTAATGTTCAGTTGTATACTGATGCTACTCACCAAACTCCGGTAACTGGGGAATCTGGTAAGATATACATTAATGTTGCTAATGGGGAACCTCCTTATCAATTCCGTTGGTCAGGTACTAAATTCGTAGATAGTAACACTTCTTCCCTTATTATTGGGGAAATTGCAGGTACTGCTTTCGAGGGTAGTAGAGGTAAACATCTTGAGGATGTGGTATCTAGTATGCCTAGAAATTTAATCAGTAATATTTCAATAGCTAACAGAAACAAGAGGAATATAATTATTCAGTGTAATTATTCTTCTTTAGATGACCAGGGTCATTACATAGATCAGCCTGAGGGGATGCTTATTCCACTAACCAATGCCACTACTCAAGAAGCCGGTTTGATGGAGGCAGAAAGTGTAATAAAACTTAATCAAACCCTACCGAAAGCCATAGAGGATGAACAAGAGGCTCGTATTGCAAAAGATAATGAGCATGATAAACTAATCAATAGTTTACCTCAGGAGATAATGACGGTAATAAACAGTGTTACCCAAAATACGAATAATCTCGGATTAAAGTATTTTAGATGGGTAAAGAATACCGAAGATGGCTCATATAGTAGAGGTACAGATGTGAATGTCACCATACCAGCAGCAACTAAGACTACTGCAGGTGTAATGACTGCCCAAGATAAGACTAACTTGGATAATACGGTACAGGGGTTGGCAAATGAGATTACCAATAGAACTAATGCTATCAATGCTCTTCGTACAGAATTGAAAACTTACGTTGACGATTTGATTGCTGATACTGGTTCAGATGTAACTGCATTAGAAACTAAGGTAAATAATCACATTGCCAATAAATCTAATCCTCATACAGTTAATAAAACTCAGGTTGGATTGGGTAATGTTAATAATACTTCCGATGCTAATAAGCCCGTATCTACTGCTCAAGCTACTGCTATTGCTGATGCTAAGGCTGCAGGTACTGCTGCTCAGACTTCTATCAATAGCCATGCTGGTAGAAAAGATAATCCTCACGTAGTAACTAGAGCTCAATTGAGTTTGGCAACTACCGACCAGGTAGTATTTGCTAAGACTACTGCTCCTTCCGGTTTCTTCAAAGAGTCTTCAGATATTCGACTCAAATCTAATATTAAGGGTTTGAATCATACTCTGGAACAGATTTGCCAGATACCAACTAAGTCATTTGAAATGCTTGGTAAAGAGGACGAGGGAACTATTGCTCAGAATCTTGAGGGATTGGGATTTGGTAAATATGTAGAGGAAGTTCCAGTAGAGAAATCTACAGTACCTAATCCAGAGGAATTCGAAACTTTGGAAATCAATGGGGAAGAGTATGTACTCGTAAAACAAGTTAAATATCACAAGATGTCAACTTTGGCAATTGAAGGTATTAAACTTCTCTACGATGAGATTAAGGCTTTGAAGGCTGAGATTCAAGAACTTAAAAATAAATAATCATGGGAGAGATAGCAACCTGGAGTGCTGTCAAAACTAAAGTAGGCCTTGGTAAGACAGGAAATGACTGCCCTACCAAGGCTGAATTGTTAGCACTCTCCTCGACAGGAACCGGGGAGAATTATGTGGGGTTGGAACTATCCAATGCCAGTTCCTATGGAAATAATGAATGTGTCAAACTCGAAGATATTCATAAGGTAACCTATAAGTATACTTTTACTACTAGACACAGTAGTGTAAGCTTCGATGCTTTGGGTAACCCAAGCTCTTCTAATCAGGTGTTTGGTTTTATTTCTACAAAACAGAAATATTGGGATGGGGTAGCTAATGGGTCTGAAATTACGGTAGATTATATTATTAGTAATAAACCCGCATGGGTAGCTACTAATCCTCCTTCAGCACCTCCTTGGACTGCTTCAGAGAATTTGGGATTAACCTCTCGGTCGGATTCCAATACTCTTGTTACACAGTATGAATCGGGTAAAACTTTTAAATTAACCTTCACTCAAGCAGCGGCCTCTCAATCTTGGAGTTATGGTTGGAGTGTATCACCTACCTCTATGTCATTTGGGGCTACAGGAGGTACTAAAACCTTTACCGTTACTTCTTACAAGCAAGAATTGAGAAATGGGCATAATTATGGTAACCAAATTGCTTTAACTTATACTAGAGCCAACTCTGATAGTGTATCTGGAAGTGGTACTTCTGTAACTATGGGTAATAATACTTCTACCAGTACACGAAGTGGTACGGTAACCTTAACCCAAGCTGAAACAGGGAAGAAGTTAACCGTATCTTGTTCTCAGTCGGCAGGTTATAAAAGCTACAGTGAGATTACAGCAAGTGGAGGTGCAGTAACAGATATCCCTGCAAGTGGAGGTACTAGAAGTTCATTCTCTACTATGCCCTCATATTCTCAAACTTGGGGATGGAATGGTTCTACAACTGGAGGTGGCACAATTACAAGCGGTGCTAGCATTAGTTATGGTACTGCAGTTAGTGCAGGTTCTTTGGGAACTACGGTTAAATCTAGAACCCAGGTAGGAACCCTTACTGGTACCTTATCACTAAATGGTAAAACCAAATCTGTAAGTGTACCAGTATACCAGGCAGCAAACAAATTTACTGGGTATACCTATGGTTCTTGGAGTGTAAGCTTAATGGCAAGTTCTTATACCATCGATAATACTGGAGGTAGTGTAACTTTGTACCCCAGTGCAAGTAGACCCAGGTATGCTAACTATACCTCAGGTTCAAATACAAGGGATGGCTCTGATAGTGCTACTCCAAGTTTAAGTACCAATGGTACCTCAGGATTTAGTCTATCAGGTACTACACTTATGGCTTCTGAGAATACCAGTACAAGTAGTAGGTCTATTAGAGTCTCTGCTAACTATGATGAGGCTTCTGATTATGTAGATATTACTCAGGGTGGTGCTAGTGTAAGTTATAATTACTACTTTTATTGGACGAGTACTGGTACAAGTGAATCCATTCACCATGCTGCTTCAGGGGATACTTTATCTAAGACTTTTAGATCCTATAAGAAAAAAGTAATTAATGGTTCCGAAACTTCAGATATTTATGATGTTGTAGGTGTAGATTTGTCTGGTACTCCCTCTTGGTCTTCCGTTACAGTTAGTGGTAAGACTGTATCAAGTAAAGCTTCAGAGAATACCCAAGAATCATCAAGATCTGCTACGGTTACAGTTACTCAAAGGGAATCAGGTAAAAAACTTACACTTGATATCATTCAGGATGCTGCAACAATTACTTATGTGTACGTATTTAAGTTGGTGGAATAAAAATACAACACCATTCTGTATTTAATGTATAATTAACCTAAGTATTAATCTTTAAAACCTTACAATTATGGGGGTAGAAGTAAAAGGTGCCGGCGATTACAACGCCATCGCGGAAAGAGGTTGTAACGATGGTTGCGGATGTAGAGATCCTTCAGGATGGGGCTCTGGTTGGGGAGCCGTGGGTGGTGCATTGGTAGGTGGTGGTTTTGGTGCTGCCGCAGTTTCTGTATGGGACAAAATCAATGACACCAAGGCTGACATCTAGAAAGTAGAATCTACTGTTCAGGAAGCAAAAGCAGGTATCTACAAGGATATCTCTGATGCTGCCCGTGGGGTAACCCAAGAAATCGGTGGAGTAGCAAAAGATGTTGCTGGTGTTGGTAAAGAAATTCTTAACAACCGTTTCGCAACAGAAAGAGGTCTCTGCGATTTGGGCTACAAAACGAATTCGGATATCCGTGATTCCCGTGACCAGATGGGAGCAGGATTCAATCGTGTTATGGACCGCCTCTGCAATATGGAGCATTATCAACAGAATTGCTGCTGCGAAACTAAAGGCTTGATTAAAGAAGTAAAATCAGACTTGGCTCTTCAGCTGGAACGTTGCTGCTGTGACATCAAGAATGGACAACAGGAAATCAAATGTCTCATTGAGAACACTGCAAAGGACCAGGAGATTGCCAGTTTGAACCGAGTGGTAGATGCCCAGAGAGACCAGAACATTATCAACCAAGTGGTTGCAGCTCTGAAGACTACTGGAGGTACTACAACGGCATAACTAATTGTCATACCAGGATGATTAGAAAGGAGTACATCTATCAGGGGTGTACTCCTTTTTTCGTTTTAACCACTTGAACTAAGGAATTATGGAAAAAGAACAACTCACCGAATTTAAGATACAGTTAGCTCTACCGGCTCCCACTATAGAGATTGCACAAGAAGTAGCAAACAAAGCTCAGGTACTCATTAATCAATTTGGATACTATCAATTCTTAAACCTGGTAGACTTCATGCAAAAGAATCCGGGTGCAGTTTCATTTGGTTTAAATTTAATAAATAGAAAATGATTATGGACGAAAGAACATTGATTTTCCAAAAGTTACAAAAGGGTGAAGTAATCTTTACCTTAGAGAAAGACAGGAGGTCTGGTTATCCCATTTTCGATACCGCAAAGATTGTGAAGGTAGGCGAGAGTAAACCCATGGCATCCGGTACTAAAGATGGCTTTGTTAACAGTATCGAATTAGTGATCCAAGATTCTGTATCACAGCTTACAATATACCTACCTTCACAATCTGATGAGGGTATTTATAATGGGGTATATTATACTACCGATATAGTGAATATAATTAATGAGGTTACTATACAAAAACAAAATGCCTTAAATATACTTAACAATCGACCAAAGTTTGAGGCAGTTGTTTCTGAATGTGATAATATTCTCAATTCAATTAATCAATCCCAATCTGCTCCAAGTAGACCTGCTCCGGAGTTTGATGAATTTCGGCAATATATCGATCAACGGATAACCACGCAAGAAACTCTTTTACAAAGGATTGCTCAGGAGTTGGGATTAGATAAACCCAAATAATAAATAAGAATTATGCCAAGTAAATCGGTTAATATTACACTATCGACTCCAGTTGGCTCTCTAGAAATATACGTAGACAAACGAGAACAAGCTCGTGCAGAAAGATTGATTGCCAAAACTCCAAGTATCTTAACCAAAGGTTATGCGAAGGGTACAGAAAAGTTTGGTAATCAACTTCTTCGTATAGTAAGACGAAGTTTGAATACGGGTGTTCCACCAAGAGGTTCAGGAGTATCATGGCCACCCCATGCTCCAGGAACCATTAAAAAATATGGGGATCACACTATGTTACACCTTACTGGTCAGTATGCTAGATCAGTTACTTTAGTAAAGGGTAAAAAACGGACTTTTGTTGGATTACCAATTGGAATCAAGAAGATTACTTATACTGGTAAGACTTCTAGAAAAACCTTGAACCAGATAGCTATCATGTTAGAATATGGTAGCAGGGATGGTAATTTACCACCTCGTCCTCTATGGGGTCCTGCTTATAAAGCTGCTGGTGGAAAAGCAGCTTTACAAAAGGAGATACGTAATGCGGTTAGAAATGAATTAAGGAAAGTAAAATAATATGTCGGATTTCGAAATATCTTCTTTATCAGGGACTGGTTCTGCTACTATTAGAGTGAAGCCTAAAGCAGCTAATGAATCAGAATCTAATAAAGAACAAGTAATAAAAGTGATAGTTCAGGGAGTAGAAAGGGAAGTTACTTTTACACAAAAGGGAAAACCCCAAGTAGTAGAAACTTGGAAGCCCTTCCTTACTATTTCACCTGACAGTGATAGTTATACTTTTGATGGTACCAAAATGCTTGAGATTTGGGAAGTATTAGTTTATAGTTATGAACAAAAATATATTGATGGTGAACCTCAAGAAGAATATAGAGCCTTAGATTGGACTGTTGAAAATTCCTTGGATTGGTTAAATATAACCAAAGAAATTGGGGAGGGTAATAATGCTGGAAAATTAACAGTTAAGACGCTCTCTTATAACAACGAGTATGAGGCAAGCACTTATAATCCAAAGGAAAGAAGCTGTGTTATACGAATAGTATCTCAGGCTGGTACGAAAGATATAACTATAAAACAATCTCCTGGTAAAAGAACTACTGAGTATGGTTTTGGATCAACTCCTAATATACCATTCCCCGGTGTTGGACAAGGCAGTAGTACTGCTCCTATTAGGGGTGTAAAGGGATACCAATACTACCATATCAATGGTTATGAAGTTGCTAAGTTTATAAAACAATTTAAGATAACAGACATTAGTAAAACCATAGAAGGTACTCTTCCTGCTCCTGGGGCAGACCCCATTCCCTATAAAGTATGGCTTACTGATTACCCATCTAATATAAGTACTACTTGGGTTAGTGAATTAAATTGTACTGGCCATCTTGAAACCAATAAATTCTCGATTGGGGGTATAATTGTAATTTATAACGGGATTATAAATGATACTGGTAGCCATGAAGTTCAACTAAAAATTATATTAGGAAATAATTAATGGTAAATTCAGAAGAGATAGTAGAGAGAACTTTTTATATCTCTTTACTAAGTACAATGTTAGAAATGGGTCTAACTTTGAATCCAGAAGACTTCTTACCTTTGTCTCAAGAAAACGAAAAAAGATTTCAAGAGGCAATTAAGAATATGAAGAAGTTTATACCCCTATTTGGTATCGGGAATAATCAAGTGAAAGGCCCTAAAACTCTCCCAAGAATAACCCTAGAATTACAGGGTTATTATGCTGGGGATATTGGTGTGAACAAATACATTATTGGTGATAGACTTGAAGACGGTAATTACCAAGCTTCAGAGTTTCCTTATGAAACCAAAGATATTACCATAGATGTACATCTAGTTTCTCAAACTCAAGCAGATATGAGATTACTACATACAATCTTATATACTAGCTTACCTGCTAGAGGATACATAAAACCTTATTTCAATGATTTAGAGGAATGGGACAAGGGCAGGCTTGCATCAACCGGAAACCTATTCATTGAAATTGGTAATTATTATGATCATCCAGATGTAGAACATGGAATACTTGAAAAGGTATATACTTACATATGTAAAGATGGTATTCTTCCAGAAAAACCCCTGGAAGAAGGTATACTTACACCTATCCAGGATATATCAGTTCTCATTGGTTTGTTAGAACAAAACGAAAATGAAATGTTAGAGTTAAAAGTACCTAAGGTATAGGTACAATACTCTAGGGTATAAATTAAACGAGTAATTAACTTTAATCACAATAGAATTATGCCAACTTCACCTCATGTTGATTTTAAGTTTAAGAACAACAATGTTCTTCAAACTACTCCCATGTTAGGAGTTTCTTGTGTATTGGCTAGAACTACTAAGGGCCCTTATGATGACCCATCATAAATCATCTCTACATTCTCTCAGTTCCAAAGAATCTATGGTTCTGAAATTGTACCCGATGGTTCTGTATCAAATATCGAAAAGGCTTTGCAAGGTGGTTCTAAGCTTCGTGTTATTCGAGTGCTTGGAAAGGGAGCTACTCAAGGTACAGTAGCTGCAACTGCGGGTAAAGCTAAAACAGTTGCTAAATCCGAAGAGGAAGGTATAGCACCTGCTTCTGCTACTCCCGACCCTGCTACTCCTGCAGCATTGATAACCATTGCTTCTGGGGGAACTACTTATAGTTTGGGATTGGTAACCAAAGGTTATGGAGACCCAATCGGTAGTACTGATACCTTCCAGGTAGGTTTCTATAAACAATCCAATACCTTGTATTATAGAATCTATTCAGGCAATGGCCAGGTACTTGAACAAGGTCCGGTAGTAACTTATAAAACTGCCGATGATAACAATAATACTTCGGTAGATTACCTTGCTCTTAGTGCCTTTGCTAAGAACTCAGAGTATATCAAACCGGTAGTAGTTGCTGGTTCATCTTTTGAGAACTTAATCAAATGGCTTACCGATAGTGTAGATGGTACAAAAAATGCCGTTACTGTAACAGTTGGGGGAGCAGCTCCTTCAGATACCGAGAAACTATTTACCGGTACCGTAGGTAGTGCTGGTTCTAACCCTACTGCTGATGAATGGATCGCTTCATTGGATTTAGTAAGGGACTACACTGACTTTTACCAATTATTCATTTCCCATATCTCTCAACACCTTACTACTGATGCTGACGTACTCAAGGTATATAAGGCTGCTGCAGATATGGCAAAAGAATTGATGGAATGGGTACTGTACATAGAAGTCCCAAAACACTTAACCCATTACACCCAGGGTACTCAACCAAGAGACTATAAAGCTCAGGTTACTTGGGTACAGACTTGTCTTGGTACCGTGGGTAATTCCAAGTATATTGCTTACTTTGGAGGTGGCCTTAAGTACTACAATGAGAACGGCAATCTTCAAGATTCTGATGTAGTAGGTACCATTGCAGGTTTGGGGGATGCTTCTGCTACTCAATATGGTCCTTGGAAATCCTTTGCTGGTATGAACCGAGGAGTTATTGGAGATGCAGTTGGGCCCGTATGTCCAAATTATGGTTCTCCTTCTCGATATAATGAACTGAACACACTTGCTCAGAATTATATCAATGAGATGGTAATCAAAGATACTCCCGATGCCGGTAAACAAACCCTGCTATGGCATTGCTTCTCTTCTCAGGTAAAACAGGATTCAGAAAGATTCCTTTCAATCGTAAGATTGAATTTGTATTTGAAGAAGTTCCTTCGTCCAGTACTTAACAAGTATTTGGAAGAACCAAACGTTTGGGGAACTTGGAAAAGGATTTGGTTGGAAGTTAAACCTACATTAGATTCTTTGGTAGATGAAGATGCCATGACAGAATATACTTGGATGGGTGACCAGGATGCAACTTCTTGGGATGATCTTTCCGTAAATAACGAAGCAGATGCCCGTCAAGGTAAATATCGTGCTATCCTTAAGTATAAAGACGTAGTTCCTATGCAAGAGGTAACTATGGAGATTGTAATTGATGCTGCTTCTAAGTCGGTATCAGTTGTAGAAACAAGTAATAACCTATAAACATATAACGATGGGAGCAAAAGTAAAAAATCCCCGGAAGAAATTCCTGTGGAGTATCGTGTTCCCCAAACACCCTATCAATACTTATCTATTCCAAAGTTGTACTTTGCCTGATATTGAGATTGACCAGGTGGCTCATGGGGATGTCAATAGAGATGTTAAAACTGCTGGTAGGGTTACTATAGGTAATCTTATCGTAGAGAAACTTATGACTACTGCAGGTTCAGATACCTGGCTTCATGACTGGCTCTATTCTTGCCAAGACCATATAGTTGGTGGTGGCTTAGTACCAAGCCAATATTGGGAAACGGCTATTGTAAACGAACTTGCCGAAGATGGAGTTTCGGTTCTTAATACCCACGTCTTCGAAGAGGTATGGCCATGTAAGATTACCGGCTTAGACTTGGACAGAATGGCTTCAGAGAATACCATAGAGTCCATAGAGTTCTCGGTGGGTACTGCAGACAAATACTAATTCCTTAGTCTATTTTCACTAAGATTCGGTGGAGGGGTGGGATTCCTGTGATAGGAGCTCACCCCTTTCTTGTTGTTATACGGAGTACTATGAACATTTGTAAACATTAAATATATCAAAATTATGGAATTTAGAACATTTAGATTTACCGGACCCTCTGGTTTCGAATATGAAATTAGAGAACAGAATGGAGCTGATGAAGACATTCTCAGTAACCTTTCAGACATGAAAACTTTAATGAACCTTACCAAGTTCATTGCAGCAATCGTAATTAGAACTAATGCCACTCCTAACGGTAAGCTAACCGTTGATGATGCTCTCAATCTACCAGTCAATGACCGCTATGCAATTATTTTCAATTCTCGTATATTCTCCCTGGGAGAGGAAGTAGAATTTGAATATGACTGGGGTAAAGAGAACGGTGGTAAAGTTACTTATGGCCAAGACCTTCATGAGTTCCTTTTCGATTATTCAGAAGTACCCACTGATAATAGGGTATTTGATGAAAAACCAGATGCCATCCCTTATTATCCAAAGGGTATTCAATTAACCGGTCATGAATACCTTCTTTCATCGGGCAAGAAAATCAAATTTGATTGTATGACTGGTAAGGGAGAACAAGAGTTCATGAAGTTACCCTTGGATAAACAAACTAAGAATGCCCCCTTACTTTGTCGGAATCTTTACTTAGAAGTAGACGGTAATTGGGAGAAGGTAGAAAACTTTACTCCTTTTACTGCAAAGGATATGGCTGAGATGAGAAAGTATATAATCTCTATTGACCCTATCTTTAAGGGAGAGTCCCATATTACTAATCCCTTAACTGGAGAAGAAAGAACTTATCCTATAGTTTGGGCACCCAATTTTTTCTACCTGACGGAAGAGTAATGTTAGAGAGTGATTTTGTTTATATCACCAGAGCCGAGATAGCCTTAGACTATTTCGGCTTTTTACGTCTTCCGTATAGAATCAGGAAAATATTTAAGGAAATGGCCGAACAATATTATAAACAATTAAAGAAAAGAAAATAAATTATGAATACCAGTAGGAGTATAGTAGAGGTCGGTGTTGCCATGGTATTAAAAGACCGATTTTCTCAAGAGGCTGGCAAGATATCTGGGTCATTCAGAACTATGATGAATGACATGAGTACCTGGAATAGAGGTATACAGATGTCAGCTTCTAATACAATGGACTTCGGAATGCAGCTCGTAGGGGGAATGGCAAGGGCCTATAAATACTCTGCGGGTGTTCAGAATGAAGTTTGGACTGCTTCGAAAATTGCCGGTGCTACCATTGCAGAACAAAGAGAGATGTTACAATTGGCAAAAGATGTCAATGAGATAACTCCTCTTACTGCTTCGGATGTTGCATCAGGACAAAGATACCTGGCTATGGCAGGTAATAAATTCGATGCTATTAAAGAAATGATTGGGCCAGCATCTAAGCTGGCTTCAATCTTTACTATGCCAGTGGGACAGAAAGGTGGTGTAGCTGACTTGATGACTAATATCATGTCAATGTACCAAATCCCAATGGGAGAAGCCGCTAGAGTAACCGATGACTTATATACTGCAGTTACTAATGCAAATATATCTTTGACAGACTTAGCCCAGTCCATATCTTATGCAGGAGCAGATATGGCAACTGCTGGAGTAGATCTTCGGCAAACGGCTGCTGCCATCGGTGTATTGGGAGATATGGGTATACAGGGTTCTATGGCAGGTACTTCACTAGCTAATATGATTCGTTACTTACAACTCTCTCTTGTTAATCAAAAAAAGAAAGGCTATAACGCTTTAGCAGACTTGGGCTTAAGTCCTGATGAGTTTTTCGATGCTCAGGGTAACCTTATAGATCTTTACACTATCTATCAGAAATTTGCCAAGGCGGCAGTAGACTTACCTTCACGGATAGAAACACCAACCTTCTTCAATATCTTTGGTGTTCGTGGTAATCGAGGCATGCTTCCAGTACTTAGAGATATTGCTTCTGGTAGAGATAAGATGGGTAAGATACTTGCAACCTATGACCAAAACATGGGGGCAGTAAATAGACTTAATGAAGAACGTCTTAAAACTGATGCGGGTGTCATTGACCAATTCGAATCAAGTCTAGAAAACTTAACCGTTACTGCAGGAGCGGCTTTGGGTAGAATATTTACCCCAGTACTTAATATGGGTAATTCCATCATCAAAGTAATAAATTCTATCTCTGAAACTTGGGCTGGTAGCTTTGCTCTTAGAGTAGGGGCTACAGCAGCAGTAGTTGGTACCATTGTTGCAGGGTTTAATACTGTAAGAGGTATTATAAGGTCGGTTGGATATTTACAAACTATTGCCACTGCTTCTACTGAGGGTATGTCTGCAGCAGCCATTAAGACGAACACCCAATTTGCTATTATGGAAGCTCATATGATAAGTATGGTAAATCTCATGAGGACTATGGTTCAATTGCAGATGATGATGGGGGGAGTTAGTATGAATAAAGCTGGTAGATTTTATAATACCAAAACCGGTAGATATGTTAAGACTCCCAATCCTGGTATGTCCCCCACTACTTCACTCATTGGGGGTGTAGTTGGAGGTACTGTAGCTAATCAAGCTGGTAAACAAGCTGCTAAAACTGTTGCTACTAAGGGTTTAGCTTCGGTAGGTGGTAGGTTATTGGGATTACTTGGTGGACCCTGGGGATTAGCTATTACCGTAGGTTTACCATTATTAATAGAAGTAGGTAGTAGACTTATTGATTCAGTAGATAGGAATACTAATGCCCAAGATAAAGAAGACCCATCTGCAATCAGAGCTCAGAATGAAGAAAGGTTCTTGAATGCAATGAGAGCAGCTATTAGAGATGGGTTAAAAGACGGTAAGATTAATATCAGTGTAGATGGTGAGATATTGGGGGATTACTCTTTGGGTTCTCAGCAAGATTATACTGGTGTAGCATTAGGATTATAAAATTAAAACACTATGGCTAGAGTATTAAATAAAGCAGCAGGTAAGGTCGTTGAAAAATATAATGACCTTACAAGGGATACCGCAGGAGTTCTTACGGGTCCCTTAAATAAACTATGGAGAGCTCGGATATTACTCAATCGAACTATTTCTACTCTTCCAAAGGATGATGCTCAAAAGGGTAAACTCTATGACCCAAATGGAGTAATTGGAGAAGCTCAAATATCATCTAAGAATCCAACCCTAAACAAACAGCTCCAGGCTAAATGGAGAATGGAATTACAATTTCCAAGATTAGAAGAAGGTGAAGGAGTAGACCCAGCAAAAGGGAATAAGAATACCACTAATTACAGAAACTTTGAGGCTAAAGCTGATATCATATATCAGAATGAGGTAAGGATATATAATATGACTGTTAACCCTACTCAGTATATTACCTTACAGAATAGACCTCCAGAGTTGGACTTCAGGGGAGAAACCACATGGGCAACTATCAAATCCATGGGAAGGAATACTCCTATGTATCACTTTACTGGTGCTGAGGACATCATTCAATTCAATGTATCTTGGTACTGTAATGACCCAGAGAATCCAGAGGAGGTAATTAATAAGTGTAGGTTATTAGAGGCCTGGACTAAAGCTAACGGTTATCAATCGGCTCCGCCTATTGTTAAGATAGAATGGGGGGATTCGGGTATATTTGATAATCACTATTACATCCTTACTTCAGCAACCTATACTCTGAAGAACTTTCAGAATGGTTATAGGATAAGGGTACCTGGAAAGCCAGCTACCTTTGGTAATGGTAGGTTATTACCTGCAGCAGCAACTCAAGAATTGATTTTCAAGAGAGTAAGTGCATATAATCTATCCTATGGAGATTTTATAAATTCGGATTCACTTAAAAAGACGGGAGGTATTAAATATGATTGATATTAACCAATATCTGACGGGAGCTAGCCCTTATAATAATGCCTATGCTCTAAATTACGGAGATGGAGATTACTCTTTAGAAACTCCAGTAGTTTCTGTACCTTCATCCTCAAATGATATTCAACATACCATTAAGGATGGAGAGACTTTACAGAATATAGCCTATAAATACTATGGGGATTCAGGTAAATGGTATCTTATTGCAGAAGCTAATGGTATACTAAACCCTTTTAAAGGGGTAGAAAGTGGAACACTTATAAGAATCCCCGCTTATGGCAGCTAAACAAAAACCCATATTATATAACGGAATGGGCCAACCATACTTGGCTCTATTCGATTTTAGAGGTATGCCGATAATGAATCCCATTACTGGTATACCTCTTGGAGCTTATATTAGTACCTGGAATTATAGGTATGATGAAGAAAAAGAAAATCTTGCTACAATTACATTTGATACTGGAGATCCCGATACTGTGGACATAGAGGCTTTACAAGAAGGTAATGTGATATGCTTACAGTGGGGATACATATACCCAGACGGTCAATTTGTATCGGGTCCAATTAAAACTATCAAGGTCAGGGATTTTGAGGCAAAGTTTGATTCTACTGGTACCCATGTAACTATCAAGTGTATAGACTCTATTGGTGATTTAAGATATCAGCCACCATATAATTTCTCTGAAGCTTCAGAGAATAGTTTATCTTCCTATTTAGATGGTGGTTGTGATAATGGTGTAGGTGTAATCATAGAAATCTTTCAGTAATGGAACAACGAATAATAAGTAATAAAGTATATGAGTCATTACAGGTACCTACAGAGAATACTCGTACTACTACTGGAAAGGTGCTTTATGCTAATAGGTACAGTGGAGTAGCAGAAGTGGCTATGCCAGAAGATTTGAAGGCCCTAATCAATAGCGACTTCGGATTAGTTGGCAAGAATATCTTAGTTCAATTAGAACAAAAGATGAGAGGTTATACTAATGGCCCTTGGTATATAGATTCAAGAGATAATGTTATTTATATACATAATAGGAAATTTCATGAAGAACCAGTAACTGTTTATACTTATCAGGGAGAGAATGGGGAAGTACTTAGTGTTCAATTTTCTACTCAAAAAGTAACTAAGAGAGTTAAGGCTACACTATCTCCCGCTATTAATCCAGAGAGTAAAGATTTAGAAGTATTAAGTACTGGGATTGATGATACCGAAAAATTACCCGAGATAGTAGCTAATGAGAATAATGGGGTCTATTATAATAATTGGAAAACCTCAATAGGTAAATATGGAGCAGAGAATAATCCCCAAGATATACCTACTATCAGGCAGATGAGGTTAAATCATACCCTAAAGACTGACCCTAACTTAAGAGCTTCATTTGAAGCTAGGAAACAAGTAGATGACAAATGGGATCAAGATGTAGCAGAGTATTCTGCTTCTAATCCCGCCGAAGCTTATAGACAAGGTAAGGAAAAATTCCTTAATGAACTTAGTACAGATCAGGTAAGAAGTATCATAAATAAAACCATTCAAAGAGAAGAATTTCCGGCTGATAGGCGTGCAGCTTTAAATGCTGCCCTTAAGAATGTAGTTAATGGTGAAACATTAGATGAAGATATATACAATA